>JACCDV010475901.1_pt1 | contig 62164 bp, 76 predicted proteins | sample 7446131 | NCBI WGS metagenome assembly JACCDV01 (sample SAMN15323448, study PRJNA562643) | freshwater metagenome | isolation source: river surface water | place: USA:Blue River Watershed | collected 2017-08-17
ATGAACAATACATTCACGCTCGCTGGTGTGATGGGCTGGCCCGTTGCACACTCAAGGTCACCACTGATTCATAACCACTGGATACACAAGCACAATCTAAATGGTGCTTATGGCTTATTCCCCGTTGAACCAGAGCAACTTCAAACCGCTATCCTTGGCTTGAAAGCACTTGGAATTGCTGGATGCAACATCACAATTCCGCACAAAGTGAGTGCCATGCGTTATGTCGATTGGGTACACCCTCTTGCACAACGTGTAGGCGCTATTAACACCATCGTGGTGCAAGCTGATGGATCACTGCATGGTTACAACAATGATGGGTTTGGATACATTCAAAGTTTGCGTGAAGCCCAGCCGAATTGGCAGGCGAACCGCGGCCCTGCCGTAGTTATTGGTGCAGGTGGCGCTGCACGCGCTATTGTGGTGGCTCTGCTCGATGCTGGAGCCACCGAAGTGCGCGTGGTCAATCGCACACGAAGTAAAGCTGATGAATTTGCCCAAGAATTTGGCCCTCATGTCAAGAGCATCTCTTGGGAGTCGCGACAAGATGCACTCTGCGGTGCTGCACTGCTGGTCAACACCACAAATCAGGGCATGCATGGACACCCTGCATTAGATTTGCCGCTAGCAGAACTCCCAATCGATGCACTTGTGTCAGATGCTGTGTACGTACCACTCGAAACACCACTTTTGACCGCGGCCAAGCTCAGAGGCAACCCTATCGTGAATGGCTTAGGTATGCTGATTCACCAAGCACGCCCAGCTTTTCAAGCTTGGTTTGGCGTTTTGCCAGATGCAGACAAAGATCTGTACGAGAAAGTTATCAAGACTATTGAATAGCCACTTTCCAGCAGCTCGCGCTAACGTTGACAAAAAATGCACACCCGAGGGTGTGCATTTTTTTTGAGCCTCACAACCCTAAATGTAATACTAATTTGCTAATTATCAACTTTAAGTTGAATTAATCAATTTTATTGATACACTAGTAGTGCAAAACATCAGAAGTTAAGCTCCAATTAAGTCCTAATTGCGTACTCAATTGCTGGTAATTACCAACTTTACGAGTCGAAATCTGAATCTAACCGTCAATATTTACATGTCACCTAACAAATCTTAAAACTTTAGGTAGTTTTTTAAATATAAATTATCAATATCCAAAAAACAAAACCAACAAGTGCACAGATTTATCAAATCGACTTCATGAAATTTGAACTTTCAAATGAAAAAACTCTTCTCACTGAAATCTAGCGCATGCATTTTTGCCTCTTGTGCTTTCATCACAACGGCATCTGCTCAGCTGCCCCCCAAGTTTAGATTGGCAGACTTGGCAGGCCAAGATCTGATCGATTTACCTAACGTTGAAACCGATCTCCCACAAACCGCAACCACCGGCACCGACAAAGGCATGGGTTTGCCAGATTTTGTCGCACTCAGCCTGCAACAAAGCCCACAAATGCGTCAAGCGCGCGCTCAGTTTGAAAGCGCCGAAGCTCGGGTCGGCGTCACCCGTGCAGACCTGCTGCCAGCCGCCAGCGTTCGAATCGCACAGGGGCCCGAAAGATCAGAGTCAACAACCCAAGCCCTACCCCCGTCGGGCAGTAACAAACACACTTACCACAGCAAAACCTTGCGCTTGACACAACCGGTGTTCAACGTACCGGTGTTCAAAGAGTTTGACAGCAGTCGTCAATCCAAAGACGCGAGCTCGCTGCGCTTGCAATCCATGCGTGAAGCCACCTCACTGGCGGCAACGAAAGCCACGATTGATGTGGCAGTTGCGCGCATCACACTGAACTTTTCGGATGCACAACTTGAACAGCTCAACAAAATCCTGAGCTACCTCGAAGCACGTGCTAGCGCTGGTGCATCAAGCCAAGCTGATCTAGAGCGCGCACGCACCCGAGTTTTAAACGCACGTCAAACACGCATTGAGCAACAAACCAACTATCGCAATGCCATGTTTGAACTCGATCGCCTCACAGGCGTCATGCCAACAACCCTGCATTTACCCTTCTTGCAGCTGTTGCCGGCCTTGCCTGACAACTACGGACAAATTCGCCAATACGTCAAAGAGCAAAACCTCGATCTATTAGCGTTGCGCAAAGACATCAGCGCACAACGCAGCTTGGTCACAGCAGAGTACAGCAAGTACCTACCCGTTTTAGGTGTGAGCTTAGTGAAGCGGCGCGCGAAATTTGAGGCCTGAAACGTGATATATCTTAAATTTTTTCGAATTTGGCTCTAGGAAACAAAATTATGCAGGGTAAAACGAACCGGAGGGAAAGTGCCTCGCGGTTCGTGAGATAAGCATCAATTCAGCGACAAGTACCCGCTACGGTCAGCCAGAATCTTCTCCTCCAGTTGCTGACTGCGAGACTTTATCTTAAAGGGCAAAAAGCCAAGGGCTTTTAATTTTTCGATCTGCTTGCGGGCTGTAATACCACTAGAAGTTTTGTAGCCCAGCTTTTTGGTGATCTGAACTGAGTTGTAGCCAGCCAAAGCCAAGGGAATGATGTCAACAAAGCAAGGATGCTCCTTGAGCCAAGACCACTGGACATCTGAGTAGTTAAGCTGATGCCCAAGTTCATTAGCTGTACGGTGAATCTGATACTGGCCAGTTTTGCGGATGCTAGGAAGCACCTCACACACCACCCACTTCCTGAAAGGCTCAGCGACAGGCGATCGACTGCGCAGAACTAAACGGTAAAAACCAGACTCTGTGAGTAAATTGGCATCGCGAATTTGACCGGCTGCCCCTGCACTCAATGCGGGGGAAGTATCTGCATTGAGTGCAGACGGAACAAACACTTTCATAAGCCGTTTTTCGTCGGATGGCATACCACGCAACATATCTCGTGCATCCTTATGTTCTAGAGTCACCGCCAAACTCGGCGCATAAAAGTACAACTCACCATCGATTTCGACCACATCGGCCGATAGTTGCCCCATAGAGATGCGCTTGAGCTCTAGGGGTGGGCTCACTCGGTTGGCATATGAGGGAATCATGCTTGGTCTCCTTTGGTTACGGGTTGGGAATATGGCTGAGCGTCCAGCACAGCGTCTACAGCCTCGCGGGCCTTGCTTTGGAAGTGTTCAAGGTCATTGGCCACGAGGCACAAGAGGCTGGCCAAGTCGGGTCGGCGCAGCATGGGGATATCTACTTCGCTATCGGGCTTGTAGCACTCGGTGAGGGCTTCAATGGCACGAAGAGCGCCTAGAGGGCGGTCGAGATGGTCCACCGCATCGAGTACGCGGGTGGCGTATTGCGCATGGCTGAGCGCCACGGGAGAGAGTTGAGTCATAGGAATGCTCCTGGTTGAGACTGTTGGCCCCGGTTTCAAACGGGGGTGGGCGGATGTTGAAACCCTGAAACCAGTCAGGTGGGCAGCCTTACGGACAACCCCATCCGCCCAAAAAACAGTACTCTTGTGGAGCTGCTGGCAAAACGTGCATTGACGCACGATCTGCCCAAAGTCTTGGGGCGCAAAAAAGCCGCATGTCTGTCGGGTGCGGCTTTCCGCTGGTTTAGGAGGTTTCAAACTCCAGCCATTATTGTTACACACAATAAAAACCTTTTTTATCAGGTCGAACAACCCTAGACGTGACAAAGCCCACTGAGGTGCAAAAAACCAGTCAGCGGGCTTTGGGTAAATGCGTTGATGACAACGCATTTTTGTGGGTGCAGTGTATCAGTATTGCGAGTTGTGTAGTCAAGGATTAAAAAATTGGCGGCGGAATGCCCCCCATACTGCCCGAAAGGCGGGCAAGTTGTCCTTGGTCAACACGAGCTTGCTGCCATTTGAAAAGTCAAACCGAGTCGGATGGAATTCACTTGGTGAGCTCATATAGTCCATCCAGACAGCCAGCAGGCCAGCTTGGTCATCTTTGGTGGCACTGCACATCACGCCCTCAAACTCGACGCCTGTCATTTTTTGAGCCTGCTCGGCAGATTTGGCCTTTGCGGCTGCAATGGCCGCAACCTCAGCAGCTGGACGCTCTTGAATGAGCCATTGCTGAGTCCAAATGCCGTCAACCAACGCGGGCACCGCCTCGATGGCCACGTGGGTATCTTGGTTGTGATCTGGTTGTGAAGTTTCTTTCAGCACGGCATAGCCAAGATCGGATACATCGTCGTGCGCGAGTGGGGATGGGAATGATGTGTTTGGGTGCAATGACTGTAGGTCTGAGACAGTCAAGACATGGCCAGTTTCAACTTCGACAAATCGCATAAAACCCTCTTTTACTTAGAAATTTGTAAATTTGTATACGTAGCCAGAGCTTGGAACAACGTAACAAATTGACCCCTCCGAGCTGCAAGCCATCGATGTCCAGTCACGAGCCCCAGCAACAGTGCGCTCAATCCATGTTGCACCGCCATCCGAGCTTTGGTAGACGAAGCCATTGCGTACAAATGCGGATATTTTTTGGAAATCAGAACTGAATTTCACATCACCCCAGTCGCGAGATCCAGCCGCAGTTAACTTAGTCCACGTTCCTCCAAAATCCGTGCTTCTGTAGATGTAGCCACCAATTTCAGCCGCAAAGATATTCCAGTTGTAACCTCTACTACAAGACACTGAAGACCAATATCGAAGTGGATTACCATCAATTACACGCTGGAGACATGTCAACCCACCATCTGTGCTTGTGTAGATAGACCCGCCATACATGCATGCGACGATACGTGCTCCGTCAGAACTACATGAGACGGAACTCCAACTCCCAGAGCCAAAAGTAGTCAGCTCAGACCACGTTGTTCCACCATCTGCACTTCGGTAGATGTAGCCGCCATAAGCACATGCAAATATTATTGAGCCATCATCGCTGCAAGCTATATCTCTCCAATCTTTATAGAGTCCACGCTGAACGCATGTCGACCCGCCATCCGTACTGGTATATAAATAGCCGTTGTTAACGCACATGAATATCTTTAAGCCATCCTCGCTGCAGGCCACAGAATAAATATATCCAACTCCAGTACCCGTGCGCTTTTCCCATTCATTCCCATAAATACTTCTGTAAATAAATCCGTCATTCGCACAGGCGATGACATTGAAGCCTGATGGTGGACATGTAACTGCTTTCCAAACACGATTGCCAGCCCCTGTGCGTGCAAACGTAAAGTAGCGAGAGACCGAGGCATTAAAAGGAGCTGATAGCGGATGCATGACTCATTACCCAAAGTTTGCAAGTCCAGCACCAAGCCATGTCACACCACCATCATTTGTGGTGAAAATAAACTGATGTTTTTTACCAGTGGTAAGTGATGGAAGCAATCCCTCTACCCACTTAACGGATGCAGGCCATGTAATAGACCCACTAGTGTGCGTCACGCACAGCGTGAAAGAGTACGCCTTCCCACTTGCCGGTGGGTTGCTAAAAGTAAAAGTAATGACACCGTTGACTGTTTTTGTGAAGTAGACACCAAGCGAACAATTGATATCAGCAGCGTTAACTACATTGGCTGCACTCCAATAATTTGAGCTTGAGGTGATCGAATCAGCGATGCTCTGCACCCATGTAACAAATGCATTGAGCTCTGCGATGACATTGACCCACCACGTCAAAAAAGCATCTGCACGAGATGCGAAAGTAGAAGGGTCGCTGCGCTGCGGTGCAGCTGGTGCGGATGTTAAATTGGGTGTGGTCATGCTGCCATTCCTTTTACCTCTACGGTGAAATATCTCTTTGTCTTGGTGGCCAAATCACCACGTACCTTGCCCAAGATGCCAAAGATGATGGTGAAGTCGTCATCCTCGACGCCCGTCCATAACGTGGGTAAGCCACGCACTGCGGCCAAGTCATTGAAGGTCCCATTTGCAGCCGAGCGATCGACCTCGCATTGGAAGCTGCCGTTGCTGGCAAATGTGCGACGCGTCAAAGTCCAAGAGCCAAACTCATCAGCCACGGCTTTTGAGTAATCAACCAAGTCCTTGCTGCCACCCAAGCGGGTGATACCTATGGTCTTGGTATAGCCCGCCACACAAAATCCCACAGCTACTCTTGAGCCTGTGAGTGTGATGCGCAGCAATGCACCAGATGCGGGTGGAAAATTAAAAACAGCAGACGACTCTCTGCTATCGGGCTTAAAGAAATAGTCATACCAGTCAGAAATGACTACCGAATTCAGGGAAATGATTTCTGTGTGCGTGACCGTACCGCTTGATACCACCTCAAGCTTTGCGGTGTCTGCGTAAAGATTAATGAGTGCCAGTGAGTCGCACACGTCCACTTGCGATGTGACGATCTCAAACACCAATCCATTTGTGCCAATGGTTTGTGTAGACACCTGGGTGTCAAACATAGCCATCTTATTAATGGCACGCACGTCTTGCCACCAAGCTGCATCTGTCACAGGATGATTGAGGTTGCTTGTTTGAAGGCTTTTATAAATCCTGTCGCCCATGCGAGCCTCTACACCCGCCGTATATGTGATAGCTGATGACCAAGCGGCTACCGTGTCGGCGTCTGCCGTGCTGCTATTGAGCTTTGCCGATGTGATATTGATTGGGCTGATGTATTTCATGCCCTCGTCTCCGGCAAGCCATCTGCCTCCCACTGGACCAGCATGTCTTTTTGGCTCTTGATGTCGTCAGCCATTCCGCCCATACGGCTTTGCATAGCCAGCATCACATCGAACAAGCGCTCGCCGCTGTCTTGCGTGGCCGCTACCGTTGCAGCAGACCCAGTGCGCACGTCTGCTGCAATTTGCTGGAGCCATGCTTTGACGTCACCGCTCATATCTACCGGTGGGAAAATGGCTTGGACACCCAAGTCTCCATTTGACATGCGTTCAAGTGGCAGAACCCCCTCTGGGCCAGCCTCTCCAATCGCCGCCATCGAGCCAGAAAAGTTAAATGCGGTGGGCTTGGAATAAACGCCTTGGCCAGCAAAGACATCTCCCTGCGCAAAGCCAAACACCTTGCCAATACTCTTGACGACAGATGTTGCGCCGCCAATCACAGTACCGAGCAACCCACCACCACTTCCACCGCTGGCATTGATCACCGTACTGGATGGCTGCTTTTCAATTCGCGCCAAAGAATCGGCAGTAGCTTTTGTGTTGGCAATGATGCCTGCCAAGTAGTCAAGCTGATGCGCCGTGTTTGCCGCTATTGCAACCATAGTCTGGTCATTCATCGCAGCCGTAGTTTGAGCACCTGCAGTTGCGGCTTGACCGGTAGCCGATGTGGTTTGGACAGTCGCTGCCGTGGCAATTGCAGTAGCACTTGATGCATCCGAAATTGCTGCCAGCTTGTCTAGCATCTGTTGGTCGTAGTCTTTAACTGCAGTTAAGCCACTCATCTCGGCCTTGACCTGTGTCACCACAGCGTCGTATTGCTGGGCTGAGGTGGCGTTGGCTTTTGATGCACTCAAATAAGAATCAGCCTTACTTGTGATGCTGTCGAGTGAGGCTTGGTCACCAGCACGAGCCAGGCTCAAAGTTTGGATGTAGTTAGCACGCTTCGTGGCCAAGTTTTCAAGTGGGTTGGCTGTATTGGAATCCAAGGCATCCAGCCAATTGCGAATGCTCTGGCCGCTCTTGCGCTGCGCATCTGCAGCATCTTGTGTGGCTTGAGCTGCGTCTTTTTGAGCGGTCACCAGCTCGTTAAAAGAGTCACTCAGACTCAGCAATGTGCCCAGCTGCTTTTGGCCAGCCGATGTGGTTGCATCTACAGATCGCACCATGTTTTTAAAGGCATCTGCGCTGGCTGGCAGTGCCACGCCAACCCGGGCAAACTTGTCAGCCACCTGTGCTTGCACGACCGCAGACCGCTCCGCAGCCGTCATAAAGTTATCTTGGAAAGACTTCATGCCTGTGCTCAGCGCATCTGCGCCGCCCGCACCGGCTAAAGTGGATGTAGTGACTGAGTCGCCACCCACACCGAAACTGGCCAGCGATGTGCGCACGTCCACCAGTTGGGTGTATGCATCCGCAATATTTTTAGCCGAGCCGCTGAGCACGTCCACAATGCCAGCGATTCCCTTGGTGCCATAAACAGCCTCATAAGCGGACACCGACTGGCGCGTAGCCTCAGCTGCCACATCGCCCGTTTTGTTGGTGATGCTTTGCAAAGCCACGAGATGAACGCCTAAGCGATCCGTGATTGCACCCACTTGCTCCATGCCTGAGCCTACGCGCACCACGGTTTGCAAGTAGCCTTCGCCGCTTTGCTGGAAAGCATCAAGACCAGGTGCAAGCACACTGGCCATACGGTCGCCCAGCTTGCTAAACACCGCACTCAATGTGGTGTTGATCTCCTCAGCGCTTTTGCCCAGCAAATCGACTTTGCCGAAACCGGTGTCCATGGCCAAGATGCGATTGATCGCCTCAGGCGATGTCACATAGCCAAGCTGGCCAGCAGCTACTTGTGTTGCATCGACCATTTGCCCAAGGGCACGTGTGAAGCCGCTGGCCACACCTGCATCAACACCAAATGTGGATGAGCTATAGCTCACACCACTGCCACCACCAATGCCTAAGAAGCCAGACTTGCTCCACTCGTTCTTGATGGTCTGAAAACCCTCGACCATGACACCATTCATGGCGTCCTTCACCGACTGATCTGCAAAAAGCAAGCCTCGGTTTGCCAAAGTAGTGTTGGATGATGAACCACCAAACAGACCTAAGAATCCCTTGCTAGCACTTTTTGATTCTTGGAAATCCGAGCCAAATGCGTTGAATCCACCCGCGATCAGCGAGCGCGTAGAACCGCCCAGAGTGCTATCGATCGACTCAAGCAAGGACACCATCTTGGCGCTGTATGTCAGCTCTGGCTTAGCAACATCGCGCAAGTACTCCAAGCTCTTGCGCATCGACTCACTGGCAGTATTACTACCAAAACCTGTGCCCGAGCCATCGTTATTTTTGATGCTGGCGATGCCGTCATACGTGGTGCCACCGCCGCCGCTGCGATTCACTGCAAAGCCAAGCGCCAACATCATGGCAGCCATAGCCGCCATACGCGGAAAAGCGGTGTAGGGGTCGCCTTTAGCCTGATTGGCTACGCCTGCTGCTGCAGTAACTTCTCCCTCTGCCATCGCTGCACCAGCACGCTCACCAGATGCGATCACGCTTGCCCCTGTCATGGTCTCTTCGCCCATTACCCATGCAGCTACTTTTTTCCCGATTCCTTCGAGATCCTTATACGCAGCGGCAGCGCTTTGAGCCAGCTGGTAGGTACGCAGAGTCACCTCAACCGCTTGCAGTGCTTTATAGCCCGCCGTGGACTGACCAAAATACTGCTTAGCCGACCCAGCCATGCTGGCATATGCCGCAACTTGAGTGGCCTGCGTCTTTTTGATCAACGCTTGCTCATTTGCGGCAGCTATTTTGATATTTTCAGGATCGCCGCTGGCACGCAACTCAGCAATCACTTCCATTTCTTTGCTAACTTGCTTGCTTGATGCCGCCAAGGTGCCCATGGCGTCCACCATGCGTGCTAAACCATCGCCAGCGGTCGCAAAAGTCTCACGCAAACCCGTGCCCCACTGCTTGAAGGGGTCATCAGTTGCGCTGCCGCCTAAACGTTTGGCCTGATCAAGTCCAGCTTGCGCCACGTCTTTATTACGAGAGGAGTCTGCCACTGCGTCTTGCGCAGCTGACAGCTTTGTGAGTTCGTCAATCGTCTGCTGCAGGGCTGCACGCTGGGCCTCATTTAAGCCCAAAGCATCTGCCTCCGCCTTGGTCGCCACTACCGTGGCCAAGCCAAGCTTGATGCGAGCAGCCTCTTGCTCTGCCAGCAAGGTGTTGACCGTCTCAATCACAACACCTTGTTTTTGCATCAATGACGCTTGGAGACGAATGGCCTGTGCCTCATCATCCAGCTGGGCACTTGCTTTGAGCTTGGACTGTAGATATGCATCAATGGCAGCTTTTTGCTGCCAGCGCAACTGCGCTACCTCACGCTCGGCATTTTGAAGTACCGCGCTCGCCTGAGCCTCCAGTTCAGCGGCCTGGAGCGTTGCACGCTGACTAGCGACACGATCAGAGCCACGACCAGATTCAGCACGCGCAGCCTCCGCTTTGCGAGAAAATGCGGCAGCCTCAATTTGAGCTCGCTGCTTGATGGCGTCTTCCTCCATCATCTCCGAGCGTGCCACACGGTCTTTAATGCTGCTCAGAATTTTTTTGTCAGTTAGATCAGCCAAAGCTATTTTGTGCTGCGAGACAGCTGACGATATGGAGCGCTCAGCTTCAGCTTGTTCAAGCGCTCTGCGGTTTGTCTCAGCTGCTTCAGCCTCTTGAGCTGCAGCCTTTTTCTCCAAACGCTGCGTTTCTTTAAGCGCCTCTAAATCAATTTTATCTTGGCGCGTGAGCGCGGGTGAAAAGTTCTTAATGCGCTTTTCAAGACGATCAATTTGTTGCTCAAGCGTGTCATCTCGACCAATGGACTTCATCCAGTCCCAAGCACCTTTCAAGCCATTCGCGGTAGCCATCCAAGCTTTGTCGATGTAGCCTAAATTGTTTTTCAGTGCATCGGCTTGGCGGTTGTTCTCAGCCTCAAGCTGCTTGAGCACCAGCGCGACAGCTTGAGCGTTTTGTCCAGCACGCATATATGCCTGCGCTTGCTCATAGACTGCCTGCGTCACACGTCCTGTTTCGTCGCTGAGTTTGCGTAGCCCACCGATCGGATCGCCCGTTAATTGCTGCACACGCTTGGTCGTAGCCTCGATGCTTGCACCACCCACTTTGTCAAGCATGATGGCGCTCTTGGCCAAGCCCTCAATGTCATTGCCAGCACGCGCTGCGCCTGCGGAAATGAGTCCAGCCAACACGCCAACAGCTTGACCCTGAGTGCCCACCACCGCAGAAATATTACGTGCTGAATCAGCCAATTGGCCTGCTGTTTTGCCAGCTTGATTGCCAGTTTCAACCAGCGCCTTGCTCAAAGTTTGTTGCTCTTGAGAACCTTGGTATGCCGCTACACCCACCGCAGCTACTGCAGCCAAACCAAGGTTAAGTGGCGTCACCATTCCCATGACTGCGCTACCCAAAGCGCGAGCAGCAGGTGCTACGCCACCAAACATATCCTTGAGCTGGCCGCCTTGCTGCAAAAACACCGTGAGTGGGCTTTGACCCGCTTGCAACGATGTCACGATGTCGGTGATTTGAGCGGGCACACCGCGCATAGCCGCACTGTATTGCTTGGCCGATATCGCAGCTGCCTGACCGCTGGCCGCCACGTTATCCAAGCCCTGCTCAACCTTGGGCAACACACCCAAGGCCTCAGATCCATCTACCTTGAATTTAATGAGCACGTCAGTCATGCGCGGGCCCCACTCAATGCGCTGTTTTGCGTTGCCGAGCCATTTCTTCGCGGCGTTTGGCCCAAGCAGCTAAGAACTCGGCTTCCACGACGCGCACCTTGGAAAACACACGCCTGCGCTCTTGCATGTCCACGCACATCATGTCCATGACTGCGGGCAGTACTCCGTAATCGAGTCCCGTGGCACCCGCCATTCCCACACGCCACTGCGTTTGCATCGCCATAAACACATGCATAGCAATGACATTGCATGACCACAAGTACGGTGGTTGATTGGGGCGTGGGAAAAAGCATTCTGGTGGCTCAGACTGTGAAATTACGGCGATGCTTGCACCCGTTGCAGATGGCTGAGGCGTGATACCTTGGGCCTCAAGCTCTTTGAGCTCATCCGCAAGCGATACGGATTTGGCTGTAGGTATCGCACCGCTGGCCAGCCAACGGGCGAAGGCAATCAGTTTCCCTGTTCGACCCCCAGCTGCGCATTGACCCAGCATGTCACGATGGCGGGGCGCAGCGACATGAATGTTTTGCATGCGCTGGCCAGCGCTTCTTTACTGAAGGCGATATCGTTGCCGCTTGGGTCAGTCACATCAGACCAGCCAGTCATCACCGCATCGATGATGTGCTGATCGCCATCACCACCCGCTCTACCTTTGGCACGAGCGGCGTCCATCAACGTCTCATAGGCGTCTTTATCCAAATACTTGAAAGTACCGTCAAAGCGCATGGTCTCCATTCGACCACCGGGGCCGGGCGCAGTAAATTTGATGGCAGTTGTAAATATTGGATTTGCTTCGATTTTCATGGTGGGTTCCTAATGGGGTGTTTCTTGAAAAATGCGGTCTCTGCCAGCTGTCACGCTCTTTTCCCAAAGGGGCCGCGTTTGCCCCTCCCAGCAAAGGATTGATCAGGTCAAGACCAAGCTAAATTCATCATTGGTGGCACTGCTTGCCTCCAAATCGAAGTCCAGCTTGTAGCCAAGCAGACCGTCTAAATCGACGGTGTTGTAGTTGGTCACACGACCACGGATATTGAGCGTGGCAATCTTTCCTGCGCCTACGCCGTGGACAAAGGAGCCATTAACGACAGTGGCGTTAGTGATGAGCGCATCTGGGTCGAGCACAGAACGAGCTGGTGCCAGCATTTGCAATTCACTGGTGGGCGCACGGTCATCAATCAGCACCTCGCTCTGAGGACCTGGGTATTCCACCGCCTTGATGGACTGCGCGATGTTGACTGAGAAGTCTTTGAATGCCACTGGAACTGCTGTGCCAGCATTAAGAGTACCTACCGAGTAACGGCGGTCGACCATTTGCTCGACTGTCCAGCCTGTTTTGTCAGGCGTTGGCAGTGCGGCTCCACCCGTATTGGCCACAGGCGCGTTGTAGTGGCCAGTGAACTCGTAACTCATCAATGGGATGCCGTTAGCCGACAGCTTGAAGGTCACGGTGCCACGAGCACCTGTAATCAGCCATTTGTCTTGGCCGTTGGCAAATGCAAAGGTCAAAGATTTTTCAGCGCCTGATACCAAGTTGTAGGTGACACTTGTTGTGGCCACCGTCGTTTCTGCACAGCCTGCGCCTAGCAGCAAACTGCCCCACTTAGGCGCAACGCCTTTTGAGCCGCTAGGTGCGATGGCTACGTCAAAAGTGAGCTTAACGTTAGGTACAGAGTTGAGTCGCGCCATGCGACCCTTACCCTGAAAATCAATATTGCGATCGACTTGACTGGCTTGGTATGGAGTGAAGGACACATTGCGGCCCTCAATCCAATCCGAGGCGGCTAACGCAGCCGCAGTGTCATAGGTCGTTTCGACCTTTGCAAAAAGCGTTTTAGATTTCCAAAACGCAGGTGCGACGAGAATATTTGCCATGGAAAGCTCCTTTATTGCTCATCAGAGAGCACACGCTCTCCGGTTTTTTGATCGATCACATATCGGCCACCTTGGCCCCAATTTGCGCTTTGCGCAAAACATGAGGGAGCTTTGGGTTGCTGCTGTGATGGAGTGATTTGCTCAGTCGATGTGTCGACAACATCATCAGTTGAGGACTCATCTGTAGAGGGTGGTGTTTGCTTAGGCGGCATTTTTAAGCTCCTGCTCCTGTGGCGATGTACTCGGTGGCAAAGGTATCCAGCCACCACAAAACAGGCCCAGCAGCCATGAGCTGACCACGCCTGCACTCTATGGCCGTGAGGCCGTTGTCGTCGTCCGGTGCCCAGCCCAAAAGGGCTCTGCGTACAAACGCACGAGGTGCATTCAGCACCCCTTTTTCATCACGTCGACCAAGGTCTGGCACGGCAAAAAGCACACCAAATTCCACTTGAACCATGTGGCTGACTTGCGCGGATGCTGCTGCGTTACGACCAAAAGCCTCTCCCAAATGCATCAGCATGGCGCGAGGTGCTTGCACGGTTTCACGCATAGCCTCTTCGACGTTGGCGGTAATGCTGATGTCGCGCAAAGGGTTGCCCACTTGAGAGAGCAGTCGATTGCGCACTAGGCTCAAATCAAGCATCACCAGCCTCCATCACGTGCAAACACGCTGCTACCACTTTGCATCTGCGCACCATCACCACCACCGCTCGGTGCCACCACTTGTGATGGTGCAAACAGCGGCAATGTGCCAATGGCAACTTTTTCAAAAAAGCTGATAGCGGCCTTTCGATCAGCCATAGCTTTATCGTCAGGGTGCGCCCCCATCAAGTGGTAGCGAGCAAGGCAAATGACGTGCGTGCGAACAGTGCTTGGCACCGTGGCTAAAGGCAACGCATAACGCCCGACCATGTAGCCGTCCACCTCGCCTGTGGCCGTCTCTAAAGCGCGTTGTAGGCGCTCTGTAACGACCTGTCCTGCAGCGACTTGGTCAATGTCTGTCAAGGCCCTCATATGGGGCTCACCAAACATGGTGACCATGTCATCAGGCGTGGCATAGGTATGGGCATTCATGGTGGGTGTTAAGCGCTAGTCTTTACAGATCGACGACGATGGTCAGCGGGCAGCTGCGCAATTGCGCCAACTGCTCGTTGGTCAGGTCTTTGAGAAGCACGTCGACAGGCTCCGTTGTCCAAAGACGGCCAGCACGTCGGTGCGATCCACCTGGTGACTTGCTGCATACGCGCACGTGCGTTCCCTTACCTTCATTGCCCGATTTGGCGGGGGCAGCGGCGGCCTGCAGCTTTGATGTCGCCTCAGCCAATTGAGCAGCCAGTGTGTCGCGCTCAGCGGTGACACTGGCCAGCTGGTTTTGGAGTTCTTCCATGCTGCAGCTTTCACCACTCTGGCCATCTGCTGAATTCCCGACCGCTTGATCGCCGTTCGGTTGAACTTGTGGCGTTTGAGCTTTTTGCCCTTGGTTTTTTTGGTTGTTACTCATGTTTGAGTGCTCCTAGATTTCAGTGATGAGTGGTTACAGGCCGGGGATGGATACGACCTCAGCGCTACCAGCCCAAGGGTTTGTTTCACCACCGTTGACCAAAGCGCTGCGCGTGATGTTGAGCGCAGCTGCTTTGAGGTTGGGGCTGCAAATCAGCAGATCAGGCGCTGCGCCAATGACAGAGCCCTTGGGCGATGTGAAGCCTTCCATCGCAGCCACAGCAGCGGCGTAGCTGGCGGCATTGAGTGTTTGACGGCTGCCATAAATCGTGTGCCAGAAGCCTGCGCCGAAGCCGTAGCGACCATCCACGCCGTACAAGAATTCGTTGCGCATGAAGACGTTTTGGTCTTTAGGGTCGAACAAGCTGACGAACTCAAATTCTTTGCGTTTTTGCACAATGAACGGGCGCATGATGCTGACACGGTTGACCAAGAACCAGCGTTCGCCAGAGCCACCGGCCCAGTTACTTTGGCTTGAGCCATTGAGGCCCTCGTGGTCTGTGTCGCACAAAAACTGACCATCGGCACACTTCGTGGTGTCTGCAGCCTTGAGCATGCTGACCAGCTTGGTGCCAGAGAACTTGGCCACTTTTCCAGCGAGTAATTGCACGCTGAGGTTGTAGGTGCCGAGCTTGTTGTCTTCGATGGCGGGGCGTTTGACACCAATCGTTTTCTCGAAATCCACGTTAGGAATCTCAAACTCTTGGTTGGCTAAAGAGTCCACGAATCGGTCACCCACCCATTGACGAATATCGTCAACATCATTGAGCGTGTTGTATAGCTCAGCTGCAGATGTACTCGACGTTTCCAAGGCGATCATTGCACCCAGCTTTGCAATCGCGTCCGGTCCCTTGAACAAGTCCGCCATAGCCTTTGCATAGAGCGTGTTGAGGCCTTTTTGTACGACTTGCAGGTTGGCTGATGTGACCATCACGCCAGCACCTGAGACGCTTACTGCCACCGCAGCAAACACGGATGGTGAGATCACCAACAGAGCCGCACATGCGATGGCGGCGAAAATTTGAAACACTTTTTTCATAGCTGAAAAATTCCTTTTGTTTGTTGATAGAGTCTTTAAGCCGATGGCATAGCAGGTTCGCCAAGGGCGACCCACACACCCTCGGCGGTGACGTCCACCACGCGGCCTGCAGCGCTTCGGGTGTTGGTGCCATTGGTTTTGGCAACGGTTTGGTCATCTACCAAATAGCAGACGCTATTGATATCCGCAGCAGTCAATGCATCAGCGCTGGTGCTGTTGACGCACAAGAGCACATCTTTTTTGACGTTTGCTGTGACGGCGTTGTCAGCACCACCTGTGTTGTCGTAGCTGTCCTCAAAGTAACCAATGCACTTGAGGCCTGCGCCTGTGATGGCGGCACGAGCCACACCTGTTGAGGTGAGCACTGCGATGCCACCGGCGTACACCTTGGCATTGGCCATCAGGCCCACACCGATTTGGTCACCGGCGCGGGTCTTGATAGCCTTGCCTGCTGCTAATGCGGTCATAAACGTATGTCCTTAAAGTTGAAGATTTATGGGCTTAGGCCAAGCTGGCCACGTCAACGCCCAGTTGCGAGGCGATAGCAGCGGCGTCAGCACTCAAAGCGACTGAGGCAGCGGCTGGATCGTGGGCCTTATTACCTTGAGCAGATGCATGCGTAGGCGCGATGACCGGTGCATCTTTCAAAAATGCAGACAAGCCAGCTACGCCCAAACCTTTAGCCCACGGCACAAGTGCAGGCACCAATTTGCCATCGGCTTGACCGCGCTCAATCAGTCCATCGACGTCGCGTGTCGCTTGCGCCGCTTGCAGTGTTGCCACTTGCGAGCTGAGGGCTGCGATGGCTTTTTGAGCCGCATCTGGCGCACCTGAAGCCATAGCCTTAGCTGACAAATCAACCGCCACAGCGGTAGCTTTGGCAGGGTCAGCCATTGCCTCGGCAGGCAGTTGCAATGCAGCGCCCAAAGCTACTGCTACGGCTTGGCCAGTAGTGGCGGCGCTCAGCGCTGCCGTGATAGCTGGCACATCGGCGGTAGCTGGATCAATATTGAGAGCGGAGCCAACGGCTTTGAGCTTGTCGGCTTGCGTAACCACGGCGCTTAACGCCACGGCCTCTGTGGTGCCAGAGGGCAAGCCCAGCTTGGCAATGAGTTGTTCTAACAGGGTCACGTGCGTGTCCTCCAAAGGGTGTTGATGCGCCAACCCGATACGGGCCGCAAGGTCGGCGCTGGATACTTGCAGGCCCGCAAGTTCTTGCAGTGCTGGCGTGTTCACCAGCGCTGCGTTAAAAATGTCCAACACCTCTCCGGTGTCGGGGTTGAAAATCAAAATAGGGCTGACGTATTTGTATTCCTCGCCCAAGATGAGATCGTTAGCTTTAGAAGTCCACTTGACGTCTGTGATGTAAAGCCCCTCATCCCAAACCCACTCAAACTTTGAGCCACTGCCAGAACGTGGAGCTGGCTGACCATTGGTTGGGGCGTTGAGGGTTTGGTGTTCGTAGTCAAAACCAAATGAGGCTTTGCCGTCAGCATGGCGCTCATTGAGCTTGAGCATCAACTCAAGCCCTCCCTTGTTGTCAAGAACCCAGTTCTTAGCCGTAACAATTCTCCCAACGGATAGCCCATTTGCGTCCACCACCGTCACCTTCATTCCGGATGGGCGTCCATCGCGTGCTGCGAACTTTCCAACCGGCACCAACTGCACACGTGGGCTTGGGCGACGTGTAGGTACACCATCGACCACCACGCTGGTTTGCTCGATGTCCAAAGCTTGCGCGTTGGCACCCAGTGCCACAGCGCTGCCGTGAGGGACTGAATGTGTGCTGTGAGGTACGGACTTGACTTGCATGCCCCGTACTGTGATGGGATACGCGCGATTGATACAGCTAAACCAATTTAGAAACGACAAAGGCCCCGAGCTATATGCGCGGGGCCTTTAAATAATCAACCTATGGGTCTACGATAAACCGCTGATAGCTTGCTTAATATGCCGCTGAAGGATGTCCATCACATCAGCTTCATCGCTGGCACTGAGAGCCTTTACAACTTGCGCGGATGCGCCAGTGCCCACCACAGTGCCAAACACCATTCCACGGCGGGGTATTGCGCCGTACTGTTTGCCATTTTTGCTGGTGCGCCCGTTGGTACCAAATTCATGGTACTTGGCATAAGGTGCAGTCAAGCCGACCTCGACGGAATCAGCACTTGCATGATGCTCAACGCCACGGCGCATGTTGCTGCTGCGGTCTAGCAAACTGCCTTGCGGCGGCTTGCCGTGAATGGCTTGATGGATAGCCGCACTCACCGCTTTGTAGGGCGCCCATGCATGGCCAGTGGGGTCTGTCTTGGTGTCAAAGCGGTGGATGATGTTGGTCTCAAGCCGCTGGCCAATGCCACGCATGGCAGGGGTCATGTCAGACACAGCACTCGCCAGCTTGGCCAAGTTGGCTTGCACTTGTTTGGCGTCTACATCAACAATCATTTGCATGGCGGCGTCCTTTAGTTACAATGCAATCAACACGCGAGCAGCCTCTGTCAGGGCCACCAATCCTACGCGTGCTGCCCGGAGCGTGACAGCGTGCCGGGCTTTTTCATGGGCGCACATACACACGTGTGCCAATGCGATATTGGCTAAGTAAATTTTCTTCGGTGGCTGCGCTGTCAGCCTGAAATGTCGTAATCCCGCTCCAACCCTCTGGGCCCCACTCAAACACACCGACGGTCACTTGATTTGTATCCTCAATAGACCAGCGGGCAAAGTAACGGCGGCGCGTGACGGGCTTACCCTTTAGGCCATGCTGTTCCATGCGCTCCCATATTTCATCTGGCTCAGCAATCGTGCGTGCCAACAGGCGCATGTACATCTCTCGCCCACGCCGATCTACTTTGTACTCTTGCGCCTTACGATCCCAAAAAAGCTCTTTGTCCAATGCCAGCTGCTGCCCAGTCACATCGGTAAACACCTTGGGCCCAACATCAGGCCCATTACCTGGCACCTCACGCATAAAAGCGGCAATGTAGTCATCGACGGCCAGCCCTTGTGGCAGCAGCAAATCTGCAGACGCTGGCGTGGGGAGCGGCAAACGAGGTAGCGGCACCATGCTTGCGTTGGTTGGCATGGGCATATCCACAAACTGCGGCATTACCCCACGCAAGCGACTCAGCGCCGGATTGTGGTCAAAGCCCGGGTCTATGCCACGCGGCACTTGCACAATCTCGCCCGAGCCTTTACGCACATAGTCCACCGTGTCTTGCCAGCCTTTGGGGGCATAGCGCTTAATGGGTATCCCTAGCTTGATCAAGCGGTCAATGTCTTTTTCGCTCACTGCCATAAATCGGCAACGGCAGTTCCATCCACATGGTGGCAAGTGCATTAACCAAAACGGATGCTCTACGGGCAACACCGTACCGTGCCATTGACGGTGTAAGGGGCGCACTTTTTCATCCGCTTGGCTCAAGTACACGAGGTACGGGAAATCTGCCTTAGCGGCCAAAGCGCGTTGGTATTGGCCAGCAGCTTGGGCGCTGCGCACATTGGTGTTGAATATCAACTCAAGGCGTCGCTCGTTGAACTTGGTGATGCGCTTGTCACCCGTTGTGGGGTCTGCCACCACTACATCACCCCAATAACCAGCTTTGGCCAGCCTAAGCCTCATGCGCTTTTTAAACTCACGCAAATCTCCACCAGCGTCAATGGTGCGTTGCAGCTCATCAGCAAACAATTGCAGCACGTCACGCTGGGTAATGCCTGCCACGGCGACGCCAGCTGCGTGCTCTGCGGCATACACATCGTCCCATTGGAAACTTGGCAACAGCGCTTTTTTGCCAGCGAAATAAGCACTGGCATCACGTGGGGCAACAAGCCCTAGACCAAATGCTTTTTTGGCGCTCATACTTTTGGCTGTGCTGCACCTGCTTGAGAGTGAAGCGGCTTTGAATTCAGGACAAAACGCGCTTGAATTCAGGACACGAATTTAATGCAGCAAAAACCCTTTAAATGCCCATTGAAAAGCATTTAAAGGGTAACGATTAAAAATTAGTGATCAAAACCTCATTTGCAGCTGTGACACCCTTAGAGCTTGCCGAGTAAGTTGTTTTCACCGATTCGATTTTGAAGCGGCCGAAAGTGGACCGTACACCAGGTACATCATTCAGACTCAATCGGGTGGTGTGCACAAAAACCGCCTGAACTCATCACGGGCAATCAACTGTCCGTCAAGCTGCTCAATAAAAGCAGGTCGATGGTGTTTGACAACACGGTAAAAATTGACAAGCTCGCTATTGATGTCGTTGATGATCTCCACCTTACTAGGCTCTTTGCTAAAAAGAACCCATGCGGCCCCTGCAAAAACCTCGACATACGCAGTGTGGACAGGCATTCGCTCAATAATTTGAGTTGCCAGCTTACTTTTCCCGCCCAGCCATGCTAGCGGGCTTTTCTTCTTGGCCATGTAGGCTCCCTTCCGAACAAGGCACTCTAAGGTGCTCAGGTTGGGGGCTCTTGGCCCTCACATCATTCAAAGTGCGGCATCTGCCACATTTGATCTGAACTCTTTCAAAAACTCCGCGTGCCAGCAATTTGCTGCACGCACCGCATCTCATTTCTTGCATATCGGCATCTTTGATAATGGCCCTACCTGTACAGGTGGCGGGGCCCTTGGTCGATGCCGTGCTACTTCACGGCGGAGGTGGGTGGGCTAGATGTTCCTGCATCAAGTCCACTCGCCCTGTCTTTTTTAACAATGGTCTCCAGTGGGGTCAAACGGGTCAAGAAGGTTTTCACACACGTAAGCTGCAATCGATGTTCGCCAACCGTTGTCAGATGTATGGTGTCGCTGCAAACGCTGGGTCACCAGCCACTCTTTGGGAAATTCCAGAAATATCAGCGCAGCAATCGTGATGTTGCAGATTACATCCATAAGTGCTGCCACGATCACGAATGGATACAGCAGAGCCTTAGAAAATCCATTTAAACGGCCCGCCAGTTTGGCTCGATAAGCTGCCATCGTTAATACGTACAGCACATAAAAAATCCAAAGATATGCGGTCACCAATATTGCTTGCTCAAGCATGCTCAAACCTCCCATGTAAGCGCAGGTAATAAATTGCGTACTTCATCAATCGAAGCTGGCATTGGCCTTGTTCCCTGCATCACTTCATCTAAGAGCGCATAACTGGTAGCCCAAGTTTGATCACGCAGGGACACACAGCGCTGCCCCTCCTGTTGAAATTTTGAAATTGTTGAAGTCGCGTATGTACAGGCGCTCAAAATGCCGTCATAGCCACGCTCTTGTGCAAAAGTATCCAAACTTTCCTGAATAGCGACCTTGAAAGAGTGAATCATTTGGTCAACTGTAGGCGGGATGACTGGCATGGCATCTAAGGCGTTGGCCGGAGGTTCAATACAAATATCAGTGATGACATGATGACTTCCATCATCTAACCAATACTCATGGCCACGCCAGTCTGGTCGAACTGCCCACTCGCCATTTTCGAAATAAACAATTTCATGTTCACCCGCTTCTGGCATTGGCTTGTCAGTACCTAAGTCAGCGATCGATTTTCCTAAAACAGGCTCAACAACTTCACCAGTTTTGATGTCAAAAATCTGAGTTGACGTAATGAAATCAACAAGAGTCCAAGCTCCTTCTTTAAAAATTGGCCATTTATCAATTTCAGTCGGTGGCTCAATGTCTGTCGCAAATGCTGGAATCAAGTAAACACCTGGTTCAAGTGGAGATTGCTGCGCGAAATTCAGTGCATCGTTCACATCAATAGAAAGCACAAGATATCGCCCATCATCTCGGCTGTAATGAAAAATTCTCTTTGACATGTCAGTCCTTAGTATTTGATGATGCTGTATTCAGCGAGATATGGAGGTAGATTTGCGCCTGCGGCGTTAGAACCCGTGTACCCTACAGAAATATTTGCGTTTGCGGAGTTTGTATTTGAACTAGCCATATATGGAGTACCGACTCCACCGTAACCACCGCCGCCTGAGACAGGAAACTGATGTGTTGTACTTACATTACCGCCATAAGTATGTGTGTGACCCGTATCTGTAGCTGTATGCGTATGATTTACAACAATCGCATCTTTGCTGCCGCCAGTAGCACCAGCGGCGTATAGATTGCCTGCACCAATTAGCATGCGATCTCGGTCATCGGGTAGGTTGAAAGTCGTTGAGCCATTACCCGCACCGTAAGTTGTACCAATTACTGCAAACAAAGCGGCGTAAGTCGAACGAGAAATTGCAGCACCATTGCGAACAAGCCAGCCAGAGGGCGGCGTAGGTGATGGCCACCTCATAGACATTCCCGGCAAGAAAACAGTGGGTGGTAATGCATTCAGAATAATCCAGTCGGTTCCGTCATATTCCAAATCTACAAGCTGATTTGCTTTAATGACAGGGTGAGATTTTGAGCCTGTGCTGTCATATTGCTTGATAAAAGGAATCGCCGAACCAACCGTGTAAAGCGTTGGGTTTGATCCGCCATCGGTATGAAAATTCACTCGAATTCGCAATCCAGCAGACAGCCCATAAATTGCATGCCCACCCACAGGCGTAGACACTACATATGCGGTGCTACTGCCCGCTGTTGTGTATGCACTATGCTTTTGTATGCGTGCTGCATTAATCAAAGATTTTGCTGCCTGTTGAGAATCACTCTTAGACAACGTGCCACCTGACATTTCAATCAGAGCTACCAACTCCGATTGCACTGCATTCAACCACTCTGAAGTCACAGACGTTGGCTGCTGTCCTATCGAAATGTCTTCATCTACAAAAGCACCTGAAACATTACCTGCACCATCAATTTTGAACACGCCACCCCCCTGGGCTAGTGCCCGTATTTAATAACCAAATAAATATGTGTGCCTGCTTAAAAGCTAACAGTGCATCCCACAAAGCATCAGCACCTACAACTGCGGCGTCATAGCTCACAACCAAAATGAACTTAGCTCTACTGCTCCAGCACTTAGATCCAGATTTGAAGCCAGCGGTCAGGGGTGAAACACGCGACAGAGAAATTGACTGCTTTGCCTGATCAATTACCTGTGAACCTTGCGCTACACGCAAATAATCAGCATCTGCCCAGCGAGTAGCCAACATCTTGTGTCGCTCGATAGACAGATCAAATACTCCCTGCACCTGTGCTCCCACACGCTCAAGCTCTTGGGCCGTTGCCATTAGCATTGATGCACCAACACCGCCAGTTGGCCATTGCCACGCCTCACCGGGCGGCAGCAGCGCACGCAATGCCTCTAAATAGTCGCTATCTGTGTACTGAACTAACTGCATCACGACCACACGATAGATTGAAGTACAAATATCTCACCGCTCGTACACACAAGATCAGTCGATGGCGATACGCGCGTGTAATTAACGGTCACGGCTGCAATCGCTGCATCCACTTCAGCAGTAGTAATCACTGCTTTACTGGATTGCTTGCCAAGCACCAGGGCAGTCAAGCTATCTGTGATTGATAGGCGATTAGACACAGTGTTTGACATTGCAGAAAGAGAAATGCTGATCGTCACTGGATGAGCTACTGGAGCCACTACACGCACATCAGCAGACGGGGCCTCAACCGATAAATAGTTGGTCACGGCATCGATCACAGCTGTCGATGGCAATCTATCAGACAAACCGTTACAAATTGGACGCACGACCACTGAACCCACCCCCAGCCCGTGGACGTCCACCAATGCCCCTGTGACAGATGGATGAGCTGTTTTGGCCCAATACACATAATCAGCAGGTTTGCCGCCTCTGGCACCATCAATCACCAGTGTGCGCCATTGATCTACCAAACGCGAGCGCCAGTCATCCACCAGCTCATCATCTGCCCCACCCGTCAGACCACCAATACCAACTGTGACGATACTGGATACACCTGCGACGGCAGCTGTCAATGTCAACTGTTGACCAGACATCAAGTTGGTGGATGCGCCAGTCGCTTCACATCGCACAGTGGCATCCACTGTGCTGTTTATCCCTACTGTTACAGCGGCCCCAACTTTGTAATCCAATCCATTACTGCCTCGCATCACAGTGCCCGCCAAGAGTACAGCGCCCGGAGTACCTGTTACCGTTACCTGACCGCTTGCAGCTGTTGCCATGAGCCTGTCTACGTTGTACAGCGTCGCATAGTCGTACAACCTCTCAAGCTCACAAGTGAGCGGCGATGTTTGCAATACAGCCCAATCTAAGTGCCCATGCAATCCATGACATGCACGCGCCCACGCAGCCGCTAGCGGTTCACGCAAAGAGGCAGGCATAGACGCCAAATCTGTGGCTATGCGTGTCTGTAAATCGGCAAATGACGGTCGTGTGTAAAGCATTTTTTGGGTGCGTTTCAGGGCTTGTGGAAAGAATCAAATCAAAGTGTCAAGCCAACTGAAAACGCATCGCCATTGTGTTTTCCAGATATCTCAAGAGCCACCACGGAAACACTTCCGTCCGACACATCGCGCACAACAACATCCGTCATGGTTGGCGAATAGGCATCTAAAGTACGTTGCACCTCTGATACTGCTTCATCACGCGCCGCGCTGCCGAGTGCTTGCCTGCGCACATGCCACAAACCACTACCGGCCAGCGGGTCAGCCCACCAGCCTCGAGGACCATCAACGACTCGAGATCCAATCAAATCATCAGACGCACGTGCGTCTGTAAAAAGAGCCACATAAATCAATGTTGCAGCGGCAGCTTGTGCCGCATCTGAACTTTCTTCACTCACCGAAAAGTCGATGTCGAACACTTGCTGACCATCTATTTCTTTACGTACCAAATTAAGCATGGCCATCTGCATCGTCCTTTAATTCACGTTACTTGTAGGCGTGCCAGGTGTCGTGCTTGTGTGCTTATGTCCAGCGCCCACAGACTTTCCGCCCTGTGACAAATCACCTGTCACATCAACTGTTGCCGCAAATGAAGCGGCACCGGAGACAGTCAAACCACCACCAATACGCACATCGCCAGTCACCTCAAACAGCGGTGTCTCAGCCACCACCTTGGCGCTAGCTTTTGTGGTCACCACGCCACCAGTGCCGAGCTTTACAAAATTTCCAGCATCGTCATGCAGCGCCACTTCACCTTCAGTCAAATCCATTTGATAACGTTTGTCTCCGATCACCAAAGCAAGTCCATGCGCACGGTCACCAGATGGAAACACCATGTAAACCTGCGCACCAGGCTTAGGACGTGAAGAAAGGCCCAAAGGCTCTATACGTCGTACCTTGGGCAAAGTCTCATCATCCAAAACAGTTACTTGCACGTACTCAGCGCCCACCAATGTGGCCACCCCTTGAGCCACCATCAAACGCAGTCGATGCCAAGCGCCATTCATCGCCGCCCCCCGCTTGAACGCAATGCATCAGATGCACCCACTCCAGATGAACGTTTTTTACGCGTCTTAGGCTCGCCTACAAATGCGGCCCGTGGCATCACCTGCATACGTGTCTCACGTCCACCTTGTGCATCAAAACTCAGTGTGCGCTCACCAATAAACAAAACTTCATCAATGCCCTCTAGTGGTATCACCACGCGCACCTGTGTATTCACACGCCACAAGTCAGCAGCATGCCCCCAGCCACGTACCACCAGTTCAATTCGATTGGCACGCGCTTGGCGACGGTTTCGCTCAAGTAGTGCGCGACTGTCACACCCCTGTAAGTCATGCCCATGTCGGTCAGCCACGATATGCATTGGCCGAAAAAACGTGAGCGCATCATCCTTAGCGCTACCTTTAAGCGCTCGGTCACTCACATAGTCAAAACTCTTCACTACGTACTCGCTAAAACGCAAACGGTGTTCGTCAACTACGTCGTAGCTCACGATATCTCGGCCGTACAGTAGCGTGGCCACCGCGGCATCCTTAGTGGGCTCTGTCAACACCAATCCACCGCTAGGCAGTGGATACAACAGCAAATTGGCTGCGCGTGCAGCATTTAGCAGTGCATTGGCAGGCAGCTCGCACTGCATCGAAAACTCAGGCACCAGTTGCGTTTTTGCTTGCACCTCCAAAGGCACTTTAAAGATCGTACAAAGCCGCTTTGCTATCTCGCCCAATGTCAAGCCACTCAATGTGACACTGTATTGGCAGTCCACCAGCTCACGGGCAATGCTGCGAGCCTCGACTGAAATACTGTGCTGTGTAGCCGTCACCTTACGGCGCAGCATGTCAATACGCGTAGTGGCTAAGGGCGAATCGCCAACCAGCACACTCACTACCGTGTTAGCCGTCAGCCCCAAATTACCACCAGAACCAGCAGTGGCAGCACTCTCAAGTTGTACAGATGAACAAAGTTCATCAACGCTCTCGCGCACACTTACTCGGTGCCACGCATCAAAGCGTTTTCCGTCAAACGCCAAAGTGATGGACTCAGACATTCAGTGTCCCACGCACAAAAAGAGGGTGTTGCACTGCATTGCGCTCTACCAACGCTGCCTCGCTCAACCCATGCTCATAGGCTAGCACTACAGCAGGTAATGGAGTTGCCACCAACACTGTTTTTGTATCTAGAACCTGTGCTTGCAATGCGTTGACAAACAATGCACGTGCATTAGCTGCCTCAAAGAACAGGGCATCTGGCATTTTTGGCATCAGCACATCCAATGTGCCCAAAATTACCGCCTGTACCGTGTCTCTAGATGAAGCATTTGTGTAGTCCGTCAGAGCCAAGCTCATGGCCGATGCCACCCACAGCGTGCTGCGCATCACTGCATCAGCTTCTAAGTTTTGTCGCAGTGCATCAATCGGTTCATCTCCATACTGCTCGACGGCCGTTGCAGTCGCAATACGTGATAGGGCCGCCACGACACGCACTCGTGCTGTCTCACTCAGTTCATCGGTCGCTGATAGACCAATCGAGTTAGACAAATTTCGCATCATCACAGCGTAGCCATTAGGCACTGCCAATACCTCACTCACCAATCCCTTGGCGCTTGCCACGGCGCCAAGTACCTGCGTGGCCATCGTCAGCGGCATACGCGCCATGGCCAACCCATTGCGCAACACATCCAGCTTGCCTTGCACCTGTGCAACAAACTTATTTACAGACGCAGCAGCCATGCTTAAAAATGCGAATGGGCTAGCCTTGGACATCTTGTCCACCGCAGCAAAAGCGGTGTCCGCCATATCCACAGTAGGTACAAATGGCGCCTGACCACCTGGCACAAAATCCACACTTACCGCGCAATAGCCGCCCTTGTCCGTGCTCTCATGCACACCCCAGTTATGAGCACGTACCCATACCTCGCCCAACCAAGGATGCATCAACCAGTCAGCACCGCCATCACGCAACAGTGACAAGAACTTGTTGCGCTGCAAGTCGTAATTAGGGCCGATGAAATATGCAGACACCTTATAGCTATCTGCCTTGGCACCCAACTCTTCAACAATAGGCTCATCAGCCCCTGGCAGCTCTGTCACCACCAAGCGTTCACCGTGAGTACTGTCGTGGCTATCGGTCAAAAACTCGAACTTGCGCCATTTGGCAGGCTTGAGACGATTTGTCCAGTCAGTCATGGCATAGCCCACAAGTTACCAGTGTCAGTTTGGACAGAGCTTGTCATGCCAGTGGCTGTCACATTTGATGAGGTCACACGCACACGTTCATCGCTGACGGAGAGTTTGATATCTGCCGCCATTTTTGGTGCCTCGGTGCTTGGCTTAAGCATGTCTTTTATGCCCTCCCAACCAAAACCCAAACCACCACCCACGGCAGCACCTATAGCCGTACCCAAAACTGGCACGATGCTGCCAATCAATGCACCTGTAGCTGCACCGTTGAGCGTGCTAGATCCATAGCGGCTAATTGCAGACTCATCACCAAATGCTGCATTCAATCCAGCACTGCCAACCATCGCTCCAACACCTAGCGCTCCGCCCCTCAGAAGAGTTTTTCCTGCGGGCAAATACTTGCCAGCAGTCCGTGTGATTGCACCACCGACAGCACCACCACCTGTAGCCATCGCAAATACACCAGCACCACCAGCTGCAGCCACAAGCGCCGTTGCGGCCAGTGATGCGCCACCCGTTAGCTCTGGAAATTTTTGAGCCATAGATGCAATCGCATCATTGACTGCACCAAATGGCCCACCGCCGAAAGTTTGCTGCTCAGCTGCTTTGAGTGCCTCCTCACGCTGCCGTGAGCGATATGCACCAGTGCCAGAAATCAACTCAAAGTTTTTGTCAGTCGCGCCGCCTTCACGAACATCATTTGCACGCACTTCTTTGAGCACTTGTGCCATGTACTCTTTGTTGTTCATCATGCCGAGCAAAGCCATTAACGCTTGACGGTCTTGAATCAATTTACCGATACCTGCACCTTGTGCAATCGTCGCCATACCCTCCAGCGCATCGCGGCGCTCGCCATCACTGCCCGCGCTTTTGAGCTTTTTTTGTAGCTCTTGGTAGTCAGCACGCTTAGACACGGTGTTACTAACCAGCTCACCGAATGCATCGACACTGTCAACGCCTTGAGCACGTTTTTTCTGCAAGTATTCGGGCAGATTGATGCCTAGTTTTTTGGCATCATTTGCCGTGTCATGGCTGTTGATCTTGCCTAGCAAGTTCACCACGTTATTACCCGCTTCGTCCTTGCTGCCAGCCGTGATAGCAGCTGCTTGGTTTAGCGCAGCCAGCTTTGCAAAACCTTCTTTGCCACTCAATCCACTCATGGTGGCTGCTGCCATTTGCTGAGGCAGCCACTTGCTCATGTCTTTAAGCTCAAAACCACCTGCCTGACCAGCTGCCAGTGCCATATTCATCACATTGGGCATATCCTCTGGCTTAATTTTGAAAGTCTGCATTGCCCGAATGCCAATGTTCGCCAATTGCGTAGGATCTGCATTAGCTGCGCTTGCTGCTTTGGTTACATGCGGCAGCATAGCCACCGCTTGCGTAGGCGACATCGCACCACTAGCAATCATCGAATCAAGCGCCTCAGCAGCCCCCTCACGAGTACCTCCACCGCTTTGCTGCGCTTTGTCAATGGCAGTGCGAAGTTCATTCATTCCCACCTTGCGGCCAACCACATCACGCTCACGAAAAGCCGTGTTTGACATATGCGCCAAGCGTTCATCAAAAGTCATCGCTTGTTTGATCGGATTCGCCAACGCGTATGTCACCGCAGCTCCACCAGCGGCAACAATGCCGCCCATTTGCAGAGCTTTTGCACCACGAGCTGTTTGTTCTTGAGCCTTAGTCAGCTTACCCATCTCATTGGTCAGAGCTGTCACCCTGGCACGGGTGGCATCAAATGCGCGGGCTTGCTCTGCTGCGCTAAGCTTGCCAATGCGCATCAGCCGCTCATACGCAGCCTCGGTTTGTTGAATTTCTCGCTGAATGCGCTGCTCACTGCGCACACCCAGCATTTCACGTGCATAGCTCGTTTTTTCGTAACTGCTGCGTTGACGGTTATTACCAGCCTCTACTTCAGACGTGGTTTTTTTAGCAAATGCAGCCGCACGTTGTGCAGCCCTATCAATACCGGGCGTAGCTTGGTCTTGCAGACCAAGGCGTACTGCTACATCTACATCCGCGCCACTCATTGATCCAACCTGCCCATAAAAAAACTCCATGCACTTTTGATGCATGGAGCTTATTTTTTTATAGTGCGCTCATCACCGCAGGAAATACTTCCGATCAGTTTGAAATACAGGCTGTAATGTCGTAGTTGCGTGGAACATTAGCAGCCATTTAAAAAGTAATTATTCCAGTTCCGCCAGTGAAGCGGTACACCTTTCGACCAGAAACAGTTGGTCGGTCAAAAGTCAGGCCAGCGCTGATAGTCAAGTCTGGTAACGAGTCGGGATAAGAAACAACGATGACACCAGCGGATGCTTGTGGGTTGCCGTATCCGTTTGGGTTGCCACCACGCCCTGTGTTTGCGACAAGCAGCTGAGAATATCCGTCAGATGCGCCACCCGTGCCGTATGCCACGGATGCACCAGTGATGCTGGATGTGATTCCAACTCCAACGGTTGACACGCCACCAGAAGATGAAGCGTTGCCTCCGGCACCTCCACCTGAACCTCCTATTCCATTGATCGATGTTGTGGCTCCATTGCCACCAGTGCGCTGTGTACCCGACCCTCCAGCACTACCGTTCACCACATCAAAGGCTGCGCCACCACCGCCACCACCTGCGGCAATCCCCGTTCCGCCTGTGCCAGAAGAGCCACGGTCACGCAAGGCTACGGTGTCTGAATAAAGACCACCAAAGCCCCCACCTCCCGCGATGATTGAGCCGAGTGTTGAGTTACCCCCTTGCACACGCTGTCCACCACCAGCGCCGACAGTGATTGAAACAGATGATCCGCGTAGTACGGAAAGTGCGCCAGTTGCCACACCGCCACCTCCACCGCCGCCACCAGTAGCAAACCCTGGTTTACTCGTACCGCCGCCGCCACCACCAGCAGCCACGAGGTAATCGACAGCAAAAAATACAGGCCGACCATTACCACCGGTGGCTCTCAGGCGTGTAGCCCTCGACCGCATTACACAAGCTCCGTGATGCGGATTGAGCCATCAGTTGTTTCACGTAAGACACTGACGGTGGTGTTTGCTGGGACGTCAAAATCTAGGCGCTCGCCAGCGGCAATGTAGTGGCTGGTCACCATCGCTGTGCCGTTGATTGAATACCAAGTACCCTGAGTGGCGTACATGCTAATTCGGCGGCAGGTTGTTGTAAGAGCGATGCCCACTGCAGCAGCACCTACAGCTTGCACTCGAGGCGTGCTTGGAGTTGCCAAAGTATCAACGGGCAACAGGCCAGGCGTAATGGCAGCAGGGACACGCACCAATAGAGTTGACCAGTTCAGCAACCCACGCTTGAGTGCGGAGATGATGGTGTAGTTACCTGTTCCATCTGCAGCAGCTGATGCATCTGCCACCGCACCTATTACAGTAACTACTGGACCATCAGATGCCAGCGTGACTCGGCTAGTCTTGGCAGATACATTACCAGCACCAGCATCTCTGTCAAGAGAGACTGGCAATGCCGTAGCACGAATTTGAGCATCAGTGAGGGGCCCAGTCACGCCAATGCCTGCAACCAAACGCTCATAGATTGCGCGAAGCCATCCACGCACACCAGTGCCAGCAATTTGTGGCGATGCAGCACCATCTGTACCCAAAGAGGTATTCGTAGATTGAATGCTGTCGTCAAGCGCCAAACCAGCAGCAAGTAGCTGTGTCTCCGTTAGGCCATCACTTGTAGCCTGTGAGCTTGATGCATTCGATCCGCGCACTTTGACGATGGGGATATGAGTCCCATCACCCAAATCCTCGACCAACGGATCAGTACCACCAGTGAACGCTTTTTCAGTCATTGTCAAAACCCTTTAAAAATCTTTACCCGCCATCACAGCAGCTACCGTGGCCCATACATAAAGCTCGCGCAGCGACAGAGCCTTGACAACAGGCAGTGGCTGTCCAAGAACACCTGTAACCAACGCCACTGCCCGCACCACGCGCTTTATTTTTTTTCAGCTTGCTTCAACACATCCGCATCGCTGTCGACCGCTTGAGCCTCATCGTCCGCCATGAGCTTGTCCACTATCGCCTCAGCACGTCGGTAGTCAATGCCATTCATGCGCTTAATCACAGCATCTTCGCTGCTCGCAATGTTTGCGATCAACGCAATGCGTTGAGCCACGCCACCGCGCACATCAAAAGCCAAATAGTCCGCAGCAATGGTGTGTTCACGGAAATTCAACTCACTGATGGTGACCTTGTCACTCACCACAATGGGGTGTTTCAGCACTAGTTTCATTACATCTTCTCGCTTGCGTTGCTGACCAGCTTGAGCTTGCTCTCACCGTCGCCAATTGGGACTACGCCCTCAGCCCAGGCACGTGACATCAAATGCACCGTGCCATCGCTCAGGCGAATGGTGACATCTTCACCTTTGATGTTGTTGAGTGCGCTCACATCAATGCCAGGCGTGAGGTGAATATTCAGATCGGCCGTGGCGGGCACACTGGTTTCGGTGTAGCCGCCATCTTCAGCTTTACGACCAGGCTTATGTGCACGAGTCACACCGCTGGGTGTAAATGTGCCAGGGTTTTGCGCCAGTGCCAGCTTACCCACGCTGGGCACACTGACAGTTTCAATGTTGGTGATTTGACTCATATTGATGTACCTTTAAAGTATGTTTGAACGGACTTAAAACTGCTTAAACAGCTTTACGAAACTGCGCACGGCCAGCCAAGATGTAGAACGGACTCAGCAACACTGGCGTGTCGATATAGTTAAAGCGACTTGGGTTTTGTGGGTCTTGCTCGACCACCAAGTTGTCTTTGTAGTAGTCGTACTCTTGCACCCAGCCGAACTCGCGCATGAGGGTGTTGCGGTACAAACTCAACAGCATGGCTCTCACATCATCTTCTGTGGTGATACGCAGCCCTGGCTTATAGCCCTCATTTGTTTTAGCAGCGGCCGTACCAGTGAAGCGCTTGATGGCAGCCATGCGTTGTTCATAGCGAATGCGCTCCATCACCTCAGCGGCATTGATGTCCAGGTAGGCATCATCAGTGCTGCCATCGGCACGCGTTTGATACATACTGATGATGCGCTTGATAGTGCAGCTACCATCTTTGGCGTATTGCAAAACACTCATGCCCTTGAACAGCAAACTATTTGACTGTGCCCAGTCGTAATAGCTTGTGGCCACCATGCCAACCAGTGGCGTACCTTCTAAGCTTTCCACAGGGTTGTTGTAGAGCTTAGGTGCAGCAGCTCCTGCCAGCATGGCTGCAGCCTCCCATGTAGTGATGGGGTTAATTCCCATGGCTAATGTGGCAATGTGCTCGTAGTTTTTGCTGGAGCCGTATGTCACTGCTGCAGCGTAGTCACCGCGCATCGCCGTGAATGCCCGAAACCCTGCTTGCACAGGTGGTTTGTAGCGGGCTTGGCTTTCTGCATGCCACGCGGCAAGTGTGGCGGCATCGTTGATGCCCAGTGCCACATAACGAAACCAACGCTGGCCAATCATGGTGGCCAAGTCACCAGGTGCAGGGTCGCCCGTACCACTGGCCATAGCTGAAACAGCCATTACCAAGCCTGTAGGCATCGCCTCACCGTACAAGCCTGTACGCAAGTCGATGTTGTTGCCACAAGTGCCTTTGTGTTTGGCTGTCAATGTCACCACGGCTGCAGCAACTGTTGCACCGACTGGCAATGAAACGTCATTATTGATAGCTGCTGCAATTGCCGAGGCCACACTAGCTTGAGACTGTCCAGCCGCTACACCGACACTGACCAAGGCCCCAGCAATGTAGAGCGCCAATGTGCCATCAGCCGTTGGCACAGCCGTGATGTTCAGAGATCCAGTTGCTGCAACGCCAGCCGGATTGTCTGCATAGGGCAGCATGTAAACATCCAGCGCACTGTCGCAAGCACGATAGCGCTCCACCATTTTTGCCAGCATTGAGCCAACACCTGCTTTCGTTTTGGCATCGGCCACGCTACTCACCAATGTGATTTCACCAGCAGCAGCTGTGCCGCTAGAGAGCTTTTGACCCACAATCAATACGGCAGGGATGTCTCCGCCTAAGCCCGCTTGAGAGCCATCTACTTCAATATAGGCACCGGGGTAGCGCAGTGCGCTTGGAATTTGATTAAACGAAATGGTCATAGGTTTTCTCCAGTATTGACGTTGGGGTTTTGCACGCCGCTAAATGCTGGCGGGGTTGGTAAATAGTTGTCGATCTCAGCGGTCAATGTGTAACGGTCGCGCCACCACAAATCACCATCGGTGTACTCAATCACTTGGCCGCCAGAAAATTCAATGCGTGATGCTGTAGGAACTACACGCCATCCACGCAACTGTTGGTACACCGCTTTGCGATAGAGCAGTAACGCATCGTCTGTTGCACCTGCCGTGGCAGTACGAATGTTGGTGATAGCGATCACCACATCAAATGCAACCGTCACGCTGTCCAGCCGTTCACCCGTTGGTTTTGACGGATCAGCAGCGCGTACTACCCAGCAGCCAGGCAGTGGCAAGTTGACAGCAGAGGCCAGCTTGGCAAATTCAGCGGCACCTGCCACCTCACGAAACCACACATCACCAGACCAAACTTGCGGTTTGGATTTGAGACGATCAATGATTGGCTGCAAACTCAACATCACAGCGCCTCATCATCCGTAGTGAATGCAGATGCCCCAAAACGGCCAGGAGCGGACTCAATCACAACCGTGTCCACGCTATCGTCAGTCGAGGGGGTTCCAGTTGTATTTGTGCTGGGTGTGAGATCTACCAAGCCTCGTTTGTGCTGATCAAGTAGTTTGATTACGCCGTCATAAGCCATGCCATCGGTTTTGTCCAAACGCTCGGCACCTTGTAGGTAATACAAAGCCACAGTGCAACACATGCGCGTCAGCGTGGCTGATGTGGCTGTGGTACTCACACCGTATCCAACAATTAGCTCGTGCGCATCTGTCAGCGCATGGTCAATTGCGGTTAGCGCTTCGACAACAGCCGCTTGCACATCAGCAGGCTCGGTTGCGATGCTGCCACCCATCAAAGCCGTTCGCATTACGTCTAGCTGCACCATCGCCAGATCAGCAGGCACAGCCAGCTGAGCCAAACGACGTGCGTTAGAGCGCGTGAGAAGGTCTTGACGGGTGGCAAACATCAGCGGCCTTTACCTTTGCCAGCAGCTTTATTAGCAGCCTCAGCGTCAGCCGCTGCTTGCTGCTGCAACTGCTCGGCTTCGGTGCGAGCAGTTGCTGCCGCTTGCGCGTCTTCTTGGGCCTTAGCTTTTAATGCTTCGGCTTCAGAACGCGATTGCGTTGCGGCTTGTGCCGCTGCCTGCGCATCTTGCAGCTGCGCTTGCGCTTGCTCACGTGCCTGTGCAGCCGCTTGCGCGTCTTTCTCTGCTTGCACTTTCAGCTCGGCTACGGCATTTGCGTTGGCCTTGGCATCGTCTGCTAGTGCTTGCGCCTCAGTCGCTTGCACAGTCAATTCAGCGGCTACCTCGTCTGCGTTGTAGTCTTCAGGCTGCTCAGTGGTCACTTCCAACATTTGCTCGGCTTCTAAGCGCTGACGCGTAGCAGTGTCCACGTCCACCAAGCGTTTCCATGCGCGGCCAAACATCGTGCCGCAACGCATGAATTGCGTTGGGCCATTTTTTTGACAAATTCGGACAAATAAGGTTGTGTCGCTCATCATGTACTCCTTAGTCCATCCAAGGTGTCACAACCGGCTCAACACGTTTGTAGAGCGGGTTGTCTGCACCATTGGCCAGTTTTTGTGTGTTGATCAGGTTTTCAGCCGCTACGCGGTTAGACGGGCCGACCAGCAGGGTGTCAGGGATGATGCCCAGCTTGCGCCCACCATCACCCTTGCACTTCATCATGGTGTCATAGGCCGAATTGAAATTGGCAGTTGTCAAATCTGCCTTGCTACCAAATGCGCATTGCCAAAAACCGTACGCGGCATTGCCACGCCAACGGCCACCGAACGAATACACGTCGAGATCAAATACGTTTTGGTTGTTGGGCGAAGTCACAGACTCCAAGGTGGCTGCAACGCGCTCTTGCAAATACAAAGGCTTAGGTGCCCGTTTGGTGCAGAGCAAAATCCAAGGGGCACCAGTACCTGCTTGCATATTGCTCACAGGTGTGACGGCACCAGAGCCATCCTCATTTGCATAAACAGGGTGGTCTGTGTCAAAAAAGTATTGATCGTCGTAACACGTCGATGAAAACCCCGCTGCCAGCGCCTGAAAAATCAAATCGTTTTTCAGGTCAGTCGCTGACTGGCCATGTCCTTCGGCCACAGTGCCATAGTGACCAAATGAGTTATCTTCAATGTCAGTACGCTCCACATCAATGGTGGCTTCAAACTTTTTGTTGATGACGGTGTAGGCTTTTTCAGCCAATTTTTTGTGCAAACGGCTTCCCACCCACTCACGAAACGCTGGGAACTGCGTCAGCCATGCATAAGTGTTGCTCTTGTCGCTACTGGTAATGAAGCCTGCCACCTTGCGCCAGTCATCAGGGCTGAGTGCAAGGCCTGCATTGAAACGGGCTTTGAGCGTCGTTTTCAACGCGTCGAGTTGTGCTTGGGTCAACATAGATGTGTCGTCCTTATGAAGTTAAAAATGAAACTGCGTTTAAACAGTTTTTGAAAGTGGTTTTCCGTCACGGGTGGCCACATACGCCTCAGGGCTCACACCCATACGCGTGCAAGTGGCCAGCTCTACCTCGCTCAGGCCATGACCACCTTGACCGTCTTTGTCGGCTTGGCGTTCTTGCTTGACCAAGGGGTCGGTTGCATCCAAGTACTCGGTCAATGCGGCCAAGCTTTGTTTTTCAGCCCATGCTTTTTGTGCAGGAGCCAAACGACCACTAGCCAATGCAGCAGCCAACACGTCAGCATGCTTGGCTTTTTCTTGATCGGCTTTGAGCGTGGCAAGCGAAGCCTGCGCGGTATCACGTTCGGCGGTCAATGCAGTCACCTGAGTTTTCAAAGTGTCGCGCTCGGCAGTGAGCGCCGCCACTTGCACTACCTGCGGCTTGAGCGCATCGCGCTCGGCGGTCAGTGCCGCAATCTGTTGGTCTTTGTCCATATCGTCGTCCTTTGTCGATGTAAATGGGGTGGTTAAAAAAGTCGAGCGCGACATCGCCGCCCGCTGCGTGAGCGGGTCAAGCCCGTCGATGCCTGGTGTATTGGTGAGTGCTACCGAAACAATCTCAAGCACTTCACCCGTATCTGCGAAATAGGTAAAAACAGCGCTGATATAGCGATACTCTTTTTCGGCAATGCGCTCTTTGCCTTCAGCTGTCCAGTCGATTCCCGTGGCCCACAGGCCAGAACCGTCACGCCACTCAAAAGTTTTGAACCAACCTGCAGCTGGCACAGATTGGCCGTTGTAGGCGCTGCGCAGCGATTGGTGCTCGTAGTCCACCAAGAAATCATTCTTTTGTGCAGCAGCTCGCTCAATCACTCGTGCCGCAATGGCGGCATCGAGTTGCCATGCCGCACATTCAGCAGGGCGCGTGTCAGTGGAACGAAAAGACCCAGGTGGCAACAAATGCGCATCTTTAGGCACGAAAGCCAAATCAGCTGCATCAGATTCGCCCGCACCGAGCTGAAAAACCAAGCTGGCAGTTTTGACTTGCTGACCTTGCTGTTGAATTTGCTTTACTGACACCCTGAAGACTCCATCTTTTGTTCGATGGAAGTAGTGTCAAATTTCTACTCGGGTAGATAAACGCAGGAAATGTTTCGCGTCGATGCGCGAGGTGAAAACATTGATCGAATGAAACGGCCTAGAAGCCGTTTTTTGATAGAGACGCCCCGTTGGTATAGACCACGAGTTAAATGCGCCGTTTGAAGGCTGTCAAATGGGTTAGTGAGCCATGCAAGTCATGACGACCATGTGTCAACTGAACAAATCGGTCTGTCGGCGAGCAAATTCTGCTGCAGAAGCATCTTTTGGGCGTATAGCCTCACCCTCGGCTTGTCTAAAAATATTTGTCACTTGCCGCGTAGTCAATGCATGCGTTTGTGCAATGTCCCGCACGGTGCGCTCGCCACGCTCACGCGCGATCTGCTCGTTACGGTATTTCAAAAACAGTTTGTCCACTTTGGGCAGTGTGATGCGACGGCTCTCATTGAGATGTGGGTCAAGCGTGATGCGTAGACGATTTAGCTCATCAGGTGTCAAGCCAAAGGCTGCTTGCTTGATAGATGGCACCCATATCGGGGCACCACCGCGTCGCTCTAAGAAATCACGCGCACGCCCAAACCCAAGCGCCCGTACCACGGCGCGTAGCACGGGCGGCAGGGTACGTAAAAGATCATCGTCAGCCTGTGGCCATTCCACAGGCACAGGTGCATTGGCAACAGTGCGATGCACAGGCTGGCGGGCGCGGCGGTTTTTATTCATGGCTTTATGCGCGGCCAAGCCAGCCCTTGAGAGCCTCGGTCAACCGTTGACATTCGGGCACAGTCAATACGTCTAGATTGGGAACGCTGTGCATGGTTTGACGCTCACACCAGCGAATCAACGCTGTACGGCTACCGTTTTGCACCTTTCCTGCAGCGGCAGCGCGGCCCCAAAGACGCACCAAGTGGGCAATGCGCTCTGGCACCACGCGTGTCACGCTTGCAGAGCCTTGCTTATGTGTGCGCTGACGATGCAAGCGTGACCAACCGCGCTGCTCGTAGTCGCTCAATGCTGCTTCTAGCTGCATCGCGTTCATACTGCGTGCGCTCACACGGCCTTGTGTGTCTGGCAGGGCAACAGCGCCGTGACGTTGCAGCAGGTCGCGATGCATTTGGTCATCCCAGCATGGCAAGTTTTTGCAGGCCCATGTTTTGGCTATGCCGAGAAGTTGGAGTTTGTGTTTAATCATGTGCACCAACCAACTTCGTCGCTGGCTCTTCCAGTGGAGCATCTTGCTTGTAGCTATACGTGGTGGTAGCCAAGATGACTCCCAGCACAATTAACCATCCCCATCCATCTTTGTTATTGAGCGCAAGGATGACTACACCCGCAGTGATTGCGCACAAAACCACGCCACGAATAAGCAGCGCGTAAAACATGACTTCAATTTCATTCATACCAAGCCTTTCATGTCATGTTTGAGCGTGTCAATGTCACGATTGATTTGACGAAGTGCCAACCTGTCTTGACGACACCAGTAGATGATGCGTAGCGCATAAAGTGTTTCGAGTGCATCGTTCATGTTTGCTTCCTGTTTAAAACCTTTTCAAAGACCCTTTGCAGACCCTTTGAAAAAGCCCCCAACCCGTGGGCTGGAGGTAAATAGATCAAGAGGCAACTTGATCTAGGAGAAAACTTGTTTAGTGAATCAATGCCAATTCGGCAGCTGCCTGCTTTGCGGCAGCGACCCACGCAGATTGCTGATCTCGAGTAAGCGACTCCCATTTGATGTAGTCAGTACTCGCTGAACCGAGGCGCTTGCGCTCTTTTAAAAATGCTTCAAACATCGACTTTGCAATTTGCTCGTAGCTTTTATGTCCCATGCTTAAAACTCCTTCAGAAAAATAAATTTATGCAATCGCCAAGTGGTGATCGGTACTGCCCACACCACGGTTCAACTGGGCATCACAACCAGATCGATGCCCAGCCAAGAAATCGTCTGAATATTTGTCACTGAGACGATTGCTATTGCTGTTTCTGTCATTCGTTTTGAGTGAAGTCACTTCACCGTAATTGGTGTCGATGTATGCCTCAATCGCTTGCTCAGTTTTTTCGTCAGGTTGACCAAAATCATTGATGGCTGCAAATGCAGAGATAACCCATCCATCGCAGAACGAATCAGCTCTGCGCGTTTTGGTGGCTGTTTTGCAGCGCTTCAAGTTGGACTTGATGTACGTATCACGCGCACGTTTTACTTGGCGAAGTAGCACAGTGAACGTGTACTGAGCAAGCTCTGGAGATGCACCGCACCCCACAAACGCCCAATGGCCACAGTTCCAACTTGGATGAAAAATCACACGGCATTTGAAGAGTGCGCCGACACGACTTGCAAGACCGTCCTCCCATGAAGATGGCTTGGATTTGGCGCCTGCTTTTGCTTTTTCTTCTTGAGCTTGTGATGCCTGCACATCCAAGTCAGTAATGCCGTGCAACTCCATCAGCTTTTGAGCTTGGCGCAGAGCCGCTGCCGCCTCATGCTCATTGCTTGAGGATGACAGCGCCAAGCACTTCTTGATCTTTTCAAGAATCTTTGCTTTGTCACTCATAACGCAGCCACGTCCAAGCTAATGGCCACATACTCACCCGTGCGGTCATCACGCTCATAAAAGCGGACATAGGGCTTGGTACTGGCCACGTTCATGCTGTCGCCAATGGCCACCATGGCGCGAGCCCACGTTTCGTCCTGAATGTCTAGGCGGCGCAGCCCCAGCACACGGCCCGTGCTGATCTTTCCCTCACGATCTACCTGAAAAGCATCATTGACCAACACCTTGATGTTGGCGTTGCTCCCTTTTGCCCATGTGTGAATGCATTCGTCAATCAAAGATTTGGCTGCTTGCAGGCGCTCATCAAAAACGATGTTTTCAGCCATCTGGCGCACCACCTTGTAGCGGCCATCAAAACTCACCAAGGTGATGTTGCCTTTCTTGCCACCATGCTTCACGTCATATTGAGCAAGTGAGCGAAGCACAAATTCTTCAATCGCGTGCATGGCCTCCAACTTGAAGCCAACAATTCGGCTAGACAAATCTTTGGCATCTTCAATCAAATCACGCACAACATAGTGACGATCTTTGTCAATCGGTTTAATCTTTGCCTCCGGTACCAGCGCACCGTTTGCAGTTTTCCAATAGCCTTTGGGAATATCTTGTTCACTCATATTCGTATCCTTTTCAGTTAAAAATTAATGCACGCTTTTTTCAAAGTGACCTTTGCTTGCAATCACGCCATCTAAGAGCTTTTTCACCTCATCAGCATTGCCAGATTTGTGATGAGTAGCGATCAATTCGATCCAATTCAGCACGCTGTTGTGTTGCATGGCAAGGCTGTGCAGCCGCTCGCATGAGTCAAGCAAATTGACGTTGGCGCGGTGCAATTCATCACGCAGTTCTTGCACCGTTTCAAAAGCGTTGGGATTGCTGAGCGTCGGCCCTACAGTGATCGTGCTCATGCATTTACCCCTTGCATGCTCTCGATATACAGCGCGTTGGAGATGCCGCTTTCAGTCAATCCGTATTGAGCGCATCCGTTGCGCAAGTCAGGATTGCGCATCGCGTCAGGAGCCTCTGCAATGAGGTAGTTAGCCTCAAGCCAGATAAGTGCGCCGTGCAAGCTGCTTTTTGAAACACCTGACTGCTCTGCAATCTGAGTGACGCCACCCACACCAATTTCAAGCAATGCCAGCAAAGCACTCCTTTGTGCATGACCGCTCACTCGGACTAGCATCATGTCGTCACCTTTTTTTCCGCCTTCAGCGCTGCTGGTGCAGAGGATGAAATGCAACCACGCACCACACCGCTTAGCAAGGCGAGAGACAAAAAGATAATGATGGTGTGCACCATCCAACGTGCGAGATGTTTAGCATTACGCAGCTTGTATGGTGTCTTGTAGCGTTGCACTGTATTGGGTGCGAAATAAAACTTGCTCATGCTTTGCCACCTTTTTGTCAAGCCACGCTTTGTAAGCACAGCGCTTGCTTCGCCACCGCATCTACCAGCTTGATATCAAGTGGACGACCTTTGCGGAACTCTTTCACAGCCGCCAGCAAGCCCTCTACTAACATGCGGGCACTACCACGGCTATATGCATACAGGCGGGCCACCACGTCATCGGCCACATCTTCAGTACCCAGGCTTGATTGGACTAATGCAGCGGCGTCATCGGCTGTGATTTGCTTGATGATTTCTGGCCAGAAACCAATGCGACTACGAATTTGATCGAACTGGCCGTGCTCAGCTTTGAACATGCCTGATAGATATTCGGTTCCAGCCAGCACCACACCGATGCTTGATAAGTCACGCAAGCGACGAATCGTGTGTTTTTGGGTATCAGTCATCGTTTCGGCCTCATCGACGATGAGTAAGCTGTCCGTACCTTTGAGTGCATCAACAACAGCCATGAATTTGTCATCCATGCAGCCTTTGGGAACAGTGCCGAGCACAGTGCGTGCAAGCAGCTTCACGAGACTTTGTTGCGTCATCGTCGGCGTTGCTTCGATGAAATGCGTATTTGGATTGAGCCGTGTGTACCGTTTGAGAGCAAACGTCTTGCCCGTACCGACACGGGCGCTCAGCACTGCAAAGTTGCGGTATCGACGTGCCATGCCACAAGCACTGAATGCCATCTTGTAGACGCTTGTTTCAACGGCCACTACGCTGTCTTGACCACCATCGTCAAAGTTGCGCATGGCACTGTCAATGCTGCTCAAAAGCTTGCTTGGGCTGGTGGCGTAGTTGCCTTTGAGAATTTGGTTGATAGAGCTTGCGCTAATGCGGCTTAAGCGAGCCAGCGATGCTTGGCTGTACTTATGCTCACCCATCCAAACAAGGATGCGATCTATCAACGCCGCATCTGCCGCTGTGTAGTGCTTTGGGTAGGTATCAGTCATCGTTGTCTCCAGTGGTGTTAAAAGATTCGGTCAGGTCTAGCGTGATGTCTTCATCGCTTGCAGACACCTGCGCGTGGTCAATCAGCAGCGTAGGCATGTGGTCAATCACGCCTTGGGCTTGAGCATCTACGTCGATCAAGTGGCCTGCACGTGCTTGCTGCTCATCCATCTTTTGTTGCAAGCGCTTTACTGCATCTGCTGCACGCAGTTGGCGTTTTTCGTCAAGGCGTGATTTGTCGATGGCGTCAATGGTGTTCACGTAGTGCGCATCACAAACCCAGCGGCCTGCCTCGGTACGCACCACGGCCACGCTGTTATCGAGCAGGTCGTACTCAAGCAACAACTTTTGACCATTGAATGCCAGCAAGTCAGGGTGGCGGTACATACGCTTGCCATGTGCCAACATGCCACGGCGCACGGTCAGCACAGCAGCTTGGCGCTTCAACTCGCTCACATCAGCCGCTGGAGGGAGTGGCACCAAACCTGCCCAAACTTGTGCAATGGTCTGGCTCGCGTCTTCGGGGTGAGCACGTTGCACGTAGCGGCCTAGCCACTCGTTAAATGCATCGGAAAACTCTTGCAACGTGGGCAAACGCATGCGGCCAGCGCGAACCTCGGCCACTACATGGCTCAATGCTTCTGGTGAAGCGTCGGTGCCGCAGTAAAACTGTGGCATCCACAGCTTCAAAAAGTCGTCTTTAACTTTACGGAAGAAGCGCTCCACCCAGCCTTTGCCATGTGGGTTGCCTGGTATGGCGTTGATCACTTGCTGCACGCCAGCGCGGGTGTAAAAACCCACCACGTCGTCGCTCATGAGCTTGTTTTTGTAACCACTGCCGTTGTCTACATAAAGAAAAGCCGGTACATGGTTGTGACGTGTAAAACATTCAGCCCACATGTTTTGTACGGCATATGTACCCTCATGTTCATCAGCACGCCAACCCACGGGGTAGCGGCTGCACATATCAAGGGCAGCAGTCAATTCAGGGCGCCACAATTTGCCAGTCACAGGGTGGGCTAGATACACGTCAGCGCGGTAGCCATCGGCCACGTATACGTCGCCTGGCAGCGCGTTTTGCGTGCTGCGCTTGATGTAGGCCTTCTCAGTCAAGCGGTACAGATTGCGACCAATACGTGCTGGACTGTTGCGACCAAGCATTGCGGGCACGCTAGACAAGTAGCCGCGCACTTGCTCGTATGTGCAAGCAAAACCGTCTACCTCTGCCAAACGCCGCCACACGGCTGCATAGTCGGGTTTGCTTGGGTTGTTGAAGTACTCCAACGCAGGCCCCCACCATGCTGGAGCTGCATTGATGACTTTGCCTTTGTGGGCCTCAATCAATTCAGTGCGGCCACCACCATCCAGCACAACCTTGCGCCATTCAAAAATCGGGTTGCGTGTAGGCGTATTTCGACCAGCTTTGGCGCAAGCCTTGAGCGCCAAAGCCATATGCGGGTGCAGCTGCCCAAGCTCTGCACGGCTCAGCATCAGCTCTATGGCTCGGCTAGCCGACAGACCCGTTTGTTCAATCTGCAAAACATAGGTCACCACATCGTGGCGGGCCACTGCCACCGTGCGCTGTGCATCACTGGCCTCGCGCCACGGGTCGCGCTGACGCAAAGCGATGACTGACGCAGTAGGACGCAAGGCCAACGGTAGGCTCGGGTCTAGTGGCTGCATAAGTGCGTTGCTGCTACGCATAGCCATTAGCCCTTGCTTGCCGTTTTAGAGCCTTTTGGTCGCCCCACACCACGTGGGCCTTCTTGGGCACGAAGGTCGGCGCGATGTGCGGCTACCACCTTGGCTTGACTCACCATGGTTTCCCACTCCAGCGTCCAGCGCAGCACCTCATCAGGCGTCAGCATGTTGGGCGTGGTGGCTTGCTCTGGCATGTCCAGCGGCATCGTGGCTTGTACATGTTCTAGCAGTGCCGTGGCTCGTGCAGCTGCAGCGTGCGTGGCAAACCAAATTTGCTGCAAGCGCAAGTCCCACTCGGGGGCGTCTGGGCTATCTTTTTTAACCTCTTCAAACAGGGATTGAAGGCTTTGCAAATTGATTTCAATGCCACCTTGGTAGGCCAGCACTTCATCGCGCACCATGTGGGTCAGCGGGTCAAACTCGCGCTGCACACCTTTCTTTTTGAGCTTTTGAATCACTGCATCGCGGTGCTCCAGCTCTGCTTCTAGGCGCTTGGTGCGCTTGCCAGCATCGGCCTCTAGCTCTTTGATGCGGGCGCGTAGCTCTCGCACACTTAGGCCAGGCACATCAGAGTCGGGCGAGTCGATCAAGTCGGCCAGAACCTCGGCATCAGCGTTCGCAAGCATCAGTACCTTGGTCTTTGGCAGCATCAAGATTTCTGCGCGGCGGTCTGCAGGTAGGCTGGTGACAAAACGAGCGGTCGTCATCAATTCACTCGCTCGCTGGGAGCTGAGACCCATCGACTCAATGCCTCGCTCAAATTCGCCATGCGCCAACTCTGACTTCACACCCAGCAGCAAATAACCAGCCTCCACAGCCAAGCGCGATGCCATGTTGTGAGCTTGTACCGCTCGTGCAATTCGGTCTTCAAGCGTGCCTGACATCACTACCCCAATTTCAGCCGCTGCTTTCGCGTCTTCATTGGTCAATACAAAACCCCCGAACGTACGGGCATTTGCAATTTCAACTTCATTCTTCTTTTTGCTCATATCCGTCTTTCTTACTTACTTAGTCGACTTGGTGGTAGTCGTTTTTGCGCGGCGCAGTGATGAGGTTTTTGGTGGCCACAAATCAGCCACTGGTTTCCCCAGCACTTTTGCAATGGCCTTTTGCACACGGGCCGATGTGCCAACGCCACGGATGACCTGAGACACAGTGGAGTAATGGAGGTCGAGGCGCTCGGCGATCACGGCAGGCGTGATGCCCTTTATGCGCAGCTCAGCTTTAATGAGTTCAGGGTGCATGTCTGATATCCTTTGCTTGCGTTGTTTAACTTCGATAGGCTGGATTATTTCTCATTAACGAGAATTTATCAAGCGCGAGAATAATTCTTGACATAAATAGTGGGGTAATGGTGACCAAAGCAGCACTGAGCGCTGATGACTTAGCGATAAGAGATGGCGTGTCGAAATGGATTCGCTACTGGTCTGTCGCAAAAAACAAGAAGGCTGCTGAACTGGCTAAAGCAGGTGGCGTCAGCTTGGCTGTGCAGTACCGAATCGAATCAGGCGAGACAACACCAGATGTGCTTTACTTGATCAAGGTGTCATCTTTTCTTGGGTTGTCGATGGATGAGCTGTGCGGCACTGCTGAGAGCACACCTATGCAATCAATCCCTGCACACAGCGTTACCCAAACTGCAACCGGCGCGGGCATCATCCAAGTCGGAGGTGATGCATCAAGGAATCGCGCCGCTGTTAGAAACAAACGTATAAAAAATTTTTAGCGCCAGTCCTCGTTAAGCATTAATAAATTAACATCAGTCAAAAGAATAAAGGACTGATGTGCAGCAAAAAACCAATCAATCAAAGGGTGTTCTGCAAGTGCGTGGCAACGCATCTAGAAGCACCGTGATCGTCATTGACAACTCAATACACACGCACCACGCGCCGACGCAAGGCAAGGTCGCTGTGACCGATGTGCTTGCCGCGCTGGACAAGCTAGAAAAACCAGCACGCATCAAAGTACTTGACTTTATAGAGCGCGAGTTTGATACGCGGATGGTCAAAGAGCTGCAGGACCTGCAGCTGTTGCGCACATTGAAATATGTTCAAGCTGTTTTAAAAAGCGAGTGAATTTATGCAAAAAACATTCTTAATCGGCATGTTGCTTGTCGCAACACAAGTGGCACACGCTGCACCAACCAAAGTAGCAGCCGAAGCGTGGGGCCAAGACTTTAAGAAACTGCGCGACAAAACTACAGATGCTTTCGTTTTGCGCGACGCAGTGGGCGCTCCACGCAGCGCAATGAGAACTCAGCTTGAGCAACTGGCACAACGTGCATCAAAGATGTGGGGTGACTATGGAGACTGCACACGTGCTTCACAGAGCCTTCTAACTGCATTTGATACTTCTTTTGAAGTGGTACGTGTGGGAGGCTACATCGGCACATCAGCACTAACACGACAAGCTTTTGAAACAGGCCAAGGGTGGGCCGCTTGCCGCAGTGTGATTGATTCAACTAAGTGAAGGCAAATAGCTGGCTATCGCAAAGCCAACGGCAAGTGCACCAGCCGTAATGAGTAACCTCAAAGGGAGACGAAATGACACAATTTCACATCGCACATATTCGAGAGCAAGGGCAAGACATGATCATCGTGCCCTTGGATTCATCGTTTCGATTCAAAAGTCGCGAAGAACAAAACGAGGTAATTGACTCACTTCAAATTTGCGCCCAAAACGCCGGTCTCGCAGGGCGAGTTGTGGTCTGCTGGTCCAATGGTGGGCAATACCAATTTATCGCGCCCAATCAGTGGCACGCCTTTTTCAAGTCTATCAGTTGGAATTTCATCATGGCCAACCGAAATAAGGTTTTGACATGCGGCTGAATGCACAAAATTGATGATGTCTTTAAACGGTATTTCAATCTGTGGTTGATCGCTTCGGCACACAGTCACTGACTCACCGATGACAACAAAAACAGTTTGATTAACTTCAATTTTTAAAGGAGTGTTTTTCATGTCAGTTTCCTATTTTTACGTTTATAAAGATGCTGCCAATTTTTGGCGTTGGAAATTTGTTGCAAAGAATGGAAAGATCATTGCCGATAGCGCAGAGAGTTACATCAATTTAGTAGACTGTGAACATGGCATTAGCCTTTTGAAAGAGCAATGCAAAGAGTCTCCAGTCGTTGGAGATGATTCCTTCACCCGATTACGGCCGTAACTCAAAAACATGCATATTGCAACGCACGATAGATAACTCGTCACCACGCGAAACATTTCCCGCGCTCCCATAGCCCCCTAAAACATCAACACTGCAAGCCTTCGCTTCGCAGTGTTTTTTTGTTTTTGGAGTACTCATGTGACCGCCATTACCCGCACGATCATCACCCCGCTCATGTACTACCGTGGGCGCGATAAGGTTTATTCCAACCAGCTCACACCTGAGCTGCGTACCAACGCTTTGCGTACACTCGAATCAGTCAATAAGCTAATTGGCTTGATGGCACAAGACGGCATCACGCTTGAGTCATCCCCACTCACACTCACCCCCGTGTCCAGCGGCTGGCGGCCTGTGGCCATCAACGCCGCCACGCCTGGTGCCGCAGCACGCAGCCTGCATATCTCGTGCGAGGCCATCGACTTGTACGACCCAGAGGGGGTAATTGACGATTGGTGCATGTCATACACGTCAGCACTTGAAGACCACAAGCTGTACCTTGAGCACCCAGCCGCCACCAAAGGCTGGTGCCATCTTCAAACCCGCGCACCACGCAGCGGCTACCGGGTGTTTTACCCATGAGCTTGCTTGACCAAATCAACCCCAGCAGCATGGTGATGGATGTGGCCAAGGGTCTCATCAACCGGCTGTGGCCAGACCCCGCGCAACAGGCCGAGGCGCAACGCAAATTACTGGAGCTGCAGCAAACGGGCCAGCTGGCCGAGCTAGAGGCCGGTGTACGTGTGCAGCTTGCACAAATCGACATCAACAAGCTTGATGCGCAAGGCAATTGGTTCCAGCGAGGCTGGCGGCCATATATCGGATGGACGGGCGGCGTTGGCCTCTCGTATCAATTCTTGATGTACCCACTGCTGGTATGGCTCAGTACAAATGTGGGCTGGACGCCACCACCCAAGATCGACACCGATTTGCTCTATGGCTTGATCGCTCAGCTGCTTGGCCTAGGCGTATTGCGCACAGTCGAAAAATTCAAAAACAAAGTTTGATTTATTAACCCTAACTGGAGATATCCATCATGCAAATGAAAAAACCTGCACGTATTTTCTTAGGTGCCATCGCACTGTTCATCACCCTTTGTGTGCTTGTCTGTTTATCCGCGTGTGGCAAGGTCGAAGAACCAAATGCCGCTCAAAAAATGGAAGCTGCTCGCATGGTTCAAAACCAAGGCGAAGCATTCAAGCAGTTGGAAGACAGCCGAGCGCGTGCACGCAGCAATGCAGAGGTAAATGGCCGAGCCTACATGGCTGAAAACCCACGATTCAGCGATGGCAGCAAGCTGGTGTCACATGGTGACAGCACACAGTCATTCGAGTGTCCACAGGGCGATGGCTGGGCTAGTTTATCGATCATGAAGGTTATAAATAAAGACATTGAAAAGTCAAAGATTAAGTGCAGCACTGCCAGTTTGACGCTGGGTTGCTACATCGAAGATGACTTTCAAAAAAAGCCATTCGCTAGCGAAGAAAACAAGTGCAATAAAAACTTGCCGTACCCGCTGCCCGATTTGGCCAGTGGCAAATGAGCTGTATAGCTTCAATAAAAATTAAATATCAGCCATGAGCGATAACCAAATTCATCCCACCGAATCAGCCCAGATCTTGCAGGCTATCGGCCGTGTGAGCGGACAAATGGAAATGCTGATCGGTCAGCACCGTGAGCAGGCACGCAGCATTGAAAACATCCGTGCTGAGATACGTGACCAAGATTCGCGGTTTCGCGAGGCTATGCAGCAAACCGAGCAACGCCTGTCAGACAAGATTGATGCGAGCTTAGAGCCAGTCAACAAACGAATTGATGGCCTCACAACGCGCGTGTCATCGTTAGAGCAAGAGGATAAGCGCCTCATTGAAAAAGTGGCTCGTGTCAGCGCCGTGGGCGGCTCTATCAGCGGCGGCTTGATTGCAGGCGCTATCGAGTTGGTCAAGCACTTGTCAAAGTAAGTTATGGCCCACAGTCAAGAAACACGCGACAAGGTTCGTCAGCTCTACATTGAGGGCATGCCACTCTCAGGTGCAGCTGTGTCATGTGGCGTGAGCTACGACACCTCTCGCGAGTGGAAGGCCAAAGCCGAGGCCCGTGGTGACAATTGGGACACAGCGCGTGCAGCGTATCGCATCAGTGACCAAGGGGTAGACGACCTCAACAAACAGCTGGTGGAAGACTTTGCGCGTCAAGTCATCGTCACCACCCGCGAGCTTGAAGGTGCCGAGAATATCAAGGCATCCGACAAAGCGCAGTTGCTTGCTCAGCTGGCTGATGCGTACGCAAAATTCAGCAAGGCGTTTGGGCGCATCAACCCTGCTTACAGCGGCTTGAGCGTGGCGCTAGACACACTCAAAACGATTGCCGACTACCTAAAGAAAAACGACCCCGCAGCGCTGCGTGCTTTGCAGCCAAACCTAGACGGCATAGGTGCCATTTTGGGTAAGCGCTATGGCAAGTAACCCAACAGTGCAAGATGACTTTGATGAGCCACTGTCTATCAAAGACGTCAAATCGTGGAAAGAGTTTGAGCGCGAGTTAGAGCAGCTTGGCGAAGACATTCGCCAGCAAATTGAGCTGGAGTGCGAGGCATTCCCCACTGATGCACAGGCCAGTGCTGAGCGGCGTGAACGAGCCATGATGGACTACCAGTTCTTCTGTGCGACGTACTTTCCGCACTATGTACCCACGCCACACTTCTCGCTATTCCAGCGTTTCATTTTTGAGCGCCTGCCTACCGTCATCGATGGTTACACCGATGGCCGCGAGGTGCACCAAGCGCCGCGTGGCGAAGCTAAATCGACATATGAGACACAGCTTGGCAGCCTGTGGTGTATCTGCCGCGCCAAGTGGCTAGACATGCATGCTGCAGCGCGTGGCATTGCACCTAAGGCGCGTAAGCACTTGATCGGCATCGTGATGAACACCGAAGAGCAAGCCGCTGAAATGCTGGAGTCCATCAAGGCCGAGCTGGACACCAACCCACGCTTGGCGCAAGACTTTCCCGAGGCATGCGGCCAAGGCCGCGTGTGGCAGGCCACCACGGCCATCACGGCCAACAACATCAAGATTCGCATTGGTGGTACAGGCAAAAAGCTGCGCGGCATGAAGCACGGGCCGTATCGACCCGACTTGATTTTCTTGGACGACCTTGAAAACGATGAGCAAGTCAAAAACAAGGCACAGCGCGAGAAAGTACAAAAATTTGTGCTCTCGGCCGTGCTGGGCTTGGCCCCGCCGCAAGGCGGCATGGATGTGTTCTGGCCGGGCACATCGCTGCACTATGACGCAGCCATCAATCGAGTGAGTCGTGCGCCTGGCTGGAGACGTCGCGTATTCAAAGCCATCATGGTGTGGCCAGACAACATGGCGCTGTGGGAGCAGTGGGAAAACATCTACACGCGCAGCGGTACCGACGAAGAAAAAACCGAGTTTGAAGCCCAAGCAAACGACTTTTACAAAGCCAATAAAGAGGCTATGAATGCAGGCGCAGTGGTGAGCTGGCCTGAGGTTAGACCGTTATATCGATTGATGTGTATTCGTGCGACAAACCACGATTCGTTCAATCAGGAATACCAAAATGAGGCTGGCAACGACGACACTGCGCCGTTCAAGTCGGTGCAATTTTGGGTTGACCGACGTAACGATTGGCTGTTTTTTGGTTCGATTGATCCCTCTCTGGGCAGGAAGGGTAAGCCAGGAAAAGGTGGTGATCCATCCGCAATTTTAGTAGGTGGTTTGAATCGCGAAACCATGATCATGGATGTGGTGGAGGCCAATATTTGCCGTCGTGTCCCTGACCTAATCATCAGCAGTGCCATTGACCTACAAGCTGAATATGCCTGCTTGGCATGGGGCGTTGAAACGGTGCAATTTCAAGCGTTTTTGTTCTCAGAGTTGATCAAGCGTTCTGCATTGCGCGGCATTGCCTTCCCAGGTGTGCCGTTGACTCCTGACACCGACAAAGAGCTGCGCATCATCAGCTTGCAGCCTGCTATCAATGTGGGGCAGATTCGTTTGCACCGCTCGCAAACCACGCTGATTGAACAGCTCAAGTTTTGGCCTGAGGCTGATCACGACGACGGCCCCGACGCGCTAGAGATGCTGTGGACTATCGCTCGCCAGTTTGGCACAGAGTGGTCATACACCAGCGCAGCCATATCGCGCAACACGCGCAATCAAAGTAATGACGACGGATGGGATGATGATGATTAAAAACAAATTGGCGTCTATGGTGCGTCAGGTGTTAGGCAAACCCGACACCAACACGCAAGCAGGTGCTCGCGCAGCGCAAGACCAAACGCTCAATTACATGAGTGTTCAAACGCTTGATCCTTCACGCTTGGCATCTGCTTTTAGCTCAGCAGATACTGGCGAAATTACACAGCAAGCCTCGCTGTTTGAACTGATTGAAGAGCACGACCCACACATCTTTGCGGAGCTTGCCAAGCGACGCCGTGCAGTTACAGGCTTGGGTTGGCAACTCACACCGAAAGATGATGCATCGCAAAGTGAGCTAGACCGATGCAAAGAACTGACGGACATTCTCATGTCTGTGCCACGGTTTGAAGATGCACACTATGACTTGACCGATGCTATTGGCAAGGGCTTTGCGGCTGTTGAAATCGAGTGGAAGACAGGATCTGAGTGGACGCCCAAGGCCCTGCATTGGGTGCCACAGCGCATGATGCGTGTCGAGCGCACCACGGGCAAGCTGCTGTACCTTAAAAACGGCATACCAGAGCCACTACGAGAGTGGGGCTGGGTGGTGCATGAACATCGTTCTAAAAGTGGTTACATCGAACAAGCCGCTCTTTTTAGGGTGCTGGCTTGGGCCTATGCGTACAAGTCGTACAACGTCCTTGACATGCAAAAGTTCCTTGAGAAATATGGCATGCCAATTCGCTTGGGTAAGTTTCCATCAGGCCTTGGAAAAGCAGAGCAAAACACATTACTCAAAGCCGTGCGCAACATCGGCTCAGACGGTGCGGGCATCGTTCCAAATACGATGAGCATCGAATTTGAGCAAGCTGCCAAAAATGGCCAAGTGACCGACTTTTTAAGCTCCATTGAATACTGGGAACGCAAGCAAAGCATGGCCATCTTGGGTGGTACGTTGACCAGTCAGGCCGATGGCAAGAGCAGTACCAACGCGCTGGGCAATGTGCATGACAAGGTGCGCCGAGAAATCATGCTGCATGATGTGCGTCAAATTGCACCCACCATCGGTGCGCAGCTGGTCACGCCCATTGCACTCTATAACGGCATGTTTGCACCCGAGCGCATGCCAACCTTTGCGTATGACACAGCAGAGACGGTAGACCAAAAAATGATGGTCGATGTGTTGGAGCGGGCTGCAAACATGGGGCTAGACATTGATGTGGAGTATGCCCACCAGGTGTTGCAAATCCCAAAGGCAACCGATGGAGCCAAGACGATCAAGGGAACAGCAGGCAAGCCATCAACAGATAAGGCCACAGACCCCACTGCTGCGGGTGCCGCGCTCACCCGATTGGCTGCGCTGGTCAAAGACAAAGCGGCCGATAGTGAGCCTGACGTGCTGGGCGCCTACATCGCCCAGCTCTCTGCATTGGCCGCACCGCATAAGCAAGCTATGGTGCAGCAAATCGCAGCCATCGTGGCTGAGGCTGGCAGCTATGACGATGCGATTGAGGCTATCGAAAAATTGGCAATCAATACACGCCCAACAACACTGGCCGAAACCATTGCGCTGGGGCTGGCTACGGCAGATTTGGCTGGGAGGGCTGGGGTATGACAAGAGCAGTGACCGAAAAAGATTTTCGTATACCTGAGTTTCGTGATGCAAGAGTTGAGGATTACGAATTTCGAGCTGATGGAAAAATCGTTAGAAAAGACCGATGGGAAATGGGAATTCACAGTATCCGAAACAGATTGGTAGAGGCTGGTGTTGAGTCTGTCAAAGGGCATGAATTTGAAATTGAAGATGTAGTTAAAGCCGTTTCTATGTTGTTGAGTGGCTGTAAACGTTAATGTCAACAAACCCTGATCAACTCCCATTCAAAGAAGCTATTGATTTTTTCAAACAAAAAATCAAACTGCCAACATCTGGCTGGACGGATATTTGGCAGCAGCAACATAGCTTGGCTTTTGTCGTAGCGGGGGCACAAACTGATGCACTGGTGAACGACTTCTATAACGCTATGCTCAAGGCGAAAGAGCAAGGCACGGGCTACGCCGCATTCCAAGAAGATTTCAACCGCATTGTCAGTAACCACAAGTGGGCCTACAACGGCACACCAGGTTGGCGCAGCAAGGTGATCTACGACACCAATATGACAGCCGCTTACAGCGCAGGCAGCTGGCAGCAGCAATGGGCATCGCGCCACGAAATGCCTTACTTGCAGTATGTGCACACCTCACGCGAGCACCCCCGTCTTGAGCACAAGAGCTGGAACGGAAAAATCCTCCCCATAACATCGCCATGGTGGGACACACACTATGCCCCCAACGGCTGGGGCTGCAAATGTCGCGTCGACCCACTGACCCGATCACAAGCAGAGCGCGAGTGGACAGCCGCTGGCAAATCAGGCCCTGAACCCGAACCTCAAGTGGTGTGGGAAGACCGCATCGTTGGCAAAACAACATCGCCCAAAGTGGTGCGCACACCTGTTGGCGTTGACCCAGGCTTTGCATACAACCCGGGCAAGGCATATTTGGAGCCACATACAGTCCCACCGTTTGATGGCTATGAGCGAGTTTTTAACAAGCGAAAAGTACCTCTCCCAGCTGGCGTAGAGCGTCCGGCTGTTTTGGCTCCTACCAAGCTGCCTGCTAGCGCAATTCTCCCGCCTACAAATTCGCCAACAGAGCGTGTCAATGAATATCTAGGCTTATTTGGTGCGTCTCTCGATAAAGGGGCTGTTTTTATAGATGTCACAGAAACGCCACTTGTCATCAGTAAAGCGCTGTTTATCAAAGGCGGGGATAAAACCACAGATCAATTCAAGTGGCTTGATGATCCTAAAAAAACTGATCGGCTAGACAACATCAATTTGTTAGCTATGACCCTGATTGAACCGGATGAAGTGTGGTGGGTATGGGTAAGAGACTTCACCGCGACTGGGAAACAAGACGGGGGTTGGCGTCTTCGCCGCCGATATCTCAAATCGTTTGAGATTGATGGCATCAAAAAATACGGGTTGGCTGTTTTTGAGTGGGGCGCCAATGGATGGATCGGCGCTACCACTTTCACACCAGAAGATGACACAGAAACTCGCGAAAGCTACTTTGACAAACAGCGCATGGGCCGATTAGTCTATCAACGCAAGAAATAAACACGGCCCATCAAAGGGCCGTGAGTGTGGATCAGGTACTTTGCAGTAGCGGACATAAGCCCACAGTCTGACGTCACCACAGGAGCATTCTATGCAGATCACTATTGATTTTCAACTAGAGAATTACCGTCAAACACTGGCAATCTACAAGTCAGTGATCACCCGACCTGCTGGGTTGTTAAAAACTATTGGTGCATCTGTTTTGCGCGAAAACAAACGTCGTCATGACCAAGGTCTTGCACCAGATGGCACACCGTGGACACCTTTGGCCAAGTCAACGCTTCATGCAGTTGTTGAGCGTCGCCAACACAAAATCACAAAAATTGCTGGCAAAACAGTAGGGGCACGTTCAGATTTCAAAGCAGCTCAAAAAATCATGGCTGGCAAGCAAATATTGCGTGACCGAGGTGACTTACTCCGCTTTTATTACCAAGTCGGTAGCAAGGACGTGGTGATTAGCACAATGGATCAGATCAAAGCCGCATGGCACCACTTTGGCACTGGTACACATGGCCCCAAAGGTCAAAGCTACGAAATTCGCCCTAAGGTCGCCAAGGCGCTGGCATTTGGTGGATTAATGCGCAGTCGGGTGACGCATCCAGGCATCCCAGCCCGACCACTTGTGGGATTTCCATCGGGTGACCGAGACATGGTTCAGCGTGTCGTCGCTGATCACATTGCCAGCACCTTAAATCGGCAAGCTAAATAAAGGCACTTTGCAGATGCTTTGAACGGCATTCACAGTCTTCACAAATATCCAAAGTGTGGGAAATACCGTATCTGGTTTCGTAATTTCCACTAATTAATCCGCTAAAAATCCGTATAAATACCCCGAAACTGTCCTGAATTCAAGGATTTAGTGTTTTAGCCATAACTCTAGGTTTCATGCGGGTTGATGGGCCATTTTTTTCTTCATCCTCTGTCCTATTTCCCATACCTCCCTACTAGTTGGCAGGCTCTGCCAAGCGCTTACCAAAAGTGTTGCCTGCAGCCGCCACAACAAAGATGTTCTTTTTAGCCATGCGGTCTAAGACTTGTTGCAAGTCGTCCCCACACACCGACTTACCACCGGCAAAGCTCAAATTGATCACACGTGCAGGATTGGGGTTGATTGGCACACCAGCTACAGGCAAGCCTGCGGCCCAAGCCAATGAGTCCAGCAAATCGGCACGAGACATGTGACAGGAGCCAAACAGGCGGATAGGCAAAATTTTGGCGTTGGGGTTCACGCCCGTCACGCCATCACGGCCATTGCCAGCAATCAAACTTGCCACCTCAGTGCCGTGTGTACGGTAAGTGCTAGAGGTCACACGTTCGCCGCACTTCGCGTCGCGTGCATCAGGTCCAAAATCAGCAGACCGGCCACCTTTGAGGTTGTTGGGGGCTGACATCATGTCGTAACCCGGCAAGAGACGACCTGACAAGCTGGGATGGTTGGGCAACACGCCGCCGTCGATAACGGCAACCACGACTTCATGGGGGCCTGGCTTGGTGCCAGCTGTGTTGATTGCTGCCGGGGCTGCTTGAACCGTACTGTTCATCGAGCCCAAATGCCATGGCAAGTCTTGCGCTTGTGCAGCCAACGACGCCAACATCAAGCACAAGCCTGATACACATCGACGAGCAAAACGAGCATGGGTGAACACGGGCAATTGACCTTATCTAACAACATCCAGCAAAATTGCTTTTGTTGGTCGAATGTTAGTTTTATCAATTTAAACCTGCAATTCCATCAATAGAGTTACTTTGGCAAACCCTTGTTTCCATTTGTCACACCTCAGAGACCGATGTGAATTAATAAGATTTCGAATTTATCAATTTTTTAAACTTCGACTATCAAAAATAGTGATCACAGTTCGCCAACTTGACGCAAGTGATCGAAAGGTTAGACTTAGTGAAACTTTCCGATGAGTTTAAATGCAACCGATCCGTCAACTGATGAACACCATCAGCGAGCTTGCTAGCCCGCAGGCTTGTTTGTTCACGCCTGCTGATTTGCGATCTATTCTCCCCAACCATTCAGATGCAGCATTCAAAACATTACTGAGTCGTGCAGTTGGTAAAGGGAACCTGGGCCAAAGACGCCAAGTAGAAAAGCGATTATTTAACGTGGAGATAAATATGTCATCGGATCCACGGGCTTACCAGACTTACGAATCTCAAAATGCAACTTGACTTGATCAGCATCTGAGCTTCCCATCTCTGCAATTTTCTGTCCCTTTTTAATCAGCTGATCCAAACTAACCAATAAAGTTTGATTGTGTGCATATGCAGTTAAAAAAGTATTGTCATGTTTAATGATTAGCAAATTACCATATCCACGTAACCCTGCACCAGCGTATACAACCTTACCATCCGCTGCCGCCAGAATTGGGTCTCCAGCGTACCCCTTAATGTCAACTCCTTTGTTATTCTCACTGAAGCTCGAAATAATCTTGCCGTCGCTAGGCCATTGAAACTGAATGCTTGAGTCAGGCTGCGTATCAATAGCTGTGGGGGCTAGTGTAGATTGAGCTGGGGGACTAACTCGAATTAAGGCACCAACAGGAGGAGTGCCACGCATGTTATTCCAAGTCGCTAAATCCCTAGCAGACTGACCGTGATTCATTGCAATTCTTATGAGAGTATCGCCTTCCCTGACACGATAGTAACCAACAGGAACCGAAACTTCAGAAGAAGTTGAAATGCTTGACTGTTGGGTTATCGGCGCGTAGCCAAGTCGTAAAATTTGAGCTTTAGCAAGGCTAGCAAATCTTCCTGCAGGATATTGGGCCAAGTAAGCCTCGTAACCTTCTTTTGTGCCAATAGATTTGGCATCCTGCCAAAATTTTTCATCTAGTTTTGAATCATTGATTTGGGTTGAAGACTGGGCTTGAAATGCCCCATCTATGCCACAAGTACCAAAGCAAAAATCACCCTCGATACTCCCCTCCATCCATGGCTCTTGCTGACCTTTGGATGCGACTTTTACGCCACTAACAACTCGCTTCAAAACCTGTTCAATGGGTTGATTTGATTGCTTGATCTGCTCAAGCAACACAGATGTGTAAAGACCATTCCGTCCATCGCCATCACCGGCAACACTTCCCGGTCTCGTTGCAAACGAAATCAAAGTCCCTGATGGTGCATTCTCTTTGGCAATGCCACGGCTACCGGACCTAAAGCTTCTAGCGTATGGGTTATCACGACAAGCATCTAAAAACACAAGGTTCATCCTTGTCTTAGCCTCGCCCAATACATCCATGACTTGCTTAGTCGACAAGCTTTGCATCGGGACATCTTCTTCGCCATTGATATCCGCATCGACTGTCGGCAGGTAGTTCACCCTTGATCTGCACCCCGTGTCCAGCATAGAAAACCACTGCAACGCTGCCAGGTGTCAACTTAGAGCGAAATTCGCGAAGCGTCTGGCCAACTTGTCGAGTCGTGAGGTTCGTGCGCTCGATTACTGTGAATCCATAACCACGAAGGCTATTTGCCATATCTCGTGCGTCGTTGACAGGATTCTTCAAGGGTGAAGACTTGTAAGAACTGTTACCAATAACTAAAGCAACGCGCTGCTCTTTTGGCTGAGCATTTGCAGCAATGCACCCTAAGAAAAAAATGACCGATACAATTAATCGATAGAACATGAGTTTATTTCTTGAAGTAGAAGTCACCTAAGACTTGGTCGTAAATCGCAGGGACTTGCTCATGGCCGACAGACTTAGCCAGCTCAGCGACTTGATTGCGCACATTCTTCACAACGCGGTCAATGCTGACATTTGGTTTTTGCATCTCTTGAACAAAGACACGAGTGAACAATCCATTCTTGTTTTTGTCGGAATTACCCAGACGATCCAACGCTTGCTGTCCCGTACCTGCTGAAAAGATAACCATCTGCCCAGTTGCTGCGGTTGTCGGCGCCAACCCTCTTCCACCAATAGCTCGACCGCTTGTTTTGAATGGGTTGTCACGACACGCGTCAATCATCGCCAGCGTGAACTTGGCTTTTTTCTCAGACATGTCGTCTAACACTCGCTGAAGCTGAATTGCCTCATCCCGAACCTGAGCTTCGCTATCGCCGACGATATCCGTTGGTAACAAGTAGTTTGCAGCACCTAACTGAACACCATGCCCTGCGAAAAAAAACATCACCTCATCACCACCTTGGACCTGTGCAGCAAAGTTCCGCAAAGCAGCTTTCATTTCCTTTTCTGTAAGGTCAAGCTTCAATGTAACTTGATATCCGACTGCCGTAAGGCTTGATGCGATTGTTCGGGCATCTTCACGTGCAGCTTGCAATTTCGGAATTGATCTGTATGAGTCATTACCAATAACTAACGCCCGCCTATTTGCCAAATATGTCTTTGGCTCGTCAGATTGATTGAGGGTCGAAGAATTATTTTGAACTTCGTTATTCCTGCCAGCTTCTAATGTACTCATATGCTGAAGTTGTTTTCTTCGAGACTCTGCCAACTCAACAGCAAGACGATCACGTTCTATGTCAATAGTATTAGCGTTGGTAGATGTAACTTGTGTTGATTGCGATGTCGAATCTGAAGTGCTTCCAACGATATCTAATCCCCTCAAGTCACCAACAACCTTCATGCGCAATGTATTGTCATAACTCCAATAAGCTTCAATTGAAGCCCTCCCATCTCGAAAGCTGTATACGCCAGTGGCTCCAACGCCAAACTCGCCTTTGTATATATCACCGTTAGGGAAGTACATAATCCCGTTACCACGCGGAGCATTACTCTGCCATTCGCCTGTGTACCGATTCCCATTCGAAAATGTATAAGTTCCATAGCAATTATGGAAACTTCCAGTTGCTGGGCAGGGCGAAAAAACACCGCCGGCAGCTGAAAACTCGCAACTGAGTGCAAAAAACAACGCACAGTAAAGTCGAATTAAATTGCTCATTGATCACCTCTGCTTAATCGCCGACAACACCAACGAGCCACCGGTCAACGAACCATATTCCCAAGGCTGCTGCTTCCCGCCTGTGTTCTTCATCACCTGCTCGCGCACTTTGCGTAAAACAACCGCGATATCTTCTGGATCGTCTAAGTGATCAAGCAAAGCCTTAGTGAATGGTGAATTCTTGCCGTCGCCATCTTGAGCCACTTGGCCATCTTTGGTTGAGTACGCAATGAGGGTACCTTCAGACACATTGATTGGCGCCAAGCCACGACTAATGCTTCTACTGGCTGTTTGCATAAGAGGGTTGTCACGACATGCGTCCAAGAACACGAGCTTGGTTTTTCCCGGCAAGTACTGCTCGACTACAGAACTTAGTGATACACCCTGCAATGGCACCTGAGACAGATCATTCATATTGAGATCGACTGGCAGCATGTAATTTGTGCCTGATATCTGCACGCCATGCTCAGCATAGAAAAGCATCGTCAAATCAGCCGACTGCGCAGCTACCGAAAAGTTCGATAGCGACGTGACCAGCTTACTCCTATCTGCATCAACTACCTCAGTCACTTTGAAACCTAAATCACGAAGTTTCTTCGATACAGACTTAGCATCATTTTGTGGATTAGCCAGCCTTGCTCCACCTGCGTACGCCGAGTTACCAATCACCAAAGCATGAGCATTCAACGTACGGCCATAGTTAATCGTCGTTTTGTTAGCTGATGACTGCGCCAGTTGTTGCTCCAACTCTTGTTGTCTAAACTTTGCCGCTTCTGCCTCGGCTTTTAGTTTCGAAATTTGAAGTAATGTTTCAGCTTGAGTTCTTTCCTTATCATGAAGTGACTTTTGTAGATCAATCGATAAATTTTCTTTTGATGTATTTGCACTAGGCTTCTGAGAGGCCATTGGAGTGCTACTTAGCTGGTTGGAAGTTTGCGCATTGGAAATCTCACTACTAAATAGGTTTCGCCATAATTCGATGAAATCCGCATTCGCGTTTGTCTCTAACAAATCACTTTTGTCAAGTGCCTTTCCCAAAATTGTCGAATACGTTTCATTAGAGTAAGCAGTATAAAAATCGACGATCTTTCTTGCAGAACTTTTATGAATAATTTCTTCGAGATTAATATTGAACTCTTCCAACGCTAAATTTTTATCGCCCGAAAATACTTGAGCATTAAGAGCAATTTCATAATATAAAGTTAAACCTCCCCTTTTCTCCACAAATCCACTGAAGTTTAGTACTCTTGGACTCCAGTTGACATTATTATCAAGCAAATCTTTTCTTACTGCTGATTGATAGTCGCTAGATCTGTTTGATAAAAAATTTGAAACTCTCAAAGAATGACAATAGTTATCTAACAGGGTGCTTCTATCCGTTCTTAAAACATTACCGGCGCACTCGTAGAGCACATTCCAATTTGCATTTGAATTGGGATAGACACGCAGCCAAATAGTTGCATATAGGTTGTTTTTTTCAACGCGATCAAGAACTAAAACTTTGCCAAATATGGGCGTGGAGTGAGTGCTTTTGATATCGTCGAGATGCCTTACAACCCATACCCCTGAAGGCAAAGGCAAATTCAGTTCATGGTCCTTACCAAATACTCGGCTCTCGTAAATCGAAACTTTTTTTGTTTGCACGTCTCCTTTTTTCAGACTCCCAAAACTTAGCTCAGCTAAAGCTGGCAAAATCGCCATGATTAGACTTACAAATATAAAAAATTTCTTCATTTCGGTCATCTGTAATTTATCCGTCCATACCGGCTCATCTCTGCACCCTGAAGTAAAAGTCACCACTCAGACTTGTGTTCTCCCAAGGGGTTTGTTGGTTCTTAGTCTCAGCTTGAACTGCTCGGCGCACTTCCTTAAACACTTGTTCAATCGGCTTGTTGGGCTGTTGCATCGCTCGCACTAGGTTCTTTGTGTAAGGACTGTTCCTACCATCACCATCGGCGGCCACTTTTCCAGGTGATGTAGCGTAGGCGATGATCGTTCCCCTTGGTGCGTCCATGTTTGCCAAGCCTCTTGAGCTTGAACGGAAACTCCTGCCAAATGGATCATCACGACAAGCATCAACAATCAGAATGTTCACGCCCTTTCCTGCTGTACTCATCTTCTCAAGAACCAAACTCACATCAAGGCCTTGATCTGCTATCTCATCCTCGCGCTGAATGTCTGCATTGACTGGAATGAAGTAGTTGCGTCCTTTAACCTCAACGCCGTGTCCTGAGTAGTAGACCAAGCCGACATCGTTGTTGATTAGTCGGTCACCGAACTGACGAACTGCTACACGCATCTGTTGAAGTGATGCATCACGTAAATCAATGACTTGGAACCCGCTCGACTTAAGGGCCGACGAGACATCATTTGCATCGTTTGTAGGGTTACGTAGAGGACGGACTCTGTAGTTTGAGTTACCTATAACTAAGGCCACTCTCCGAGGTTGAAGCACTGCACCTTCTGGTCTTAGCCTTTGCGAATCAGAAACTCCGCTGCTTGTAGCATCAATACGACTCTGAGATTGAATCAAGTTAAGTGATTGCTTTGCCTCTTCAAGTTCTGCTTTTAGCTTTTGGAGTTCGGAGTGCGACGTGCCTGTAGTAGGCGCATACTGAGTCGAAGGACGACTAGAGCGGGATGTACATGCATCAAACGCATCTTGAAAAGATATGTAAGAAGGTCTGTACCTTGCCTCAACAGTGCAGTTGTTAACAATGCTCTGATCAAATCCCGAAGAAGCTTGGGTTGGCGTATTTGAGTTTGTAAAACCCATGGATCTCTGAATACATTGCTGATAGGCAGAACCACTTCCTCTCGCCTCGACTTGGCAGTTTGATTTAGTTTGCTCCCATTCAGATGATTGGCTGTGAGCCAAGATGGGAATAAGAAAAAAAAATCCAATAAGCCTCATTTGCCGCCTCGAAATCAGATGCGAGAACAGAGATAACCAAATCTGTTATTCGTTTGAGCACATTATGGTTCAACCCTGCGCTGGGGGACCCAAATAGAGAATGGGGGGGGTGGGGGTACGGTGGGGTCGGCTTAGGCAGGATTTTGATGGGGGTACCCCACTATTGAAGGAAACAAAAGTACCAAAATAAATGTTTCTCTTCCAAGCCATCTAAAGATTTGACAATAAATTAAGCGGGTACCAGTGCGGGTACTGGCGAAGGAAATCTAATCTGGAAAGAAAAAAGCCGTTGATTAACAACGGCTTTTTAAAGTTTGCTGGCGGAAACGGAGGGATTCGAACCCTCGATGAGGCTCTACACCCCATACTCCCTTAGCAGGGGAGCACCTTCGGCCACTCGGTCACGTTTCCAGCAGGTGCGTATTATGCCCTAACTTAG
>JACCDV010415020.1_pt1 | contig 61884 bp, 74 predicted proteins | sample 7446131 | NCBI WGS metagenome assembly JACCDV01 (sample SAMN15323448, study PRJNA562643) | freshwater metagenome | isolation source: river surface water | place: USA:Blue River Watershed | collected 2017-08-17
GTCGTCAAAAAATTCCATAATTAAATAAAATCAGTTTTTAGTTATGCCTTGGTTAAGATGAAGATTAAATTTAGGATAGTTGAGTTTCGTTCTGATCGCCAAATTTAGGACTTTTTATAAAAGGGTTTTGGTTTGTCTTTGGGAGATCGTTCGACGCCATTCGTTTGTCAGCTTGTCTTTGAAAGGAATTAGCATAATATTCAAAATTCTGCGCAATTATATCTTTGAGTTGTTGCATTGGTGAATATGGTTGATTGTTATTAGGTTTGACACTATTCATAGTCCTGCTCCTGATTTAGTTTTTAAGATTCTCTGACTCGTTATAAAAATCTGCTTTATTCATCAAGCTGATTTCGTCGAGATCTGGATTGATGCCACTGAAAACGGTCTCTTGGTCTATTTCAAGTAAGCTGGTACCGCAGCTTTCTTTGATCAAATGTTCAAGCTCAGCTTTGTAAAGCTTTCTAGGATTGATTTTCTGTATTTGTTTACTCATTAGATCATTCTCCTTGAGCTGATTTTAGTGAAGCACAGTAAGGTTAATAATTGATTAACATGGGAATTTGCTAAAATTGATATTAATGAGCTCTGAAATCCAATTCAATACTATAGAAGAAGCCATCGCTGATATTAAGGCTGGACGTATGGTTGTAGTGGCTGATGATAGTGATCGTGAGAATGAAGGCGATTTGATTTGCGCTGCTGAAAAAATTAGTCCTGAGATTATAAATTTCATGGCAAAGCATGGTAGAGGTTTGATTTGCCTGGCTTTGGATAAACAAAGAACTACTGAGCTTGAGCTTGGTGAAATGGTTGATGTTAGTAACGATACTATGCGTACGGCATTCACTATTAGTATTGATGCTGATCCTAAGTTTGGTGTGAGTACTGGTATTAGTGCTTTTGATAGAGCCAAGACCATTCAAGTTGCTTTAGATCCTAATACTAAACCTGCTGATTTGAGACGTCCCGGACATATATTCCCTTTAAGAGCTGTTGAGGGTGGTGTTCTGAAGCGTGTTGGACATACTGAGGCTGCTGTGGACTTGGCGCGTTTAGCTGGGCTTAATGCTTCTGGTGTAATTTGTGAGATACTCAAGGATAACGGGGAAATGGCTCGTAGAGATGATTTGCTTAGTTTTGCTAAGGAGCATAATCTGAAATTTATTACTATTGCTGATTTGGTTGCTTATAGACTTAAGACTGAGCGTTTTGTACATAGGGTTACAGAAGCTGATTTGCCAACCAAATATGATGAGCATTTTAAGATTTATGGTTATAAGGATTTTCTTTCTGGGAAGGAGCATGTAGCTTTGGTTCTGGGAGATGTGTCTGAGGCGAGTGTCGCTGGCAAGTCAATATTAGTAAGAATGCATAGTGAGTGTTTAACTGGAGATTTGTTTGGTAGTTTGAGATGTGACTGCGGAGACCAGTTAGATAGCTCTATTAAACAAATTCGTGATGAAGGCATGGGCGTTCTCGTTTATCTAAGGCAAGAAGGTAGAGGCATCGGTCTCTTAAATAAAATCAAGGCTTATAAATTGCAAGATGAAGGACATGATACTGTGGAAGCCAATCAGAAACTGGGTTTCCCGTCGGACCTAAGAACTTTTGGTGTGGGCGCGCAGATACTTACCGATTTAGGTTTGCAAAATATTAGACTCTTAACTAATAATCCTAAGAAGATCCATGGTCTTGAAGGTTATGGTTTAGTGATTAGCGATAGAGTGCCAATTAAGTTTGCTCCGCATAAACATAACGAAAGATATTTGAATACCAAGAAGGATAAATTAGGTCATTGGCTATGAGCGATTGTATTTTTTGTAAGATAGTTAAGGGTGAGATTCCTGCAACTAAGATTTATGAAAATGATAATGTGATTGCTTTTCGTGATATCAAGGCTGCTAGTCCTGAACATGTTTTAGTTATCCCTAAAGTGCATAAATCTAGCTTGAATGATTTTGATCATAATGATCAATTATTATTAGGCGAATTATTATTGACAGTAAAGAAGCTAGCTCAGGATTTGGGTGTAGCAGAATCAGGTTACAGAACAGTGATTAATACTAAGGATGATGGCGGACAGACGGTGCATCATCTTCATCTACATTTACTTGCAGGGCGTAAACATAGCTGGCCTCCAGGTTAATATTACATAAATCTGTGAGTTATGAAGTTGGTAACATATGCCTGATAGAGCTTTGAGCACTTGGTATTGAAAACAAGTTTTATTCAACTAGCCAGACAGAAAAAATTCCGAAGCACTGTGTAGCGACGTGGCTTGACGATTAGTCAAGCAAGGAGCGTAGCAAGGAATTTTTTCGTATTCTGGCAGTGAATAAAGCTTAGTTTTCAACCAAGTGGCTCATCAGCGACAGAAGGCATATGTTGCCGACTTCATAGATTATAATAAAAACTATGCTTCCGGCTTATATAGCAGTCACCGCTGCCAAATTAAGTTCCAAACTAATAAGAGCCCTTAATCTAGGTAAGGCTTCCGCATTGCCTGGTAGAGTAGCTCTGGCATTAAATTCTAAGATACTTGAATATTACCAGGCTCAGTTAGAGGCTGCTGATTTGCAATTCTTTGTTACTGGTACTAATGGCAAGACTACTAGCACTGGTTTATTGAAGCAAATAGTTCTAGAGCAGCTTAGATCAACCAATAAGCCTCCTCTATTGATTTGTAACGACTATGGTGCCAATCTTTATTATGGGATTGTTACAGAGTTTGTGAATTCCTCTTCTTTATGGGCGCAAGCTAAATCTGCTAATTATGTTTTGGAGCTTGACGAAGCCGCTTCAGTACTAGTGTCTAAGGTTTTAAGTCCTAAATCAATTACAGTCACTAATTTGTTTCGTGATCAGTTAGATAGGTTTGGTGAAATAGATAGCACACAGAAACTAATCGTGAAAGCTATTAGTAATCTACTCAATTCTCAACGTCCAATGCTTAATATTGTTTTGAATGCTGATGATGCGAAGGTTTCCGCTATTAAGGATATTATAGAAGCCAGCAGCAATAATATGGGCAATGCTAAGGTTCGTAACTATCATTTCTATAAAGTTATTCATCCACAAAATCAAATTGAGAATTTTGATGCTCAGCAAACCCAATCTCTGATTGCTAATGATCAGTGCTTCGTGGCGGAAGTTTTAGCTGAGCAGATTGGTTATAGTGATATTCGTTTGACTAAGGCTAATGAAAGTATAGAGTTGAGGCTGAATCTTCCTGGACTTTATAATGTTTATAACGCTTGTGCCGCAGCCGCGACTGCCTATGCTAATGGTATTAATCTAGAAACTATCAAAGTAGGTCTAGAAAACTATCAAGGAAACTTTGGTAGATCTGAGACTAAGTCTATTAACGGGAAAAACTATCAATTGTTCTTGATCAAAAATCCTACGGGTTGTACTGAGGTACTTAAATATATAAATCAAGATGAGCAAGCGCGTTATATGATTGCGATCAATGATAACTATGCTGATGGACGAGATGTCTCTTGGTTATGGGATGCGCGTTTTGAATATATGCATACTAGAGATAAAACGATTTATTGTAGCGGTAAGCGTGCGGAAGACATGGCATTGCGTTTGAAGTATGCAGGTATTAATGCAGAGCAAATTGTTATTGAGAAAGATTTAAAGCAAGCTTTAAAAGTCGCTGCACAAGACTGTTCTAGTGGAGAACATCTTTATGTGCTGCCGACTTATACGGCATTGTTAGAATTGAATAAGTAAAACTACGCTGCTTTAGCAACTGAAACTAATTGTTTGAAAGCTTCCTGGTCATTAACTGCAATCTCAGCAAGGATCTTACGGTTAATAGTAATGTTTGCTTTGTTCAAACCATTGATTAAACGGCTATAAGAAAAATCATGTGCTCTAACTGCAGCGTTAATTCTTTGAATCCAAAGACCACGGAAATCTCTTTTCTTCTTACGACGATCTGTATAAGCTCTTTTTAGAGAGCGCATCATCGCCTGCATTGCAGCTTTGAAGAAAGTACCGCGTCCGCCGCTGAAGCCTTTAGTAAGTTTTAGAACTTTCTTATGCTTATTTTTATTTACTTTGCCTCTCGTAACTCTCATTTATAGATCTCCTATTTGTAAAACTGTAATTTATCTGCCGTATTTTTTGTAGGGGAACATGGATTTAACATTTTCCATTTGTTCAGGACCAACACTACCTTCTGGCCTTCTCAATCTCAACTTACGTTTCGCTGACATATGTGCATTGATATGTTTAATACCAGATTTTTTGTAGCTTACTTTACCGTTAGCGCTAATCTTGTATCTTTTTTTAGCTGATTTATTGGTCTTTTGCTTAGGCATAGCAAAGAATAGTAGCACATCATAACATTAATACACTATTAAAAAACCTTGTAATATAAGTCATTTATGAGATCGCCACACCCGCTTCGCGGGCTCTGGATGATGTATCCCCTTGTAAATCCCGTATTTATATATACGCTATAATTGTATCCGATATTGTAATACGATATCGTTACTAATATAAGGAGACATATAAGCCAAGAACTGAACAACTCAGTGGGTTTTGGCCGTGCTGCCGTTATGCCGAGCAGTCCGGATAAGAGCGCAACGAATATTTTTGAGCTACTTAAAGAAAAGTCTCAAAGCGAATCTGATCGTCAATTAGAAAAAACTCTGAATTTGAACCTGCATCAACGTAATACTAAGAGCTTTGCTGAACAGCCAGCTATTAGTCTTGTTAATCTTGATTTAAGTTTTAGTCGTCTTGGAACTTGGGCGCAACTTCTCCGTATTCTCTTTTCTTCCTTAAAGGGTTCTTCTAATACTAATGACCCAAATACTACTAAAACTAGAGGCTGGGATATTGTTGATGATGCTTTGCATAAGCTAAGGCAGCTTACTCAATATTCCATTCATGGTCAACCTTGTCTAGGTATGAGAAATCCAGATGGTGTTACTGCTGACATGGTTGAAAACATGCTTTCTCATGATTTAGGAAGAAGAGTTTATAACTACCATGCTTTTGTTGCGCCATGGATAGGTTTGACTAAAATGTTTTTTCCTTATAGTGATAATCCAATAACCGGTCTAATACCGCGTTTGGTGGACTCCTTTGATAATGTCATGAATAAGATGACTAATCTGTTCTGGAATATGAGAACCATTGCCGTATCTTTACTTCCTTATAACGGTCTTATGAAATCAGAGGGGCTTACACAAACACAAAATAAATTAAGAGAGATTTTGAATTTTTATTGGGAGCAACATGTAGAAAAATATTTCTCGTTGATTTATAACAGTATATTTAAGCGCAATGATATAAGTTTTGATCCTGGTATTAATCATGTGATTAGCGATGAGGCTGAGAAAAATATTAAGCAGATTGCCGGGGAGCTGATAACTAATTTTAAAAACAACTTCCATGCTATTTATTCTGATACTTACAAATCAAGTGATAATCAAGGATTAGAGAAAAAAGTAGGTGAAGAAGAACCGTTAAATGAGAAATGGTATGTAAGGTTGAAGTTGCTAAGTAAATTTATTAGCTTGCCAGCTGGAACTGTTGGTGCGATTTGTAATATTACTGGCATGGTTTTAAATTCATTTGGTAGTGTGTTCAATTTTAAAGCGGCAAGAGATAACTCTAATAAACTTATGGATTTTGCTAATGGCTTAATGTCATTGGTTTATATGACTCATGATGTTCCTGCCAATATTAATGAATTGATCAAGAAGAAAAAATACGATGATATTTTTGATATCCGTAATTTACTTGTATTTATGGTTGGTGCTGTAGGTATGTTGAATAGAATCAAGATACTTCCGGTGTTCAATCAAATACTAGGCTTCACTAAGATCAAGTCGTTCTTAGATAACTTTGACAATACATTCAAACATTACTTCTTATGGTTCTTCTCTTATAACCGACTGGTAGTACATTCCGATGAAACTGCTAAACAAAAGCTCAAAGCGTCTAGCCAAGATTTACAGAAAATTAAACGTCATGAAAACTTATGGTCACATCTATTCCTGCCATTCAGAGTAATGATGGGAGATAATCAAGTATCTTATTCTCGGGAAACTAATCCTTTAGTGGTGAAGGGCAGACCTTTAGACCAAGTCACTCAACCTGCTTGATAGCAAGCTTCTATCTTTCCAACTTTGTCGTTGCGCGTGTTATAAATTGCATCATCGATTTTTATTAAATTCTTTTCTATCCAGCCTAATCCTTCTGCAAAAGCTAGGCTGCTAGCAGCTTTGCATCTGGAGCTGCCATCGATGATTTTGATAACCAAGGCTTCTTTGTTACTAAGATTTGCTATGAGCATTAAACCTTCTGCACCGCCTTTGGCGATTAGCTTATTACTGTTTTGCATTAATAAAGTATCAATTTGTTTTTTACCACCAATCAATTCTGGGTAATCTTGCATGGCTTGAGTTATTTCTTTATAAGCAGTATCGTTAATCATGCTTGCAAATATTTTTGCCATATCACTTAAACTAAGAAAATAAGTAGGAAGCCCACAGCCATCAATGCCAGATGGGATGCTACTTTGAGAGCCTAGTAGTCTTTTAAGCTCAGCGGTGATAGCCTCTTGTAGTGGGTGATTGCTTTCAAAGTAATGCCTGCAATCCCAGCCTTGTTTTTTACAAGCAGCTATCATGGCGCTATGTTTGCCAGAGCAATTGTTCTCTATTGGTGATTTGAGTTGTTTAGATCCTGATGAATGTATTCCGCAGTATAAATCTGATTCTTGAATAGAGTATCTGTTCATCAAAGCTTTGACTTGAGAGATTTGCTCTAGTTCAGCAGTATGAGATGAACAAGCTATAGCTAATGAAGCACCAGATAATTCTTCACCGAGTATGTCTTTGGAGACTTTGGCTTGAATTGGTTTAATAATGGATCTGGTGAAGCAGGAAAATTTTTCATCTCCCCAAGATTTCTCTATCTGATTTGCTTTAGCTAAAACAGCTATCCCATAATGGATACTTTCTATTTCATTTCCTCTGTAAATTTTGGCTAATTCAACCAGCTGTGGCATTATTACCTTCTTCTGTATGAGTGCTATTATTTATTTTATATGCTACGCAATTTGTTTATAGCACTATTCTTAGTTTTATGCATAAGCTCTGGTCTTAGAGCTGAAGAAGTTGATCCAGTTGAGACTTTGTTTCAAGAAATTTATGCTGCTTGGAATGAGCATAATGCTGATAAATTATTCAACTATTATAGTAAGAGTTTCGTTACCGCTGATGGTATTAATAAAGATGAATATAGAGAGTTAACTGAAAAGCTTTGGAAAACTTATCCAGATATAAAAATAGAGAATCAGAAAAGAACGGTACGTAGTCAGGATAATTATGCAACGATTTCTGGTATTGATTTCTTCTATGGTAGTAGCGCAGATCTTAATGAGGATCTCAATCAACACGGTATTCTCAATGCTATTTCTCAGGGGCAAATTTTCTTGCAAAAATACGGCAAGGATTGGAAAGTAGAATCTGACAGTATTAATTTTGAATTGGTAACAGTTTATTATGGTAACGCGAAACAATATTTAGATGAGCATCAGATTTATTTTAGTAGTCCAGAGCAAGTGAAAGCTCAAGATCAATATTCTGGTACGCTTTATTTTATTTTGCCTGAAAATATCAAAGCTACTGCCACTATTAATAAAGAATTGATCCAGAAACCAACTGATGAAAGCTTAGAAGAGTCTTTTCAAGTTATTAATGATCATAAATTAGAAAGATTATTTATGGCAAATGACACTAATCATAATGAATTAGTAAGTGCCACAATCATACTCTCCAAGGGTATTATAGAGCCAAAACTTGATGGCATACTTTATATATCTAAGCGTGTGAATGTTTTGCCAGAGGTGAAAAAGGCGAGCCCTGATACTGTTGTTACTAAGCCTTTTGCTGTAACAAAAGAAGCGCCAGCTCTTAAGCCTGCTGTGGAACGTGAAATCCTGGAATCTGAGATTGAAGAATGAGTCTAGAACTTGATCTAGAAAAATATTTAGCTAACTTGCATTTGGACTTAACCACTATCAAACTAGGAGTGGCTTGTTCTGCTGGAGTCGATTCGTTATCTCTGCTTGCGGCTTTAAGACCCCGAGCGAAGAATCTATATTGTTTGCATCTGGATCATGGTTTAAGAGACGACTCTTATAAAGCGCGTGAATTTTTAGAGAGATACTGTGCAGAACATGAGATAAAGTTTTTAGTTAAAGAGTTTAAAGCTGGAGAGCTTAAAACCAGTGAGGAAGAGGCACGTGAAGCTCGTTATAAATTTTTTCAAGATGCTTGTTTGCAACATGATATTAAGAATTTATTCCTGGCGCATAATTTAAATGACAACGCTGAAACCATCCTGTTTAGAATATTTCGTGGCACTAGTACTAGCGGACTGAAGGGCATACCTGAACAGCGTAGCTTAGAGCCGGATATCATTATTCATAGACCACTATTAAATACTGAACGCTGTGTTATAGAAGCATACGCAAGTGCTCAAGCTTTAACATATATTAATGATAGTTCTAATGAGAATCTAAAGTTCGCGCGTAATCGTATTCGTAGCTTGATACTACCTGAAGCACAAAAAATCAATCCTAAGGTTTTAGCTAATATTCAAACTTTAGCTAATTTGGTACGTGAAGAGCAGGAATTTATTGGAGCGGCAGTGGAACAGGCTTTGAAGGGCTTGGGAGAACTTCCTTGGTCTTTAGATGGATTCAGGAAGCTAGATCAATTGTTACAGCGAAAAATATTAGAAAAAACTTTTACTACAAATATATCTTTTGTAAATGATTTCCTTGAAGCTATTAAACAAGGTGGCTTTCATCGTATAAATTATAGTAAGGATAGATTCTTTACTATTAAGCAGAAACAAATACATTTAGAAGTTTCATCTTAGATTGTTTCGCCGCTTCACGGCTCGCAATGACAGACCTTCGTTCTGCTACAATTATTGCGCAATGAATATTACTCAAGACAAAATTCAAATACTTTTTAGCGAAGATCAGATTGCCGCTAAGGTTTCTGAACTTGCCGCAGAGATTTCTCGTGATTATAATGCGCTTGAGGATTTGGTTGTAGTCGGAGTGTTGAAAGGTGCATTTGTGTTTACTGCTGATTTGGTGCGTAAACTGAGTATTCCTTGTGAGATAGAATTTATTAGACTTTCTAGTTATCATAAGGGTACTGAAAGTTCTGGAGATGTAAAGGCTTATGATTTGACTCTGCCAGATCTCAGTGCTAAAAACGTTTTGATAGTAGAGGATATTATCGACTCTGGTCGCACTGCAAAGTTCTTGCACAATTTTTTTAAATATCAAAGTAAGGCTAATAGTGTGAAGATTGCAACTCTCTTTGATAAACCTTGCCGTCGTATTCCTGAGCTTCAAGATTTAAAACCTGATTACTCTTGTTTCACCATTGATGATAAATTTATTCTTGGTTACGGACTTGATTATGAGCAGCGCTTTAGAGAGCTGCCGTATGTTGGGTTTGTTAGCGTAGTTTAAGTTAGATTCTTTAAAATAAGTTGTGTCACTATGACTGATTGAAGCTTTGAGTACTTGGCTTTGAAAACAAGCTTTACTCAACTAGCCAGACAGAAAAATTTCCGCAGCGTTGTTTGCCGACGTCGCTTGACTTTGAATAATGAAAAATCAAGCAAGGAGGCACAGCAAGGAATTTTTTCGTAGTCTGGCAGTTGATAAAGCTTAGTTTTCAACCAAGTGGCTCATCAGCGAAAGAAGTCATAGTGACACAACTTTATTCAGGAATTCTCTTTTAATTCGCTACTTGCAAGAACTCAGGCTCTATCAATCCATAGCCGCCATCTTCACGTTCATAAACACAAGCAATCTTGTTTGAGTATATGTTTAAGAACATATAGAATGGGTGTCCGCAATCATCGAGCATTCCTATCGCTTGTTCTGGCTCAAGTGCTTTCATCTTGAAGCGTTTAACTTTGATAATTTTCGGCTCTTCGTATTTGTCTACAGACTTCAATACCTCTGCTGGTACGGCTTTTGCATCTATTATTTCATCGAGACCATATTCTTTTACGCTTTTACCGTTATGGATCTTGCTGTAAATTTTAGTCTTATATTTTCTAAGTTGACTTTCAATCTTGTCTGTTACAGTGTCGATGCTCGCATAAACATTGTCTTCTGAAGATTGACATCTAATTACATGACCACCTTTAAGGTTAATAGTGATCTCTGCTTTTTGGTTTTTGTCTCTGTTTTTTTTGAGTACAGAAAGTACAATGCGGATATCGTGATTTTGAATCAATGAGTCGAAATGCTTATGTATTCTAGATAGCTTAGTTTCTGCATACTCTTTGATTGCATCAGTTATTTCTATATTTCGGCCTTCAATAATGGTTCTCGCTCCCACTGTCATATTTTCCTTTCTCCTTATAAACAGACTTCACGCTCAACGCTGAACGTTTAACGCTTTGAATATGTAATTATAGCATCTGTAAAATGCTAATATATATTGAGTAATGATGGGTTTGAAGCCAAAATTAAAGATTGCTTATACTCTTGGTGACCTGGCTGGTATAGGTGAGGAAATATTTCATAAATTCTATAGCAAACATAAACAGCAAGAGGGTTTGCAGATTACGCTTATAGATGAAAAATTAGCTTATAAAAATTTACAAGAAAAAATTCCTTTGGGTAAAGCTTCAGCTTATGCCGGCGAACATAGTTATAAAGTTTTAGAGTATGCAAACGTTGCTCTGAAAAACGGAGAGTTCGATTATTTAGTAACTGGACCTGTTGCAAAAGAATCACTTTGGCTGGCTGGTATTCAATGTTCTGGACAAACAGAACTTTTGGCACAGATGAATAATTTGACGCGTGATGAAATTGAAATGTTTTTTGTATTAGATGAATTGCGCATGGTTTTAGCTACTAGGCATGTGCCTGTCTCCGATGTGGCAAACGTGCTTAGAGAGCGCTTCTCGGCGGTCTTGCGAAATAGCGCCGCTGCTTTAAAACAGATCTGGAATATAAGGGCTCCGCGCATTGCTATAGCTGGTCTCAATCCTCATGCTGGTGAAAATGGTATCTTGGGAAAGGAAGAGCAAGAGTTTATGGTGCCTATGATACGTAGTTTTGCGGAAGCTAATCCTTCTTATACTATTCAAGGTCCTTATCCCGCTGATTCTTTGTTTGCAAAAGCCGCGCAAGAATATTTAGCACAACGTTCTCCAGCTTACGATCTTTATATCGCTGCCTATCATGATCAGGCTTTACCTTTGATCAAAGGTTTAGGAGGACTGCGGGCTATCAATCTAACTTATGGTTTACCGTATTTAAGATTGAGCGTGGATCATGGTACTGGTTTTGATATCGCCGGTAAGGGAGTTGCCAATCCGGAAGGGTTATCTGTCTGTACGGATTATTGCCAAAAGCTAGCAGCGCAATTACACACTACTAATCAAGATTGGTGATAACATTGGAACCTTGTGGAAAGTATATATTTGGAGGCTGAACACACTTTTAATTCATGTCAATAGGTAACAGTAATTATCGCGGAAGACGGCCGAAGGTCTTCATACCATTAAACGAAAACATAAGAGCAAGAAGGCTTAGAGTTATTGATGCAGACGGGACTAATCTCGGGGAAATGTCTAGGGAAGAGGCTTTAGACCGAGCAAGAGCAGCAGAGTTAGATTTATTTGTTGTAACTGAAGCAGATTCTGTTCCTATCGCTAAGATTCTTGATTACGGCAAATATAAGTTTGAACAAAGTAAAAAAGAAAAAGGTCAGAAGAAAAAACAGGGTGGCGGCGACTCAAAAGAGTTAAAGATGCGCTACAACATTGACATCGGCGATTACAACACTAGAGTTAATCAAGCTAAAAAGTTCTTAGAAAAACAAAAAAGAGTTAAATTAACTATAGCCCTCAAGGGTAGAGAGATACAACACTCACATTTAGCAATAAGTTTAGGTAAAAGATTTGTTGATGATTTAATGGAATTTGGTACTTTAGATGGTTCTGCTGATAAAATGACAGGTAGATCGGTGATAATATATCTCGTTCCTGGGGCAGATAAACAAAAGATCAAGAAAAAGCAAGAAGAAGCCCTATTAAGAGAGCGCAATAATGCTGAAAACAATACTGAACTCCAAAATTCATAGAGCCACAGTCACTGATTGTGATCTAGATTATGTCGGTAGTATAACAATTGACCGAGACCTAATGGATGCTGTGGGTATTGTAGAAAACGAACAAGTACATGTATTGGATATCAATAACGGTAACAGATTAACTACTTACGCTATAGAAGGTGAGCGTGGTTCTGGTGTGATTGGTATTAATGGTGCCGCAGCAAGATTAGTGAGCAAGGGAGATCTAGTGATCATCTGTGCTTATGTACAAGTAAATGAATTAGAACTTGCTGAGCATCAACCACAAATAGTTTTAGTTGATGAATTAAATAGACCTAAACATATTTTGCATAAAGAAGAAGCGTTTACGCGGTTATAATTACTTTATGGTTAATTTATTAGAACTTGGTATTACACTCCCTGAGGCAAGCGTAGCGCTTGCTAATTATGTACCTTATGTAATTAGTGGTAAACATGTTTATTTCTCTGGTCAAATCTGCAAGCAAGGCAGTGAGATAGTTTATAAAGGACAAGTTGATGTAGATCTTAGTATTGAAGAGGCTCGTAAGGCTGCAAGGCTATGTGCTTTGAATTTACTTGCGCAATTGAATCATGCTTGTGAAGGGGATTTGAGCAAAGTTGCTCGTTGCGTAAAATTAGTTGTTTTTATTGCGAGCGCTCCAGAGTTCTCTAAACATTCTGATGTGGCTAATGGAGCTTCAGATTTGATTGTTGAAGTATTTGGCGACAAAGGTAAGCATGCACGTAGTTCTATTGGTGTAAGTTCATTACCTTTAAATACAGCAGTTGAAGTTGAAGCTGTGTTTGAGTTGAAATAGTTTTAGTTTTTTATAAGACCGTAGCGTATTGAGCCCCAGCTCTAGGAGCTTGAGCTAAAACCTTTGCCAGGCTAGCTTTGTTGTTAGCCTTGATAGTATCGCCGTTGCCATTACCATTACTGTGGTTAACTACTCCTCGCTCTTCATCATTAGCTTCATTACATTTTATAAAGTAATACTGCCCCACTCTATCTCCTGCAATAGCTAATTCATGTAAGGCGTCACGGATGCGGAGGAAGACATCTCGATCAGATTTAGATGGGATGAGGTTTGCAATGGAGTTATTAAATATTAATCTTGAACTTAAATCTAGAATAGTTCCTGCTAAAGAATACCAACCCGATCTACGCATAGTAGGGTTAGAATCGTTTTGAGTGAAGGCATATTCATTAACACCACCAGCTACGTCACGCAATGCTGAGCCCATGTAATCGTTAGCTCTTATGCCGATCAAACCGCCTAGGGATAAGAGATAGCCAGATAGTACACCTTTATGTAATCCGTCTTTGATAAAGAATTTTTTAGGATCTTTAAGCACTTCTACTGTTGTTTTCCATATTCCTTGAGAAAGTTTTTTCCAACCTTCTTGATAGTTTGAGAAAACTTTTTGATTCAACATTTTTTCTGAGACTATACAAGCCATGGCATCGATTCCTGATGCGATACCTTTAAATACGTAGAGTTTATCCAACCCAAACAAGGTTGCTAAGGCTTCTAGTGTATATGAAAATACAAAGAAAGGGTTTTGATTATCTACTGCTACTTTCATTCCTGATACTGCATAGGAAGCAAGGTGTAAGCGAGTCAGAGACATGCTTATATTGTTGATAATTTTTTTGAAAGTATTGTTTTCATTGAGTAAACGTAAAGGGGCGCTGACTAGATTAACTAGTACTGAACTTACAGTGGTGTATTTAATTAGATCGTTAAAGACGAACTTTGCTACTGGTTCAAATTTTTCTTTGAAAGTTCTTTTATCATTAATAGATTTTATTTCTGGATGATCGCGAGTTCTTTGAATTTGTATATCTTCTAATTCTTGAGTTTTTGTTTCTGATTTATTGTTAGTTACATTGCCATGAGTTTGATGAAATGCATCATGCGAAATATTTGGATTTGCTATTGTTATGGCCATTAGTATGAACAAATTAAATCCAGCTAAAATAATATAGCTCGATTTATATATACGCATTGAATCTTACAATGTTTGACAGGTTTGAAAAATAAAGTTTTCTTAGCTCAAACTCTCTGGGCAAGCGACGGCTCTAGACTGACATTGTCGTTTTACTAGGTACTTTTGCTAGCTCTTGGGCAGGGCTGAGTTCAACTTGCGGCTTTTTCTTGAGCTTCAAAAAGTCGAGCTTATCATCACGGCTGGTATTTTGTAAATTCTCATCAGTCTGTTCGTTATATCTCATAAAGAAGAATTGACCTGCCCTGTCAAAAGCAATTGCAAACTCATGGAAAGCATCTCTGAGTCTATCGAAGGCTTCTGTATCTTTAACTCCCAAGACACTCGCAATCCCTTTATTAAAGACCCTTGCAGCCAGATCTAAGATACTACCACCGAGATAGAAGAAGCCAGATTTCTGTGCCAGAGGGTTATTGAGTTTAAAGATGCCAAAATCACCAAATCCTCCAGAGACGTCACGTACAGTACCACCTGTTTTTTCGTGAACAGTCATGCCAAAAAGCCCACCCACTGCTGCAAGTAAAGAAGCGAAGATGGCAATATCTGCGCCATCTAATCTAGTTATATGCATCGGGTCTTTAATAAACTTGCTTGCAAAATCTTTGAAAGTTGTTTTCGTTGCATTCCAACTATGTTGCCAACCTTCTGCATAAGATGAGAATTCTGATTTTTTGTATTTATCCTTGATGCCAGTAATTGCACCATCTATTCCAGTTGCAATTCCTCTGAATAAATAAATATGTCTTAAGCCCAAGAACGCTGCAACCCCTTCAGTAAAGAATGAGAAGAGTAGGAATGGATTTTTTTGGCGACGTGCACAAAGCAATCCATTAGCGGAATACGCGAGCAAGTGAATTTTTGTAAAGATCATACTGATCTTGTTGATAACGTCTTTTATTGGGTTGTTTTTAAGTAAATGTATTGGAGCGCTGAGCATATTGATCAGCATTGAACTAAGAGTCGTAGCTACAATTACTTTCTTGCTTAGAAAGTCTTCTATTGGATGAATTGATTTTTTTTCGATTTCAGGTTTAGCAATTTCTGATTTAATATCTTCTGGGTGATCGCGAGTTTTTTGTACTTGTACTGTTTCCAGATCTTCATTTTTTATTTCTGGTGTAGGATTCTGAGCAGCAGCATTCGGCATTTGAAATGCAGTGTGCGAAATGTTTGGGCTCGGTATTGCAATGGCCATATCTGTTGGCAAAGCAAGGCTAGCTAAAATTAACAGCTAGACCTATATTTACAGATTAAGATCTTACAATAAAATAAGCTAATATGTATAGCCATCGCTGGGGAATTTAAGAAAAAACAAGGATTTTTAGGGGTTTTGGGCTAGGGCTTGTTATTATAATGGACGAAGAGAACGGTTGGCTCTGGTGCTCGGTTCTTTGAGGGGAAAACAAGGACGGTTGGCTCAGTTGCCAGTGAGCGCCTATGGCGCGAACGAAATGACAAAAGGTCATCGGCTCTGGTGCTCGGTTCTTTGAGGGGAAACAAGGACGGTTGGCTCAGTTGGTAGAGCACCTGCTCGACATGCAGGGGGTCACTGGTTCAAGTCCAGTACCGTCCACCATATTACAAAAAATCAAAAAATATAAGGACTTGAACCAGTGACCTGGTCACATTATTTTCAAGCGACCTTACGGTCGCGAGTCCAGTACCGTCCACCATTATTTAATCTGCAAGCCTACTTTTTACAGGTAATCCTGCTTTACGATGTAAGTCACGTTGATTATTTTTTGGTATAGTATCACCAACTGCGTGTCTTGTTTGATGGTCTAATGCATAGTGATACCATGTATTTAATTCATTTTCTGGGACACCAATAGATTTAGCTGTACCAAAAATAGTTCTTAAGTTATCAACTGAAGTACTTTGTTGGTTTGTAGCAATATAAAGAGCATCCATAATTTTTCTTCTAATTTGTTCTTCTTGAACGTTTTGGTTCATAGCCCTTCGTTGAATAATTGGAGCCATCTGTGCAAAATTATCTAAACTTAATGCTTGCAGGGGAGCTTCGATTTTATTAATTAAAATCTTTTCTCTATGGGTGTGACCAGTTTTGCTTGCTTGAGCTACTCTACTAAAACTTTTAGTACCAAAGCTTCTTCTAGGAGAATAATGTAGTCCGTGGAAATTAATAGTATTAGTATTGATTGTTCTTGGCATTTTAAGTCTCTAAATATTAGGCATTTATCTGTAAAGCCATATTCTAGTATGCCGAATCCGAAAATTAGCAGACTTTAATCTTAATTGAAGCAATTATCTTTTCTTTAGGTTTGTGGGGTTAATAAATCCCACACTGATTAAGGTCTATCTGATGTCCTGCTCCATTGATAATGTGTAGAGAAACATTTGGATTATTGCGAGCAAGTATATCTTTAATTTTCTGAGCATGTTCTACTGGCACTACATCATCTGCCGTGCCATGAACTATTTTAATTTCGCTAGCTCTGATCTTTGAATAAGCATCTTCTTGATTCCAGAGTTTTTTGAGATAGGGTTGTGCACGACTTTCGTTGATCCCTGCAGCATTGAGGCTTTCCACTGTTTCTTTATCTCTATCATTTAAATTTAGAGGAGCTGCTTTTAATAGCAAAGCAGCAAACTGATTGTCTTGTGGAGAATCTTGATAAATTCTTTTTAGCACCTGGGCTAAGATAGAAGTGCCTAAAGAACTTCCTTCCAAGTAGGTGTCTTCCATTTTATAACCTAGGTTCATGATCTCTATGATGGTCCCCATGACATCATGAATAATAGTTTTTTGATCAGCTTTGCCAGGATTACCAGAGTGACCACGATAACTAATTATCGCCACATTGAATCCACGGTCCAGCAAAGCTACTGCCCTCGCGGCTTTGGCAAAATTACTTCCGGAACCATGAACTAAGATTTTTATTTTCTTGTTGTTGGGTTTTTCGACAAACCAATATTTTAAATCCAACTCATCTTTAGTTCTAAAGATCTTAAAGGAATCGGTGGCTTTTCTTTTAGGTAATTCTTGTTTGAAAATATTTTTTGATTCTTCGATGTCTGCTTTTATAATATCTTCGGCACGCTTACCATCATAAGCAGCAGGACTATGGAGAAATCCATTTGCCCAGTTTTTAACTTTGGATTCGAGTGATTCTTGATTCATTTTAAGCGACCCCTAATCCTCCAAATGAAATCTACAAGTACTAACAATAGTATTCTTGCGGAAGCGGAGCAATGCTTTTAAGAGTATCGCTGTTTGGTTGTGCAAGAAATTATGCCAAAGTTTTTTGGTGACGAACTCAGGTACTACAACCGTGATCCAGTGCGGTTCAGAGATGGCATTTAGTTCATCTATGTATTTTAGTATCGGAGATGTGATCGAGCGATATGGAGAAGGTAAGACTTTTAAGGGGATCTTGTCTTCGTATTTATCCCAGTTTTGTCTTAGTCTTTCTGTCGCCTCTGGTTTGAGTTCTACGTGAATGGCTTCTACGTCGCCTGACATAGTCTTGGCGTAAGCAAGCGCTGATAGAGTACCTTTGCCTAAGCTGGATACTAAGACCAGTACCTTATGCTTGGTTGGTATGGTTACGTGAAAATCATCAGTTAATCTAAGCTGCTTGGCGATTGATTTGTAGTGTTCATTAACTTTAAGGAAGATGAACACTAAGGCTGGTATCAAGAATAAAACTATCCACGCACCTTCAGTAAACTTCTGTATGGCAATGATCAAGGTTACTAAGGTAGTAGTTAAACCACCGGCGCCATTGATGATGATGTCACGAACTGCAGTCTTAGACTTGCTTTTAACGTGATGCACGACCATGCCGAATTGAGCAATAGAGAAACAAATAAATACACCAACTGCATATAGAGGGATAAGCAAGTGAGTGTTGCCTTTATAAAGCCAAGTTAACAATATAGAAAGAATGCCAAGGAAAATTATTCCATTGTTGAAAACCAATCTGTCTCCGATGTTCATAAGCTGACGTGGCAGGAATCCATCGTTAGCTAATAGATTTGCCATGCGCGGGAACCCAGCGAATGCAGTGTTTGCGGCAAGTACTAAGAGCACCATTGTGACTAATTGAATGAGATAGTATAAGCCAGTGCCTTCTCCAAATACTGTGCTTGCTAATTGCGACATTATGGTTTCATGAGCAATAGGTTTTAAATCATAGATGCTTGCCAGCATTGTTATGCCTAAGAAAATTATGGCAAGTAGTACTCCCATAATCATCATTACGGTCATTGCGCGCTTGGAAGCTGGTTCTTTAAAAGCATTCACTCCATTAGCTACCGCTTCGATTCCCGTTAGACCAGCACAGCCGTGGGCAAACGCTTTGAGCATGATGGCGATGAAGCCTAGATTGGCAAATGAAAATTCTGGATTAGTAAAGAACGCCTTATTCTTTGCGCTGATTAAATCATTGATACATGCTGTGGAAATGAATTCACCAAAACCGCATGCAAATAGCAAGAACATGCTACCTATAAACAGATAAGCTGGAAACGCAAACACTGTGCCCGATTCACGTAAGCCACGTAAATTTACTAGAGTAATGATGATAATAAAGATGATACAGAAAGGTACTGTGTATTTATGGTTAATAAGTCCAGTTGAGGTTAATGCTGCTACTCCTGCGCTCACACTAACTACTACTGTTAATAAGTAGTCTATGAGTAAAGCCGCTCCAGCAACTAAGCTCATTGATAAGCCCAGATTTTCTTTCGCTACTATATAAGCTCCACCTTCATCTTGGTGAACCTTGATAATTTGCATGTAGGAAATGACTACTATTGCAATTAAAACTGCAATTGCAATCGCAATAGGGAAGGACAATAGACCAGTATAGGTTGCGTAAGTTCCACCAGATAAAGCAATGAAAATTTCGTCAGTTGCGTATGCGGTTGATGAAAGCGCATCTACTGCAAATACAGCTAAGCCCAGTGTGATTCCTAATTTCTCGCTTTCTGCAAGTCTGCTTGGTAATGGTTTACCAATAAGGATGTTTTTGATTAGATCATAGAATGGCACAATTTCTGATCATAACACTTGCAACAAGAAATGTATCGACGGTTATCTTGATTTAATTTTTTATGATTGCCGCTGATACAATGATTAACCATGCTTCTTAAAAATCTAATCCTCTCTTTCATTTTAGTTATCACCCTTAGTGCTTGTACTACTAACGAACAGCAATCTACTAGTGGTTGTCCAATTAAACAATATGACAATTCTAAGTTGGTAAAAGGTCAGCTTAATTATGAAGCACCAGAATCTTGGTCTAAGGTAGATCCGACTAGTTCAATGCGCCTTGATGAATATGTTGTGGATTCTAAGTCTAATACTGTAACTTCGGTATATTTTTTTGATGGCATGCGAGATGCTGTAGAAGCCAATCTGCAACGCTGGAAGGGGCAGTTTAAAGATGACGACGCACGTAATCTAATTCAGAAAAAACAATACAATAGAAGAGAGTTACCTCTTACTATTTATCACCTTACCGGTACCTATTTAGAGAAGCTTGATCCGATGGATCCGCAATCAGCTATTAAAGAGATAGGCGATTATGCTTTGCTTGCTGCCGTTGTCGAAATGAAAAACGGCACCTGGTTCTTTAAGATGCTTGGTCCAAAAGCTGTAGTGGAGACTAATCGCGCAAGTTTTGATCAGTTGATAGATAGTTTCTATCCACAAGAATAGGCTATCATATACTTATGCTCCTTACTATTCTTGTCTCCCTTACTGTAATTTTATTAATCGCTGTCTCAGCCTTGCTTTTAGCTAGGATTGCAGAGCTAAATAAATGTGTAATTGAGTTAGAGAAAAAACACAGTTCGGATATTACGGCTATTCTTACTCGTCATGATGGCATCAATACTAATCAAGAGCGTGGGGAAAAAACTTTTCGTGAAGAGATCGCGCGTAATCGTGAAGAGCTTAATACTTCACTTAAACATACTAGTGAAGCCATTGCTGCAGCGATGCGTGATGTGTCGAATCTGCAAAATGAACAGCTTAACGCTTTCTCCGCGCGTTTACGTGAATTTGGTGAAGGCACTTATAAACAACTCCAGGTGCTTAATGAAGCTAGTAGACATGATTTGACGCAAATGCGTTCGACTATAGAAACTAATATCAAATCTTTGCAAGATGATAACGCTAAGAAGCTTGAAGAGATGCGAGTTACTGTAGATGAGAAGCTACAATCCACTCTAGAGAAGCGTTTGACGGCTTCGTTCCAGCAGGTGAGCGAAAGGCTTGAGCAGGTGCATAAGGGGCTTGGTGAAATGCAAAGTCTTGCTAGTGGTGTTGGGGATTTGAAGAAGGTGCTAACTAATGTGAAGACACGTGGTACTTGGGGCGAGATTCAGCTTGCTAATTTATTAGAGCAGGTGTTAAGTCCTGAGCAATATGAAGCTAATGTGCAGACTAAGCCCAAAACTCAGGAGCGTGTAGATTTTGCAATTAAGCTACCGGGTAATACTACTAACGATGCTCCAGTTTGGTTACCGCTTGATTCTAAGTTTCCCCAAGAAGATTATCACCGACTTATTGAGGCTCAAGAGAGTGCTAATCCTGAACTTGCCGAGCAAGCGATGAAACAGCTTGAAGCACGCATTAAACTTGAAGCTAAATCTATTCGCGATAAATATATTGAGCCGCCGTTTACGACGGATTTCGCGTTGATGTTTCTACCTACTGAAGGCTTGTACGCAGAAGTCATTCGTAGACCAGGTTTGGTTGATAAAATCCAGCTTGAATATAGAGTGAATGTTGTTGGTCCAACTACTCTTGCTGCGTTATTGAACGCGTTACAAATGGGCTTCCGTACTTTAACTATTCAGAAACGTTCAAGTGAAGTATGGAGCTATCTAGCGGATGTGAAAAAACATTTCGGTGCTTTTGGTGATCTACTTGCTAAGGCGCATGAACGTATCAGACAGGCTAGTGATGAGATAGAGAAAGCTGGCACTCGCTCACGTACTATAGAAAATAAATTGAAGAAGTTTGAAGAGCTGCCTGGTTCTGGCGTTGATGCTATTGGCACTCAAGATGTAATTCCAGAGCCGCTTTTAGGGCAGATGCAGAAGAATTAATCAGTTCTTCTAAGAGGAATTGTTACTATAGCACCTTCATATACTCTTGTAGGAATTCTGTCACCTGCTGCTCTTGTTACAAACGGAAGAATTTTAGGTTCTTCTACTCTTCTTGGAGTAGATTCTTTATGAGTTGTTGGCTTTGGCTCCATTGCAACTAGTTCCCTTGCTTTGTGATAAGCTCCAGAATCCCAACTAGTATCAGTTGCAGGTGTGAAAATCTTTAGATGGCTGAGCTCAAAGGTTTTTTGTTCTGTTTTCCAAAAAAATTCACCTCCTTGCGTCACTTCTGTATCTTTAATAGTATGTCTATCATAGGTTCCATTACAAATTATGTGAATATAGGCTAAGTTAATTGGAGACAGGTATTGAATAGTCTTATCAAGCCATGTTGCAAATTCATCACTATGAATGTCTGAAGTTTCGGGTAGATATGTTTTATCAAGCTCAACAATTCCATTTAATGGAAGAGGTTTTTTCCAGCCTGTAGCTAGAATTTTTTGATCTTCGTATTGCTGCACTACTAAATGCATTTTGCGTTTATCTGGTCTTAAATCCATAACTAAACAACTGTTAGAACCTGGTACTAGTGTCTTATTAAGAGTTCTGCGGGCTTCTCTTATTGCTAAAAATTTACTAGGAGTATTTCTGTAAGCCAGTATAGTAGCTAAATCGGTATCTGATATTGTTGAAACAGACATAAACAACACCCGATTCTACCACAAGATAATGCTAGGTGTTAACCATCACTCTAAGCGCTCTCTCCAATGGCATTTTACCGGTTTTCACTTTGCGTTCGGTATCAAGAGTTTGTTCTAGTAGTTTTTCTAGATGAGAAATATTCATGCGCGCGCATTCTTGTTTTTGGTAATAGAGTCGCCCCGGAGAAATACCTAATAAACTTGCTTGCTCATCTTGGCTATAACGCTCTTGCTCAGAGAGTTTGAACTTGAGATAGCGAGATAGAGTTGTTTCCATAATTGCAACTAAACCTAAATGTGCTTCTTTACTAAGTATGATTTTTTCTAATTCATGATTAGCGCTGCTAGTATTGCCGTAAGCTAATTCTTTTACGAACTTAAATATATCGTGGCGACTGCGACACTCTTCATTGATAAGTTCTTCTGTGATTGGCTTACCAAGTGTGCTTAAACGTTTTAGTTCAGAATATATTTTAGAAGAATCCTCTGCACCTATATGTTCGATGAAATACTCTGCTGTAGCGCCTCTCAGTACTGGTATGCTCTTGTCGTCTCCGAGTATTTCGGCATGGACATCGCTTGTCCAGCTTGCAGCTTGCTTCGTATCCCAAGGACTGAACTCTTTAAACTCTTCAAACTGAACATTGTTGAGTTTGGCTTTGATCTGCTTAATTAGTTTGATTGTGCCCGATATTTTGTCTGAATCAAAAACTACTATGACATTCTCAGGACTCGCTGCTAGTGCGCTTTGTATTTGTTCTACCTCATCGTCTTCGGCTTTATTCTCGAGAAATTTAAAATCTTGAATGAGGATTAGTTTGTGACTAGTACCCCATGCAGGTGTCTGTATTAAATTCAAAAAATCCATCAACGCAGGATTAGTTGCCTGATTGAAATTGAAGCCTTCCATGCCAGGTTCCAAGTATTTGGCTTTCAGACTATTAATCTTAAGTTGCTTGCGGAAATTGTCCTTACCGTGGAGGATGAAGTGCATTAAGGATAATTATAGCCGCCACACCCCGACGTTACTCCGTTCCGTTCCACTTCTCAATATAAGATTTTAGGCGAAGGCGTCATTGCGAAAGTCGAGATTCTCATTAATGTTTTAGGACCCGCTGAAAAACGAAGTTTTTCTAGTCGGGTCCATGAAAAAAGGTGGGAACCGCGCGGAGCGCGTGTTCCGCAAGGAGGAAAATAACGCATTTTTCAGTGAATCATTATATAGAATAGCGTCCACTTTCACGCAGCGGCTGTGTATTAATAACTCTTCAAAAACTTAGGTACTCTACTGAAACCACCTACTGCAGCTTGTTTGCTGGCTTGGGTTCTTTGTACTTCTACTAAACCCACTGCTTCTTTAGCAATGACAGTTTGTGCTTTCGCTACTTCTACATAAGCTTTTTTACGACTTTGTTTGGTAGGGTTGAGTCTCTGTAATATAGTCGGAGTAAAGATTCTATTGGTTGTCGGGTTGCTGTTTGCCACCGAGTTCTCTACTATCGCGTTGTTAAGCTCTTCTATTCTCTGTGACTTTTTCATAAATATTTCCTCTAGCGCCTCTGTGCGTTCATGTTTTGTAAGAATTGATTCTGCTATGTCTTGTAAGCTTGATTTAGAGCTGTTTGCGGCGATGCTTTTGGTACGTCTATATATTTGACCGCTTATTCTTGAGTTAACTAGTTCTTTGATTGATTTATTCGTGTGTTGCGTACCCATTTATGTTTGCCTCTCCCTGCAATCTAATTAACAGCTAGAGGTTAAGGGGCAGTTAAAGTGTAATTTATTTAAGATTCAACGCAAAATCTCCCTAAAATGCCTGAACTTTAATCTTTTTTTCAGTAAATACGTAGAACTGATATTGCTATTATTATCCACCGCGTCTATATCAGGGGCAATCTACCCTTGTTCGGATGCAATCTAAGCTACCTCTTGTTAGAGGTCGCTGAAAACCCAAGCAAAGGAAAAAAATGGCCCTAAAGAAACGTAAACCTAGAACTCCGGGTGCTCGCGGCACCATACTTTTGGATCGTAGTGATGTAACTACTTCCACGCCGGAAAGAACTTTAACCAAGAAATTAAACAAACATACTGGCCGAAATAGTTCGGGCAGAATTACTTGTCGTCATAAAGGTGGCGGTAACAAGAAAAAATATCGTGTAGTCGATTTTAAACGTGAGAAATCAGGCATCAAAGCTAAAGTTACCCAGATCGAGTACGATCCTAACCGTAACGTACACATCGCTTTGCTTGTTTATGATGATGGCGAGAAAAGATATATTCTTTGCCCTAAAGATTTAGTGATTGGAGCTATTGTAGAGTCCGGTCCAGAAGCGGATATCAGACCTGGTAATGCACTTGCACTTAAAGAGATCCCTCTTGGTACTACAGTTCATAACATAGAGATGGTTCCTGGCAAAGGCGCTCAGATGGTGCGTTCTGCTGGTAACTCAGCTCAGTTAGTAGCTAGAGAGTCAGGTATGGCAGCGATCAGATTACCATCTGGTGAGATGCGTAGAGTTCCTGACAGTTGCATGGCGACTGTAGGTGAGCTTGGTAACTCTGATTGGAAGAACATTGTTTGGGGTAAAGCTGGACGTAAGAGATATCTAGGTGTTAAACCTACGGTTCGTGGTTCGGTGATGAACCCAGTAGATCACCCACACGGTGGTGGTGAAGGTAAGTGCCCTATCGGTGGTATTCCTAAATCGCCTTGGGGTAAGCGTTTGGGCAAGAAGACTCGTAAACCTAAGAAGCAGTCTTCTAAGTTGATCATCACTAACCGCAAAGGTAACAAGGTATCGACATCAGTATAAGGAATAAGAAGGAAGAAATTTAAATGGCAAGATCACAGAAAAAAGGACCATACGTACACGAATCTCTTTGGAAGAAAGTTAAAGAGTCTCGTGATAAAGGCGAGAAAAAAGTTATCAAGACTTACAAGCGTGCTTCTATGATTCTGCCTGAGATGGTTGGTATGACTATCGCTGTTTACAACGGTAAGAAGTTTATCCCTGTATATTGCACAGAGTCTATGGTTGGTCATAGATTAGGAGAGTTCTCTTTGACTAGAACTTTCAGAGGTCACTCAGGAAACAAAAAAGCTGAAGTAGGACCAGGAGCTAAAAAATAGGATTTAAAAAGAGATAATCATGCCAAGGAAAAAGAAAGAAGAAAATAATACAGAAGCTAAAGTGGAAACTAGTCCAGAGTTCAAATCTGGCTTGAAGATTTCTAAAGCTAAGATCGGTTTTATGAGACAGACAGCACGTAAAGTGCGTCGTACAGTGGATTTGATTCGTAGTATGACAGCTGGTGAAGCTGTAACTCAGCTCAAATTCCTTCCTTATGCAGCAGGTGAACAAGTTATTAAAGTGATCGAAAGTGCGATGGCTAATGCTAGTCATAACTTAGGTATTGAGAATCCTGGTGATCTAAAGATTTCTCAAATCCTTGTAGATGATGGTGTTACTTACAAGAGATGGAGAGCTGCTAACAAGGGTAGAGCTCACAGTATCATGAAGAGAACAGCGCAAGTACGTGTAGCTTTAAGTGAATTAAATGCAGCAGAGTACGCTAAATATGTTTGGGCGAACTCTAAGCGTAATAAAAAGAACAGGAGTAAAGCTGAAGCCGTAGCATAAGCTCGGTGACTAGGATAGACGATTATGGGACAAAAAATATCTCCAAAAGCAAATAGATTAGGTGTAACAGAGGATTCTGATTCAACAACGTTCGCCGAGTTCAGAAGTGGTGAGTTTGCAGCAATATTGCAAGAAGACACTGCTATCAGAACTTACATCAAGAAGAAACTTAAAAATGCAGGTGTAAGTAAAGTTCTTATTCAACGTAAACCAGGACAAGTTCAAGTTGGTATCGTAACTGCCCGTCCAGGTCTAGTGTTCGGCAAAGCCGGCGAGGGATTAGAGTTGATTAAACGTGAGCTTGGTGCTTTAGTAAGCAACGAACTTAGTTTAGTGGTTAACGTATTTGAAGTTAATAAAGTAGATTTAGATGCACAGCTGATTGCTGAATCGATTGCTCAACAACTTGAAAGAAGAATTGCTTTCAGAAGAGCTACTAAACAATCGATACAAAGAGCGATGCGTGCTGGTGCGAAAGGTATTAAGATCATCGTTTCTGGAAGATTGGGTGGTATTGAGATTGCGCGTAGTGAGAAAGCTCAAGAAGGAAGCGTTCCTTGCCATACTTGGAGAGCTGATATTCATTACGGATTTACAGAAGCGTTTACTACCTACGGTAACATTGGTATTAAAGTTTGGCTTAATAAAGGACTTTTGCAGCCTGGTGAGAAATCTAGACCTAACATCAAAGCAGCTGCAGGACAATCGTCTAACACTGAGGAGGTAGCTGCACTTGCAGCGTAATTAATTATGCTTTTACCTAAGAGAACTAAACATAGAAAACAAATGCGCGGCAGAATGAAGGGCAAAGAAAGCCGTGGAGCTCAAATCAGCTTCGGTGATATCGCTCTTCAAGTACTAGATCCAGGTTGGATTAACTCTAGACAGATAGAGGCTGCACGTCGTGCGATGACTCGTCACATTAAACGTGGTGGTCAGATTTGGATCAGAATATTTCCTGATAAACCAGTTACTCAAAAACCAGCTGAGACGCGAATGGGTGCAGGAAAAGGTAACCCTGAGTATTGGGTAGCAGTAGTGAGACCAGGAAGAATCATATTTGAAATTTCTGGTATCGATATGGGTGTTGCTGAGAGAGCATTACAATTAGCGGCTTCTAAGTTTCCTGTAAGAACTAAGATCATTCTTAGAGAGGGCGTAGAAAGAAAGGCTATCGTAACTAAATAAGGATTCAGGAGAAAGCTATGATTTTAAAAGCAAAAGATTTAAGAGAGAAAAGTGGAGCTGAGCTAAAAGAAGAGCTTGCTAAGTTACGTAAGGATTTGTTTGAAGCAAGAATGTCTTTTCATTCTCGTAAACTAGAAAACACATCTACACTTAGACAACTCAAGAAATCTATAGCTAAGATTGAAACTATATTGATCGAAGAAATAATAAAGGATAACAATAAAGGATAAGATTATGCCAAAACGTACACTTAAAGGACAAGTAAGCAGTGATAAAGCGGACAAAACAATTACCGTTACTGTAGAACGTACTAAGAAACACAAGGTTTACCACAAAGTTATCAACTTTACTAAAAAATTTCTTGCTCATGACGAAAGTAATGAAGCAAAAGAAGGCGATACTGTAATGATTGAAGAATCAAGACCTTACTCTAAGCGTAAGACTTGGGTTCTAAAAGAGATCGTGGAGAGAGCAGTTTAAATTAATCAGGAGAAATAAATGTTAGGTCAAGAATCAGAGCTGGAAGTAGCAGACAATACAGGAGCAAAAAGAGTAAGGATTATAAGAGTTCTTAAAGCTAACTCTGACTCTGCTGGTATTGGTGATGTAGTGGTAGCTGCAGTTAAATTAGCTACTCCTAACATGATGGTTAAGAAATCAGAAGTTATTAAAGCTGTAGTAGTGAGAACTCGTAAGCGTAATAAGCGTAAAGATGGCAGCTGGATTAGCTTTGACCAGAACGCTTGTGTAATTATCGATAAAGACGGTAACCCAAGAGGTTCGCGTGTATTCGGTCCTATCGCAAGAGAGCTTAGAGAGAAAGGATATATGAAGATCATTTCTCTAGCACAGGAAGTAGTATAAGAGGATTTATCATGGCGACGAAACAAACAAGAAAACAAGTTAGATACACCAAAAAGGCTCAGTCAGCTAAAACCAGAAAAGCTGGAGCTATTCTAGTGTCTAGTGCATTAGTGAAGAAAGGTCGTCGTAGCCTGCAAGCTAAGTTGAACGTTAATCGTGGTGATGAAGTTGTAGTAATCAGCGGCGATGACAAAGGCAAGATCGGTAAAGTTTTAGAAGTATTCCGTGCTGATGGCAAGATTATAGTTGAGGGTGTAAACATGATCAAGAAACACCGTCGTGCAATGGGACCTGGTCAAGAAGGCGAAATCATAGAAATGGAAGGACCTATTTTTTCATCTAAAGTAATGCTTTGGGATGGAGCTAATAATAAGGCTTCAAGAGTTGGTACTAAGATTCTTGATGGCGGTAAAAAAGTAAGAGTATTCAAAACATCAGGGGAGCAAATCGACTAAAGAGAGACTATCATGGCAACATCAATGAAAGAAAAATATGAAACACAAACTAAAGCTAAGATCAAAGAAAAGCTTGGTTTGACTAATGAATATGCTATTCCTAAGCTTGATAAGATTGTTATCAACTTTGGTTTAGGTGAATCAGCATCTAACGGTAAAGCACTTGAGAACGCGATTGATGATTTAACTAATATTGCTGGTCAAAAACCTATCGTTACTAGAGCTAAGAAATCTATCGCTGGTTTCAAACTAAGAGAGAACTCAGCAGTTGGTCTCAAAGTCACTCTACGTAAGGATCGTATGTATGACTTTTTCTCTAAATTAGTAAACATCGCTTTGCCGCGTGTAAGAGACTTCGCTGGTTTACCAACTAAGAGTTTTGATGGCAGAGGAAATTATACTTTTGGTCTTAAGGAGCAATTAGTATTCCCTGAGATTAAGTACGATAAAGTTGATGCGGTAAGAGGTATGGATATCACTATTTGTACTACTGCAATTGACGATCAGCAAGCAAGAGCTTTACTTGAAGAGTTAGGACTTCCATTCAGAAAACAGGTAAAAAGATAAGGATTAAACAGGAAAACCAATATGGCGAAAAAATCATCAATAGAAAAAACGCAAAGAAAGAGAAAGCTAATAGCTAAGTACGCTAAGAAACGTGCTGAACTTAAGAAAGCTATGGCTAATCCAGAGTTAGACTTCGAAGGTAGAATTGCCTTACAAAGACAACTTGAGAGTTTACCTCTTAACTCTTCTCCAGTGCGTGATCATAACCGTTGTTGGCTAACTGGTAGACCTCGTGGTTACCACAGAGATCTAGGTCTTTGCCGTAATGCGTTACGTTTGATGGCACACCAAGGAGCGATTCCAGGGATGACCAAAGCTAGTTGGTAAGAGGGTTTTAAAGGATAAGTTTTATGTCAGAACAAGCAACAATTAAGAAAAATAAAGTCTCTAACGATCCAGTAGCGGACTTTTTAACGCGTGTTAGAAACGCTATGTTAGGTAGAAAGAATACGGCTCAAGTGCCATACAGTAACCTAAAATTTGAGCTCGCTAAATTACTAGAGAGCGAAGGATATATAGCTAATGTGCGTATCATAAACGATGAGCATGTTGCAACTAAATCAATAGAATTGGATATCAAATACTTACCAAGCGGTGAACCAGTACTTAAAGGCTTGAAGAAAGTTTCCAAACCTGGTCTACGTAAGTATTCTAAAGCTAAGTATTCTCCAAGAGTACTTAACGGTTTAGGAATTACTGTTCTTACAACTAGTCAAGGTCTTAAGACTGACCGTAAAGCAAGAAAGGATAAAGTTGGAGGAGAGATACTCTGCCAGATTTGGTAGTTTAGCTCAGAGAAAGGTTTTCAGGGGAAATACGAGGATAAAATATGTCAAGGATCGGTAAAAAAGAAATCAATATCCCAGCTGGCGTAACAGTAACAATAGAAGCTACTGAAGCTGGTCAATTGGTAAAAGTTAAAGGACCAAAGGCTGAACTAAGCCGTGTCATTAGACCAGAAGTCAAACTCAGCCAAGAGGGAGATAAATTAGTTGTTACCCGTAATAATGAAAGCCGCCAAGCAAGAGCATTGCACGGTTTAACACGTACTCTTGTTAGCAACATGGTTGTAGGAGTTACTGACGGTTTCAAGAAAGAATTAGAAATCGTAGGAGTCGGTTACAGAGCAACTCTTAAAGGTGCTAATTTAGATTTCCAAATTGGTAGATCACACCCTGTTGTGGTAGAACCACCTGAAGGAATTAGTTTTACTGTTCAAGAAAACACTAAACTTACAGTTCTTGGAGCTGATAAACAATTAGTAGGTCAGATCGCTGCAAATATCGTAGCTTTAAGACCACCAGAGCCTTATAAAGGTAAAGGTATCAGAGTTAAGGGTCAGAGAATCAAGCGTAAAGCTGGTAAGTCTGGTACTGCGAAGTAATAAATAATTTTTTGGAGAAAAGAAATGGCACAATTAACTAGAAAACAAAGAACAACTAAAAGGCACTTCAGAGCTAGAAAAAAACTTAGCGGTAATACTGAGAGACCAAGATTGGCTGTTTGCAGATCTAATAAACACATATCTGCTCAAATTATCAATGACGTTGAGTCTAAGACTATTTGTGCGGTAACTTCATATTCAACTGATCTTAGAGAAAGAATTAAAGGCTCAGATAAAGCTGGTGCTGAAGCGGTTGGTAAGGCTATTGCAGAAAAAGCTAAAGCTTTAGGCGTTGAAAAAGTTGTGTTTGATTGTGGTGGAAATCTTTATCACGGTAGAGTACAAGCACTTGCTGATGCAGCAAGAAAAGCAGGTCTAGAGTTTTAATAGAGGTTATATATGTCAAAAGAAGATAAAGATTTGGATCAAAACGTAGAAATAGAAGAAGTACTCGCAGAAGCTGCTGAAATAGAAGCTGCTATTGAAGAAGAGATTGCAGAAGGTGGTCCAGCTGAAGAAGCGGAAGCAACTACTGAGATCAGCTATGGTACTCCTAAAGCGCCAAGCAAGAACAGTGATGCTGAGCGTAGAAAGAAAACTCAAGGTCAAGCTAAAGAAAGAAGTAATAATAACAATGATGGCAAGAAAAAAGGTTCTAAACGTAGAAGTAGAACTGAGTCTACTGAGCAAGCATCTGAATACACAGAGAAAGTTGTTCAAGTACGTCGTGTAACTAAAGTAGTTAAAGGTGGTAAGAAATTAAGCTTCAGAACTACAGTAATTATCGGTAATGAGAAAGGTAAAGTAGGAGTTGGAGTAGGTAAAGCTGCTGAAGTTTTGGTTGCTATCAAGAAAGCTATTTCTGATGCTCGTAAGAACGTTGTAGATATAGAAACTGTAGCTAACACTAATACTATTTCTCACTCAGTTTTAGGTGAATCAGGTGGTTCAAAAGTACTATTGAAGCCTGCTGCAGATGGTACTGGTATTATTGCTGGTGGTACTGCACGTATAGTTCTAGAGCTTGCTGGAGTTGGTGATATTCTTGCTAAGTCTAAAGGTTCTAAGTCTCCATTAAACGTAGCGCGTGCTACTGTTGATGCGTTACAGCAACTAAGAAGCTTCCAAGAAGTAGCTTCTGCAAGAGGTATCAGCGTTAAGCAGATGCTTTTCTAAGATAGGCTGTCATTGCAAGGAGCCGTGTAGGCGACGAAGCAATCTCATAAATTAAGTAGGTAAGAAAAATGGCAACAGAAACAAAAAACAAAAAATTATCAATCAAGTTAGTTCGCGGAATGGCGAAGGCTGACAAAAAACAAACGAAAGTGCTTCTAGCATTGGGTTTGCGCAGAACTGGTAGAGTAGTTCAGCATGATGATGGTCCTACTATTTTGGGAATGCTCAACAAAGTTTCACACTTAGTTGAAGTAACTAAGAATTAAGAAGGGGATTTAAGTTTAGAGGTAAATTATGACGACAAACACATTACAAGATTTGAAACCAGCTAAGGGAGCGACCAAGAAGAAAGTTCGTGTTGGCAGAGGTATTCCTTCTGGCGCCGGCAAAACTTGTGGTAGAGGTCACCGCGGACAAAAAAGCCGTTCAGGTTATTCTCGTAGACGTGGTCATGAAGGTGGTCAAACTCCTTTATACAGAAGATTACCTAAGCACCAAGTTAACACTCGTGTAAATCGTAAGATTTTTACTGAGATTAATCTAAGTGATTTGCAAATGTTAGCTGATGCTGGAATTAAAGAAGTTGATGCAGTAACTTTAATTGAGCAAGGTTGTCTTAAAACTATTGAGTCTTGGGGACTTAAAGTTCTAGGTAACGGTAAATTAACTGCCGCAATCACTGTTACAGCTGAAAGATTTTCTGCTGCTGCTAAAGAAGCTATTGAAAAAGCTGGCGGCAAAGCAATTCAGACTGAAGCGGAAGCTGAGTAAAAACCCTTATTTTATATAGTTAATTTAAATTTGTATTGACTTGCTCTTTACTTTTGTTTAGATTTGTTTTATAATCATTCCCAGTCTTTAGGAACTTTAAAAGTTTCTAAAGAGTCTAGAGTTTCAGTCGGGGTGATAAGAGGAAATCTAATGTTAAAGGACATCGTAAAGCTTAGTTTTAGTTCTTCAGCAAGCTCAGAGCTTGATCTGGGGGATTTAGATCCTAGTTTTGATCTGGTTTTGGCGCGAGGTGATTACCATATTAATTTCGCGGGTCATGATCAGAATTTAGTTTTTGAGAATCTTAAAGCGAAGGACGTAAAGTGCATTGATGATTTGATTGAAGCCATGAAAGCCTCTATTAATGAGTATGAGATTAGTGGTATGCAAAGTTTGATTTTTACATTTATTGGTGATGCAATGGACTATGTCACAGAACCCATTGATTATGAGTTCTGTATCGAGTTGAAGTAAAGTTACTGTAGTCGTCATTGCGAGGAAGGCTCGTAGAGCCTGACGAAGCAATCTCTTTACTTTGATAAATATTTTATAAACTTTATTCGTTTCATTAGTAATGGATTGCTTCGTCACTCACTACGTTCGTTCCTCGCAATGACGAGGTCTTCAATATTTTGGTATGATTATGTGGTTATGGCACAAAACGATACTAAGAATAGTCACGGTCTCAATTTTAAAGACATCATGTCAGCAAGCGGCTTACCAGAGAAGATAGGCTTCACTGTAATGATGCTTGCAATTTACCGTTTAGGAGTTCATATCCCTTTATATGGTGTGGATCATGACGCACTTAGATCTAATCCGACACTTAGCTCAGGTTTACTTGGCTTGGTGGATATGTTTGCTGGTGGTGCTTTGAGCGCTTTATCGATTTTTGCATTAGGAGTTGGTCCTTATATTACAGCAAGTATTATTATGCAGCTTTTAGTGGAAGTGATTCCGCAACTTAAAGATTTACAACGTCATCAAGGCGAAGAGGGTCGCAAGAGATATCAACAAATCAATCGTTACTCTACTTTTATTCTTGCTGCCGTACAAAGCTTTGCTCTAGCGCGTTTCCTTGATGTAGCTAAGATAGCAATTAGTCCTGGAATGTGGTTCTACCTTACTACTATTTTTATTCTTTCGGTTTCTGCGGTGCTAGTAATGTGGATCGGTGAAATCATTACAGAGAAAGGGATTGGTAATGGAGCAAGTTTATTGATTTTTATCGGTATCGCATCTAAATTGCCTGTGATGATTAAAGACACGGCAACCGCTGTTAGAGTGGGTTCTAGCCCTCAATGGGGTGTGATAGCTTTGCTTGCTATATTTTTTGCACTTACTATGCTCATTATTCTTATTCAAGAAGGTGCGCGTAATTTAACTATAGTTGGCGCGAAGCGTGTAGGAGTCAATTCTAAAGCGCATTCCCTGCCTTTGAAAATTAATCCAGCTGGAGTGTTGCCAATAATTTTTGCATCAGCTATTTTGTTTATGCCTGTGCAATTACTTACATTTGCAGGGATACAAGACAAATCTGTATCTATGTTAGTGAGAGATTTTTTCTCTAGCTTGCCTGGTGCTGCTGCGCTCTCTACTAGTCCCCTAGCGAGTTTTGGCAATTGGCTGTCTATGCGTTTGGAGTATATGTTCTCTTACACTAAGATAGAACATTCTATTGCTTACTTCATTTTGATTATCGCCTTTACATTTTTCTATGCAAGTATTGTTACTAACCCGCGTGAGATGGGAGATAACTTAAAGAAAGGTGGCTCGGCTATCGAAGGTGTTAAGCCTGGTAAGCCAACTACAGACTATTTAGAGAAAGTACTTTCGCGTATAGTTTTCATTGGTGCGATAGCTATTGGTTTAATTGCTGTGGTGCCGATTCACGCAGAACAATGGTGCCAAGTAAACACGCTTGGTGGATTGGGTTCTACGTCATTGATCATTCTTGTGGGTGTTGCTATCGACACTCGTAACCAGATCCTAGCTTATGTGCATTCACATAGATACCAGGCTAAGAGTTTGCTTAGAAGAAGTTAGAATAATTCCCAGCTTAGATTATCTGTAGAAGTGGAACGGAACGGAGTAACGTCAAAGTGTTCCAACATTAGATCTTAATCTACAGATGCTATAATTACTCTCATGAACAACTTAAACTACGACCCTACCAATGCTGGATCTAACTTGACTGGTTCAGGACAAAGCAGCTGGCAAGCTTCAGAGCAAGGCTTTATAACTAAGGTTTTTAACTGGATGTTTTTAGGTTTGGCAGCGACGGCAGTTGTGAGCTTTATCGTTTCTACTAATGAAATGATCATGAGAACTTTATATAGCAGCATGTGGATTATGATTGCTTTAGCTGTTGGACTTTTTGCTTTAGTAATTAATATCAGCGCTAATATCACGAAGATGTCTCCGCAGGCAGCAGCTCTAAACTTCTTTGTTTATGCGGCTCTTAACGGTGTCTTTTTAAGTTCAATTTTTCTAATCTATACATCAGCTTCTATATTCACTACTTTCTGTGCTGCAGCAGCGATGTTCGGTGTGATGGCACTTTATGGAGCTACTACTAAGAAGGATCTTACAGGTATTGGATCATTTTGTTTTATGGCATTGATTGGTTTGATCATTGCTCAAGTGATTAATATGTTCTTACACAATCAGGGCTTTGATACTATTCTTGCGTATGCAGGGGTATTAATTTTTGTTGGACTCACTGCTTATGACGTACAGAAGATCAAGGAAATCGGACGTAGCGTCAATTTCCATCCAAATATGGCTATCTCTGGAGCACTTGCACTCTATCTGGACTTTATAAACTTATTCTTAAGCCTGCTCAGAATCATGGGGCAGCGCAGAGATTAGTTAGGGTATAATATTGAACGTATAATCTAGCCTTTAAATAAAGCGGGCCCTAGCCTGCTTTTTTAGTTTAAAGATGGATTTTGGAGAACGATAATGTATAAGATAGGAACCCAGTTAGTTGAAGCGGCCGAAGAAATGGAGAAGCTCAAGAATATCCCTAAGGATACTTTTATTAGGGCGATTTGCGATGCTATAGCTGGTGCTTACCGTAAGAAGATGAAAATGCTTTCAACTGATTCTATTAATGTTCAGTTCGATGAAGAATCTGGTGAAATAGGAGTGTTTGTACCTAAGACTGTAGTTGCAGAATTGAATGATCCTTTAAGAGAGATTTCACTTGCTGAAGCTAAAGAGTATATTGATGACGTAGTTGAAGGTGAGATTCTTGAGTTAGATGTAACTCCTGATGATTTTGCAGAGTTCGGTCGTATTGCGGCTTCTACTGCTAAGCAAATTATTACTCAGAGAATTCGTGAAGCTGAGAAGTTTAACCTTAAAGAAGAGTTTGAGTCTAAGAAGCATACAACTATGGCTGGAACTATCAAACGTATTGAATACACAATCCGTGGACAGCCTAACGTGGTAGTGGATTTGGGTAGCTTTGATGTGCATATTCCACTAAGATTCCAACTTCCAAGAGAGAATTATAGAGTTGCTAACCGTATTCGTGTTTATATACTTGAATACCGTGAGGACCGTAGAGTGCCGATGATCATTGGTTCTCACACTCATGAAGATTTAGTAAGAGAACTTTTTGAAATTGAAGTACCAGAGATTGAAGATGGTACTGTACAAATCAGATCTATTGCAAGAGAAGCTGGTCAAAGAACGAAGGTAGCAGTAATATCTACCAGCGATGATATTGATCCAGTAGGCGCTTGCATTGGTGCAAGAGGATCTCGTATTCAGAATGTACTTTCTGAATTGAGAAACGAAAAAATAGATATAGTTCGCTATTCAGATGATCCTGTGGACTATATTTCTAATGCTCTCAGCCCTGCTGAAATCATTACTGTAGCTCTGTTTAACGACGAGCAAGGTAAGCGTGCAGAAGTGGCTGTGGCATCTGATCAACTCTCTCTAGCAATAGGGCGTGGTGGTCAAAACGTAAGGCTCGCAGCAAAACTAACTGGATGGAAAATAGACATCAAGGAAGTTAATGCTGCAGCAAATCGCAACTCTAATGATTCAGAACCTGAAGAAGAGAGTGATTCAACTGATGCTACGGTTGAGTCAGAGACAACGGTCTAGGCGATGGTTACGAAGGAAACAGTTCGTAAATGTGTCGCTTGTAATACCAAACAAGATAGAAGTATTTTTATCAGGGTAATGCAAGAACATCAGAGTGGCGAATATATTGTTAGCCCTAGTAACAAGCAGTTTGGTAGATCTATATATCTGTGTAATAATGCAGACTGTGTAGCTAAACTCCAAAAACACAAAAAATATAAGGATAAGATCAACTTTGATTTATTAACTCAAATCAAAGCACAATCAACAAAGTATGACGGTAGGTGGAAAAATTAGAATTTATGATTTGGCTAGAGCCAATGTACCTGCTGAACTTGATGAGAAAGACAAGAAAAAAGTCCAAGCTGAATTAACTAGAAGAATTTTAAAGTATGCCTATGATTTAGGACAAGATGCCAAAACAGCATCTAGCTCTATTGATGTTGGTGCAAGTGAAGCAATAATGACGAAGGTCAATCTGGCTGAGGTTTTGCGTGATTTTACTTCGGGAGCTAAACAATCTGGTGCAGGTGGATCTTCTGCTAAAAGAATAATTAGAAGAGCAGATGGTACTAGTGCGCCTGAATCTTCAGATGAAGCTAAGAAAGACGATAAGCCTAAACTCAAGATCGTTAGAAGAATAACTAAAGTAGAGCAGGAAGAAGAGAAAGAGAAAGAAGAAGCGAAGCTTGAAGAAGCTGCTGCTCAAGAAGCAGCTCCTGTTAAATCTGTTGAAGAGGAAGATGAGAACGAAGACGGCGAAGAAGAGGTAGATGCTAATAATGAAGCTATCCAAGGAAATATCCAGGAGATGATAGAAGCTACTAAGAAATCTTCTGTTAAAAGAACTCCAGGAACGGCTTTCAAGGATATGGGTAATATTAGATCCATACCGCTTAAACCTGTTGGTGGTGCAATGCCTCCACAACAAGACGGTCAGCCATATAGAGTTGCTAGACCAACGATAGTTTCACAAGGTATTGGTCGTAAGAAGAAACGTGGTCAAGTTGATGAAAGACCGAAAATTGTTAGACCACGTGTTACTGAAGCAGTAGACCAAGGACCTAAAGAGATCACCATTACCAAGCCAATGACGGTGCGTGAGTTGTCGCAAACTATCTCTGTACCTGAGACTCAGATCATTACTTACTTCTTTATGAAGCGTATCATTAAGACGGTAAATGATCTGCTTGAGAAAGATTTAATTGTTGAATACTTAGAAACTTTAAACTATATCGTAAACACTGAAGAGATTGATGAGGGGCACGTAGAACTCGCTAGTACTCTTAAGCAGGATGAATCAGCTGGTAACCTAGAGAAGCGTCCTCCTGTTGTTACTATTATGGGTCACGTAGACCATGGTAAGACCACTTTGGTAGATACTATTCGTAAGACTAAGGCTAAAGTAGTTGATCAAGAGTCAGGTGGTATTACTCAACACATCAGTACTTATAGAATTGAAGCAGAAGATTTTGATGGTAATGTACGTAAGATTACTATCCTGGATACGCCTGGTCATGAGGCTTTCACGGCAATGCGTAAGCGTGGTGCTAGTGTTACTGATATTATTGTTTTGATTGTTGCTGCTGATGATGGTGTGATGCCACAGACATTAGAGTGTATTAAGCATATTAAAGATAGTAATATTCCTTTCCTAGTAGCAATTAACAAGATTGATAAGCCAGGAGCTAATCCTGATAAGGTTTTGGGACAGCTTGCTGAGTACGACATAATTACTGAAGAATATGGTGGTAAGGTTGAATGCGCGCGTATCAGTGCATTAAATAATGTTGGTATCGATGATTTATTGATGAAGATTACATTGGTAGCTGATGCAGAGCTTGCTGACAAGATCCAATCTAACCCTAATAGACTTGCAGTTGGAACAGTTATTGAAGCTGAGTTGTCGCGTAGCAGAGGTCCTTTAGCAACGATCCTTATACAGAATGGTACTTTGAAGATTGGTGATTACATCGCTGCTGGTGCCGTTTGGGGTAGAGTTAAAGCGATGATAGATGAGACTGGAGCTAGCGTAAAAGATGCCGCGCCATCAACTGCTGTCACTGTGATGGGTCTATCTGGTGTACCTAAAGCTGGTGATGCTTGTAAAGCATATTCAAGTATTAAAGAAGCGCGTGATTCTGCCGAAGCAATTGCTGAGCAAGAATTAGAGACTAAGCGTTATAGAGGTATCTATGCTTTTGCTTCAGGTATCAAAGAAGGTCAGGATAAAGAACTTAGAATCATTATTAAAGCTGACGTTCAAGGTTCTGCAGAAGCTATTGCCCATGAGATTAACAAACTCTCTAGTGATGAAGTATTAGTGAAGCCGATTGCAATTGAATCAGGTTCTATCACTTCTAATGATGTAACACTCGCTGAACAAACTGGTGCTGTGGTAGTTGGATTCCACGTGGGAGCGGATACTGCTGCTACTGCTAAGCTGGCTGAGAAGCTGGGTGTAACAATTAAATCCTATGAGATCATTTACAAGCTAACTGAAGACTTAGAAAGAGCAGCACTTGGTTTACATCAACCTGAACTTACTGAACATAAACTTGGAGCGCTTGAGATTCGTAAGATGTTTACTGTGGACGGTAGAAGCGTTGCTGGTTGCTATGTAACTGAAGGCAAGATTATACGTAATGAGATCGCGCGTGTCATTCGTGATGGAGCGAAGATTTATGAAGGTAAGGTTGACTACTTGAAGCGCTTTAAAGATGACGCTAAAGAAGTCAAAGAAGGTTTTGAATGCGGTCTTAGTTTTGAGAAGTATAACGATCTTCAAGAAGGCGATACTGTAGAGTGCTGGACTATTAAAGAAGTAGCTAGAACTAGGTTATGAAAAGTTACGAGCGTAGAACTAAGGTAGCTAAAGCTATTCAAAGAGAAGTAGCGAGCTTTATACAGCATGGCGGTGTTAAAGACGATAGGCTTGATAAGTTTATTTCCATTGTAGATGTGGATTTGAATCAAGCGTTGAGTAGCGCCAAGGTTCTGTATTCAGTAATGAGCGAAAATGTTGATGATGATATTGATCATGCTGGTACCAAAGCAGCTTTGAATGATAATGCTGGTTTTATTCGCGGTATAGTAGCGCGTAAGTTAAATTTAAAATATGCCCCTAAATTGATTTTTGTTGAAACTGAATCTCTTTCTAAAGCTGTAGAAATGGTAGATTTGATTAATAAAACTGTGGCAGCAGATGAAAGCCATCATCTTAGCGATTAGTATTTGGACTAGAGATGAATAAAGAGTTTTCAGGATTTATAAACATAGATAAGCCAGTTGATTGGACCTCACATGACGTGGTGGCTAAGTTGCGCAAGCTGTTAAATATGAAACAGATAGGGCATACTGGTACGCTAGATCCCTTTGCTACAGGGGTTTTGCCGATAGCAGTTGGCTCAGCTACTAGATTGATTAGGTTCTTGGGTAAGTCTAAATGTTACTTAGCTGAGATAGATTTGCGTAATACTACTGACACTGATGATCTCACTGGTGAGCCGCTGAGACAAAGAAACGGTACTATAAGTGAAGAAGAGTTCAGAGAGAAGCTTAAAAAGCTTCAAGGTACTTATGATCAGATCCCCCCGCTTTATAGTGCTAAGAAAATCAAAGGCAAAAAACTTTACGAATTGATGCGCGCTGGTGAGACTATCGATCTCAGTGAACTTAAACCAAAAACTATTACTGTCAAAGAAATTCATTTATTGGATTTCAACTACCCTTTTGCAAAGTTCGAAGTAGCTTGCTCTGAGGGTACTTATATCAGGTCTATTGCTCGAGATTTAGGCGGGCATTTAAGTAGCTTGCGCCGCACTGAATCTAATGGCTTTGATATTAAATCAGCGGTGCGTTTTGAGGATTTGGAGGATGGGGATATTGATCCGGAGGATTTGATCCTTAATGCCAGAAATTATTTGGATCTACCTGAGTTACAGTTTGAGTCAAAACAGGTAATTGCTTTGCAGCAAGGGCGCCGTGTGCCGCTTGAAAACAGCGATATAGAGAAATTCAGGTCTTATTTGCTTAGCCAAGAAGGTGATAAATATCTTAAGTGTATTGATTCCGAGAAAAGCCTTATTGGGCTTGCTCATATTCTTAATGAAAAAGAGACCCTGTTCACAGCGCAACCTTTGGTTATACTCTAGTAAGGTATTTTCTCCAATGTCAAAGAATCAAGCTTTAAGTAAATTAGGATCTTTAATAAAGGAAGCGCGCGTGCAACGTGGTTGGTCTCAAGATGAGCTTGCTTATGAGTCACGAGTTTCTGTTGCACATATAAAGAATATAGAAGATGCGAAGCGCAGCGAACTTCCAGAGGAAGCTTATTTATTAGGATTTATAAGTAAAATTTTGCGTGCTCTGAATTTTAAAAACCCTGATCAATTAATTGAACAATATAAAAAAGAAGAGGGTTATCAAATAGTGCAATCTATTGTTGATGCGCATAATCCAAGTGATGCTAAGTTTGGTTTCTCATTTGCTGATTTTAAGGTCTATCAACTTTACACGGTGTTTGTAGTTGCTTTATTGATATTACTGTGGTTCACTATTGCAAACTATAGTAAGAATAATATTGATTTAAATTTACTTAAACCATCTTCTTCTAATGCTAAGCAAGCCACTAATGGCATGGATTTAGGAATTGATTTATCTGGCAATAGTGTAGTTGCTGATCAGCCACAGCGCACTGTAACAGCGGGTTCTGGCACTAAAGTTTTGGATGTTCAAATAGCTAATAATGCTTGGTATCAAATTATCGGTGTTGCGCAGAAAAAGATTCTTTTTGAAGGTGATGTCGGACCGAGTCATAACTTCGATCACTTTAAATTCTTGGATGATCAAGGATTTGTGTTATCAACTGGTGATGCTGGAGCGTTTATCATCGATGCTGGTAATGGTCCATTTAAACTTGGGAAGACTGGTGAAACTATCAAGTGGTACTATCCACAAACAGCACGTACTATTTATAAATCTTGGGATGAAAATACAACTGTGGAGAAAGCTGAGTTGCCTGCTAATGGACAAGCTAATGATGAGATCTCTAACAATGATGTAATGGCTATTAATCAGGCTGCAGGTACCACTACTGAAGCTGAAGTGAAAACTGAAGTGAAAACTACTGAAACACCATCTACATATAGTCCGCAAGAGCAACAATTAATTGAAAATCCTCTTGTTAAACGATCTGCAGTAGCGGTTCCTACGTCAGAGCTTGTTGCTAGTAATGAAGCAGCTGTTCAAGCACCACCACCTATAGTTAAGAAAGCTTTAGTTCAGCCTACTGTTACTCGCAGTGTTAGCACGACTAAAAAAGTAGAAACCAAGAAATCTTCTGATAAAAAAGACAAGAAGAAAAAAAAGAAAAAAGACAAGAAAAAATCTGAGGACTAATTCAAACTATGAAATCAGATCCATATTTTAAACCCATATTATTTTCTGCTTTGATAGTAGTCTTGTTAAATACAGTGTTTATACTTCCCATTGCTGGTGCGCCTTTGTTTAGTTATGCATTAGGTGGCATGATTGCAGTCTTGTTTTATAGGCGTGAATTGAAAGATGAGTTTAGAGAACTAAGTGCTTGGGATTCTGTGGTATTAGGCTTGGGAAGCGGATCCGTGGTTGGTACTATACTTACCTTAGTTATTTTTGTAAAACTTCGTGACCTAGATATGCAAAAGTTCGTTATCGATACTATCAATGAAACGATGAAAATGCGTGCAGGATTGAATTTTCAGGCTCTTGAGAATTTAGGACCTGGTTTTTATTTGGTAATAGCTATTACTACTATTGTTCTATGCTGTTTAATGAGCTTGTTTGGTAGCCTTGCTACCATGCCGTTTGTAAATAAGGCTAAGAAGTAAAATTCCTTCCCGTTACCGTCAGGAAAATAATTTCTTGCCATGGGTGAGTTGTTAAATTTAGGCTGCGGTATATTTCCATGGCTGTTGCTCCAGTGGTACTGATATCATCGATGATAATTAGAATATCCTCTCGCTTCTCGGAACTCGCATGCCTAGCATCTGTGAACTTTTCAAATGAATCATTTATTCTGAGTAAAGGCGTCATTGAGAAGGCTTCATGTAGTATTGCTAACCTCTCTTGTTTAGATTTGTCGTAGAGGCTTGGTGTCGCTTTGCTGCGACGGATGTAATTCCTTAGTAGTTGATAACTTGCTACTTGGTTATAAGCTAAGCCTTTTGCGCTTTGATATAAGTAGCGTTTGGATTTTTTCTTTAATTCTTGATTTAGTAGTTGAGTGAACTCTTGAGCGACAAGCTCCGCTTGATTATAGCTCCTTGATTTGAATTTACTTTCATGCATTGGCACATAGCTAATCCAGAATCTAAGTTTTCTTTCAGTATTGATTTGTGGATTGAATTTTTCTAGTTCGTCACTGTTTAAATCACTTAGAATCCAGTCTGCATGGGCTTGCCAGTATTGAGCTAAAAACCTCCCCCAGAACTCAGCAATATAAGGTTTACGATATTTAAAATGCCGCAGTAAAGATTTAGTAAGCGGACCGTATTCTGTAGCAAAATATATTTTAGGATAGAGTGGGATTCTTGAGTCATAAAATTCCGCTAGTTCTTGATAAGTGAAATCTAAATACTTGCGGCTATAGTTTTTGTTTAACCAATTGCTTTGTAATTTATCAAAGCAATAAGCACAGTAAAATTTGTTCTCAGGATGAGCAGAGGCTTTTTTGCAACCATAACAAAGCCGCAATGAAATCAAATCAAGAAACTCTTGGAGTTTCTTCTCTAGTAGATGAACTAGCCTGAGCATAATTGTTAATGAGATTGTTTCGCCGTTTTATGGCTCGCAATGACGATTAAATGGGCTGCTGAATTGAATTCTAAAACAGCAAAAATAAGCCTGGGTGTATACACTTGGCTTCCCGTTCGGGAGGATTTATCGTGATTTATGGTATTCTTGAAGAAAATCATCCTTGGCGGGAATAATTTGTTCGTTTTTGCCAATTTTACGGTAGAGTATTACCGAGCGGGAAGAAAATGTCAAAATTTTTATAATAGAAGCTATTTCTATACTATTGAGCTGGATTTCTTACTGTGCTAGAATTGTCGCGTTATGCTAACACCTACAGATTTTAGAAACGGATTGACAGTTAAATGGAAGGGACAGATATGGATGGTTGCTGAGTTCCTTCATGTGAAGCCTGGTAAAGGAGCCGCGTTCGTTAGATCTAAATTGAGAAACGTGGAGACTGGTGCTTTACGTGAAGAAAGTTTTCGTATGAACGAGCAATTCGAGCCAGTTTTCGTTGAGAAGAAAGACATGCAGTATCTTTATCAGAGTGGTGATAACTATGCATTCATGGATATGAAGTCTTATGAGCAAATGGAACTGACTAAAACTGATGTTGGCAAAGATGTTATTGATTTCTTGAAAGAAGAAACTGTGTGCCAAGTAGTAGTTTGCGAAGGCAAGATTATTAGTGTTGAGTTACCTAATTCTTTAGAGTTGGTAGTTACGGATACGGCACCAAACGAGAAGGGTAATACTTCATCTGGTGGTGGTAAACCTGCGACGCTTGAAACTGGAGCTGTGATACAAGTTCCGTTTTTCATTGAAATAGGCGAGAAAATTAGGGTTAATCCTAGAACTAAGGAATACCAAGATAGAGCTAAATCATAAATAATGATTAGATTATTCTATAATATTAAACTGTTGCCGTTAAACTTGTTTTGGAATTGCCCAGAACAAGGCTTGCGAGGGACGAGTATAACGCAGTAATGGGCAATTCCGGAGCAAGTTTTATTATGACAAAAGACAAATCAGATTTACCAGTAGTTAAGATCAACACGCTTGCAGAAATACTTAAAGAACAAGGTCTTACTGAGATTGAAATTGAAGCAGATGGTTTGAAGATCAAGGTTCGTAAAGAGCCAGCAGGTATCGCTTATACCGCAGCTCCTGGTCCCGCTATCTCTGCTGCCAGTGGTGCTAGTTCAGCTTCTGCTCCTGCAAAAGCCTCTGCTGGAGAAGCGTTGCTTGAGATCAAATCTCCAATGGTAGGTACTTTTTATACTGCAGCTTCACCGGATGCAGAACCGTTTGTTAAAGCTGGGGACAGAATTAACAAGGGTGACACTATCGGTATTGTAGAAGCTATGAAGCTGATGAATGAATTACCAGCGGAAGTTAGCGGCGAAGTAGTAGAGATCTGCGTGAAGAACGCAGAGCCGGTATCTTACGGTCAAGTTATTATGAAAGTAAGAGCCGCGTAAGTAGGGCTTGCTTCATGAAAAAGAATCTAGAAAAATTTATTTCTGATTTAAGTCTACTTGATTTAGCTTTAACTCATAGTTCTTGTACTAAAGACAATCCACAGCAAGCAAATAATCAACGCCTGGAATTCTATGGTGATGCGGTTTTGAAGTTGATCTTTAGTAAGTATCTATATCAACGCTTCCCAAATGACGATGAAGGTCTGCTAACTAAATATAGAGCTAGATTGATTTCTGATGATCTGCTTGGAATGATTGCTAATGAGTTAGGTTTAGCTCAGCACATTAAAGTAGGAAGTTCTATGATTCAGCGTGCAGGTTTACCTAAGTCGGTTCTGGGTGATTCGCTAGAGGCTATTATTGGAGCAATTTATATCGATCAAGGTTATGAAACTGCAGAAACTTTTGTAATGCAACATTGGCAAACCTATGTAGATCAAGCTCTTAAAGATGCAATGGAGAAGGATTACAAGTCACTCTTGCAAGAAGCAATTCAGCGTGAACATAAAGAGCCACCTTCTTATAAGACTATTTCTAGTAAGGGCCCTGACCATGACAAGCAGTTTGAAGTAGGAGTCTATATCGGTGAGAAACTCTTAGGTAAAGCTTCTGGAAATTCTAAGAAAGAAGCGGGACAGAATGCCGCGAAAGTGGCGCTGGAAAATCTGTGATAAAATTCCCGAAATGAGCTTTGATCGTCTACAACACCTTTCTGAAGCACTTCCCTATATTCAAAAATATAGCGGTAAGGTTTTTGTGGTGAAGTATGGTGGTTCGGCTTTAACTAATCAATCGATTTCCGAGAGCACTATTAAAGATTTAGTTTTGCTCAATAGCGTTGGTATTAAAGTGATTCTGGTGCATGGTGGTGGACCTGAGATCAATGAGTTATTAACTCGTTTAGGTAAAGAAGTTAAATTTGAAAACGGTTTGCGTACTACTGATAAAGAAACAATGGAAGTAGTGGAGATGGTGCTTCATGGTAAAGTGCAACGTCGTTTGGTGACTATGATTAATTGTGCTGGTGCGCGTGCCATAGGAATCAGTGGGAGAGATGGACGTATAGTAGTGGCGCAGCGTCATGTAAGTGCAAGTGACGGTAATATGGTGGGTGATATTAAGTCTGCTAACTTAAAATTAGTTTATCAAATACTAGAGCTTGGTTTAATTCCGGTGATTAGTTCTATTGCGCCTGATGAAGATGGCAATGCTTATAACATCAACGCTGATACCATGTGCGCTGAACTTGCTGTTGGTATGCAAGCTAATAAGATGCTCTTGATGACTGACACTCCAGGAATATTGGCTGATAAAACAGATACAAGTTCGCTAATCAGTGAGTTGAATTTAGCTGGAGCTCAAGAGCTGATTAACAAGAAAAAAGTAGATGGCGGCATGATTCCTAAGCTTGAGTGTTGTATTAAAGCTGTAGAGAATGGAGTTGGTGAAGCAATTATTCTTAATGGTTTAGTTGAGCATAGTTTACTTTTAGAAGTGTTTACTGACCAAGGTTCTGGTACAAGAATTAAACATTAAATGCCACATCCGACGTTACTCCGTACCGTTCCGACTGTCAAGATAATCGTGTTATCCTCGCATCTCAAATACTAAGCCTTTGACAGCTTGATAACCCTGATCTGCAACTAGTTTTATAAAACGCTCTTCTAACATAGGTTTGATGAACTGGAGTTCATTGGCGATGACGGCGGACTTCACGCCTATAACCAAAGCGCGATCTTGAGTCATTCGGTGAGCAGTGGTAAATTTCTGTAACTTTTTAGCTAATTCTGGGTTCGCAGCAGTACTTAGGAATTGCTCCCAAAGCAACATGATCTTATAATCTTGCATTTTTTCATCAAGATTTAGATGCTTGAAAACCTGTTCGAGAATACCTTTTACTGGAAGTGGATCTTCAAGTTTCACTTTTTTAGCCATTGCTAAGCCCTACTTCTTCCATTGATGATTGTTGATTATTGCCAATTATACAACCTTGATCTATTTCTAGAATCTGCGCATTGCTTGACCACTTCTCTAAATGCTTACCGATATGAGTGGTAGTGATTATCACTTGAGTATCTGCGCTAATACTGTCCAGTAAATAATCCTGCCTATCTTCATCTAGCTCAGCTAAAACATCATCAAGCAGTAGTATTGGTGATTCTCCATGTTTGCTTCTGTGTAATTCTAATTCAGCAAGTTTGATTGCTAAGGTGATAGTACGGCGCTCACCTTGCGAAGCATAGCTGCCAGCTACGTTATCATCTAATAGAAACTCTATATCATCACGATGTGGTCCGAGGTTTGTGTAGCTTCTCGCTAGGTCTTTAGCGCGACTAGCATCTAAGAGGGGTTGGTCTAATTCAGCTCCTGTGTAATTTAATTTTAATTCAGTGCTAGAGCCAGAGATCTCTCTATAGTAGGAACTTGCATGTGGTGTTAATTCTTGAATGAACTCTGCACGCGCTTGACTAAGCTGGTTTGCCGCGCTGATGAACATTGTATCCCAAATGTTGAGCTCTTCTTGCTGAGCGCTATTGAACTGAGCATAGTTGTAGATGCCACGTTCTGCTAAGTCTTTAAGAAACGAATTGCGTTGTGAAAGTATTTTTTCAAATTTACTTAGTGCGTCTTTGTAGCTCAAGTTTAATTGAGAGATTACTGAGTCCATCCACTCACGTCTACGTGAGGGACTGCCATTGATGATCTCTATATCTTCCACCATGAAAGAAACTGAGTACAAATGATGCAATAGTTCTGGAGGTTTCTTGTTGACGTCGTTGATTTTTACTGTGCGTCTGCCAGAGCGTCTTAGTAATAAAGCTATCTCTATATTTTCTTCTTCCTCTGCTAGTCGCTGAGCATTCACCTGAGCGTGAATAATAGCTTGTTCTAAATTGAAATTAATTAGTTCGGCGTCTTTAGCGGCGCGGCGTGATTTGAGATGACTGAGTATTTGAATTACTTCTAGTAAGTTGCTTTTGCCTTGAGCATTTTTACCGATGATGATAGTTTTGGGCGCACTGAATTCTATATCTGCTTCTATATAGTTGCGAAAGCCAATTAATTTAAGTGATTTAACGAACACTATTAGTATTATATCAACAATTATCTGGCTTCCTTGGGCTGCTTACGGGAAGCGCTTTCTGCTATATAATTCCATAAGTGCCTTATAGCTTGCGCATATTTTTATCTCTAATAGTATGGATAACTTTATGTTATCCAGTTGCCGCAGAGCCTGACGAAACTGTACCTAATAGTGCAGAGTTAGTTCAGGAAAAAACAGAACCTGAAACGGAATCAGAAATAGTAGAAGAAGATAACCCATTACTTTATACTCCAATAGATAGACCTACTATTCAAGAACAAACTACTAAAGCTTTACCACAAGAGGTTTATATCGATATTGTTGCTGATGAAGTTCATTATAATCAAGACCAAAATCACTATGAAGCGAAGGGGAATGCTGAAACTTATTTACCCGGCAAGAACGCTAAACTGTTTGCAGATTATATAAGTTACGATTCTGAGTCAGAAATGTTAGAGGCGGTGGGTAATATTAAAATTATTCAGGCGCCTGAAACGCTTTCAGTGATTGGCTTGTCTGGTAACAGCAAGGTGCCTTTGGGTGCTAACGTTCTTTATGGTAATTATATTTCTTTTGATACTACGAGTAATGAATACGAATTAGATCAACCTAAGTTATATGTCAATGGTTTGAAACTTAAAGCACGTAAGGCTAGGTCTACTTATACTGAAGAAAAAAATGGTAAGTCAGACAATATTATAAATTTTGAGGATGGAGTTGCTGCGTTCGATCAACCGATTACCGTGTATGCGCATGGTAATAATGTTAACACGCGCTATAGCTCTGACCAACAGCGTTTCAACGCTAGAAGAGTTTATGATTGGGATGATATTTCTGATAAACAAACATTGCATTATTCAGCTAAGGAAATTTTTTATGACAACACGCGTAAAACTAATAACCTAAGGATCAAAGGTGCGCGAGTTTGGTCTAGTAATCATAAGATTAGCTTCCCTGCGCCGTTTGATATCGTAACTACCGTCGGTGATGCATCTAATACTAGATTTAAAGGACCAGTAATAGGTACTAGAGAAAGAATAGGTGGATTTGCAGTTGGTCCTCGTTATTTTTGGGACGCTGATAAAGGTGTTTTCTCTTTAGTGCCAGTTTTGCAAATGGGTAATGGACCGGCTTTTGGAGCGGGTTTGATAGGTACTTTTAATACTCCTGGTGATACTACTGCGATCATGGCGGGATACGGAACACTTTACAATAGACCGATATTTAATGTGCACCAAGATATCTTTGATAAACATTTACAAGCCAATGCTTTGGTGAATCAATTCAAAAAAGATAGTATTTTTGGAACCAGCCAAGTTGGACAGCTTTATGAATTAGCTAGCGATTACCGTTTGAAGTTTCCGTTTATGGATGAGCGTGGTATGCGTATTAGGGCTGCAGCTGGTTGGGCAAAAGACAATAATGATCTTTTCAGTAATCAGCGTCGTGAGCAGCTTGCAGCTGAGAGACCTGGTGATAGTTTGAATAATGAGCATAGTGGTTTCCGTTCTGAAATTGAAACTTCGTTTTATACTCAGCCTGTGTTGCGCAAGGGGAATGAGTTGTATAACATTTCTCTGCGTGGACGCGGGCAAGGTGCATTTAGATATTATGGAACTGGTGACTTTATGACTATCGCTAGATTCGGTCCTTCGCTTGAAGCACGCATTGATAGTTTGACTTTCGAGATTTCGTATTTAGTTGCATCTGTAACAGGTGAGTCGCCATTCTTGTTTGATCAGTTTATTGACGGAAGTCAGTCGATTGTATTTGATGGTGACTATCGTGTTAACCAGTGGTTTAGTTTTGGTACTTTGTTTACCTACAACTTAACGAGAAGCGAGTTTGTGCGTAATGAAGTGCGTACAGAATTTGGGTCTCACGATTTAAAGTTGAGACTTAGCTATGACACCATACTTAACCAGATTGGTATTGGTTTTAATGCTATCTATGGCGAGCCAGTTAAATTTGATAAGTTGAAAGTGAAATCTTAGGTGTAAACCCCTGTGATTTACGTGTTTTATTAAGTATTTTTAATGGTGATAATAGAAGTTTTTATCAACCCCATACGTGTATGTACTATATATAGGCATCATTCAAGGAAGTCCCCCCGAATCGAACACTAAAAGCCACGCCCGAAGCGTGGCTTTTATCTTTTTAAGTGGAACGGAACGGAGTAACGTCGAGGTGTGACACTACCCCTCTTTCAACCCCGACATCGCAATCCCTTTCACAAAATGCTTTTGGGTTATTAAGAATAAAACTATCACTGGTATAACCATGATGACCACTGATGCCATTAGAGGACCCCATTGGGCGCCGCCTAGTTTGGATTGGAACTGTTGTAGTGCTAAAGATAGAGTGTATTGATTTTCATCTATAAGAAATATACTTGGCTTGAGTAAATCATTCCAACTGATGAGAAATTGAAATAAGGCAACCACCATTAACGCTGGCTTAGCAAGCGGCATGTAGATGTCTTTGTAAATCAACCATTCACTAGCACCATCTATGCGCGCTGAATCAGCTAGATCGCGAGGGATGCTGAGGAAAAATTGTCTCAGTAAAAAAATATAAAACGGTAATCCACAAAAATAAGGGACTATCAGTGGCAGCATAGTGCCATACCATCCAAGAGATTTAAACAGCATAAATTGTGGCACCATCAGCACCATGTCAGGAAGCATGATAGTCGCGAGAGTGAGCATGAATAGTGGTTCGCGCCAGCGCCACTCAAGCGTGCTAAAGGCGTAGGCTGCAAGTGATGAAGCTAGCACTACCCCAAATATATTGAAAACTGCAATATATATAGTATTCAAAAAACAATGAAGAAAATTTATTTTAGTTATGGCTTCAGAATAATTAGACCAAACTATTGGATTGGGAATCCACTCAAAACCATTATTATAGATCTGTTCAGGGCTTTTTAAGCTGGTCGATAGCATCATGGCTATCGGTATTAAAAATACAATGCAGATAGTGATAAGTAAAAAATGAGCTGAGAGTTTTTTCATGTTTTTATAAACCAGTCACCAGAAGCTCTTGCGATAAGTTTACCTTCTTGATTTTTGATACCACCTTCTACGTAATAGATTGTACGCCCGCGTTTCAAAACCTCTCCCCAAGCGGTAAGCGTATCGTCTGGCATACCAGCTTTAAGAAAATTTACATTCATCTGCATGGTGACCACGCTTTCTGCGCCACTTTGAAAATTACAAGTTACTGCACCTGATAATGCTATGTCGCAAAGTCCATTAATAATCCCTCCGTGCACTGATCCACCAATATTTAAATACTCTGGTTTGATTTTAAGTTCTATTTCGCAATAACCATTTTCATATTTATTGAACTTAACACCCAAATAATTCTCGTAAGAACTTTTGTATCTGCCTTGGGTTACTTTGCTGACTTGGTCTTCCATATACTTATTGTAAGGCCAATGTGTCATTGCGAGGAGCCGCAGGCGACGAAGCAATCTCAATTAATAATGAGATTGCCGTGACTAGATAATAGTTGTGCTAGAATAGAACCTCATGCAAGTTACTAAAAGCAAGATGATAATTAAGCAACCGGATCTCTCGGTGTCTAAAACCAATGAAGAAAAAGGTATTAGATTATTTGATAACTATATGAACGGAGCTTTAAGGCAAGTGGCTAGAGATTCAGGTTCTTTTTCTACTTGGTCACAAATTCGTAGATTAACCAGCAAAAATAAAATTGATCCAAGTGAAAAGCATATTTTTGAGATAGTGAAGCGTTTAGAGAAGGACAAAGTGCATGCGCAAGTCGCTCTACAGTTAAGTGAGATGTCTACCCGTAAAGCACAAGGCTTACAGCAACACACTTTGATTAAAATGATTCCTTTTTTTGTAGCAGTATTAGGATTAATAGTGCTAGCAGTGTTAACGCTGATGGCTAAGCCTTTAGCTTTCGATAATCCAGTCGTGCAGCGTTATTTAATGATTTCTGCAGTGTTTATTCCTTTGTTAGTTTGGGGACTTAGAAGCCGCTCGCAAGCTAAGGTAGATATGATTGCTACTAATATACTTTTACAAGCTTCCTCTGCTTACGCTTCAGCTAAACTGCAAGGCAAAGGTCAAATAGCTGCGATGCAAAACTTAGATGAGATGAGACGTAAAGCTAAAAGCATGGAAGAGAAGTCTAAGAAACAAAATAAAAAAGTAGAAAAGAAAGCTAGCAACTAATGTTATTCAAACTCACTGTAGTATTGCTTTGTGTGATTCTTGATCAAGCTTCAAAGGCTTGGGCGGTGATGAATTTAAAAGAGCAAGCTGGAATGACTTTGATTCCTGGAATCTTAGAGATTAGCTATCGAGAAAACACGGGGATGGCATTTAGTATGTTTCATGACCAGCCGATGTTTTTAACTGTATTTAATTCTTTCATTGTAGCTTTGCTTTTGGTCTGGGTGTTTAAGCAAGCTAAAGTGAATCTGGGATTGCTACTTATTGCTGCTGGAGGTTTGGGTAATCTACTAGATCGTTTTATTCATGGCTATGTTATAGATTTCATCAACCCTTTGTTTATTAGTTTTGCTGTTTTTAATATTGCAGATGTTGCATTAAACATTGGAGTCTTTCTGCTTCTCTGGGAAGGGTTGCGTGGCAAGCAATGAAGTTTATAATCGAGGATGAAGAGCACTTAGATAGTAGACTGGATGCTTATTTGAGCGGTTTGGCTGATTTGGGTTTATCGCGTAGCTATATCAAAAAATTAATTGATGCAGAGCATGTGTTAGTGAATGGTAATCCAGCTAAGGCAAGTTATAAGCTGCGTTCAGATGATGAGATCGATATTGAGGTGCCAGAATCTGTGCCCCTAAATATAGTTGCAGAAAATATTCCTTTGGATATTGTTTATGAAGATGATGAGTTGATGGTCATTAATAAACCTATTAATATGGTGACGCATCCCGCGCCTGGAGCTTACTCTGGGACTTTGGTTAATGCAGTTATGTATCATATCCAAACTCAGGGATCTAAACTTTCTGATATAAATGGAGTGCTGAGACCTGGAATAGTACATAGGTTGGATAAAGATACTTCAGGTTTGATTGTTGTTGCTAAGAGTAATGTTGCTCATCAAAGTCTCACCGAGCAAATCCAGAATAGAACTTGTAAACGTTTCTATAAAGCATTGGTGCACGAGAATATTAAAGAAGATAAAGGTACTATCGATAAACCAATAGGACGCAATCCTAAAGAGCGTCATAAAATGGCAGTGCTTACTAATGGAGCTACTAGCGCAAGAGAAGCGCGTACTCATTTTAAAGTCTTAGAGAGATTTAAATTTACGCAGAAGAATTTTACTTTTGTGGAGTGTCAGTTAGATACAGGTAGAACTCATCAAATACGTGTGCATATGTCTTGGCTAAAGCATCCTATAATTGGAGATGTAACTTATTCGGCATCCAAAAATAGTCCTTTCAATGTTAATCGTCCTATGCTTCATGCTTATAAACTTAGCTTTAAACACCCCACTAGCGCTCAGGAATTGAGTTTTGAATCTGCTTTACCTGAGGATATGCTTAGGATTTTAGAGGTTTTGCGTAAAGGTTAAGACCGGGTTAACGCATTTGCTGTATAAATTTGTTTTATGAAACTTTATATAACTGTATGGTGGTCAATCCTACTAATAAAACTGCTTTGGCGCAAGTTGGGCAATTATTCTCAACTTTGGGTAAAGTGCCAGCGGCAGCTTTGACGAAATTAAATTCAAGCAAACCCTTTATGGGGTGGGCTGCAACTTCAGCAACAAGTATCGGTCCGGATGATAGAGGACAGCAAGTCAATATAGTGGCAGGAGCGCATTCGGAATTTTTGGGGAATCCAAGAAATAGAACGCACGGTCAGATAGGACTAGCATAATCATGCAAGAAAACCAAAAACAAGAATTAATATTACACTTCAAGAAGTTTTATAACGCGATGTCTTCAGTTACTAAACAGCGATTAAAAGCTATTGCTGAAAAGGAACTTAGTATTGCTCCTGGGACTAATAAAGAGCAAAGTTTTCAGTATTGTCATTGCGAGCGAAACGAAGTGGAGAGAAACAATCTATAGTAATATATAAAAATGCCTCGCCTCTCTTGCATAGGAATTATTGCTCCAGCTGCCGCCCTTAAAGACGGCGAGGAAGTGAACTTGCAAGCGGGAATTAAGTTCTTAGAAGATCTAGGTTTAAAAGTAAAACTCGCTACTAATTTATACGAACGAGAAGAATTGTTTCCAGGTGCAGGTACTTGGTTGCCAGGCAACGCTGAAAGGCGCATAGAGGCTATGATGCAGCTGTGGTCGGATAAACAAGTCGATGCTTTATTGTCTATGCGTGGTGGTTATGGTTGTATAGAACTGCTTGATAAGCTCGATTACCAATATTTTGCCAATGCTCCGAAGCCAGTTTTAGGTTACAGCGATTTAACAGCTTTATTTGCTGGGCTTTATACTCAAGCTTATCAAGGCAAGCTTGAATTGTTTCATGCCCCGATGCTGCTTGAATTAGCTAAGCTCAATGCTAGATCTAGAGATAGTTTCATTGATTTATTAGAGAAGTTAGATGTCGAAGCTTATAGAAATTATAATTTCAAATTGAATCAGCAAAAAATTCTTGGTGGTAATTTAACACTGATTACGGCTTTAATTGGCAGTAAATATTTACCAGATTTTAGAGGTTCGATACTTTTCTTGGAAGACTGTAAGGAACAAGCTTATAAGATAGATAGAATGTTTAGGCAGCTTGAACTTAGCGGCTCACTTAAAGGCATTAAGGAATTGTGGCTGGGTTTACCTTTGGAAGCGGATTACAATATGTCGCATATCGAAAGCTTGGCGCGCAATTATTCTTTCAGTTTGAAAACTGGTTTAGAAATTGGGCACGCAGAAACTAAATTAAGTATTGCTCTTGGATAATGGTCCAGCTGGAGATCTAGTTTGATTGAAAGCTAGATTGGTTGCTAGTTCTGGGGATTTCTCTTTTGGAGCGCCTTCAAGAATTAATAACTGAGAAGTCCAAGCCAAATCGTAGTCTTTTTGTAATTCATCAAATTTAGTTTTATGGTTTTCGTTGATGATAAATCTAAAGCTAGTAGAGCTTTTCTCAAAGTGAATATATCTCTCCGCAAAAGCATTGATACAGTCATTGATAATCTCAGAATGCCTTGGATAAACCACGAATTCAAAAGTTGAACCATGCCCTAGATCACGCTTGTAGGCAAAACCATAAATATTGTCTATCTCTGAAGAGCTGGTAAACACTGAGATCTCTTCGAAGTGCTTTTTGAAGAAGAGTTTTTTCTTGTGTAGCTCATCGCGGTATTCAATAATTTGTGCGCTTGCATCAATCTCTATTAACTTGACTATATCTTGCCTATCTAGCTCACGGCAAAATACTTTAGGCTGAATATGATCATTAGGACTATGTTTGCTTGAATCATATTCAAAACAATAATTACGGTTAAAGCGTTTGAAACCGCAACTATGCATAAACTCTATATCACTAACTTGATTTACTTCATCTAGTTCGCGCACGAAGTATCTAATATGACGTCTCGTTGCATAGTCATGAGTAAATTGATTTACGAATTCACGAGATTTTTGCTCGATGCCATGAATTTCTACTAGATATCTGTTGTCAAAATAATTTGAGAATAATACGGTATCAATTAATTTGTTACGATCGAATAATCCGTAGTAGCTTTTGCCCCACAATAAGTCTTTCTTGAGTTGCATTATATCTATTAAATTTAGTGTTCTAGTTTTGGGCATAAATCAACTCGACAAATCTATTATACATAGTCGAAATTTACAGGCGGTGTTAACACCGAAATTCCACATAAGATATAATTGTTTTAGTGAGAAATCCAGTATTTAAGTTCGTTTTTGCCTTAGTTTTAGCTTTTAGTTTAACTCAGGTCTGGGCTATTTATCCAAGTGGAGAAGTTAAATTACATAACGCTAAAATCAAATCTATTTCTAAAGATAAATTAGATAGCAGTTGGTTTGATTTTATATACGAGAATTCTGATGCGTTAATTGCTCCTGGGAAAAAATATAAAGTAGATCAATATTGCAGTTATAGTCTTGATTTGGATGCACATGGTAAAGTGCTTATTGATTCAATCAAACTTCTTAAGCATAAACAGAATTTCAAATATAATCTTAAAGTGATTCAGTTTTTACGAGAAACAGAATTAGTCTTTGTTCGCCCTGATGCTACTAAGCCTATAGAGTTAGAGTTTATTTACAATAGTTTTTAAGTCGCTAAGGCTGTCTTCAGCTCGTTGAGCTAATTCCAGAAGATCATATTGTTTAATCTGTTCTAATAATCCGTCTAATTTAGGATCGCAAACTATCGCACGTAATTCCAAGTCGGCAATATGTGCAAGTATCAAAGCATGCAAGCGCATAGAAATCATCGTAGAAAAATTTGTTTTAAGGAATTTGATTAATGCTTGTGGAGCATAATCTTTAGCGCGGATAATCTCTGCGCTGATTTGTAATTGCTCCATGATTTCTCTGGTGAATGCTTCGTCAGTATCTTGCATGATTAAAAATACTGGCTCTGAATCGCAGTCTAGGAGTAGTTCTTTGAGACTCTCCGCGATTTTCTTCGGGGCTGCTTTAGTGGCGCGCAGAGTGATTATAAATTTTGTGTTTGAGTTGCTTGATATTTCTGGTAGATGATTAGCTAAGCTCCAAGCCAGATCGCTTTGATATTCATGTTTGATTTTTAGCTTACTCAATAACTCTGAGCTGGCTGCATCGCGTACACTGACTTGATTTGCAATTTTAAAAATTATATAGCTGAATAATTTATTTAAGGGACTATGTAAAGGTCCGATGCCTTGTGCTAGTAATACTATGCGTTTACCGCAAAGATGTGCGTAAGCTAGTACTAGGAAATAATAGAGGGGGCTGGTACTACTTGAGAGGTCTTGAAACATGCCGCCGAGAGCTATTAAGGTATCGGCGTTAGCGATTAGTTCTTTATGCTCACGAAAAGAATTTTTGCGAGACAACCTGGGACAATTGGCTTCTAGTTTGCTTTCCACGATAGAAGCTAATAGCTCATCGCCATAATTTCCATAGCCAAGGTAGCCGAAGATCAAGTGCACTACTTTAGCCTATCAGATAATTAAACTTATTCTCAATCATGTAATACGCATTGTCTCTTTATTCTTCCACTATAATTGCTAACGTGTCAAAGGACTCAAAAACTCGCGTATTTTCAATCATTGCTCATATTGATCATGGCAAGTCAACTCTTGCTGATCGTCTTCTAGAAATGACGGGTACTATTGCCAAGCGTGATATGCAAGCGCAGATCATGGACTCTATGGATATTGAGCGTGAGCGTGGTATTACCATCAAACTCAATATGGCACGCATGGAGTATAAAGGTTATGTTTTAAATTTAATTGATACTCCTGGACATGTGGATTTTACTTATGAAGTATCACGTTCTTTAGCAGCTTGTGAAGGAGCACTTTTAGTAGTAGATGCGACTCAGGGAGTGGAAGCGCAGACACTAGCGAATGTATATTTAGCACTTGAACATAACTTGGAAATTATTCCGGTGATTAATAAAATAGATTTACCGAGTGCTGATGTTGAGCGTGTGAAAAAAGAGATCGAAGATATTATTGGTCTAGATTGTTCAAATGCTATTGAAGTTAGTGCGAAATCTGGTTTGAATATCGAAAAACTTTTAGATGCAATCATTGAGCGGATTCCACCGGCGCCTTGTGAAGTGAATAAACCTTTCAAAGCATTAGTGTTTGATAGTTATTACGATTCATATTTAGGTATAGTTGCGCTTACTCGTGTTCTTGAAGGTAAGGTCAAGCGCTTACAAGATATCAAATTCATGCAAGCTGATATGAAATATCAAGTTGTGGAGTTAGGCTATCGGACTCCTAAAACAATAGTAGAAGAATTGAAAGCTGGTGATGTAGGCTATATCGCTTGTTCGATTAAAGAGATTCAGAAGATTGTTGGTGATACTATCACTACAGTTGATAATCCTGCGCTAGAACCTGTTCCAGGTTATAAGCCAGCGATGCCAGTTGTTTTCTGCGGTCTTTATCCGGTAGATAGTAATGAGTATGAGGATCTTAAGGAAGCGCTCGCTAAGCTTAAGTTAAATGATAGTTCTATTAGTTATGAACCAGAAAGCTCTAAAGCCTTAGGTTCTGGATATCGCTGTGGCTTCTTAGGAATGTTGCATATGGAAGTTGCACAAGAGCGTTTAGAGCGTGAATATGGTTTGAACCTTATCACTACTGCTCCTAGTGTGGTTTACATGGTTTATAAAACTAAGGGTGATGTTGAGCGCATAGATAACCCAAGTAAACTTCCTGATCCTACTTATATAGATCATATAGAAGAACCTTACGTAAGATTAAATATAATGCTGCCACAAGATTATGTCGGTGCAATTATGGAACTTTGCCAAGAGCGTCGTGGAATTTTTAAAGATATGCAACACTTGAATGTTGGTAGTGCAGCGTCAAGAACAAATCTACATTATGAGATCCCGCTCTCTGAGATAGTTACAGACTTCTTCGATCAGCTTAAGTCTCGTTCTAAAGGTTACGCGACTATGGACTATGAAGTCTCTGAGTATAAAGAAAGTAACTTAGCGAAGATGGATATATTACTTAATAACGAAAAAGTCGATGCGCTATCGGTGATAGTATTTCGTGACAATGCTCATACTATTGGTTCTAAACTAGCAGGAAAGCTCAAGGAAGTAATCCCACCACATTTATTTGAGATCCCGATACAAGCTGCTATTGGTGGTAAGATTGTGGCGCGTGAAACGGTGCGTGCCCAACGTAAAGATGTACTTGCTAAGTGTTACGGTGGTGATATATCTCGTAAGAAAAAGCTTCTTGAGAAACAGAAGAAGGGTAAGAAACGTATGAAGAACGTTGGCTCCGTAGAGTTACCACAAGAAGCTTTTATGGCAATTTTGAAGTTGGATTAGAAGTGTATAGGATTAATAGCCAATACTCCTCATATTTAGCCATAAATTACCATTATTCCCTGTTTCCATATAGAATGAATATATATACCTATGCTAGAGCTATACATATTCAACAAAGAATCAGCTACTAAAGAAGGCTTAGCTAATTGGGAAACTGAATCTACTGAGCAGGCTATTGCTAATAGTTTAAGTTTTAATCTGGATAGATTTAAATTTAAAGACTCGTCTCAACATTTATTGTCTGAGCTAGCGCAAGAGTTAAGTTCTTTATATAAAGAAGCGGATGGTTTTAAGAAATTCTTTGAAGGCTTGAGTGGTGACTCTATTGATGTGGAGTTGATTGATAATTACCATCATATACTTTGTTTTGATGCAGAGAGATCCGTTCTGGTATTGGATTCAAAGATTAGAACTCAGCTTGCACCTCTGTATCTATGGGCAGTTTACTATGCTCTTTCGCGTCATCGTAAATCCGAAGATGAGATTTACGCGCAGATGTTTGAGTTCTTTAAAGTGTTTAATTTTAGAGCTTTAGAAGGAGCTGTTAAATATTTAGAACGTGATGCTAATGGACCTAAGACTTATGATGCTGGGGGACATTTACATGATTATTTATCCAAGGTTTATAAAGCAGTGATAACTGAGCAAACTTATAGTGCTGCTGAGGAATTTCTCGCTACTCAAATACTGCGTAATCGTGCTCTGGCAGGGCGTTTGCCGTTTGCTGTTAAAGCTTTTGAGGAGATAGAATCTAGATATAGAGCAGATGCTTTCTCTGGAGAAGCTTGTCAGGAATATTTTGAAACTTATAAATCAAGTTTTGAACCTGAGTTCGCTAAAAAATATTATGCAAATTTAGTTGAAGCTCTGAAGTACTTGAAATTAGGTGTTGTTGCTCAGCGCGGTTCACGTGTAGCACATGAGCAGGGTCCAATATTGATTAACTCTGGTTCGATTAAGATTACTGAAGCGTTTGAAGTTAAGATTCGCAAAGTTAGATCAGCAACTATTGAAGCCATCTCTAAATTAGAAGATGGTGCTAATAAATTTTTCCAATTTAACTTAGATCAGAATAAAACAAGTTTATCTGCTAAGTTACGTGAACTAAAACAAAGTTTCAGTAATACATTGCTGAACATTAATTTGGATTTGGATAATTTATTGTACCTGTGTAATTTACAGTCGGCTAATTCTGGGCTCAAACTCTGTCCTAGAGCAAGATTTGATAAGGCTATTATTGGATTTAAAGCTAATGTCGAGAACTACGTGCATAGCCTGCTTAAGCATGCTGATAATTTTAAGGCTGCTAAGGAAGCATACTTGCACTTCTATGATTTAGTGAGAATTCATGAAAAGCAACTATTGAATATTTTGCTTGATTTAGAAGATCTGGTTGAAGCGAGTCCTGAAATTAAACGTAATGCAGTTGTTTATGTACAAAGACCTAGTTCTCGTTCTGGGCATTTTATTCCTAGGATATTAATGGGGCACAATCTTTATATAGAGACTGATGAAGAGTCAGAGAAACATCGTCTTAATGCTATTCCTTATAACTTTGTTTGTCCTGAGTTTGATTTAATCGCTGATGGTATTGATTCTTTCTTTGAAAACGCATCCATCTCAATAGTTACTGATCATAAAACAGGTAAACCTAATATTAAGTGGGAGAACGCTGAGGATCTAGCAATAAGTTTGGCGCCAGGTATGTATAGGGCTATTAAAGCCGCTCAGAGACGCGGTTCCCGCTTCCATTATCAATTAGAGACTACTTTGTTTGGTCCTTTGATAGAAATATTCTTGGCTATTCTGGAAAATGAAATTAGCAATGTGGCTAGTATCGCTGAAGCGCGTCAGCATTCAACGCTTAATAATTTAGATGAAGGTTTGCAAATTACTCTCGGACTTACAGGATCAAATGATTCTGGTGTAGATAAATTACTGGCAACTTATAAAGCAGAGATTATGGAAGCTGCTAATTTCTGTTTCAAATATTACTTACTTGAAGATGAAGTGCAGAATTATATGCTGCAAGAAGCTTTGGATAGAGAAGCTGCAACTGTTGAAATGTTGCTTAACCTTAGAGATGTACAGAAGGATGTAGCTAAGTATTGTTTACTAAAACGCTTGAAATCCAATATAGGAGAGTTTTTGGCTTGGGCAGAGTCGCTAATGAATGATAGCAATATGGGTGCCAAAGCCAAAGCTGATGCTATCAGTAAAGAACTTGATAAGCATGTTGATAATGCTGACGCTAAGATTTTTGTGAAGAAATATATTAGATATCCAGAGTCTACAGCTCGTAAAGAATATCTAGCAGCTAATAAACAGATTAATCGAGTAACTATTACGAGTAATAAGTCAATTGAAGATGCTGATTACTACTTCGACTTAACTGTGGCACCTAGTCGTATCGACTTTGGGAAACATGTGGTAGCTTCTATTACTACATTGATGGGGCGCATGTTAGGTGCTAATGACCCAGATGCGTTAATTAAAGGTAAGGAGTATATCGACTATGTTTCGCGCACTCAAAATAGTCTGTTTGAAACTGCTGCTGAAGCTGGTTCCGTGAAAGTAATAGAAAATACTTGCCGTGCAATTCAATATTCTAAGGCTATTGCTTTTCAAGGGGTGTTTCAATCTTTTGCTATTGATGGTGCTCTAGCTCGTTCTACTATTAACTCTCGTAATACTAAAGCTGCTGGTATTCATATTATGGAATACGGTACTATGGCGTCAACTGGTTACTGTATTACTAAGGAGCCTTTATTTATACTTTTAGGTTTGGCTATTAACTCTGATACTTTATTGGATCAATTAGGCGTAGAGACTGAGCTTGCTAGAAATGAATTGAAAAGTTTGATGCAAGAATTACTTAGCTCCAAAGAAAAATTTGCTTCTAGCCTAGATTGGCAATTGCATATATATGAAGAGTTGAGTGAGTCTAAGTCCATACAGAAATATTTAGCTAACCCGGATTATAAGTGGCTACCTAATTTGCGCTCGATGATAGCTCTATTTAAATATGCTGCTAACGGTTCTGCTGATGATGCAATGGCTAGAGCTTACTCACAGTTAGCAAGTAGGTTAATTGAATATGCTCGTATCATTAATGAGACTGGTATCATTCAGCGCATACAGCTAATGAACTCTGCGGTACGTAGAGCTAAGCTGAAACTCAATGCAGATAAGCAGTATAAGGATATTCGAATAATTCTCAATGCTTCATATAAGGGTAATGTCTCTGATGAAAGAGAGAATGCTAACCAGTATTTGATGGCGTTATTGCTACAACAAAAACAATATCTTAAAAACGCTTCTTTACCTGAAGTGGAAGCTTTATTAGAGCACCAGATTAAAAACTATAGTCTACCTAAGGAGATTAGAGTTTTTGATCCATTAGTAGATCCAGATATATTTATGGGTGGTGAGCTTA
>JACCDV010345128.1_pt1 | contig 61791 bp, 47 predicted proteins | sample 7446131 | NCBI WGS metagenome assembly JACCDV01 (sample SAMN15323448, study PRJNA562643) | freshwater metagenome | isolation source: river surface water | place: USA:Blue River Watershed | collected 2017-08-17
AAATCTCGCTAACCCACATAGCAAGCTATGGGGTATAATCGCGAGATTTTTCGATACCTATCGGTATCGACCGGCTCGGCGGCGTCCCTCGTGCCGGCTCATCCGCCGAAGCAAGCTTCGCGGTATTTGCCTTTACTCGGAATAATTGGTTTATAGGTTTGGATATAACGGAATATTTCTAAACTATTCAAAAATCCTGATTATATAGTAGGTATAGTATGACAATAAAATCAAAGTCACAATGCAGGCTGCAATTGATATTTGCATTGCAATAGGTATTGGTTTAGCTTTAAAGTTTGGAATTTTGTTACCCCAGAAAGCTGCTTTGATTATTGGAACTATATAAAAAATGTTGAGTATACTTCCTATAAGTAAAAAAACAGCAGCAGCATAATTGGCACAATGCAATTCCTCTAATAGCATTAGGTCTTTGCTGAAATATCCAGCTAGTAAAGGGAAACCAGCTATGGACAAGCCGCAGATCCCTACGCAAATCACTAACCCTTGAGTGTGGGGAGCAATTTGACTAATTTTTTTGACATCAACAGTGCCATAAACGCAGTTATACAGCCCAGCAATAAAGAAGAGGCAGATTTTAGCAATTGAATGAGTAAGTATGTGCAATAAGGCACCAAGAATAGCAGTTGGAGTTGCTATAAGGATGGCAGTGATTATATAGGATAGCTGGCTTACTGTGGAATAAGAGAATCTTACTTTTAAATTATCAACTTGAAGCGCTTTGTATGCTGAATATACTGCAGTGATACCGCATATATAGGTTAATGAACCAGCTAGAAAGAAATCAGAAGTCAAATGATGCAAGAAATCTAATCCATATACATAAACGGCAATCTTGATTAGAGCGATTGATCCTGATTGAACTGCAGCGATGGAATGTATCAAAGCACTTATGGGAGCTGGAGCTATCATTGTCTTTGGAAGCCAGTTGTTGAAAGGGATTACACAGTTTTTTGACATGCCTATAACTAACATGATTAGTAAGATGGAGGAAGTGATTGGCTTGGAGCTTAAATTCACTGCTAGTTCATCACCAAAATTAAAGTTACCCTCTATTTGATAAATCATAAGTATTGCTGGTAAAAAAATGAATATTGCAGGTAATAGAGTTGATTTGAGATAGGTTTTCCCTGCTTGGTAAGCTTCTTTGTTGTTGCGCAAAGTTATTAGAGGATATATAAAAGGAATACTGGCAATGTAAAATATTGCCAGTGTAAAAAGATTGCCTGCAAAAGCTGTTCCCAAGACCGTTATGAGGACCAATCCTAAGTACAAATGAAACATATGCGCTTTCTTTTGAAATCCATATTTGATGAACGAGTAGCTATAAATAGTGGTTATAAACCAAGCGAAATTAACTATTATTGCAAAGAATTTAGCGTATTTATCTGCAAGAAAGACAAAATTCCAACCTAAATCTATTTCTTGTACTGTGCCTAAGTTAATACTTAAAAGATATATATTAATTAGTCCGAGGCTACATGTTATTGAATAAAAAGCTAATCTGTTAAATTTCTTTAGTGGTAAAAATATAAGCGATAAACTTGGTATTAGAATACTACAGAGGATTCGCATGATTATGAAAACCTCATTCTTATTAATTTTCCCAAGTTAAATTCTAGAGGCTTTATATCTTATTGTCGCATATTTATTTGATCCGAACCTTATCTTCTTTCAGTATAATTAAGTCGGTGACTTCAAAGAGATCTTTATTTTATTCATTGCTAATCAGCTTAGCTATTGCTCTTGTGGTTGAACATAGAGTTTTCTGTGACGCGAATGCTATTAATGATGATGTACGCAATCAAATCTATTGGATGGCAAGATTTCTTGATCCAAATTATTTTGCTAATGATTATATAGCTAGTTATTTTACGCAATCGAGTATGATCTCTCCCATTGTGGGTTCTATTTATCAGTTCCTGAGCGTTTTTGCTGATCCTAAATTTGCTACTCAGTTTTTACCTTTCCCTATAATTGTTTTAACAACGTTTTGTTTATTTAAGGCGGCAGAGCTTCATGCAGGCTCAAAGTATGCTTTCTGGGTTTCTTACATCTTCAATCTTTATATCTGGACAATGAAATATACCGCTGGAGCTTTACCACGTGCATATTTTTATTTACTGTTCTTTTTCTTTCTGTGGATGCTTGCTGCTAAGCGCTGGAACTGGCTTATAGCTTGCTTTATACTTGAAGCTTTGATTTATCCTACGGCATTTTTTCTTTCTTTCCTAACTTTAGCTATAGAGTTGATTTGGACAAAGATTGCAGATGCGAAGTTTGATCCTAAACAAGTTCAAACTTTATTTTTGGGTTTCTGTGCTGGGCTTGGTGTATTTTATTTCCGTTATTTGAGACATCAAGTTAAGGAATTTGGTCATATGACTGGTCTTGTTGAAGCTTTGAAAATGCCAGAGTTCTATTTGGATGGTAGAGCTTGTGTCTTTGTTGTACCATTTAGTTTCTCTAAATCTACTTCATTTATGGACTTCTTGCATAACCTGCAAACCGAGTGGCAGAGAGGCATTCCGTGGATTTTAATTTATTTGTTTTGTATCGTTGCTGCTTATTGGCTAATTAAGAAGCTCATTGTTCGTAATATAAAAATGCTTGCAAGCCCGCGTTATTTGTGGACTAGTGCTATTGCTTCTATAATTTTGTTTTTTGTAGCCTATATGGTACTTTTCTATTTGTACTTACCTCATAGATATATTGCTTATGTGTTGCCTTTGATTCCTATCTTTTTCTTGGGCTCAGCACTTTATCGGATTGATATTTCTTTCCCTAAGAAACCTTTCATAGTATGGTCCTTGGCTTTGTTAGCTTTAATAATAGTTGCCCCACATTGGGATGAGGATTTGATCGAAGTTTCACAGAAGGATCAAGAGCTTTATCAGTTTATTGCTACTTTGCCAAAATCTGTCTTGATTGCTGCGCCGCTTAGGCTTGCTAGTAATATTCCAGCTTTCTCTTATCGCAGTGTGCTTCTCAGTCGTGAAACTAATATACCGTTTCATGCTAGTTACTATGATGAAGTCAAGGCTAGAACCCAGGCTCTGACCGGGATATATGAGTCTAATAATTTGAGAGAAGTCTCTAAAATTGTTGATAAATATGGAATTGATTTTATAGTAATTGATTTGCAACAGAATACTAATAAACTCTTAGAGCATCTTCCTCGGGCTCATAAAGTTTTCGCTAATGCTAGATATGTAGTTTTAGAGGTTAATAGTATTTGAAAGGGGGACTTCCTAGGTTTACTCACCCTTCTCTTCTAACACTTCATAAGTTACATTTGCAACGCCAGCTCTAAGGTAGTCAAGAATTAATGCTGCACTTTCTGATAGATCTATGCCTCTGCCTTTGATGAAAGGTCCTCTGTCATTGACTCTCACTATAACTTGTTTGCCGTTTGCTTTATTTGTTACTAATACGTGAGTGCCTATTGGTAAAGTTCTGTGCGCTGCTGATAAACCATTGGCGTCGAATATCTCATTGGCTGCAGTTTTTCTGCCGTGAAATTGTTTTCCATACCAACTCGCCTGAGTTTCAACTATATTGTCGGTACGTTTGAGATCCATTTTTTTGATTTTTTTATCAATGTTGATCTCGTCATCTTTAATGTATTCTTGAGCTGAGTTGCTCAACTCTTCTGCCTTAGAGCATTCTGGCTGAACTGAATTCAATACCAGAATGCATATTAGGCAGATTAATATTTTATTGTGCAAACAATTATTTCTTTTTAGAAGACTTAGGTTTTTTCTTGCTGCCTTTGTCTTTACCTTTGTCTTGACTTTTTCCCATGATTTGCTCCTTGCTAGTTATCAACCTAGATAACTTTATAGTTAACCGTAACATGAAATATTGGAGTTGTCATCGTCGTTGACTGAATTACGGCGCTATAACGTACTCAGCATATAAGGTTAATTTACCAGCTGTAATTGCTTCGCCGCTTACAGTCATTTGAATATTTCTAGCTGCAGTCGTTTTCTCGGAAATATTAGTAACCAAACCGTTTTGTATAGTGCTGTGTAAGCCTAGTGCCCAAGGAGTAGTTCCGTCCGAGATAGCGATTGGCGCTAGGATGCCGTTGGCATCATCGGTTGGGATGCTGAATCCGATACTACTAGCACTACTTGCAGAAGTCAGTGCGGTGGTAACTTCATACCAAGCTCTCACTACGCGTGCTTTGTTTGGTAATGTTGCATTGCGTAGATTAATAGTGCCTGTAGCACCACCATCAGTTGCAAAACTGTATTCACCTCTTAGGGTTCCTGCAATGAATCCAGCAGTAGGTAGGGTTAGGTTCGCGTTACCATTGCTGGTGTTTAATACTATTGTTCTAGTGCCACCGTTTGCCACAGACAGTACAGTATTGCCGTTCGCGACACTGCTAGCTTGAATTTTACCGCTAGCAGTTGCTACTGCATGACTATTCCATATGAGAGAACCGTTAGTACCTAGCCCTAATACTGTGCCATTTAGAGTGATAGATTTGGGAGTTAGTGCACCACTTGAATTGGCGATCTTTTTGTTGTTCCAAAGTAGGTTGCCGTTTGCATCACCGCTTAAAGCGGTGCTTTGAAAAGTAACTTTGTTAGCTACTACGTTATTGGCTGTAATCTCGTCATCAACTGGATCTGGGTCTGGTGTCGTTAAATCAGGGGTATCAAAAATTACTACAGGGAAATCATCTGGATCATCATCTGTTACGTCTCCACCTGTTATTCTCAGTAACAAGCTTTTAGTACTGCTAACGGTTGGTACATTTATTCTAAATTTTAATGGCGTTACTTTAACTAATTCTAGATCTTCGCCAACTTGATCACCGCTGCCATCAACTAAAATAGCTTTAGCTGGATTGCTTGTTGAAGTTAATTTAGTTCCAGCGACATTTATGGTTGTGCCTTCAAAAACAAAGTTAGCTGATACTTTGGCAACTTTGGCGTTAACCATAGTTCCGTAATTAACAATGAATAGCACTAATAAAGCAAGTCTGAGCATAACTAATATAGTAAACCATGAGTTAGCTTTTTAAATCAGGAGTTATGTAGTTGAAGTCATATTGAAGTTGAACATCTGGCAAGAATCTTGCCTGTTCTCCGCTCGAAAATGGAGTCTGGTTATGGTGATTTTTCTCGGACAAGCCTCGAAAAATCACATTCGGTCGTCACGCTATTTTCTCGCTCTGAACAGGACAAGCATTCTTGCCGGTTTCATTTCAAATGATTCAACTACATAACTCCTTGCTAAGTTTGTTAAAATTACTATTTGAACTGATTTAAAAGGATAATAATGTTATTAACAGAAACAAAGATGATAGAAATGAACAAACAACTAAAAGATAAAGTAGCAATTATTACTGGCGGTACTCGCGGTATAGGTAGAGCCATCGCTGAACTCTTTGCTCAGCAGGGAGCCAAGGTAATTATTACTGGTCGCTCAGCGACTAATAGTGCGGCTGATGAGATCAACACTAATCTTAAGCCTGATAATGCCGTGAAATATATCGGTTGTGATATGGCTAATCGAGAAGCCATCAATGCCTTAGTAGAGACCACTTTGAAGGATTGCGGGCGTATAGATATTTTAGTGAATAATGCTGCGATTACTGAAGATACTTTATTTATTCGTATGAGCGATGAACAATGGGGCTCAGTAATAGATACCAACTTAAATGCTTTATTTTATTTGACTCAGCCAGTAGTTAAGGCTATGTCTAAACAGAAATCTGGAGCCATTATCAATATGTCGAGTGTAGTAGGTCTGCACGGCAATCCTGCGCAGGTGAACTACGCTACGACCAAAGCAGGTTTAATCGGTTTTACAAAGTCGATAGCTAAGGAATATGGCCGTCGTGGTATACGCGTAAATGCTATTGCTCCAGGCTTCATTAGTACTGAGATGACTGATAAACTGCCTGAAGAAACGCAAAATAAATATAAAGAAAACATACCTCTAGGGTGCTTTGGAACTACAAAAGACGTGGCAGAGCTTGCTTTGTTCCTTGCTGGGCAAGGAAATTATATAACGGGACAAGTAATACAGATTGATGGTGGCTTGTTTATGTAGTATTCTTTTTTGCCTAAGGGGATTGTAGCTATATTAAGAGTTTAATAAGCGGGGATTTAAAAGAGAGAAAAAGGAAATGACAACAACTATGGACCGTGAAGAAATCGTAGAAAGAATTACTAAAGTAGTAGCAGCGCAGCTAAGCATCTCTGAAGAAGAGATCAAAGAAACGTCTAGCTTCACTACTGACTTAGGTGCTGATTCGCTAGATACTGTTGAGTTAGTTATGGCACTTGAAGACGAGTTCAACGTTGAGATCCCTGACGAAGAAGCTGAAAAGATTACTACAGTAGGAGCTGCTGTAGAGTACGTAGAAGCAAGAGCGAAAGCGTAGTTCAGTATTCAAGAATACTTATTAAGAAGGCGTGTTGCATTAGTGACGCGCCTTCTTTTTTGCTACTATTTTTAAAATGACATCGATTAAAACTCGAAGAGTTAAATCTCAAGAATTATTTACTGAAGCACAAACGCTAATACCTGGCGGTGTTAATTCACCAGTAAGGGCTTTTAAATCTATTGATGGTTCGCCGATATTTTTCAAAAAAGCGAAGGGTGCTTATCTCTGGGATGAGGATGATAATCGTTATATAGACTTCGTGGGCTCTTGGGGTCCAATGATTTTAGGGCATGCTGATGCTGATGTAGAGTGCGCTTTAAAATTAGCTCTAGAGAGTGGCACTAGCTTCGGTGCACCAACACGTTTAGAGAATGAGATGGCAGCTGAGGTAATTAAGCTGGTGCCATCAATTGAAATGGTGCGAATGGTTAACTCTGGTACTGAAGCAGTGATGGCTGCAATACGTTTAGCGCGTGCTTACACTACTCAGCGCAATCCTAAGCAAACCAAGATTATCAAGTTCCGTGGTTGCTATCACGGGCATGCTGATGCGCTTTTAGTGCAAGCTGGTTCTGGAGTCGCAACTCTTGGTTTACCTGATAGCCCTGGTGTTACTGCAAGTGCGGTGCAAGACACTATACTTGCTACTTATAATGATACTGACGAGTTAGAGAAAATTTTCAAGCAGTACCCGGGGGAGATCTCGGCGATTATCACAGAGCCCGTGATTGGTAATGCTGGTTGTATTTTGCCTGAACCTGGATTCTTAGAGTTTTTACGTGAGATCTGCACTAAGAATAATGCACTGCTGATTTTTGATGAAGTAATGACTGGGTTTCGTGTGGCGCTTGGTGGCGCGCAGGCAAGATTCAATGTACAACCTGACATAACTACCCTTGGTAAGGTTATAGGTGCTGGTTTGCCGGTAGGGGCTTATGGCGCTTCTAAGGAGATTATGTCTTTAGTTGCACCTGCTGGTGCTATGTATCAAGCTGGAACGCTCTCAGGTAATCCGCTTGCTATGACTGCTGGACTTACTTGCCTGCGTAAAATACAAAGCCCCGAATTCTACCAAGATCTTGAAAAGAAAACTTTATATTTGATTGAGGGGATGAAAGCCGTTGCTAATGAGCGCTCTATCCCTTTACAAGTTAGTTCTTGTGGTGCAATGTTTGGATTCTTTTTCTCTGATAAGCCCGTGCGTAATTACGAAGATACTAAGTATGTAGATATGAATAAGTTTCGTAATTTTTATTTAGCGATGCTAGATCATGGTGTGTATTTTGCACCATCGGCTTTTGAAGCAGGTTTCATGTCTGCGGCGCATAGTTATGAGGATTTGGATCAAGTACTCAAAAACTTTGGGCAAGTACTAACTAAGCTTTAATAACTACTAAGATTCATTTGATGTATTCACCTAGGTATTGCTATACAGGGCCTAACTATTTGTGTTTAGGTTGAATAATCCAATACAAATAGTTTGAGAATAAATAAATATTACTGAAATAATTCGTGTACGAATGATATAATGATCCTTATCAAGAAAAGGAATAATAATAATGAAAAAAATAATAGCAATAACGCTCTCTCTTTTCATGTGTAGTCCAGTGCTAGCGAAGGTTTTTACCAACTCGATTCGTGGAACTACTTATGAAAAATCTACTCTACAAATTCGTGGAACAAAGCTTACTTCAGCTAACAACCCTGCTCGAGTTGTATTTGTAGCGAATAGTAATCAAAGATATACATTACCGGTAATAGATACAGTTAACAAACAACAAGACAGAGTTGTTGTAGTAATGCCTGCTTTCCCTAATACGGATAACGGTGTAACTATAATTCAAGGAAGATTGGAAATTAGTGGAGGTGCAACATCTGCTTCTTCTCCAGAAATTTTCCCTCTAATTTTGGTTAAAAGACCACCAGGAGTAGTTTTCAGCGATGATAATGTTGTCTCTGATTTACCTACCGTTGATAATAGCGGTCAAGTTGATGGCGGTCCACAAGGTCCTCAAGGAGAAAATGGTGCAACAGGCGCAACAGGTCCACAAGGTCCTCAAGGTATAGCCGGTGCAACAGGTCCACAGGGTCCTCAAGGTATAGCTGGTACGCCGGGTACACCTGGTCCACAAGGTCCTCAAGGTGCAACTGGTCCTCAAGGTCCAGCAGTAAATTCAAATACTATTACTAATTTGCCTAACCTAGTTCAAGCGGGATCTCAAGGTGCTACTTTGACTATAAATAGTGATCTTGTTCTTGAAGAAGATCTGACTGTGAATGGTTTAGTAACTTTAAATAGTGTAGATTTAAATTTAACTAATGGAACAACGGTTAATGGTAGGGTTGCATTGAGAGTATCTTCAAGTGCTGAACTTGATACTTTATCAAATACACTTGTGCCAACTGAAAGATTTGTAGATGTAAGCGATACTAACGTAATTGTTATTAGTAACAACAACGGTAATACAGACATCATTACTGAACTGAGAGGTGGTATTGAAGGTCAACACGTAACGTTTACTATGGATCCTTTAAGTACAGGTACTGTTTCAATATCAGATGATGATAGTAATCTTCCTGATCGTATCAATTTAGCGGAAGGTATCGGATCTGGAGGAGTCGTAACTTTTACAGCCGGCGACACTCTTCAATTAATCAATATTAATGGTTCATGGTTTCAACTAACCATCTCTAATAATAGTAATTAATAATATAGATAGTGAGAAAATAAAAGCCCCGGTATATCCGGGGCTTTTTGCTTTTTGGAATTTTATCCAACTTCATCATTGAAGTTTAGTTATTGTTTTTTCGATTAGCGGTTAAACTATGACTCAACTGAGAATAGTTTACCTTGCATAACATAGTGTACTGCTGACAAGCCCACTAAAACATAGACTATATCTGCAATTCCAAAATGTCCGAATAGGATTTGTACTAAATCCATGTGCAGGATTCCAACTAATCCCCAATTTAATCCTCCTACTACTAGAAGAATCGATGAGATTAATTTCAATAAATGCATAAAGCACCTCCTTTGAGCTAGTACCTAACAACCTATCTAAATCGTTTAGACGCTTACTCTGTACTTTCTCTGTTGATGTCCTTATACCCGAAGCAGGTTAAGAATATGTACTTTTTTTAATTTTTCTTGCCAATATTTATAAGGGTTTGGGGGAAATTACCTGAAATTGGGTACTTTGTACCAAGGGCTAACCCCTAAGGTTATAATTATTCCCCATGTCTAAAAACTATCAGATTGGCATTCTTGGCTGCGGCACCGTTGGTTCAGGTGTTGTAGCGGTCTTAGCTAAGCTAAAAACTGACATCGATATCAATAAGATTTATGTGCGTAGTGAAGCGCGTGCCAAAGAGCTAGCCACTAAACTTGGTTTGGATTTGAAAATTTTTACTTGGAATGTAGATGACGTTATCGCCAATCCAGAAATAAATTTAGTAGTGGAATTAATGGGCGGTGTTAAAGACACAAAGGCTTTGCTAATCAAGGCTCTCACTAATGGTAAGGATATTGTTACTGCTAATAAAGATTTACTTGCGCTTGAAGGTGCTGAACTGTTTGAAGTTGCTAAAAAACATCAGCGCACTATTATGTATGAAGCTGCAGTTGCAGGTGGCATACCTATCATTTCTACTTTGAAACAAAGTTTGCGGGCTAATAAAATTCTGAGTCTTTATGGCATCATCAATGGGACAACTAATTATATTCTCGATGTAATGAAGAAGGAAGGTGCGGCGTTTGCTGATGTCCTAAAACGTGCTCAGGAATTAGGGTTTGCGGAAGCTGATCCGACTAATGATGTTGATGGTCATGATGCTGCTTATAAGATTGCGATTCTTGCTTCTATTATTTCTGGTAAACGTGTTGATGTAAACAAAGTTTATCGGGAAGGTATTCGTAAAATTACACAGACGGATTTTCGTTCAGCAGAGAAGCGTGGCTTTGAAATTAAATTATTGGGAATCATTAACAATGATGATTCTAAGCTTGATGTAAGAGTGCATCCGGTGTTTGTAAAGAAGGACAATCCTTTAGCAAGTGTACAGTTAGAGAATAATGCGATTCTGGTGAAGGGTGATGCTGTAGGTATGCTTACTTTAATTGGCAAGGGAGCTGGTTCGCTGCCGACTGCAAGTTCAGTAGTGGGAGATATATTGATGCTCGCTGCCCAAAATCAGAACACCGCAAACCCGCATCCACAGTATGTTTGCATACATAGTGATTATGCCGAGATGAAGGATATCAGTGAGGCTTCAAACGCTTTCTATGTCAGGGTTTCAATGCACGATAAAATTGGCGTATTAAAAGATTTAGGTGAGATACTTGCAAGACATAATGCTAATGTGAAATTCATCGATCAATATGATGTGCAAGGAACTGAGGCTCATGGAGATTTTATTATTGATCCTTTGCCTGAGAAAGAGATGTCACAAATAGTGAAGGAAATTGCGGCACTTGATTCTATTAAGGGTGTTGAGAGCGTAGTACGGGTATTGTCCTGAGCCTTTATAAAGTTTTCCAAATGAGATCTTGTTTGGCTTTGATTAGTTGTTGCTCTTTGCGATTGCTATAAAATTCGTAAAATTTTAATCCTATTGCCATAAGTATTAATGGAATTAGTACTATTGCATAAAATACATATAAGGGGTTCCAGAACTCTGTATTCATTTTTTTTCCTCTTCCGGTATTATAATTATAGCAATTGCAAAAACAGCTATAGAAGCAGCTCCTGCGATATTAGCAGTATTAAGACTTATGACATTAGGACTTATAAAATGACTTATTACAAAAGTTATAAAAGTAACCTTTGCTATATCTATAAAAACGTCAGATAGTTTTTTGAGTTTTGCTGTGATTTTCATCTATATCCCTAGTAAATATATATAGAGGTCAACTGCAAAATCCCCTAAATCAAAGTTATAGCCTAGCATGCTGGAAATGGCTGTTGAGTATCACACGTTTTTCAGTAACCTAGTATAATAATTAACCGTGAACACTGCAATTACGACAAAAGATAGCCCTTCAATGAAGCTCAAAAGAACGCACATGTCTACCTCTATTACGGCTGCCTGTTTAGGACAAGATGTAGTAGTGGCTGGTTGGGTAGAGACCGCAAGAGATTTAGGTGGATTGATATTTATTGATTTGCGTGATCACAGAGGAACGGTGCAAGTGGTATCTGATCCTTCGCGCAATCCAGAAGTGCATAAGGTGTTTGAGAAACTCAAGAGTGAATACGTGATTGCTTGCAAGGGTCCAGTAACTATTAGACCTGAGGGTTCTGAAAATACTTCTATTAAATCTGGTGCTATTGAAATATATCCTACAGAAGTAGAGATATTGAATACATCTAAAGTTTTACCTTTCCAGATTGATACTGTTGATACAGTGAACGAAGATCTAAGACTTAGATATCGTTATTTAGAATTGCGCAATGAAGCTAAGCGAGTGCATTTGATCAATCGTCACAAGATAGTGCATGCAATTCGTAGCTATTTAAATGATGAAGGATTTATGGAAATAGAAACTCCTATTCTTTCTAAATCAACTCCTGAAGGTGCGCGTGACTACTTAGTACCGAGCCGTGTGCATCCGAATAATTTTTATGCTTTGCCGCAATCACCACAACTTTATAAACAGTTGTTGATGATGAGTGGTTTTGAAAAGTACTATCAAGTAGCGCGTTGTTTCCGTGATGAAGATTTGCGCGCGGATCGTCAACCTGAGTTTACTCAGATAGACTTGGAGATGTCATTTGTTACTCAAGAAGATATTATGGAAGCGACTGAAGGCATGATCAGGACAGCGTTTGAAGCGATTGATATTCAAGTAGAAACTCCTTTCTTGCGCATGAGTCATGATGATGCGATGAACTTTTATGGTTGTGATAGACCAGATATGCGTTTCGATATGAAGTTAGTTGATCTAACTGATGTGATGGCGGCTTCTGAGTTTCAAGCTTTTGCTAACATCGCTAAAGATGGTGGCAAAGTCAAAGCGATCAACTACAAAGGTGGCGCGAAACTTAGTCGTAAAGATATAGATGATTTGAGAGACTTAGCGATGAGCCATGAGTATGGCGCTAAAGGTCTTGCTTGGATTACTTATAAAGTTTCTGAGGAAGGTAAGCCTTATGAGCTTCAATCTCCGATAGTGAAGTTCTTTAAAGAAGCTGAACTTGCTGAGATTACTAAACGCACTGGCGCGGAAGCTGGCGATGTATTGCTTTTCGTTGCAGATAAAACTGCTTTAGTGCATCATGTACTTGGTAAATTAAGATTGCATATTGCTAAGAAAGAAGGCTTGATGGATCCAAAAGACATTAAGCTAGTTTGGGTAGTGGATTTTCCGATGTTTGAATATGATGAGAAAAGTAAACGTTACAAAGCTAATCATCACCCATTCACTATGCCGCATCGTGATCATTTAGAGAAATTAGAAACTGATCCAGCTGGAGTGAAGACTTATGCTTATGACATTGTGTTTAATGGTATTGAACTTGGTGGTGGATCTATCAGGGTGCATAATACTGAAATCCAAAAGAGAATTTTTACTACGTTAGGAATTGATGATGCTACTGCTAAAGATAGATTTGGATTCTTGCTTGAAGCATTAGAAATGGGAGCACCGCCACACGGTGGTATCGCATTAGGCTTAGATCGTTTCGTGATGCTACTTTCAGGTACTGAAAGCATAAGAGACGTAATTGCTTTCCCTAAAAACCAAGCTGCTGTTTGTCCTCTATCATCAGCACCGTCTGGTGTTGATCAAGAGCAACTTGAAGAGTTGTTTTTGAAGTTGGTAGAGCCTGAAGTTAAAGAGTAGTTTTACTTTACGACAAAGAGATCCTTACGTCGCTTCGCTCCTCAGGATGACGTTTATTTACAAATCACCAGGAATCTGGAAAGAATCCCAGTCATTTACGAAGTGACCATCAAGGCTGATGTTCTTCGCTGTGAATGGAGCACAGATGCCGAATTTGATACCGTCAACAAAACCTTTAATTAAACCGGTTACTGCACCTGGAACAGCACCGAATACAAAACCTAGAGTTTTAGAAACTAATTGTGCTGGTAGGCTCTCTCCTAGATTCTCTTGCATTTTGTCTGATACTTGTACGCCTTTAGAGAAAGTACCTCTGAGTGTTCCTGCTACTGTACTGATAGGTGCTCCAACTAGCACTCCCAGAGTGCTTTTCACAGGGTGTGCGTTGCAAGTGCCTTTCTCTTTAGGCTCTTCAGTTACTGTAGTGGTAGTAGTTGTTTGTTTTAAACTTTCGATACGTTCAGAAAGTAATTTTTGGTTTTCTGCTTTAAGTCCGTTGATTTCTGTTTGCAAGCCATCGTTGCTAGTTGCAAGTTCTTTAAGTTTAGTAACTAAAGCTGCGATCTTATCATCGAGTTCTTTAGCTTTAGCTTCAAGTCTGTATTTTGAGCTTTCGCATTCATCTAGTTTAATTCTGTAAGTGTCTAGAGCTTGTTGAGACTCTTCGTCTACTTCAACCATTTCACCAGTTACTACTCCGGCTTTGGCGATTCTAGGGAAAGCTGCTGAACAAATTAGAACTGATGCTAAAAATACTCTACTAACTTTGTTGAAATTAATCATAGGTTTGAAAATAGCATAAAACCAAGATGGGGTGCAAGTTTTTCTAACATGTATTTCGCCCGAAGGGCGAAATACATGTTACCAGTAGAGGTGATATTTTCCTTGTGAATCAAGAATTCCATGCCCCTGCAGACTAATACGCGCGTCTGTTTCTTGCACTTCGGTCATCGCTGCAATTTGATGATAATGCAAACCAGAATGAACTATAAAATCTCCTTCTTGGAACTGATGATAGTTTGGTGTTTCTGCAGCTAATTTATCATTGCGCTCTTCTGGTGATAAATCTTTCAAATCATCATAAGTATAATCCCAACTATAAATCCCGCCACCAGCGCTTGGTAACTGCAAGTAAGCGGTGAAGCTAATTGAATTATTAGGATCGTATTGTAAATCACCCCATTCTAGATCTCTGTATTGCAAATCCACATGCCTTGAAGCGATGGGAATCTCAAATAGTTCATCTGCTAAGAAGATGTGAAACCCAGGCAGAGCTTGCTTTTCATCGTATATCACTGGCTTGCCTAAAATGCTTTCTAGTTCTTGTGCGACTTTGGCATAAAGCCAATCAAATTCCTTATCTAAGATTGGATTAAATTTGTTTGCCCATTTATAGTAACGCTCTTGATCTTCACTAGCGTCCATATAGCTAGCAGCACCCAATGAAAAGAAAGGATACTCAAAATAGCCACCTCTATTTATCCAATGTTCACGAAGTTTATGTACAGAATTAATAACTTTGGTTCTATCTTCTGTAGTAAAAATATTTTTAAGAGTAAACTTCTCGGTCATTCGTTATACTATATTTAAACCCATGTCATCTACTAAGACTAACCCTTTCAGCATCACTAAAGAAGAGCTTCCTAAGTTGCCTAAGTGGTTACGTAATCATAAACCAAAATATCATTTTAATGAACTGATTAAAAAAATGCCGCTTGATGGCATGACTACTGTTTGTGAAGAAGCGAAGTGTCCTAATCGTGGTGAGTGTATTTCTCGTGGCATTGTTACGGTAATGATTTTGGGGTCGCAATGTACGCGCGCTTGTACTTTCTGTGCGGTTGGTAGAGAAGAGCCCGCTGCAGTAGATACTGAAGAGCCGCAGAAGATGCTTGATATGGTGAATTATATGGGAGCCAAGTATGTGGTGATTACTTCTCCTACACGTGATGATTTGTTTGATGGTGGGGCAGCGCATTTTAGAACCGTTACTGAGTATGTGCGTGAGCATAGACCTGATGTGAAGTTAGAACTCTTGATTCCAGATTTCCAAAATCAAGATTTTGCTTTTGATGAGATTATTGCAGCGAAACCAGATATGCTTTGCTTTGATATTCAAACAGTTAAATCTTGTTACCACTATGTGCGCCCAGGATTTAGTTATGAAAAGGGTTTGAGCTTATTTAAATATTTTAGAGAACATAGTGATTTGAAATTGAAGAGTGGAATTATGGTGGGTTTGGGCGAGACGCAGGCAGAGATGCTTGAATTATTTCAAGACCTCTATGACTCTGGTGTGCGCTATGTCACTGTGGGACAGTATTTGCAGCCACCGGGTATGCAACTACCTGTAGTTGAGTATGTGGAACCGAGCACCTATGAGTTCTACACTAAAGAAGCTGAGAAGATAGGATTGTGGATTCAAGCTGGTCCTTTGGTGAGAAGTAGTTATATGGCGGATCATCTTGAGGCACAAGGGCATGAGTAGAGCATCAGTCCGTCATTGCGAGGAAGGCTCGAAGAGCCTGACGAAGCAATCTCTTCTGCTGAATCCCATGGCTCGTGATACTGAGCTGTTTCAGACTTTTGACTTAAGTCAAAAATTAGAGCCGATCTTTTTTTTCTATACTTGGGATAAGCCAGCTATAACTATTGGTAAGATTCAGCGTGGAAGAGAAGCTTTGATTCAAGAAGCGGAAGCTTTAGGAATCCCTTGCTACCTGCGTCCTACAGGTGGACGTGCTGTTTTGCATGGTGGAGATATTTGTTATACCTTCATTGGCGCGCAGACTGATCCTTTATATGGGGGTACTATGCAGGAGTCTTTTAAGAAAGTGAATCAGATGGTGATAGGGTTGGTGAATGAAGCCGTGTCGGTCATTACTAGTGAACGTAGTATGTTTATAAATCATGAGATCGCCACGTCGCAACCTACGGTTGCTTCTCGCGATGACATGATTAGCCATATTAACTGTTTCTCGAGTGCTGTTTGTAATGAAGGATTATTTAACGGTCATAAAATCATCGGTGCCGCGCAAGCTATGGGTTCTAGGAGTTTTATTCAACAGGGCTCGATACAGATTAATAAAGTAGAAACCAGTTTAGAATATTTTCAAGCGCAGAAAACTTTAAGTGAGTTGATAGATTTAAATTTAAACCTGCAATCTTTTTGTGATAATTTAAATGCTTTACCGTAATTTACAAAACAGGTATTTTACTCTTGGATCTTTAGTACTTTATCTATATGATTTAGCATAGTTAAAAACTTTTCACGCTGTCCTTCTTCACGACATTGATCGGACGATAAGTTGATACAAGGGATGCGATTAGCATTAAATCTCATTATTTGATCTTTTTCAGGCAATAATAAATCTGCTTCCTCTAAAGTTCCTTCTATTTTATGTTCTGCATCAACACAAAAAGCACCAATATTTCTAGGATGCTTAACATCTGTAGATGCATTAACAAGAGCGACTACTTTATTTGGACCGGCCATTTCCCTCAAAGCAAGCAAGTGTTGCTGCATTTCTTGATCCCCTTCAATCATCCTTTCTGTAAAATCATCAAACACAATCACTCTGTCTGCCTTTTCGATTTCTTCAGCTAAAGTTAAATCCTGATATCTCGCCAAAGTTTGACATAAGAGTCTTCCTTTGATATTCTGGCGTTGTTTTCGCTCATCTAGAATATTTTCACCACGGTCACCAAAAATTCTTCGAGAGGCACTTCCATACATATGATCCCCATACATTCCATTAATTACATATAACTCTTTTCTTACTGGTTCAGCCATGATGTGAAATTATATCGCTCTAGATATCAAGGGACAAGGATGAAGTATGCATTGTCGGCTAAACCTCTTGCCCTATATAGCTTTCCCAATTTAATATTTACGTCTATACAATAGTGATATTATCTATTAATTGTCAGACCTATTGAAAGGAGGTCTAATGTCTACTGCTATTAGCGCAGTGCCAATGACTACTATTGATTATTCAACTGGGCCGCAAACGAGTCAGCCTCAGACTACTTCGTCGCGTTTACCAGAGCAATCATTTGTCCAAAATTCGTCTGAACAAAAGAAAGAACATAGTCTGTTGCATGCACTAACCGAAAATGTTTGGTTTAAGAGTCATCTACCTGAGGCACTCAATGTTTTATCGATTTCTAGTAACGGTGCTGCTGCTGTTGCTAATATGTTTAATTTTTCAAATGGGGTGAGGGATTTTGCTAATAGCTTTGGAAAATTTGGAGCTAAAACTTTCCTTATCATCAATGGTGCTATCAATGCTATTGAATATTTTTGTAAAGGAAATTTTCTTGGAGCTTTAGGACATTTCAATGACATCATCGTCGGTTCTACTGTACCCCATGATCATCTCTATCTTGATCGAGGTACTGCTTCTGGTACTTATACTCTTGCTAATTCACTTGCCATCATTAATAACCGTGATAAGTTTACATCTTTTGGTGATCACCTAAGCCATATAGTAGAAGGGTTTAAGAAGAGTTATCAGAATTTCTTTTCTAAGGATTTCTTCAAAAACCTTGCCAATGCTAATAATGGAATGTTTGGCGTGGCTTCAGGTATATTTTGTAATCTTGGTGTACTTACTTGGTTCCTTACTAACAATGAGAAGCTAGGAACTGCGATAAGAGATTTTGGTGGGATTTTGATGGATATAGAACAAGCTCATCTGGGACATTTGAAAATGGGACGTAAATATTACTTTATGTCAGGGCTTGGTTTGTTAGGTGGTACTGTCTCTGATTTCTTGGCAAAGATGCTTCCTTATTATAAAAAAGTTTTTGTACCTTTGAGTCTTTGTATTGATGGTATTGGAAGGTACTTGTTGAGGATCTCTCATAATAGAAATGAGTTATCGCAAACTAAAGCTGAGTCAAAGCCAGAACTAAAGGAGCCTGTAGTTCAACCTGATTCAATGCCTGCTATTGAGAAGACACCTTTAACTCGTCGTGAGGCAGCAAGTTCGCTAGCACAAATGCCAGCTTGATATAATCTACCTTGTCCCAAAATCGCCTCGTTCTGGACAATTTTGAACAAGGTAAGTAAGAACTATGAAAACTAAACTTTCTGATAAACCTATAGTAATTATTGGCGGTGGTCCTGGAGGATATTCTGCGGCACTTGAACTGAGAAAAAAATTCTCTGAACAACGTATTATTCTTTTTGAAAAAAATAAACTTGGTGGAACTTGCTTGCATGTGGGTTGTATCCCCAGTAAACAATTACACTCGATTACTAATCTAGAAGATTTCCCTAAGTTGCTTGCTAAGAACAAGATGATCTTAGAGAAAGGGATTGCTAGTGAATTGAAAGCTGCAAATATAGAAGTAATTATTGCGGAATTTGAAGAACTGGAATACTCCCACCTGATTATTGCCACTGGTTCTAAACCTCGTACTCTGAAAGAGTTTCCGCAAGCTTTAACCAGTGACACATTTTTCTCGGAGGGGAATTTAGCTAAAGGGTTTGCTGAGAAATATTGTTTTATTGGTGGCGGTTATATCGGGGTAGAGTTGGCTTCTATGCTTGCTGCTCATGGTAAACAAGTACGCATTATTGAAGTACAAGACAATATATTGTCTTTTTTGGATAAAGATATTCATGCCAAATTAATGCAAGCGCTTAAGTCTCAGAAGATCAAAATAGAAACTGGTGTAAAAGATCTAGCGCAAATCAAACTAGAAGAAGGAGAAGAGGTGTTTGTATCAGTAGGTCGTGAACCTATTATTCCATCAGTCACTCAGTTACCCAATCACTTCGTAATTGGCGACGCTTCTCAAGAAATCGCACTCGCTCATTATGCTTACGCTCAAGCAAAACAACTTGCAGCAAAACTTGCTGGCGAGAATTATGAAATCGATAAATCAAAAGTGCCGCTGGTAATTTTTACGAAACCCGAAGTAGCATCTATCGGATTAAACGAAACGCAAGCTAGAGAAAAATATGGCGATGCAATTGAAACGAAAATAATTAACTGGGCAAGTAATGGTAAAGCGCGCGTCTCAGGTAATGATCGTGGCATGACTAAGTGGATTATTTACGATGATAAAGTTTTGGGCTGTCATGTGATTGGTGAACATGCTACTGATTTGATTTCTATTGTTGTTCCTATCATCAATATGGATGTTTCTATTCAAGAAATGCAGAGATGGATATATCCTCATCCGACTTTAGGTGAGATTTTTTCTTTCTAATAAAAATATTTTTTCAATTAACTGATACTTAATATAAATCCGTTAGACCTATAGAGTTCGGATCGCGGGGCTTCCTAGAAAAAGGACTAAGGGGGTTCCAAATGAAACTAATTAATGTTGCTTTAGCTCTAGCGCTGTTGTTGAACGGTTTTAATAGAGAGGTTTTTGCTTCTGTAAATTCCCAGTATATGGATAAGGGGATTGTATCCAAAAGAGACACTGCTAGAAAATTACCCGCGCAGAATGATCTCAAGAATTTTGTTTCAGCTTGCGATGACTATGTGAATGGCGAAATTATAGTCAAGATGAAGGCTAGCTTGCCAACAAATAGCAACAATAGAGTCAAATTTTCAACTCTAGGAACAGGATCTACTGTTAACTCTCAAGACAGTTCTGCAGTAGAGTCATATTTGGAAAGAAATATTCCGGCTTTAGGGAATATAAATATTGATAAGGCTATAAAAAGCTCTATTGATACTACTTCTAGCTTATCGTTGTCTAATTTTACTGCTACTAGTAAAAACAGAGTTGTACAAAGTCCAGCTAAAACCAAATTGCAGCTTAAGGCTGAAAATCTAGAGAAAAAATATGGCTTTGATAGAGTTTATAAAATTCATACTAATCAAAATGATTGTACTAGTTTAGAAAGATTGATTAAGCAAATCGATGCTGATGCTAATGTAGAATATGCTGAAGCAAATCGTAAGGTTAAAGTTAATAATGTGAATATTAATGATCCTTTGTATTTAAGTCAGGGAGAGGTCTGGGGGCTTGGGTATGATGAGCTTTGGGGTTTAAAACAGATTAAAGCTGATCAAGCTTGGGATATTAGTCGCGGTACGAATGTTGTTGTTGCGGTAATTGATACGGGAGTTGATTACGATCATCCTGACCTTTGGGATAATATTTGGGTTGATCCAAACTTAGTCTTTGACAGAAACCAAGATGGGAAAATAAATTTAGATGATGCTGATTTGGATGGAGACAAAAAGATAACCGGGGATGAAATTATTCCTGGAATGTTTGGTTATGATTTTGCTTATGATGATAATGATCCTCGTGATTTTCAGGGGCATGGTACACATGTCTCGGGGACTATAGCTGCGGTAGCTAATAATGCTAAAGGTATAGTTGGAATAGCGCCAAATGCTAAAATCCTCATGCTGAAAGGTTTAGATGACACTGGTTTTGGTACTTATCAAGCTCTTGCTTCGGCTGTAAAACGTTCAGGGGATATGTTGGCAACTAATTCTCATATTAATTCACTTGTAACTAATAATTCTTGGGGAGGTTATGGATATAGTCAAACTATTGCTGATGCTTTTGAATATGCTAAAGAGTTAGGTGTGATTAATGTTGTTGCAGCAGGCAATGCAACAGACGATGCTATAAATTATTCTCCAGCTTCTTTGCCATCTGTTATTACTGTGGCAGCATCACGTGTTGATTCTGGCTTAGCAGGATTTTCTAATTATGGTCTTAGTGTTGATGTGGCAGCTCCAGGTGGTGGTGATGCTAGTGATTTTGACAAGTCCAATATTCTATCTACTATGAATACAAATTCAGAGATTGCAAGTTTTAGTACAGAGCTAGTTGTTCAAACGGATGCAGAAAGAGGAGACTTTGCTTATGTTCGTATTGCTGGAACATCTATGGCTAGTCCACATATAGCTGGAGTAGCGGCTCTTATTAAATCTTTGCACCCAGATTATGATTTAGAGGATATTAGAAGCCTATTGCGTAATAATGTTGATCCTATTTATTCTAATAAAATAGAAACTAATAAAATAGAAACTGGTATTGTTAATGCTTTTGCAGCTGTGAACTTAGATAGAGTTCCTCCTAAAGCATTTTTGCATCCAGTTAGAGAGCCTTTATCAGGAAAAATTAATTTAAATGGAACAGCTAGTTCTGTAGGTTTTAATAATTATATTTTGGAATATGCGACTCAAGATGCTGCAAATGAAAATCAATGGACTGCTATTGGTACTTTCCATACGGCTGTTGATGCAGGTTTGCTTTTACAGGATTTCGATACTTTTGCTTTACCTGAAGGTGAGCTCTTAATTAGACTTACTGTCTATGATAGTAATGGTTCAATGGCGCAGGATTTAATTAAGGTTAATGTTGATAATATCGAATTGATTTATCCGCTAGATGATCAGTTAAATTTTGAAGACTTACTAGCTGGTAGACTATTGACTTCCTTTGAAACAACTACTGTTGGTAAATTATTATTGCCAATTATTATTAGAAGTTCTCAAGCACTTTCTAATTTAGAAATAAGGATTGTTGATGATCAAGGTATCGCTGTTGATGCAAATTTGATTGAATATACAGGAGATGAATCAGTAGTTGCTCATATTGATACTAGCAAATTAACTCATGCTGGTTACTATACTGTACAACTTTTTATTTCTGATAATTTACTTGAATCAACAGGGTTTGTTTATGAGCCTAAACTAGCTGTGGTAGAACCTTTCAAGCTGACTGATGATAGTTATGATTTGTTGTATGAGCACTTTACAGTAAATGATTTTAATAACGATGGGATTACTGATATTCTTGTTGGACAAGCATCAAACATTAAAGTAGTTCATGCTAATGGTGGAGATCTATTGGCGCATAATTTCCCTCAATCAGCAATTTATCGTTCTCCTCTGATTGCTGATTTATATGGTAATGGAAATAAATTGCTTATAAACCCTATTCTTGATTTTCATGAGCATATCTATCGAGTGAAAGTTGTTGATAAAAATTCTAATGAGCTAAATAATTGGGAATTAGCTCTTGTTCCGAATAGTTTGCATCTTGAAACGATGATCAGTGATGTAAATTATGACAAGAAACCAGATATTCTTGCTCTTTCTACAATACGTAATGGCAATGGCTTTGTTTTTGTTCACCTGAGCACTGCTTTCCTGGGAACTGATAATTTGGTTCATAAGGAACATCGTTTACTTACTAGTTTTCAAGGTTCGGCTCTGGATTCAATAGTTGTAGACTTGGATGCAGATGGTAAAGATGAACTAGTGTTACTGACAACTGGTGATAAGTTATATGAAAGTGCTATTAGAATTTTCTCACTTGAAGGTAATTTATTGAGAACCATACCTGTTAATCTTTATGGAAACTATGATGCATCACTAAGTGCCGCAGATATAGATGGTGATGATGATTTTGAAATAGTAACGGTAGACTATGCAGAAGATGCATCTTCTGATGGTTCAAAAATTATAGTGAATGTCTTTAATCATGATGGTTCTATTCTCTCTGGTTGGCCTTTTACTACTACGGTTGGTAATTGGTTATCTATTAATGATGTTGTAATTGGTGATTTAAACAATGATGGTCTTCCAGAAATTGTCTTCGCTGCTTATAGAGCCGAATACAATAGGTCTATTGATGACTATGAGCATATTGATTATATATTTGCTTTAAATAAAGATGGACAACCATTGGCAAACTATCCGCTAGTAAGGCATTTAGCATTTGATCAATTAACTGATCTTGCTAATTCTGCTCCATCATCTATCGTTATTGCTGATGTAGATAATAATGGCAAGGCAGATATCGTTGTTGCCATGGAACCTGATAAAGATACAAGAGAAGTGATTTTCGCTTATCAAGCTGATGGCTCTATGGTTCGAGGATTCCCATTGCATGCAGCCAATGCTACTCCAAGGTTCTACGGAAATGTCCCTAATAGCATGGCTCTTGGTAACTTTGATAATGATGCTGGTATGGAATTAGTGTTTGCTGATGTTCTCAAATATGTTTATGTCTATGATTTAGATGTTTCTGCTACTGCCAAAGTTGAATGGGGAATGTATAGAGCTGATGTCGAGAACTCAGGTGTTTATGGGAAGAAACGTAAACCACGTCTCAAAGCGGATTTGAGCATAGCGATAGTAGCGGATAAGACTACTGTTAATACTGGCGATATAGTTACCCTTGAGTTACAGGCACGTAACAATGCCAATGCAGCTACAGGTTCAGTGAATCCAGCTTATGGGGTAGTGGCTACCATGGATATTCCTGCTGACTTAAGTCCCGTTACTATTAACGAAAACTGTTCTATTAGAGACAATAAGATGACGTGTAATTTTTACACTGTGGCTTCTGGAGCTATAAAGCGCTTCCCATGTCAATTTAGAGCTACTAATAATGAATTTAAAAATATAGAGATTCCTGTTGGAGCTGCGAGTGTTACTGCTACTAGTTTAGTTCCAAGTCATAGATCTGTAGATCCTAATCTTACTAATAATATATCTAATATCGTGAGAGTTTTGGTTAATCAGAGAAAAGTAGATTTGAGTTCAAAAATTTCAATTGATAAGTCTAAAGTTTTACCTGGTGATTTGGTTACTTTAGAAGTGCAAGCTATCAATAATACGAACGTAGTTCAACGAGGATGGATTGCTGATGCATATGGTGTAAAAACTACTATGCAACTGCCTGCAGGATTAACTCCTGTAACGCTTGATAGTAATTGCTACATTGAAAATAATGTTTTCGGTAATGTACTCACTTGCAATTTTAGTACAGTGAAGTCTGGGGCTAGGAAGCGTCTCTTTAATACTTTTAGGACTAATAATGTTATGCAAGACACTTCAATATTAATCGATGGAGCTTTTGTTAGAGCTACAAGTGAAGTCTTGAACCAAATTTCTATTGATCCTAATAGTTCTAATGATCTATCTAATAGTATTAACCTTCTTGTTGCACCAAGAAGAGCAGATTTAAGTATCAGTAGGATTACTACTAATAAAACTACTTACTTAAAAGGTGAAGAAGTGGCAGTGACAGTAGTTGCTAATAATAATGTAGGATTAGGTAACTATGATGCTTATGGAGTAGTGCTAAAAATACCTCAACCAAGTTTTCTTACCTTTGATCCTCTTAGACAAGATCCGAATCAATTTTGTGAGTTAATTAATGGTGAGATAGTTTGTCAGTTATTTACTATTTTGGTTGGAGCTTCTAAGAGTAGGACAATTAAGTTCTTTATACCTGCAAACTCTACTGTTGGTACTAGGGATATTACTATTGGCTCTGCAACGGTGATAGCAGGAAGTACTATTGCTAATCAATTTACTCTTGATCCTAATGCTAATAACAATACTTTATATACCAATATAAGTACTGCTCAATACGCCGACCTCTCTATGGATATTAAAGCTAATAAAACTAGCTATAAGTATAATGAGAATATAAGTTTGACTTTCACTGTCTTTAATAGAGCAGATGCAAGTAAATCTTATGTCTCTGATGCCTATGCTGTAATGTCTAGAATGGCTCTCCCTGCTAATTATGATTATGCTGGAGATAATTCATATTGTACGGTTGATACTAATAGGATTTTGACTTGTAATTTTTATACGCTTAAATCTACTGTTAGTAAATTCCAAGTGGTTACTCTGAAGCCTGCAGCAACAGCTAAAGCTGGAGCTAGAACTCTGAGTCTCAGTGCTACTAATAGTTCTGAGGCTACGGTTTTAACGCAGAAAACTATTGATCCCGTAATTATTAATGATACTAAAAGTATCAACGTTACAGTGCAATAGTTTCTATCAATTTACTTGAATCCATAATCCCCTCTTAACTTATCCGGGAACAACTCATCTATTGGGTTGAGGGATCTCAGTTAATGAGGGGATTATAAATGAAGTTAATTAATGTTGCTCTGGTTACAGTTTTACTGTTTAATGGCTATGCAAATGCGGCAAGCGTAAAATTTGGAGCAGCGAAACAGCCCTCTAAAAGTGCTACAACCAGCGCAAATAGCTCAGCTACGATTGCTGCGGCATCTCATAGTAATGTTTTAAATCAGTGTCCGGAGCACGCTCCAGATGAGATAGTCGTTAAAATGAAAGCAGGAAGTGTAGGCGGTTCTGGTAGATCCCGTTCATCACGCAAAGCCAAAGCTATATCACCATTAACATCAGGAAATAGTAAAACTGATGATCAAGCTCAATTAGAAAAAATTATAGGCAAGGGTGGAATTGAACAAGTAGATAATATTTTTGTAGATGATTCATCATCAAGCCCTGCTGCTCAGAAGAAAGCAAAGGTATTGAAAAATAATAATGTGAAATTTTTACTTAAGAAGAAAGGTTTAGATAGGGTTTATAGAGTTAAAGTTAGTTCAAATAGAAAAACTTCTAAGAGACCGAAGTCTGCCAAGAAAGCTAAAACTACAGCTCATACATTTAAAGCTAATGATTGTCAGGAATTAAATAAATTAATAGAGAAATTAAATAACGATCCTGCTGTTGAATATGCAGAGTTAAATATGCTTGTTAAGCCTAGTGCGCTAGTCAATGACCCTTTGTTTTTAAGTCATGGTGAGAATTGGAGTTTTCCTTATGATGAGTTATGGGGAATTAAAAAAATTCAAGCTGATAAAGCTTGGGATATAAGTACTGGTAATGGTGCGATAGTAGCTGTAATAGATTCTGGAGTGAATTATAATCATCCTGATCTTTGGGATAATATTTGGGTTAGTCCTGATCCTGATTTATATGGTGATCGTAATCATGATGGAGTTACTAATTTCCAAGATGTGGATTTGAATCATGACGGTAAAGCGTCTTTAGATGACTTAGATTTAGATGCTAATAAGATTATTAGCCAGGATGAAATTATTTTTGGAGCTATTGGTTATGATTTTGAAAACTCAGATTTAGATCCTATGGATGAAACTGGACACGGTACTAAGGTGGCAGGAATCATTGCTGCAGCAAATAATAATATAGGTGTTGTAGGAGTCGCTCCTAAGGCTAAAATCATGATACTTAAAGCTGTTAGTTCTGAGTTTGCCTATGTAACTGATGTCGTTGATGCTATTCTTTTTGCAACTCATATGGGTGCTCATATATCTAATAATTCTTGGACGGGATCATCTAGTAGCTTTTTGACTGAAACTTTTGAGTTGGCGAATGCTGCTGGTATGTTAAATATTGTGGCAGCTGGTAATAATCATTCTGATGCCCAGTACTATTCGTTAGGGGATGATACAGCTCTCACAGTTGCAGCTTTAGATGAAACTGATAAAAGACTAAGTTCTTCTAATTATGGAGACGTAGTTGAGCTCGCTGCACCTGGTGGTGGTAGTACTGAAGAAAGCATTGATAATATTGTTTCTACTATGTCGTATACTTTTCCGCCGGATTCTAATTTGCAAGTAGGTAGCTTAGAACCTGGAAGGGAAGGCTATCATATAAGAGACGGATATTTTAGATTTAGTGGTACCTCTGCGGCGACACCATATGTGGCTGGAGTTGCAGCATTAGTGAAAGGGAAAAATTTTAATTTAACTAATACTGAGATAAGGTCTATTTTGCTACATACTGTAGATTCAGTTAACACGGATAAATATGTAGGGCGTGGAAGAGTTAATGCTTTTAAGGCTGTGTCAGCAGATAGAGTCCCAGGGTTGCCAGTTGCTCAAATTGAAACTATTAGTTCTCCAGTTGAAGGTATTTTTGATTTGAGAGGAACTGCTTATGCTGAAAAATTTGCTTATTATACGATTGAATATAAAAATTACTCTTTGCAAGATCCAATTATTTATGATTCAAGAGAGCATGATGGACGACCTGTTACTAATGGTGTTATAGCAAGGCTTGATAGTAGGGAATTATTCTTAGGTAGAGCTAATCTTGAATTAAAAGTTTATGATACGGATGGTTTTGTTACTAAGAAATCTATTTCTTTTGATGTTGTTGATAATTCTGGAGACACTGTCGCTTCACTAGTATATTCAAGGAAAGCCTCTGAAATTGACTATTTTGATTCAATGATTCCAATAATTATCAAGATTCGTAAATCAAATAATAATGCTGCGGTATTAAAGAAAGTAAAACTGAAGCTAGAAGGTTCGATAAGAGATTTAACACGTTATAAAGCGAAGTCAAATGCTGCTATTCCAGGACTACCATTAATTAAGTTTGAGAATAATGGATTAACCTTAGATGATAACTCTTCTATTGGTAGAGAGGAGTTGGTTCGTATAACTATTGATCTGGATAAAGCTAATATTGGTGATAGTTTTAAAGTAAAAATAACTGGACTAGATATAGTTGAGCGTATTTCTAATCAAATGCTTTCTGTTAATTATGATGATGCGTTAATTTCAAACAATAATTCAATAGATAGTTTGAAATTTACTGTTGTTAAGAAGGCTCTCGTTGATAAAGCTTATGATCAAGCAACTTCAATGGGTAGGGATAAAATTAATCCATATCTGAATGCTATGCTGGGATCTATCCTTGTTGGGTCTTTAGACTCAAAATCATCTGAATATAGTTATAACAAAAATTTAGATTTTGATGCAAATTATGTAATTAACAATGGCGATATTCAGGTGCTCGAGCAATTGTATGCAAAATATCCGGAGGATAGAGTTTTGCCTGCAGAGACTATTGAATCAATTAATTTTAGTGAGAATCTCGATAGTATTGATATTCAATTTAGTCAGCCTAGCTCTGGAAACTCTTACTGTATGGTATATCTGGACAAAGATGGCTGGTATTTTGGAGGTCGTTTATATGAACCTGGTTTTGGTGCGGATTTGAAAGTAGAACAAATAAAACAAGCTATTTTTGACATTTTTGCAGAGGGCGGTCAGTATAAATTTACGTTTGCTGTTTGTTCTGACACAAATCCTATCCCAGTATATGGTTTTGGGCTTGAAAATCCAATTACACCTTTTTCTTGTAATTCAATTCAGACGATTAAAAAGGATTATACTGTAAATTATAAAACAGAAATTACTGCTAGTAATCCTGAAGTGCAAATTCTATCTAGTAATGGTGATTTTAAAATTTTTAAATTTACTGTTACTAATAAATCTGAACTCCCAATAAATCTCACGTCAGTGCAACTTGCTTATGAAGCTGTTGGTATCGATATATCTAAGGTGAATATCCAAGGAGAATCGTTTAACGAAATTGTAGTTGACGAAAAAAGTAAATCATTATTATTGAATGGTTATCATTATCTTGGCACTGATGAAACATTAGAGCTTCCTGTTAGGATTTCATTAAAAACTGGTGAAACGCAATCTGCGAGAAGTAGTTTGAAATTAAGTTTGGCTAATTTGATTGTAGCAACGAAATATGGCGTTCCGACAAAACCAGAGTTGATTTACAATAGTAAACCATTAAGTCCTACTAATACCAGCTCTACTACTATTCTTCTTGGTGGAGCAGATGTTGATTTGAGCATTTCAAGTTTTACTACTAAGAAAACTACTTACTTGAAAGGTGAGGAGATCGTTTTAACGGCGATTGTGAATAATAATTCTGCTGTTAATAGCGCTTATGGAGTGGTTTTGAGGATGCCTCAACCGGACTTCTTGGTCTTTGATCCTAAAAAACAAGACGCTAATCAGTTTTGTGAAGCAATAAATGGAGAGATTGTTTGTCAACTATCCACGCTTGCAAATGCATCAGCTAAATCAAGAACACTTAAGTTTTTTGTTTCTCCAAATTCTAAGGTTGGTACTAGAGAGCTTGCTATTGGCGCTGCTACTGTATCTGCAACTAGTAATATTGCTAATCAGCTTACAATAGATTCTGTTCTTGCCAATAATACCAAGTCTACTAATGTAAATCTTGTTCAGTATGCAGATCTATCTATAGCTGTTAAAGCTAATAAAACAAGCTATAAGTACAACGAGAATATAGCTTTGACTTTCACTGTCTTTAATAGAGCAGATGCAAGTAAATCTTATGTCTCTGATGCTTATGCTGTAATGTCTAGAATGGCTCTCCCGGCTAATTATGATTATGCTGGGGATAATTCATATTGTACGGTTGATGCTAATAGGATTTTGACTTGTAATTTTTATACGCTTAAATCTACTGATAGTAAATTCCAAGTGGTTACTCTGAAACCTGCAGCAACAGCTAAGGCTGGAGCTAAGACTCTGAGTTTTAGTGCGACTAATAGTTCTGAAGCTACTGTGCTAACGCAAAAAACTATTGACCCTGTAACTATTAATGATACTAAGAGCATTAATGTTACAGTGCAATAATTTTAATTAAGCGAGTTTCTAGAGATCCTGCTAAAATACAATGAATGGCAGATCTTAAACAACCGATTTCACATAGCTTCAATTTAGCTAATGGTGCTCGTTTCTCGGATTTCGGTGGTTGGCAAATGCCTACTTTTTATTCGAGTATTACTGAAGAGCACAAAGCTTGTCGCGAGCATATTGGTTTGTTTGATGTTTCGCATATGGGGCGTTGGTGGGTTACTGGACCTGATGCGCAACTATTTCTAAATCACCTTATTACTAACGATCTTTTTCAGCTTGCTGAAGGACGAGGTATCTATGCGGCGATGCTCAATGAGCATGGTGGCATTATTGATGATGTGATAGTTTATAAGATTAATCCACAGAGATTTCTTTTGGTTAATAACGCTGGAAACCATGCGATAGACAGTGTTTGGTATCGTAAGCAAATATCTAAGTTTGACGTTGAGCTAGAGGATATTACTCCAGGTTGGGGACAAATCGCCATTCAAGGTCCTAATGCTAAAGCTGTTACTGAGAAGCTTTTAGGTATGAGTGAGACGATAAAGTATTTTAATTTCAAAGAAGTTTATTTCCAGGGACAAGGTTTGCTTGCTGCTGCCACTGGTTATACTGGTGAACAGGGTTATGAATTATATGGTCCAGCGCCACTATTGATGCAGGTTTGGCAGCAATTGATTGACACAGAGAATGCTAAGCCATGTGGTTTGGGTTCGCGTGATTTATTGCGCCTTGAAGCTGGTTATTGTCTGCACGGTAATGATATTGATATAGATACTACGCCTTATGAAGCAGGCTTAGACTGGGTTACTAAATTAGAGAATCATGATTTTATTGGTAAAGAAAGTTGTACGAAGAAAAGTAAGAAGCTAGTTGGTTTGGCTTTTCCTCTTGGCGAAAAACTTATACCGCGAACACATATTTTAGTTTATGATAAATCTGGTAAGCAGATCGGTGAGATTACTAGTGGTAATTTTTCTGCAATGCTCAATCGCGCTATAGCACTTGCTTATATCAGCCCTGATTATAATGGAGACACTGCTAATATAGAAATACGTGGTAAGCAGGCTTCGGCGATTATCGGTGAGACCTGGTTCTATAGGAATGTTCGCGGCAAAGAAACTCAAGAGTTTAAAGTTAAAGTAGCTTAACTAATATAGAACTATCCTAAATGATGAGTTAGCAATTCTATTGTTAGGTGGACTATTGAAATGGAATCATAGACAATGAGTTCAGAGAATTTCAATAATCGCAACCTTGTAATCAATCCCTATATGATTTTAATTGCACCAATTCTTGGTTCAATAATTGCTTTTATTTCTCATAATTTAATTGTGCTGGTAGCAATGATTTTATTTAGCTTAGTGATAGCTAAATTAGTTGAGTCAAAAATTACTAAAATTAGCACTTCTCAAAAAAATGATCATCTTGACAATGATCAAGTGTTATCAAAATTTATTGAATTGGAGAAACGGTTTACTGATTTGCAGTGCGAGCTGTATATTCAGAAGCAAATTGTAAACAAGATTCCTTTAAACGTTATGATGGCAAATAGAGATACGACTATTACGTTAGTCAATGCCGCGTCTAAAAACACACTTAAGTCAATACAGAGTCTTTTACCAATTCCTGTAGATAAAATAGAGGGGATTTCTTATGATATTTTTCATAAGAATCCTGCGGTGCAAAGAAAGTTATTAGCGAATCCACAGAATTTGCCTCATCGTGCGCAAATTCAAGTTGGTGATAAAACTCTTGATTTGCAAATGTCTGCAATTTATGACATGAAGAATGAATTTGTTGGGACTCTGCTTACTTGGTCTGAAGTTAGTGAAAAACTTGAACTCTCAAAAAATAATAATGAAATGTCATCTTGTATGGTGAGTATTGTTTCTGCTGTTGAACAAATGAATGTAAGTATTCAAGAGATTGCTGGTAATGCAAATCAAGCTGCGGTGATGACTCAAAGCACTGTAGATGAAAGCCAAACTTTGCAAAGTTTGATTACTGGACTTGGTGCTTCAAGTAAGGAGATAGGTGATATTGTTCAAGTAGTAGATTCTATTGCAAAGCAAACAAATTTACTTGCATTGAATGCAACTATTGAAGCTGCAAGAGCAGGAGAGTCTGGTAAAGGGTTTGCCGTTGTCGCAAGTGAAGTGAAGGCATTAGCAGCTCAGACAAACGAAGCAACGAATGATATTCAAAAAAAGATAAAGTCAATTCAATCACAAACAAAACAAGCATTACATTCTATTGAACATAATTCAGATTCAGTTAAGTCAATTAATCAAGTTGTTATATCAATGGCAAAAGCTGTTGAGGAACAATCAGCAGTTAGTCATGAGATTTCAGAAAACGTAAGCAGAGCCAATCAAATAATTCAGCTTGTTAAGGTTAGTGTTGATAATATGAATGATTTGCATAGAACTTAGTCAAGATAACTTAAAATTTGCTCATTTAAAAAAAAATCAACAAAAAACATTTGTTTTCTGATTAAAATAGCTTCTATGGTTCAGTATTTTAAAACGCACGAATGGATAGAAGATTTAGGTAAGGGCAGATACCACATGGGTATCAGTAAATATGCCTGCGACCAATTAGGCGACATCGTTTTTATAGAAGAAAAAGAAGCTGGTGAAACTTATGATCAAGGAGATTCGCTTGCCATACTTGAATCGGTAAAAGCAGTGGGCGATGTTTATGCACCATTCAAAGCTAAGCTTATTAAAACCAATCCTGATCTAGTGAATACTCCAGAAGATTTACACGCTGATACTTGGATAGTAGAAATTGAATCAGTTGATGGTATTGTCTACGATGATCTAGATACTCTCAACTCTAGTGAGTATGATGATTTCGTTGGTGGGTTGTAGAGAGCTTTTCAGGGAGGTTCTTTTAAGCTTCAACACTGCTAGTGTTGATACAGCTTCTCGACATACACTCGCTGAGTATAGGTTCTTTAACTGCTTTCACGTCATCGAAACGTGAGAACTTGGTGGTGTTGGGAGCAGTTTTAAGTAATGCTCTACCTTCCTCTGTCAGTGCTTCTTCTATGATTTCTTCAAAGGCTGCCACTAAAGAATCTAAGCTGGATTTAGGTTCAGTCTCAGTTGGCTCTATCATTATAGTCTCAGCTACTGTAAGCGGGAAGTAGATAGTAGGCGCGTGAATGCCTTTGTCTAAGAGCCTTTTGGCGACATCAAGTGCAGTGATGCCATATTTCTCTTTAAGCTTGTAAGCGGAAATAATGAATTCATGTTTACAAACGCGATTGAATTTCGGTTGGAAGATTCCATCTGCTGCAAGTATTTTGCTAGCTTTAACTTGAGCTTGAATGTAATTAGCGTTTAAAGTTGCCGTCTCACCGATACGGCGTAAACCTTCTTTACCATTGCGTTTGATATAAGTAAGCGCTCTTAATAGCACGTTGAAGTTACCATGAAATGATCTAACTCTGCCTATGCTGTTAGTAGAGCTATAATCCCAAGCCCAATTGCCATCAGTATCGCGTTTAATATCAGCCCCTGGTAAATAAGGTGCTAGTGCTTTAGTCGCTCCTATAGGACCAGCTCCTGGACCGCCGCCGCCATGAGGAGTTGAGAAGGTCTTGTGCAAGTTTAAGTGCACTAGATCAAATCCCATATCTCCAGGGCGACAAACTCCAACTATCGCATTTAGGTTCGCTCCATCGTAGTACATCAAACCACCATCGCCATGTACTAATTTAGATACTTCAATAATGTTCTGGCTAAATAAACCAAGAGTACTTGGGTTAGTAAGCATAAATACAGCTATTCTGCCTTCATTCTTGCTGATAACTTTTTTTAGATCTTCTATATCTACATCACCTTCAGCGGTAGATTTAACAGTAATAATTTTAAACCCTGCCATGGATGCTGAAGCTGGATTAGTACCATGCGCTGAATCCGGTACTAGGACTAGATCACGCGGCTCTTTCTGGTCAGCAAAATATTTCTTCGCCATCAATAATGCAGAATATTCGCCATGCGCGCCTGCTGAAGGTTGCAGGCTAAATTTATGGAAGCCAGTGATCTCACAAAGAGCTTGATTTAATTCTATGAAAACCTCAAATGCTCCTTGTACATCGCTGTCGCTATCATAAGGATGCAATGAAGTCCACTCAGCTTTACTTGCTATCTCATCATTGATCTTAGGATTGTATTTCATGGTACAAGAACCTAGAGGATAGAAGTTAGTATCTATTGAGAAGTTCTTCTGTGAAAGTTGTGTGTAATAGCGACATACCGTAAGTTCACCTTGATCAGCGATATTGATATCAGGTAAATTTAAAGTGTAGAACTCATAAGTTAGTCTCGCTAATTGGGTTTCATTGATTTGTGGCGCGCGCAAATCTTGACCATGTTCTTTTAGTATCGCGGTTATGTCATTTAAGAAAGCATTTAGTTCATCTATGTCGTGGATCTCAGACACGGTAAACAAGTAAAGATTTTTGCTGAAGTCTAGTGAGAATAAATTAGCATTCTGTTTCAGAATTTTATTTACGCTTACAGCACGATGACTAAAGAAATCATTCAGAGGACTATCAGCAGCAATCGCTACACAGAATTCATTGAAAGGATTTTCAGTTTTGATTTCTAATCCAGGGAATACTGCTAATTCTTTTTTCAGTGCTCTAGTTTTAGACCAAATGTCCGCTGCAATTTTACGCAATCCAGTCTTGCCCATCTGCGTTAGATAGATAGATGTACAAAGTGCATGGAGAGATTGATTGGTGCAAATATTAGAACTCGCTCTTTCGCGTTTAATATGCTGTTCGCGCGCTTGGAAAGTTAACACATAACCTTCTTGACCCTTACGATCAGTAGTCTTACCAATGATACGTCCAGGCATTTGTCTAACGTAGTCTTGTTTGCAAGCGATGAATCCTACTTGTGCTCCACCGTAGTGAGCAGGATTACCAAAGCTCTGCATAGACCCGCAAACTATCTGAGCGCCTAGGTCGCCAGCCTTGATCTGTTGCACCATTGCATAAGCTTCAGGTACAGCAACTATCAAGAATAAATTATGGTCTTCAACTGTTTTGCGGAGAATGGTTGCCGCATCTGGACTTATAGTCTCGCCGTAGAAATTAGGGTTAGCTATCACCAATGTAGAACCGTCAGGGATATCTGCTAATGATTCATAGTAATGGTATTTAATTTCAAGAGGGTCTAGGAAGTTCCTCGCCACACTAATGTACTCAGGATGAATAAATTTAGAAATGTAAATCTCGCGCTTCTTGTCTATTCTCCAAGACATGGTGATAGCTTCAGCAAACGCAGTAGCACCGTCGTACATAGAAGCGTTAGCTAAATCCATGCCACTTAATTCAGCAGTGTAACTTTGAAAGTTATAGATTGCTTCTAAGGTACCTTGCGAAACTTCAGGTTGATAAGGTGTGTAAGAAGTAAGAAACTCGCCTCTGCTACTAATAGCTTTTACTAAAGCTGGCACGTGATGCTGATAGCAACCGGCGCCTTTAAAGCTAATATGATTAGTTTTGTTTTTCGCCGCTAGCTTATTAAAATATTTATGCAATTCCCACTCGCTATAACCTGACTCAAGGTTAAGCTCGCGCTTAAGCAATAGATTCTCCGGGATATCGATAAATAGCTCGTCTACAGAGTCAATCCCAATTGCATTGAGCATTTCTTGGCGTTCTATGTCGTTAATTCCGATGTAAGGCATTAGATAATAATAGCATCTGCCACACTTTGACGTTACTCCGTTCCGTTCCACTGTTTAACTTAATCTTAATCAGAAAATTACCCTATTACTTCGTCCTAGGTTTGCCGATATAGTCCATATGGTTGATGCTACCCTGGCACGGCTATGCGATAATTAAGAACCCTTGATGCAGCGCTTGATATTCACAGCTCTTTTGCTAATAGCTACTTGCTATGAAGTAGCGGCTGTAGATTTGCATGTGCTTGAGCGTCACAATAAACTAAGTCTCAAGATCGATACTCTTAGCTCACGTTTAAATCAACTGAAATCTAAGATTGATAATTCTTACTATAGTGCTTTTTATAAACATGCTAAAAAAGTTTTTGATACAGAAAGAGCTCTTTATAAGCAATACGAAGGTTTAGAAAAAAACAGATTAAGTTCTAATCAAAAGCTTATAGCTACTAAATTGAAAAAGCTACAAGCCTTTCGCCGTAATGCCACTCAATTGGAGCTGTTGGCGCAAGAGGTTTATGCTTTAGAAAAAGCTGATGCAGATACCTTGGATCAAGCCGTAAGTACAGCTAAAGCACTGGTGATGGGTTACGATCCTAATGGTGCGGGAGTGTTTGGGCAAGCGAGTTTGCTTTCTGGAAATTGTACGCCAGGACCTTTAAGCAAGAAGTCTAATTGCAATAGCACTTTTTTATCAAGAAATATTTATGTCAGAGATTTAACCAGTGTTGATGACAGTGTTAGCTATAGTTATTTTCAATTTGATGATGAGCCTATTGCGAACGTTGTATCTGATGAGCAAGGTATGTTTGCTTTAGACTTAGAACCCGGTACTTATAGTATTTTCATTGAAGATGATGGTAAAGAATACTGTAATAGTTTTAATGTCGATGGCGTTGCGTGTTTAGTGGAAATTAAAGAAGACACTAAGACTGATTTTAATATTGTCGTTGATAAAGCGGTTTGGTAAGTCTAACGTCATCCTGAGGAGCCCTTTATCATATACTTAATAGTATGCGCTTACTACACACCATGCTCCGAGTCGGAGATTTAGAGAGATCACTCAAGTTTTATACAGAAGTTTTAGGTATGCAGTTATTGCGCCGTAAGGATTATCCTGATGGCAAGTTTACTTTAGCGTTTATTGGTTATGGCGATGAAGCGACGAGCACCGCAATAGAGCTAACTTATAACTGGGATACTAGCTCTTATGATCTGGGGGCTGGTTTTGGACATATAGCGATAGAAGTAGAAGATGTTTATAAAGCTTGTGAGGATATTAAGGCGCGAGGTGGGAAGGTTGTTCGTGAAGCTGGTCCCATGAAACACGGTTCTTCGATACTAGCGTTTGTGGAAGATCCTGATGGTTATAAGATAGAGCTCTTAAGTCCCAAGAGGAAGGATTAATCCCCCACAAACCCTCTTCTCATAGTATTTTCAGTGATAGTTTTTTCCTGCACAAATTGCAATAGGTAATTTGGTCCACCAGCTTTAAAACCAATGCTAGATTGTTTTAAACCACCGAAAGCTTGGCGGGAAACTATCGCTCCAGTAGAGCCGCGGTTAATGTATAAATTACCTACCATGAATTCTTGAGAAGCTTGAGCTATGCTCAATGGACTACGCGAATAAATTGCTCCAGTTAATCCATAGATAGTATCGTTCGCAATTGCGATAGCGGCGTGTAAATCTTTTGCTCTTAACACTGTTAAAACTGGTCCAAATATTTCTTCTTGCGCAAGTTTGTGTTTAGAATCCACTTCACTGAAAATATAAGGACTTAAATAGTAACCAGATTTAGGTACTTCAAGGTCTCCAAGTAGCATATTTGTATCCCGCTTACCCAGCGCAATATACTGTTGAATTTTATTCAAAGCATTAGTATCTATCACTGGTGGCATAGTACAAGCTTCATCACGCGGGTCGCCGATATTAATCGCTTGTGCTGCTTCAACGAGGCGCTCAATAAATTGTTGATAAATATTTTCGTGAACTATAACTCTGGAGCAAGCAGAACATTTTTGTCCAGCATAACCAAAAGCAGAATGAATCACACCTGGTATCGCTTCATCAAGGTCTGCGCTTTCATCAATGATGATGGCATTCTTGCCGCCCATCTCGGCGATGACACGTTTCACGGGTCTGGCTTTGCTGGCTGTGTCATGAATGCTCATGCCTACCGCGTTTGAGCCGGTGAATGCTATTAATTTAGTTAGCGGGTGTGCTACTAAATATGAGCCTATAGTCTTGCCGTCACCTGGAAGAAAATTAATTAAGCCCTTACTATAGTCGCTAGCTAATTCTTTTACTGTTTGATTTAATAAACTTAAAAACTCATAAGCAATAATTGATGTTTGTTGAGAAGGTTTGACTATGACCGAATTGCCCATCACTAAGGCTGCAACTGTCATGCCTGCCATGATCCCTAATGGGAAATTCCATGGGGAAATAATTACTGCGACTCCATAGGCTTGATAGTGATTGGTATTCCTTTCTCCTGGTAAGCTTCTTAGTTTATTGTTTTGTAAGTCTAGAGCTTGCTGAGCGTAATATTCAAGGAAATCTATAGCCTCTGATACTTCTCCGTCAGCTTCTAGCCAAGGTTTGCCTGCTTCTAAACAAAGTAAGGCATTAAATCTATAACGATGCTCTTTTAAATATTTAGCTGTAAGTTTTAAGACTGCTGCTCTTAGTTCTGGTTTAGCTTCTGACCATTTAAGATAGGCTTGCTGAGCTGCTTTGATAGTACGGTCACAATGCTCGGTGCTACTTTGCGATATGCGCCCTAGTATATGTTCTGGATTGGCAGGGTTGATTGACTCGAAGTGGTTATCACTGTAAATTTTATGGGCTTCGAGGTAGAGAGGATAGAGTCTTTTGCTGCTTAATTCTTTTTCTAGAGCTTTGATGGCAAGCTTCATGCGATCACGATTAAGCTTCTTATTGAAATCTATATTAGCGGAGTTGCTAAATCCATTAGCTTCTAATTGCGTATTCTTACTGTGAATCTGAGCTGGATCTTTCAGCAATTCATCTACATCTCTTCCTTCAAGCATTCCCTGTCTTAAGAAAGAATCATTGGCGGTGTTTTCAAGCAAGCGTCTAACTAAATACGACATTCCTGGAATTAGCTCACCATAAGGCATGTAGACTCTGATGTTATAACCTTGCTCCGAGAAATAATCTTTAAGTGAATCCATCATGCCGTAGAGCATTTGAAATTCATAACGGGATTTATTTAATTGTATGGTCTCTGCGTAACTTAACGCATGAGCAAGAGATCTAATATTATGCGAAGCTATTGCAGGTCTTACATAGTTGTGATTGTTTAGTAATAACTCCGTAAGTTTTTCATAATTGATATCTGATAGATGTTTCTCTGTGAATACCGGGATTTCCCAATTATGTTGCTGGGCGATAGCATATTCATAATCCCAGTAAGCCCCCTTTACGAGTCTTATACTGATTGGTTTAGAGCGAGTTTTAGCCCATTCTATCCAAGCCTTGAGATCGCGTTCGCTTTCTTTGAGATAAGCTTGTACTACTATGCCAGCTTTGGTCCAGGATTTGAACTCATCTTCCATTAATACTTCTTTGATGATTTCATAAGTGATATCCTTCCAAGAGTAATGTTCGGTATCGATATTTATGAAAGAGTTTTGCCTAATTGCTTCTCTATAAATCTCTCTTAAACGCTCTTTGAGAATGAATTTCTTGTTAACCCAATCTAGCGGATTGATCTGTGGGATTAAGGCTGAAAGTTTTACTGAAATATTCACTTCAGGTAATTCTTTTAGCAGTTTAAGGTATTCATGGTAATAATGATTAGCTTCTCTTTCATTTAGAGCCAGTTCACCGAGTATGTCTAAGGTATAGTCCTGCCCTTTCTTTTTAAGTTGTTTGATTTTAGTTAAGGCTTGTTGAGTATTGGTACCGCATATAAAACTTGCTGCAAGAAGCTTTACCGTAATATGCACGCCAGTATCTAATAGTTTATTGACTAAGGGGTTATTAACAAGAAAATTAGGTTTAGAGTTAGTTAAATATTCAAATAAATATTGGGAGATTTGTTTGGAGTTTTTTAGTGCTGGCAATACATCCACAAACTTAAATAAGTTTCTTTGCATTTGTGGGTTGCTGATGCTCATCTTCAACATTTGATTTTTGAAAAAATTTACATTGAAAATATTCCAAGCCTTATCTTTGGCCTGGATATATTTAAAGAGTTTTCTTCCGATAACTTGTTCGGGACTCGTTGTTGTTTTGCTTTTCATGGAAATAGACGTATGAATCCATTATTCCCATGCGCGCTTCTTATTTTAATTATTTCTGTTTCAGCAATCCTTTCAATAAGCCAGAGCGTTTCTTGAGATACTCATCATAACTACCACTGAAGGTAATTAAACGTCCATCATGAAACTCCCAAATTTGCGTAGCATGATTTTGGATTAGATAGCGATCGTGTGAAATGCAGATTACAGTACCTTGATAATCTTTTAAAGCCGCTTCTACAGCTTCTTGTGCTGGAGTGTCTAAATGGTTTGTAGGTTCGTCTAATAGTAAAGTATTAGGTCCCGTGACCATTAGCTTCGCCATCGCTAAGCGTGCTTTCTCTCCACCACTAATTAAACCTACTTCTTTAAATACTTGTTCACCTGTGAAAAGGAAGCGACCCAGTATTCCTCGGATTTCACCTTGCTGAGTAGGAGGCATGGCATCTTCAAGAGTCTTAAATACAGTTTTGTTTGGATCTAAGATTTGTAATTGATGCTGCGCGTAATAGCCGAGCATGACTCTATGACCGAAATTAATACTACCTGTATCAGGTGTTTCTAAGCCCATGAGGATTTTAAATAAAGTAGTTTTACCACAACCATTAGCTCCAAGAATAAAAACACGTTGAGGCTCTTCTTTGGTCCATTCTAGTTTGGCATTGACGTTCTTGAAGAGTTGTTTACTGCCAAAACTTTTAGAGATATTCTTGATCTCCAAAACATCTCTACCACTAGGGTTGGGGAAGGGAAATTTAAATGCCAAACGTTTCAATTCACTAGTAGGCGCTTCGATACGTTCAATCTTAGCTAATTGTTTTTCTCTACTTTTAGCTTGAGTTCCTCTGCTTGCGCTCGCTTTAAAACGATCCACAAATTCCTGTTGTTTTTCAATACTCTTAGCTTGACGTGTGGCAGCAGCAGCTTGATTCTCACGCATAAGATTGCGTTGTTCCACATATTGAGTATAGTTACCAGCGTAAACAGTTAATACCCCTCTCTCTAACTCTGCAATTTCTGTTACTACTTCATCTAAGAATCGTCTGTCATGCGATACCACTAGGATCCCGTGGGGATAGTTACGCAAGAAATTCTCTAGCCATTCACAAGCTTCCATGTCTAAGTGGTTGGTAGGCTCGTCCATTAGTATTACATCAGCTTCTTGTAGAAGTACTTTAGCTAGGTTGATACGCATCTGCCAGCCACCACTGAAGTCTGTTACTTGTTGATCTAGTTGGTCTAAAGTGAAGCCTAATCCAGTCACCATGCGTCCGATCTTCTCATCTAACTTTCCGAAATCCAGTCGTTCTAACTCTTCTTGCAGGTAGGTTAAGCGCATTAGGGCTTTATCGAATTCATCTCCAGTTAAATTGCCAAGGTCGTTTAATATTTTTTCTTCTTCATTTCTGTATTCATTAATCTCAGTAAACACATCATAAAGCTCTTGGCGTAAGGTATTGCCCGCTGTAAGTTTCGGGTTCTGAGTGAGGTGTTTCACGCGAATGTTTGAAGCGAAAGTAATAGTACCGTGCATTGGTTCTAATTCTTTAGTGAGACATTTTAATAAGGTTGATTTACCTGCACCATTTGCACCAATAAGCCCAATGCGGCTTTGAGGAGTGATCTTAAGATTCACTTCCTTTAAAACCTCATGAGGTCCAAAATTGACGCAGATATTGTTGGCTTGAAGGAGCATTAACCTAACTATTCTACATAAAAAACAAATACTCAGTATCGAAACTTTATATAGATTTCATAACTAAGTTATTATTAGGCCATGGATAATTTTTTATGGATTTCAGGGACAACTGTAATAGCTTTATATGGCTTAATTATAGTCTTCAACATAGTTTCAAGAAGAAGTGATTTGTTTTGCAAAGCTCCTGGTTTGGATCTTGCTTTGTTTAGCATGACGCTTGTACCTTGGGTGATTAATTATATTGACGATGGTTGGTATGGTGTTGCCTATACACTGGTAGGGCAGTTGTTTGTACTCTATTCTTTTAATATTATTGACGAACGCATTATTCATAAATATGAAGGTCCTAAATTACATCAGACTCTCAATAAAATAGTTGGCTTTACTAGAAATCATTTAGCTCTATTTATTTGTTTATTAGCTTTGCCCATATTTCTTTCTATAAGGTTGGGTCAAATTTTTATTTATCCAATGTTGAGATGGACGCTTAGATTCCCAAAATACCAAGATGCAGACTGGATCAATGTTTCAAGGCATAAATTCGAAGGTTTAGTAGGTCATGATATGGTTTGGTGTCTTTATTGCGATTGGATGACAGGGCTCTATGCGTTGGCTGGTGAGATGCTTAGAAACGTTGAATCTTTTTGGTGTCCAATAAAATTTTATGAAGGTAAAAAATGTGAAAACTGTAAGGTGGATTTTCCTGATATAGAGAAGTGGGTAGCTGCTGACGGTAAGATGCAAGATGTAGAAAGTCTATTACTAAATAAATATCCTCCTGATTCTGATCAAGACAGAACTTGGTTTGGATACAAAAAGTAAGAGCTGAATAAATTCAGCTCTTACTTCACCTCACTCAACTTATAAGTCGAACCTATTCCACGTCAATCAGGTTATCGACTTCAACCACCCCAGGTATAGTCTGGGCTATCATCCCTGCATGGTCTCTTTCACTTGTATTGTCCACTGTGCCTTTAAGGATGACGATACCGTTGTGGACGCTAAAACTAACGTCGTCATCTAAATCTGGATATCCATCGATTTTGTTGTCTAACATTTTTGAAATGTCAGTGTCAGTTCTTCTCTCATTAGTTGTTAATTTTGTGAGCGAAGATTGAGAATTACTTCCATCGGTGGTCTCATAAACATATGTTTCTTCTGTTGTAGTTGTACTTGCTGCGCTTGCCGCACCTATTGTAGATGCAGTCAGCAACATTATTAATGTATATTTTACTAATTTCATTTTTTTACTCCTTGTTTTCCTTAAGCCATTTTGTCAGCCCATTTATGGATTTGTTCAGCTGCTTTTTCTCTAGCGATGCCATAACGCTCTTGTACTTTTCCAATAAGCGAGTCAACTCCTCCTTCTAAGCTACTTAAATCTTCATCAGTAAGTTTTCCCCACTGTTTTTTTATTGCACCGGTAAATTTTTTAAGATTACCTTGTAGTTTATCTTTGTTCATTTTGTATCTCCTTTTTTGTATCCCCTGGAAAAATTTAAAAACTTAATAAAAAAGCGGCTCTAGACTTCCAGAGCCGCCATATACATATTATCGACTTTCAATTTCAAGTCTGTTTTCAATCTCTCTTACACCTGCAATGTTTGAAATTAATCTAGCAGCTTGTTGTTTCTCTGCTGAATTATCAACTTTACCAGTTAATGTTACGCATCCATCTTCTACTTTGAAATTCACATCATCATCTAGTTCTGGATATCTATCGATTGTTCTATCTACTGCTTTCCCAATTTGTTCATCTGATGTTGATGATTTATGATTTGCTAAAACAGAACTGTTAACTATCAATCCACCTAATAATAGGCTTAATGCTATTTTATTGATTCTCATTTTGATTCTCCTTTTGAGTTCAATGTATGCTGAATACATACTTGTTTTTTCTCCCTGAATTGATTATGCCACGAATGATTTGAGTACTAACGATTTTTGTGCTTGGAAATCTTAAATTAACCACAATTAACTTATATGCAAATCATTTTAATGCAAATTATTAATGTTGAAATGGTATAATACCTATATAAAGAAGGCAAATTATGTTCAAAAAACTTTTATTGTGTAGTACCTTAATTTTAATTACTTCATCCGGAGTACAAGCTTTAACTGATTATGCATCTCCAAATTCAGACTATGAAGGTGAATATAAATCTACTCATAACGATATTACGACTGTAGGCCAGTCGGAAAAAGAGCCTAGTTTAGATCAAGCAGGGGAGCTCAGAGAAAAGAATTTAGAAGAGATGGTTAAACCTAAGGTAGATCCTAAGCCTGATTTAGATCCAGCACAACCTGAAGATCAAATGCTTATGAATAAAATTGAAAATGGAGACAAGCTTGCTCCATGAATACAGTAGTTTTTTACGGATCGATGAGAGAAGGCAGAGAGGGTATTAAACTTGCCAAGTATATTTGTACTTTATTAGAAGAAAGAAATCATACAGTAACTTTTGTTGATGCTTTAGAACTTAACCTACCTATATTGTCTAAAAGATATTCTGATTACAAGCCCGGCGAGGCTCCTAAAGTTTTAGAAGACCTGGCGGATCTTTATAAGAAAGCAGATGGATTCATTTTAATTGCTGGTGAATATAATCACAGTGTCCAGCCAGGATTGAAAAATTTATTAGATTATTTTTTCAAAGAGTATTTTTATAAACCATCAGGACTTGTAACCTACTCTATAAGCACTACTGCTGGAGCTAGAGCTGGAGGGCATTGGAGAGTAATTACTGCTGCACTTGGCATGTCTTCTATTCCAATGATATTAAGTGTGCCACAAATACAAAACAATTTTGATTTAGAAGGTAAACTTTTAAACAATGAAGAGATAGCTAAGAACTCTAAGAAGTTTTTAGATCAATTTGAATGGTATGAAGAAGCGTTACGTAATCAGCGTAATGGTAAAGGCATTCTTAATTAATTTAAATCAAGCGACCGCGAGGCAGATCATTTGTGCCTTGTTTCTGTTTAGCTTTCTCATCTTTAAATTCTTGGGATAATTCTGCTGATTCTTCTTTGTCTTTTATGATTTCTTTGCTCTCAGGTAATATATCCTTCTCTTCCTCTTCTAAATGGTGCTCTAGGCTCTCTCTAAGCACTTCGAATTTTGCTTCCCATTGGATATCATTGATGCTTAACATTTTCATTTCTTTTAATAGAACATCAATAATATGATGCTCTTGTATTCCTTCTTGTACTTTTTTTTGTAATTTCTCATCTGCTTCTTCAAGGATTGCCTTATATAGAATCTTCTCTTCAGCTTTACTATGAGCTATTAACTCAGATGCTAAGTTTCTAAAAATTTGTTTTTTCTCATCGGTGTGGCTTTCTAATGCTTTTTCTAAATCTTTAAGTAATTTGCGAATTTCATCATGATCTTTTTTTATAGATTTTTGTATAGTTTCATTTAACATATTTTTTTCTCCTTTAAAAAATTTATGTGGTAAACAAGTCGATTGTTTACCACATAAAACTAAATGAGGACTTTTAAGCTAAATTACATCTACCAATTAGGGCTGGCTTCCAAAACGCGTTAGAATCAACTAAACGCAGTTCATCTTTATTCCGTTAATTCAAGCTAATGTGTCTCATCGAAATGTTATAGCTAGTTAATTTGAACTTCATCGTATTCAAATCATTTCTATTCTAATTATACCATTGAAACCCAATTCTTAAACGGTTTCTAGATTATTTTTCTCTCATTTAAAGAGTCTTAAATGACCACTTTTATTATGTGATTTTTGCCGTCATCAACTAAATTAATACCCTGTTGAGAAGCTGGTTGTGCATCAATGTTTCGTCTTTCAATTTGGATCTCGTAGTTGCTTGATCCATGTTGATAGTAAATCGTGAAGTTATGCCAGTAATCAGGAACACAAGGATTAATTTCTAAGAAGTTTTCTTTTAAATTTAATCCTAATATGGATTCTATGCAAGCTCTATACATCCAACCGGCTGAACCGGTATACCAAGTCCAACCTCCTCTGCCGAAGTGGGAAGGTTCTGAATAAATATCTGCAGCAATGACGTATGGTTCAACTTTATATTTATGCACGCCAGCTCTGGTGCTGGTGTGATTAATTGGGTTGAGCATATTGAAATATTCTTGAGCTTTATTGCCATTATTTAACATGGCAAAAGCAATCACTGCCCAGACTCCAGCGTGAGTATATTGACTGCCATTTTCTCGTATACCAGGTAGATAACCTTTGATATATCCTGGATCAAGAGTAGTTTTATCGAAAGGTGGAGTGAAAAGCAGAATTAAATTATCACCAGGTTTAATTAAATGTTTTTCTACAGCTTGCATTGCTTTAGTTGCTCTTTCTTTATCTGCTGCTTGGGAAATAACACTCCATGATTGCGCAATAGAATCTATTCGACATTCAGTATTAGATGCAGAGCCCAATGGAGTACCATCATCATAAAATGCACGTTTGTACCAAGCGCCATCCCAAGCTTCTGATTCAAGAGATTTTTGTAACTGTTGAGCATGCTCTAACCAGCGATTTGCATCTTCATTAGTAGCTATGCTTGAAAAATCAATTAAGGTCTTATAAAGGAACCAGCCCAGCCAAACGCTTTCACCAAGCCCTTTATGTCCGACCATGTTCATGCCGTCATTCCAATCGCAACTGCCAATAAAAGGTAAACCATGAGCGCCAACTTTTAAGCTTCGATCTAATACTCTTTTACAGTGTTCATAGAGACTTGCACTTTGATTAGAATGTGTTGGTTCGTAGTAGGCGCTTTCTTCTTCGGCTAATAGGGCACGTCCTTCTAAGAATGGTAATTCTTCATTGAGTATCGAACTATCACCGGTGATGCTTATATAGTAATGAGTTACATAAGCTAACCAAATACTATCGTCAGAACATTTAGTACGTACACCTTTATCAGATGGAGGATGCCACCAATGTTGTACATCACCTTCTAAGAATTGATGTCTTGCAGCATTCAGAATTTGGGTACGAGTAATATCAGGATGTGAATAAATTAGTGCCATGACATCTTGTAATTGGTCACGAAATCCATAAGCACCACCAGCTTGATAGAAGGCAGTCCTAGCCCAGTATCTACACACTAGAGTTTGATACATTAACCAGCGATTTATTAGTATGTCATTCTCTCTATCTGGAGTCTTGATCTGAATTTTACCGAGAGTCTTATCCCATTGAGTTTTTACTTCGTCAAGTATGGTATTTAGGTTGCTTGAACGGTATTTTTGAATAAGTTCACGAGCTAGCTCTCTATTTTCCGTTTGACCTAAAAAGAAAACTACCTCTATCTCTTTACCTGCTGCTAATTCTATTCTTTGCTTTTGTACAGAGCAGGGATCTAAGCCTGCGCCAGCTTTACCACTCAGAGGCTTGCTATTCATTAGTGCTGATGGATGTTTGAGGTTACCATTGCGTCCAATGAATTCAGTCCTATCAGCAGTCCAGGAATTTTGCTTGCCTGCGAAATCTGCAAAAGCAATTCTTTTCCCGAAATCTCTATTCCATGGATTATAAACAAATAGAGCATTGGTTTCTGGGTCTACTTCACTAATAATGAATTGAGCATTGGCAGAGCGTGATGCACCTAAAACCCACTCTATATATGCTGTTATAGAAAGTTTCCTTGATTTGTTAGAGCGATTCTTTAAACGTAAGCGCGAGATCTTAATAGGATCGGTGTAACTTACGTATTGAGTAAGTTTAGTTTCTATACCATGCGAGAAGTGCTCAAAATTACTATAACCTTGTCCATGAGTAGTGATATAAGTTGTATCTTCTTCTCGAATAGGCAATGCTGTTGGTGTCCATGATTCTTGAGTCTCTTCGTCTGTTATATAGAAAATTTCTCCGCTTGGATCAACTACTGGATCATTTGACCAAGGTGTTAATTGATTCTCTCTACTATTTAATGACCAGGTGTATCCTGATCCTGATTCAGAAACTAAGAATCCGAGCTGATCATTGGCAATAATATTAATCCAGGGAGCAGGAGTTGAGCGTAATTTATTTAAAACAATGACATAGTCACGACCCTCATTAGCAAAGCCCCCTAGCCCATTAAAGAACTCTAATGGTGGATGATACAAGGTCCAATTAACTTGTGGTTGATTATACAAATGTAGGTGTTGTTTATTTTCATGAGTTAATTTGCTTGCACTTCCTTGAAGTCTTGATGTTTGTTTAGTTAGATTACCTTCTTTAGAATGAATGACCACTCTAGCTACGGTTTCTAATAAATCTTTTTCTGTTGCATTGAGTTGATCTCCTCTGAGCACAAAAATACTACCTAAACTAGTATGAGTTTCGCTTTCAAGAGTACGCAAGCTAGTGCTAACAATGGTTTCTAGTAGTAGTTGTAAATCTTGTATGTAAGAGGTCTTTTCATTGATAATTACTAAATCAACCGCAAAGCGTTTCAATCTCCAATATTCATGAGCACGCAATAGTTGTTTAATTAGTGTTTGATCATCTAGGCTATCTATGTGTACTAATAGTATAGGATTGTCACCAGAAATATGATGAGCCCATAAACCTGTAACATTTAATGTATTGCGCTTCAGTACTGCGTTTGCAGGGCGTATTAAAGGATTGACATAAAGTATATTGTTTGCTAACTGCTGAAATAAATTAGCTTCGTTATAGTCGATGCCAAGATAGTGTAATTGAGCTTGGCTATAAGTCCAAACTAGAGCTGTAGCACGTTCAAACATTGCTATGTCATGGTATTTATCTGCTAGATTAATAACCTCTTCTCGTGAATTAGCAACTATGGTTGAGAAATAAATATGCCTAGTGCTTCCAGGTAGAATCTGAATGCTAGTTCTAAGACTCATTATTGGATCAAGTACCGCTCCTACAGTGCTGCATAATGATTGACCTTCAGTGATAGATACAGCCTCTCGGATAGAGCGACCGCGACCTAGAAAAGCGGATCTATCAGTTTCATATTCAATATTACCGTTAGAGTTTCCCTCAAGTGCAATTACGTGTGCCATCCAGACCGGAGTCTCTTTTGCTGAGCGTGGTCTACGAGTGGCGATTATGGTAGATATGTTTGCTAAATATTCAGTCTCCACAAACAAGTTAGAGAATGCAGGATGCATTAAATCAGCGTTTTGTGGTGCCAGTACTATTTCACTATAAGATGTTACTTCTATTTCTCTGGCTTTTAAACCTGTGTTCTTGATACTGATACGTCTAATCTCTGCATCATCTTCAGCAGAAACTACTAGATCCAAATTAGAACTTATGTCCCCATCTTCTCTATAGATTCTCGCTCTATCTTCAGTGAAATTAACTTCGTAGTAATTAGGTTTAACTGCTGATGGTTGATAACCCATAGACCAAGATTGTTTGGTGTTAGTATCATAAAAGAAAATATATGTACCCCACATGTCACAGGTAGCATCTTCGCGCCAGCGAGTAATAGCGACATCGTTACAACGACTATAGCCTGAGCCAGCCGAGCTGAGCATGACGGTGTAACGTCCATTCGATAGAAAGTGTGTTGAAGGTATATTGAGATCTGGTAAACCAAAGCGTCTTAAATCAGGCTGAATTACATCTCTAACATCATTTTCTCTATAATTGGTTTTAGGTTGAACTACAGCTACGGTATGAGGTGTGCGTTCTTGTAAGAGCAGTTCTGCTGCTTTGATTTCTGGGATACTATGAAAGCGATGACGCATGATACCTTTGAAAGCTACATTAGCAAGAGCAACTAATGACATACCTTGATGGTGAGCCATAAAGTTTTGTACTATAGCGTAATCTTGATTCTCTGGTACTCGAGTGTTGGTGTAATCTACTGCCTCATAAAACCCATAATCACCGAGCATGCTTATGGTTTCAAGTTTTTTGAAATTTTCTAAAGCCAGTTTTGGATAGTACATGGCTGCAAGTGCTGTAGTGTAAGGTGAGATCACTAGATCCTGGGCAATTCCTCTCTTCAAGCCAAGTCCAGGCACTCCGAAGCTTGAGTATTGATAGGTATAATTTAAATCTCTAACATTATATGCTGATTCAGAAATACCCCATGGGACTTTTTGCTCGTCTCCATATTGGATTTGCCTTGTGATTACCAAGCGGCAAGTTTTATCTAATAAACTATCTCTTGGTGTGTACATGATTAATGATGGCATTAAATATTCAAACATTGATCCTGACCAGGATAATAAGGCTGCATCTGTACCAATTGGTGTTAAAACTCTACTCATTGAAAACCAGTGTGTGACAGGTATGTCTCCTTTCGCAATAGCAATGAAGCTTGTGAGTCTAGCTTCTGAAGCTAGCATGTCATAGTAGGAAGCATCATAACAATTATCGGTAACGTTATAGCCTATATAGAAAAGTTTGCGCGTAGGATTAAAGAGGAATTGAAAATCCATTTCTTTAAATAAAGTTTTTGCTGAATTGGCAATCTCTAATAGTTTTTCTCTTAATGCTTCGCAAGCTAATCTAGAATCTTTCAAGTCTGAAATCATTTCCTGTAGCTGATTTGCTTCATTACTTTGTTCTAGGATTTCTATAAATCTTTTATAATGCTTGCATAAGTCTATTAATGAACTGCCTAAGAGTTTTTCATCGTTAAGTAAATGCAATTGATGTTTAGTTTCTTTACTAAGATTTGTGGTTATCGTTTTATCAAAGAACTTAACCCAGGCAAATGTTGCTAGATAATCTTTTACTAGGCTTTCGACATTTTCATTAATTTGTTTTGCCCAGTAAAGAACTTCATTGCCAGTGCTTTTTTGATATTCTTGAGCAAAAGTTTGACTGATGTCCGCTATGGTATTAGTAGTTTGTTGTATAGATAGCCATTTGCTTATGTTGGCAGAAGGTAATGCAGGAATATCTTTTAAAAGTTTTTCAAGTTGTTGAATATTGTTTTCTAGTTCTTCTAAGTTTGCTATCAGGCTGCGCTTTTTCTTGATCTTAATCACTTTAACTGCTTCTTTAAACAGTATTAGATTGTCTTGTATACCTTTGATTTGATTGGTAATTGAATATGGTAATTGTGGTAGGTCTTTGCAAGTTTGACTAAGTACTAATAAAAACCCTGCTAAGTTTCCACTATCCACAGATGAGATATAGCGTGGGTTTAAAGGTTGTTTAGTCTGTAAATCATACCAATTATAAAAATGTCCCTGATAGCGTGGTAATTCTGTAAGTGTTTTCATTGTGCTATCAAGTTTGTTTGCCATCTCACTTAAACCTATCCAGCCAAAGTCATGCGCAGTGATTACGGAAAGTAAATATAGACCAAAGTTAGTCGGTGAGCTGCGGTGAGCAATAATAGGTTGTGGCGTTTCTTGAAAATTATCAGGTGGTAGAAAGTTATCTTCTTCAGTAACGAAGCTGGTAAAAAATTTCCAAGTGCGTCTAGCAATTAAACGAAATGTTTTAATTTCTTCTGCACCTAAGGATTCTATTGGATCTGTTTCTGGCGGTAAGCTTATATATCTTGCAATAAATGGTGAAAGTATCCAGCTGATAATAAATGGAGCTGCTAATAATTGTATGCTTGAATCATCCCTGCATAGCATGCATAATGCCAGGAAACTAGCTAGAATAACGGTTTTACGGTGTTTATATAAAAATGATTTGAAGGATAAATTCGCTTTGACTTTTTCTTCGCTGACACTTACCCACTCTAGAAGATTACGTTTGCTAATTAATAATCTGTAGAAGGTATTGGCTATTGCACTGAGGGTATGCAAAGCATTTGAAAGTAATAAGGCTAATATACACAAAGCTTGCTGGGTGCTAAGAGCAAGTTCAAAATTAAGATCAACACGAGTACGATTGAGTCTTTTGTTCTGAGGATAAGCAAGTAAATTTGAAATAAATGGAATGAATAAGGGCAAGGTAATAGCTAATAAAATGAATGCAGTCCAATAAACATAAGGGCTATGTGGTACAAACCAAGCAAGCACTAAGCTTATCACCATTGCAATTGGTGATAAGCTACGTCTTAAATTATCAAGCATTTTCCAACGGCTAACAAGTGGTATGTCTTTGCCTTTGGCTCCAAATATCCATGGTAATAATTGCCAATCACCTCTTGTCCATCGATCTGATCTCGAGGCGGCGATTTCAGTATGTGAAGGAAAATCTTCAAACAAATCTAAATCACTAACAAAACCACATCTAGCAAAAGTCCCTTCAAATAAATCATGGCTTAATAAGCTATTGACTGGAACTCGGTTCTCAAGTGCTGTTTCAAAAATATCTACATCGTAAATCCCCTTTCCTGTATAAGTACCTTCACCAAATAAATCTTGATAAATATCAGAGCTAGTGAAAGTATAAGGATCTATACCGCAAGGTCCTGAGAATAATCTTTGGAAGATGGAACTATTAGTTCTTGAAGGAAGAGCGGCTATAACCCTTGGTTGTAAAATACCATAACCTTCTATAACCCTTTTGCTGACTGGATCTAAGCGGGCTTTGTTTAAAGGGTGCACTATGGTGCCTACCAGTTTTTTAACTAAATTTATTGGCATTCTAGTATCTGAATCTAAGGTGATTACATACTTAATACCTTCTGGAATATTGCTTGCGTTGATATAGCTAGTATCAGTTGCGCCGCGTAAAAGACGATTGAACTCGTGTAATTTTCCACGTTTACGTTCCCAGCCCATCCATTTATTCTCACTTGGATTCAAGAGGCGTTTCCGGTGAAAAATGAAAAAACGATTTCCCCCATCAGGTAAATTTCCATATTTATTGTTTAACTTTTCTATACCTTCAGTAGCAAGTTTAAGTAATTTACTATCGTCGGTATTGCTCTCACTGGCAGAATCTTTCCAATCGGAAAGTAAAGCAAAATGTACTTGACCTTCAGTATTAGATAAATAATGTACTTCCAACTGTTCTATATGTTCTTCTATATATTGCTCATTAATTAATAAAATTGGCATGACTACAAAGGTACTCATTGATTTGGGAACGCCGTCTGGTAGCTTGATTAGAGCCAAATGCTGAGGTCCAATAATTATGCTTGCCATCTTGTTTAAAAAAGCGATAACTATATCTGAACTTGGAAAGAAGCTTAGTAGAGTGAAGGTGATTACCCAAGTTACAGCTAATCCACTATATGAATTGATAATAAAGGAAATGCTTATTAAAACAAAAGTTAGGATTATAATTCCGCTAAAATAACCGATCTTGGCATTGTGAATATAGAAATCTCGTAAGCGTTTATTGAATTTAGGTTTGAAATTCAATTCTTTATCAAGAGCGGTTCTTCCAGAAGAAATTAGATAGTATCCGGGATCAGTTTTACGTTCTTCAATTATGGTTTGCTGTTTATAAGCATCAATCTTAGAAATTAATAACTTGGCGATGTCTATTTCAGTGTATTTCGAACCTTTAGCTAACTCTTCTATCGCGTGTAAATAGTGATCTTTGGTGATGAAATCTATGCTTGCAAATATGGGGTTAACATCAAGGGTTTCATTAACTAAGCTTACTGATTCAAAAAAATTACGCCAATCACATGCAGAAATTAATCTCATGCTGGTAATAATGTTACGTACCGTTAAATTGGCAGATGATTGTCTATTATGCTCTTGTGAAACCAATTCATCGGGAGTGGAATTGGTTTCTATAAGTTTTTCGTTTAGCCATTGTAGGGCTGGTGTAGCTAATGGATCTTGATAACGTAAGCGTTGTATCATTTGTACTAAGAAAGGTTTTCTTAACTCCTCCCCTACAAATAATTTTTCTAAGCCAATAGCATTGTTATTGGTCATGCTTAGTAATTCATCTGCTAATTTATCTGCACTTTTGCGAGCCTCAGCTGAACTAACTATAATGATACTTAAGCGTCTTAAATTCTCGACTAAAACTATACGTAGGGTTGTCGCTATAGCCCATAACTCGCCTATAGTAAGGGGTTGAACCGTTTGATAGGAACGTACAAAGGCGATTAATGTATCTAAATCAAAATGACTATCAGTATGGGCGACGAAAGCTCGAGCGATTCCGTAGACTCGAGGATAACCTTTGTGAGGACCGTCGGCAAGCTTAGGTAATTCCTTGTAAAACCATATTGGTAAGTGCTCTTGAATGTCTTTAAGTTGTTCTTTAACAACGTGAAAATTATCGATTAACCATTCAGCAGCTGATGTGATAGTTTGTTTTTGATTAACTGCTTCGTTGATTGCGTGATAATTATCATCAAGTATTTTTTCATTTTCTTTGAGACGTTTAGATAAGTTGTAACCTTTCTTTGGATTGCTGGTGATTGTTTGAGTTTGTGCAAGGCTCTCTGCGAGTTGTTTTAATTTCTCTATGCTGAAAATTTCTGCATGAATAGGCTCTTCAATTAAAAGAAAAGGTTTACTCATTTTGAGTAAACCTTTTCTAGTTTGAAGAATAGATAAAAACTATCTATTGCTAGATCTTTTATCATTTTCTTTGTTAGCACCAGTTTTTTGTGGTTTTGTTGTGTTTGGGTTTTTATTGCCCTGTTTATTGATTCTATTGTTGTCTTGTTGATTATCACGTTCCATGATATGTCTCCTTTTGTATTTGTTTTGTATGATAATGATTCGTACACTAATTATTGTACCACAAAGAGTTTGGTTTAGCAAGTACTAAGGCGTAATAACCTTTTCCATCTGTCCAATAGTAACTACTCAGCTTTGAATTAGGAGTTGCTAATAATTTTAGACATTAGTGTCACGAGGACTTATCATGCGATCTTTAGATCTTCGAAGCACATCAAGTCCTATGGGTTTACTATTTAAAAAATTTGACTCTATTGCAATGGAGTTAGTAAGAACTACAGAAGGTCGTTGAATACTGGGTTCGCTTACTTTGATGATCTTGTAATAGGTTGCTCCGTCGTAAGGTGACTTATGACCATCTGGCTTTTCTGCTTCAGTTTTTAAATTATTTAAATCTATTTCTCTTTTTAAATGTTTTAGTAACGGTGAGGAAGGATGTAAATCATTAATACTGCCACCGACTTTTACTCTCACTTCAAAGCCATAGTCTTTAGTTCGGTTAGAAAATTGTTCTGCTGAAGTAATTTTGGTTTCGGGTTTCGCTAATCTTCTTGGTAGGTCACCGACTAAAACATTTCCCCAGTTTGTTGGACAAATTTCACGGACTTGCCAGGTTCTCTTGCCCTTTTTTGGCGGCATTACAAGTGGTCTCAATTTTAATCTGTTTTCAGATCTAGTCCTTAGACGACTTCCCCTCCATTGGAGCCCATTTGTGCTTTTAGTTCTCAATCGTCAGAAATTCTAACACTAAAGAAAATATTAAAAAAGGTATTGCGGTATTAAGTCGGGTCAAGGTTCATAATGTTTGGCTAGAGTGCAGTCATAGTAAATACTACACAGTAGGTCACTAAAGCTAGTAATAAATATGATAGGTAAATAAATTAGTATAAGGTAAGCGATACTAAGTAAAATATCATCGCTTGTTACTGGCAAGATTAATTTAGTTAAACTCCATGGAACAAGGTTGCATACAAAGATTATCAGTTCGTAAAGATTCATGACTAATATTGAGCTGATCGGTATACGGTAAACGCGCTCTAGCAGTGATTTTTTGTCATCAATCTTTTCTAATAAATAAGTGAAGGGTAAGCATTGGAGTTTAATCAATTTAGAGAACCGGTTAGCTGCGATGTAAACTATAGTAATTATTCCAAAGCTAGTAAGCAAGCTTGGAATAATGAGTTTTATTAATATCAGAAATATAAAAATTAGCAAAATATCTTTTGAGAAAATTTCTTGAAAGATTAGAGAATATATTTTAAAGAACTCTTGGAATAAATTAAGCTTAGTTGAGTCTTGATAGCTGCATTTTCTGTAAATGTATACAGCTACTATCTTTAAAGACTTGAACGAAGCATATTCTGCAAGAACTGTTATTGGCATAAAAAATATAAGTAGTAAGAAAGTATTTGTTGAAGCAATAATATAAGTATCAAACAGGGAAATTATGAAAAGCATTATTAGTGATATAAGAAGAGTAACAATGCCAAGTAATAAATTTTTATAGACAATCTGGAAATAAGCTTGAGGATAGCGTTTAATAAACAAGAGAGTTTTGCTTAGTATATTGAGAAATTTATAGTTGGTGCTTAGTTCGGTGGTCATTATCTCATTGTATTATTAACTAATATGAACGAAACGGTTATTAAAGAAACTATTCTCGAAAATTTCCGTTGATGGTATTTACCTAGATTCAAAGATTGAATTATTAGTGGGTAAAACATCTATGTGAAACAGCGTAATAATAAACTTGGTCTTCAAGAATTCAATTCATCTTCTTACAAGATTGATCATAGGTTTGATGTAAGCTCTATGTTAGAGTTCTCAAATTTGTTAAGCACTCTTTCTGGCTTAAATACTTCTATTGATGCGAATTATAGTAGTACTTGTGTTTTAATCAAAGAATTTTCTCAGCAGTTTGAGTATTTAGCGGATGCTGTGGCTGAAGAGGAGTTGGTTGGCTTGTTTGTGAGAACTTTGCAAGATAGTGATAGTGAGAGCAATATAAAAAAATTTCCAGCTAATAATTCTTTGTTTCTTGTTTTTAAGCTTCTGCAAACTATTTGCAATGTTGTAAAACTTTTTGAGTTGAATAGTACTGATCATAGTTTGTTCATTGGCGATAGAAAGCAAAATAGTTCTGATAAAATCCAAAGCCTTTTGTTGTTAAAGAAGCTTGAGTCTTCTTTACATCAAGTTTGTCAGAAAGCTTTTCATATATATGGGATGACTCCAGAATTGTTTTTGCAGCGTTTTAATGATCATCCGTTATGGCAAAATATTGTTTCAAAAGAGATCAGCATATCTATTTAATGAAGTGCTACTTATAATCATGCTCTTAAATTACCTTGGTATTATTCCAAGTGATATCTCCTCTAATTTAAGTTAAGGATATGACTTTAAAACGAGATTTAAGTCCAGATCTAATATTAATGCTGGTTCTAGGAATAGAAAAATGCTGAGCAAGAAATTTAATTAGTTCTGCATTCGCTGCACCATCTTCAGGCATTGATGCTATTTTGATTTTTAGAACTTCTGCTTCAGGAGGATAGTGTGCAAAACCAGGACAACTTGAGGCTTCTAGCTTTTCAATCAACTCAGTTTTGCTTGCGTTAGGAATAACCCAAATTAGTAAGTTTGATTTTTCTTTGTGTCCTGCAGCCATCATGCAAGTATTTTAGGGGTTTTAAGCTATTTATTCGATCCTAAACACCTTTTTATTTATATAAAACTCATATCTATTAGCGTTTTATAGGAGTAAAGCTACATAAATGTTAGGTTCAGCTTTAAACGTTGCAAGCTTAATAAATAGTCTCTCGGCCAAAGTCAAGCCGAGTCTTCGGAATGGTATTGCCAAAAATAATCTAATAAATAATCTGGAGAACTCTACTTGCAGTTGTGAAGAAGAAAAAATTGCAAGAGATTTTATCGTTGGTCATTTAAAACAACAAAAATCGAATTCAGCGCAAAAAGAATATGCAGAATTTCTTGCTAGTAGTGAGATTGATTTAGGGTTGCGAATTGAAGTTGCTAGGTATGTTCAAAATTTTAACGATGTACTAAGTTCTAATTTTAGACACTATCAAGGATTATTAACAACAAATTTTATTGAGCAAATTCCCGAAGATCATAGGGAGTTTTATTCGATGAAAATGACAATGCCTGCAAGGTTAAGTTTGAGCCAGGAAGCGGATGCTAATTATAATTCATTAAAAGCACTGACTCCAAGATTGCACGCGGAGCTGACTAATATATTTCGTGAAACTAAATTGGATAAACTGCTAGCAAATTTAAATGAAAGTGGAATAAAGAGTTGTGATAAGGATGATATGCAAGCAATTTCTTGCGCTATTGAAAGGCTTGAAGCTAAACAGTCGGATGGTAGTTATTCAGATCAGTTGGCAGGTAGGTTTTTGCTTAATTTAACTCGTGATTTAACTAATTTTAGAGATGCGATTATTGCTTATAATTTAGAGCCTGAAGTATTGATGAGAACTGAGATACAAGGAAATGGTGTCGATGAAATAGCATCTTTAGTAGAGGATATTATAAGAGATTTTAGGTTAGTGCTTCCTGAATCTGCAGCTGTTCAATGTGAAGCTGAAGGTCTAGAGTTGAAGGGATATCCAGCTGTTAACTTGGACTTCATGGAAATATCTCAAGAATATATTGATTCTCTATCTAAAAACTCAGCATTGAAAACTGCTTCAGAAATTCTTGAAAGAGTTAATGGTTTAGGAATTAGCAAACAAGAATCAACTACTTCAAAGTTTCGTATTACTTCTCTAGTTGGAAGTTTAGTGCTTGCTGCTGTAGGCTTGTTGAATCAAGCTGGTCATGTTGATACTAAGAATGACACTCCTAGAGCTGATTCTAAGCAACAAGTAAATGATGATAGTCATAATAATGTTGATCATGGTAATCCGTTAAAGCATAGAGATCATGTATCTAAGCCAGATACCATTTCTAATGGTAAACCCGGTAAGCTTGAGAAAGGTAATGTATTTGCAGAAATTGCCGGAGAAGTAGATACTTTTTATACGACACAGGTTTATTACTTCAATGCAGGTGAAAGAATCAAATCAAATGAACTTCAGAGAGAACGGTTTCCGTTGTCTTATACTATGACTCCTGACAGTCGCAAAAGTACCATTAGTTTAAAAGCTCAAGACTTTAAAAAGGGCGATACAATCGACATACCTTTATCAAGAGGGCGAAGCTTGCATTATTATGAGTCAGAGGATAATCTTGAAGTTAACAAGAATGCTCAAGATACTAAAAGAAATGGTAATACTGTAGAATTCACTCGTGATGCAGATGATAGAGCTGTGGTTTATGAACAATACTCTGCGTCGTCTAGCTTTACTGCACCCTGGACCAAATCTATAAATCCAGTTCCTGATGATATTGCAATTCAAAAACTAAGAGAACCAGGGCTTGCTCCACAATTTGATCATTATAAGATGGATTTAGCTATTAAAGAATTTCTATCTGATTCGATTTACATAGCCAGTACTGATTTTAATAACTTATTACAACAGCTACCTTTTGATCCAGCTTTCAGTACTAGTGTTATTAGAGCTGGAGACTGCGATACTCTTGCTGATTGCTTAGCCTATACTTTGTCAGGTATTATTCCGTGCGGAGTTAAACTTGGTTTTAGTAATAGTGACTACGATAGAACTCTTAGTACTGGTGATGCTCATGCCAAGTTCTCTCTTGGATCTGATATTAATCACGTATACAAAGGAACTAATGGATCATTTCCTTTAGATTATGATGTAGAAACTACTCAGTATGCAAAAGAATCATACTTCAATCTTAATTTTAAAGAAGAGGATTATCTTCGTTTACTGAAGATCGTTGAGAAAGCCCATAATGCTGAAGAACCTGATAGGCAGCATGTGCTGTTTGAATTTAAAGATGCATTAAAAGAAATTTTAAAAGACAGTCATTATGATCAATTCAAGCCAAAGCTTGGTTTAGATGATTTATTAGATTCTTTGAGAAAACTTTATAGAGATCCGAACTCTATTTTAAATAAAGAAATTAGTAACATAAAGAATGCCAGCCTACCAGGTCAAGCTGCAGCTGTACTAATAGGTTTAATAGCACTAGCTATCCCTGCCTATGGGTTATATAGAGGAACCTTTGCTATCCCAAATGCAATCTATCGAGGAATCTCGGCTCGCCAACGAAAGCATGATTTGGATTTGGTAAAAGATCCAAGGGTAATCAAAGCTTTAGAGCGTCTTGAAGCTGTTGTTACTAATCGTATGGAACAACTCATTACTAACTATTCCTATACTAAAGAGGATTTGATAAATTTAAACCCTCAGCAATTAGAATTGTTAGCAGTCTTAAACATTGTTAGGAATAAGACTCCTTTTGCTAATAAAGATGCTTCTTCCATATATAAAAGATTTAATCGCTTGTTATTACGTCGAGAAGCCTCTCTTTCGCTAACTGAAGAAATGAACAAATTGAAGATGGCAACTAATCTACAGCCTCATGAGCTTATCACTGCAATAAATGCTGCTGCAAAAATAATTGATTCTAGATCTGATATCGCTTCGCCTAGTCTTTTACAAGCAAGGCGGAAGGTGTTAATAGAGATCCATCCTATTTTATTTAATTCTAAATCTCAAGGAAAATATATTCCACAAAAACCTAACGAAAGAGGCAATAAATTTCCACTAAGAGGTGATAATGGATTTAGAGAACTCCGTGATTATCAAGCTGGCGACGACATGAGGGATATTGATTGGCGTGCTACAGCCAAGGCTGCTAAGCCGATAGTAAAAGTACGTGATGATGATGAATCTTTAGATAGAAAAAAAATCAAAATTGATGTTGATATAAGAAATATTAATGAGACACAGCTGCAGGATTTTATAGATTTACTTTTATTAGCTCAAGCTGGCAAGATAGATATAGAGTCAGTTTCTTTATATGAGTTTGGAAAACAAATTGATCATTTATCAGGTCAAAATAGCATGGATAAATTACTTGCCTCTGATAACAATATAGTTGAATTTATAAATCGTTACTTGGGACTTAGTTTAGAACTTGAGTCTCTGGTTAATATTAATGGCTATGATAGAACTGAGATTATTCAAAGACCATTTGGTCTTAGAAGCTTAGTTATAAACAGTAGTCCGCTAGATGAACCTGTTGCAAGACCGCTGCATCATTGGTTCCCTACTAAAATTGAAACTTCAAAAGATTATTATAGGCAAACATCTTTGGCTGCTTGGGAACATCAGTTATCACAGGGATCCAGAGGTAGAAAAGCACATTTTGTTTTTGGTTATTAAAGGGGTCTTACCTAGACATTCTACCGAGTAAAAGATAACTTGAAAATAAAATGGCACCCCACAATGGACTATTTCAGCAACTTTGAGCATGGCTTTAAGGTGGAAATCACTGTCATTGAAAGATTATTAGATAAGTCAGCATGCTAGTATATATGTAAGTATGAGGATGGGCAAAAATCATCAGTTCCTTTTGTACAAATCTGCAAATGGTCAAGTAAAACTAGACGTTTTTTTGCAAGATGAAACCCTGTGGTTGACCCAAGACAAAATAGCGGCATTGTTTGGAGTGCAAAGACCGGCTATAACAAAACACCTCAAAAACATCTTTGAAAGTGGCGAATTAGAGGAGCTTTCAGTTAGTTCCATTTTGGAACTAACTGCTAAAGACGGAAAACAATACTCTGCCAAAATCTATAATCTCGATGCCATTCTTTCGATTGGCTATCGGGTTAATAGCATTCAAGCAACTCAATTCCGCAAGTGGGCAAGTACGGTACTTAAAGAATATATTATCAAAGGCTTTGCAATGAATGATGAAAGGCTAAAAAATCCTACGCGAATTTTTGGTCAAGATTACTTTGAAGAACAGCTTGCTCGTATTAGAGACATTCGTTCTAGTGAGCGCAGATTCTATCAAAAGATTACTGATATTTACGCAGCATGCAGCGTTGATTATGATCTTAATGCTGAGATTACAAAAAACTTTTTTGCGACAGTTCAGAATAAGCTTCATTTCGCGGTTACTGGACAAACTGCAGCAGAAATAATTCATAACCGAGTAAGTAGCAAAAAAACAATCTGGGGTTAACCACTTGGAAAACGCGCCTGAAGGAGTGATCAGAAAAACAGATGTAGCTATCGCCAAAAACTATCTTAGTGAATCAGAACTAGAAGGACTCAACCGTATTGTAACTATGTATCTTGATTATGCTGAAATGCAAGCCCAGAAAGGGATTGTCATGCAGATGAAGGATTGGGTTACTAAGCTTGATGCTTTCTTGCAATTTAATGAACGAGAGATCCTGCAAAATAGCGGCACTATTAGTCATGAAGTTGCTGCTGCACTTGCTGAGAGTGAGTTTGAAAAATATCGAATCGTTCAGGATCAAAATTATACTTCTGATTTTGATGAAGTGGTGAAGAGGTGTTTGGAGTAAATTATGGATTGGACAGGTTTAGCTGCAGGTATTGGTATTGGAGGTATCATTTCAACTTTATTACAATATAAGTTTAATAAGGATGCTCGACAAAAAGACTTGCTCTTTCAAGAAAAGAAAGAGGCTTTCATTGGTCTTTTACAGTCTTACCATAACGCAGCTGTAAAGCCATCATATGAAAATTCACAAGCTTTTGCTTATTGGCAAATGAGATGTGAGTTAGTAGCAAATCAAGATACAATTAATGCTATAGAAGACATTGTTGCTACTAATGACAATCGAGAAGCTCGGTATACAGCCCACGAATTTTTAAAAGAAAAACTCAGGAAAGATTTATGGAGTTGAAAACTCATGGCTTATGGGTTTAGGAATTTTCAGAATTATAGGCTAAGAGTTTTGGTAAAATGTGCATGACGATCTCTAGAGAATTTCACTCTATTTTTTCCTTTTATTGGTGTACATCCGCCAGAGCCCAGGCTCGGCGGATGTACACCAATAAAAGGAAAAAATAGAGTGAAATTCTCTAGAGATCGTCATGCACATTTTACCAAAACTCTTAGCCTATAATTCTGAAAAT
>JACCDV011249770.1_pt1 | contig 61752 bp, 77 predicted proteins | sample 7446131 | NCBI WGS metagenome assembly JACCDV01 (sample SAMN15323448, study PRJNA562643) | freshwater metagenome | isolation source: river surface water | place: USA:Blue River Watershed | collected 2017-08-17
GGCAGCCCGGGAGAAGGACGCACCGTCCATGCTGGTCAGCTCGTCCAGCAGTACGGGCAGGTTGTTGTACGTGCCCAGGTACGCCCAGAGCGCGTTCTGCGTGAAGCCGTCGTCGGACTTGAGCGCAAAGCCGTCGGCGTTGCCGAAGGCGTAGAGCGCCGCGAAGCAGGCGGTGGTCTTGCCCTTGCCGGAGTCGCCCCCGGTGAGCGCCACGAGCAGGCCCTTGTAGAGCTCCTCGCCGAACGGTGAGAGGATGGAGCCCAGGCCCGAGCAGACGGCGTACTGCCAGTGCTCCATGCCCTCGCGGCTGTACATGAAGTTGAGCGCCGAGGCGTACTTGGCCAGCGTGCCCTTGGGCGGCGGCATGGCGGCCTTGAACTTGGCAGCTCCGCCGCCGGTGAGCACCGTGCGCACCGAGCCGTCCTTGTGGTACAGGCGGTCACCGAGCAGGAAGCCGCTCATGTCCTCGCGCCAGCCGAAAGTGGTGAGTGTGTTGACCTCCTCGACCTTGCGCTTGAGCTCTTCGAGTTGGTCGCGCAGATATGCAGCCATGTGCGCTCCCGCGTCCTTGTGATTGGATTGCATCAGTTCGTACTTGGCCAACGAGCGGAGCATGTCCGTCTGGCTGGCCATGGCTTCGGCCGACATCTCGAAGTCGCGCACCTTGTGGTTGGGCAGGTGCATGCGGATGCCGATCCGGTAGGTCCCTTCCTCCGTGCGGATGCGCGTGGTCGGGTAGAAGAGGATGGTGCTGAACGGGTGGGGCTGGAGCACGCCTTCCTTGTCCGGCAGCAGGCGGCACATGATGCCGTTGGACCAGACATAGCCACGCAGCAAGGCCGGGACCTCGACCTCGATCTGCTCGCCCTCGGCGGTCACCACCTCCTCGACGTGCTCGGTGTTCTCGGGCACCTGGCGGCCCAGCACGAGCGGCGTCTTGATCTTGCCCTTCATCGGGCAGCCCTCGCACCCCTGGGGGTTGCAGCCGGCGAAGAACTCGCAGGTCGTGGGCCCAGCGGTCCACGAGTCGTAGCGGATGTCCCAGTCGAGCTGGCTGTGGCCGGTGGCCTCGCGGTTGGCGCTCCACGACTCGGCAAGCTCGCGCCCGCCCTCGCAGTGCTTCAAGATGCCGATCACGCCTCTCCAGTGCTCGTAGCCCACGTCACCCTGGGTGTCGCGCATCGCAGCCACCTGGGTGCATCCATTGGCCACCACGTCGGCGTCCACGGGCAGGTCGGGGTAGACGGGCAGGTGACCGATCAGGTCATCGTTCAGGCCGCCGGTGAGCACCACCTCGCGCTTGACCGTCTCCTTGATGAGCTTGACGCCGTTCTCCTCCATGTAACTCTTGAGGGCAGCAGCTAACTCAGCGGCGGGCGTGGGCGTACCTGTGGCCTTCACAACCACTGGTTTGGCCTGGCCGTTCTTGCGGTTGGTCGAGCCTGCGGGGCGCAGGATGGACGCGAAGTCGGCGGTACGGGTGGGGTCGGCGATCACGCCGCAGTGAAAGAGCGTGGCCTTCAAGCCCTTGGCCACCTTCACCCAGTTGGTGTGCGAGATGTCCTTCGTCAGCGGCCAGTAAGCATGCACGCCGTTGCCGCTGTCCACGATCATGGGGCGCGGCCAGCCGATGGTGTCGGCGAATTTGAAGACCGCCATGACGGCGTCCTTCTTGGTCAGGTAGCCATCGCCCTTGGCGTGCTTGTCCTCACCGCAGTCGAGGTCGACCCAGAACGCCTTGGCCCGGTCCCAGTTCTCGGGGATGCGGTACTTGCGCTTGGTCTTCTCGCCGTCCTCGATCTCGATGACAGCGCGCTGGTAGGTGGCACAGGCGTGGTAGACCGACAGGCTTCGGCTGCCGGACATTCCCTCGATGGCGTCTGCCATCGTCACCAGGTCGGTGTAGACCTTGTGAGCTGGGAACTTGTAGCCCTCCTTGAACAGAGCCAGGTAGTGGATACCGTGCTCGGGGAGGATCGTTTGGAGGAACTCGAGGGTGTTCATGGCACCCTCATGCGATAACGCACGCCCCTGTTGTGAAAATGCAACTCATGTCGAACTCCAGAAAAGCAAAAGGCCCGCGAGCGGGCCACCAGGGTAAACCCTAACTCACTCCACCACGGGAGCGGGCTCGGGGGTCGCCTGGGCTTGCCTGGCGTCGACTTCCTGTCGTTGCACTTGGCCGATGATGTCGTCGATGACGCCTCGCACCTGGTTGTGCGGGCCTTGGTCGAGCAGTCGGAGGATCACATTGATTTGGTCGCCGGTCAGTTTGAGGTTGAAGTCCATGTCTTGCTTTCTGGTTCAGGAGAAAAGGTGAGAGGGGTACTCACGACGGCGTTGTGGGGTGAGGAGAAGTGCCACCCACAACGACCCCCGCCGCATTTCCCCCTCTCGAAACTCAGTCATCGAAGCTGATGCCGTCGAGGTCCAGCTCGACGTCGTCCTCGACCACCGGGGCGGGCTTGGCCTTGGGCTTGGGCGCGGCCTTCGGGGCCGGCTCGGCGGCGGCGACCGCCTCGGTCACTTCCTCTTCGGTCACGGTCTTGGCCTTGGACACCACGGGCTTGGCGGCCTTCGGCGGGGTGCCGGCCAGGGCCTGCTCGACCTCGGGGTCGGCGGCGGGCTCAGCGGGCAGGGCCATCGGGCTCGAGCCCAGGATGTTCTGCACCACGTCCGAGCCGATCATCTCCTGGACTTCGGCGAAGGCCGTGTCGTCGAGGAAGCCCACGGGCTTGAAGGTGAGCTTGGGGGACTCGGCTTCCTGATCGAAGCTGACCTTGGTCACGACCATGTTGTAGCCCACGCCGCGCTTGGCCAGCATCTGGCCGTACTCGCCGAGCGCCTTGATGGAGGCGGGCGGCACACGCAGCAGCATCGGGTCGTTGATCTGACCGGCGGCGGCGACGGCCATGCGGACCGTGTCGTTGCAGGCCTTGCCCTTGGATGCGCCCTTCTCGGTGATGCGCGAGCCCCACTGGTTGTGCGGGCAGGTGGCGCACTTCTTGGCCTGGGGGGTCTGGGCGTCAGCGGCCGGGGTCACGCCGTCGCTCGAGTAGCAGTCGGGCTTGGCACCCTCGCTGTCCTTGGGGTCGTAGCCCTTGATGTAGAAGACCTTGCTCGTGCCCTTGTTGGCTTTGAGCAACACCACGTCGATGGCGGTGGCCGGGCTGTCGGGGTCCTTGGGGTTGGGCAGCACCACGCGCTCACCGTCGCGCACCACGGCGAAGACCTTGCCCTTGATCGAGATGACCGGGAAGCCACCGCCGGCGTGGGCGGTCAGGTCCGAGTTGATGTCGGCGACGTTGAACGACTTGAGGTATGCGGGCAGGCTCTTGCTGCCGTCGAATGGGATGATGTTCATGTTGATTCCAATGTGGGGGTACAAGTTTACGCGGAACGACGGATGTTGACCACGCGCTCTTCCCGGATGTTGACCCCGGGCGGGAGCTCGTCGTCGTTGGAGGCACGGAACTGCTCGACTGCGGTCTTGGAGACGCGCACCTCCAGCAGGCTCCATTCCTCTTTGGCCTTCACGAACTCCATGAAGGCGTCTCGGTCAGCGATGCTGGCCGTGGTACGCACGGTGGCGTATGCGGTGCCGAACTCGGTCTTGACCGAGTCCATGCCCGTCTGGTTGAACACGTCGAGCAGCTTGCCCTCGAGTTTGTCCATCTTGTCCTGGATGGGCGCTACCTGCGCCTCGAATGCGGCCTTCATCTGGGCCTTCTGGTCGCGCAGCTTGATGTAGATGGCGACGGCGTCTGACAGCTTCATTTGTTAGCTCCTGTTGTACGGTGTTGAATGTAGTTGCTCAGGTTCGGGTTGTCAAGGGTTACCTCCTAACTTTCTGGTGCGGCCTTCATCATGTCAAGCAGTAGGCCCTGCATCGACTGCTTATCTTGCAAGCGCTTGTAGACCCGGCGCTCGATGTCGGAGCCCGCGATGTGCACGATGACCGTGGTGCGGGTCTGGCCAGGGCGGCGAACCCGGGCGCAGGCCTGCTCGTAGATTTCGTTGCTGTGCACCGGGGCGTACCAGACGATGGTGGTGGCTGCGGTCAGCGTCAGGCCGTGGCTCATGGTCGCTGCGTTGGCCACCAGCACCCGGGGATTTGGAGTTTTTTGGAATTCGGCAAAAATCCGGTCGCGCTCGTTCTTGGACGTGCCGCCGTGGATGACCTCGACTGTCCAGTCCTTGCGCAGCTCCTCGGCCACCGCCTCGAGCGCGCCGGTCAGGGGCACGAAGACGATCACCTTGCCCTCGGACTCTTCGATGGTCTCCTTGAGCACGTCCAGCCGGGGCTTGGCGGGCAGGATGACTTGCTCGCCACCTGTCCCGTAGGCGACACCACATGCGATCTGGATCAGCTTGTTGGCCTTGATGGCCTCGTTGACGGCCAGAATCTGCCCACCCTGGTACTCGGTCGCCAGCTTGGACAGCATGTCCTTGTAGGCCTTCTTCTGCTCGCTGGTCATGTCGACCTCGCGGGTGATGAAGGTCTGCTCGGGCAGGTCCGTGCAGTCGTCCAGGCTGAACCGGATGGCGGGCTGCATCATCTGGTGGATGATGTCGTTGGCCTCGGGCCGCCCGATCCACTTGAACGGGCTGATCTGGCGCATGACCTGGTCGCGGAACTTCGAGAAATACTTGGGCACCAGGGGGCTGTCGGGCGTCACCAGGCGGCACTGCGCCCATGCGTCGGTCGGTGCGTTCGGGGTAGGGGAGCCGGTCATGCCCCACACGCGGCGCGGGCTCTGCTTGTTGCAGATGGTGTTGAGCAGCTTCCAGCGGTCGGTGCCGGAGTTGCGGGCCAGCGCCAGCTCGTCGATCACCACCAGGTCGATGTCGGGCCGCTTCTTGAGCTCGTCGGCGATGGTGGCCAGGCCGTCGTGGTTGATGATGTAGATGTGCACGTCCTGCTTGAGCAGCTTGATGCGCCGCTCTCGTGTGCCATGCAAGACCACGCAGTCCAGGTGCGGGAAGGTGTTGAACACCGAGTCCGCCCAGGTGCGCTCGAGCGTGGACAGGGGGCACACCACAAGCATTTTTGTCACTTGCTTTGTGCGCCGCAGGTAGTCATACGCCCAGAGGGCGCTGTTGGTCTTGCCGGTGCCCATGCCGTTGAGGCAATAGGCCCTGCTGTGCATCGCAAGGAACGATGCGGTGTCGCGCTGCGCGTTGAACGGCTCGAATCGGCCGCCCACTTTGGGCCACTTGTAGTGGATGGGCATCGGGTCGGGGACCTCGAAGCCCAAGTTGCGCAGCACCCGGGTCTCATCCGGGCGATGCGGCACTGCCACCAGTTGTTGTCCTTTGTGGTCGACGACGACTGCCGTCGGGATGACTGTCGTTACTCGGCTTGGATTGCGCAGCTTGAGTACGACCGCCTTTTTCTCTTTGTGAATCAGCATTACTGCTCCAGCTTCTTGGCGACAGCCCAAGCCACTGGGTCGTCTACGATCAGGTCGATGTTCTGGTCGTGCATGGAGACTTGGCTGATGCGCAGCTCCGGCAGCAACTCGCGCACCTTCACGTACGCTCGATCAAAGCTCGTGGCCAATACGCCAACGGTCTTGTGGCGCATCTGCGTCTGCGGGGCGGTGAGTCGATTGGCGGGGGTTGGGGCTACGGTGTGAGGGACGTGGCCAACGAAATGCCACATCTTGGGTTTGTTGAATTCAGTGGTCATACGGTGAGTTTCATTGCAACCAAAACGGCCATGACTCCTTCGTCTGTCTGCTCGAATGGCATCGAGTGCTTGGTGTTGTCAGCGCACACCCAGCGGATGTGCACCTCGTCGTAGTACGGGTCTCTGTACAACTCGGCGTAGCGCACGCCTGCTGGCACCTCACGGCCGAAGAACATGCGCTTGTAGGGCGGGCCGGTCGGACTCATGCGTGTCACGACCGTGGGGCCGAAGGGGCTGTTACTTGTCGGGGTTGTACGAGCCACTGCCTTTCCTCCAGCCGCGATTGGCCGCACGGGACTGCACTGCCAGGTTGCCCTTGGCGTTGCCGCCGCCGTTCTCCAGCGACTTCTTGTGGGCCACGTCCTTGCCGTCGCCGACATGGGCCTTGCCCGCTTTAATCATCTCACGGCGTGCGGCGTTGTTCTTGACGCGCTTGGCGACCTCCTCTGGTCGGGCGTTGTACGCCTTCTGGTACTCGAGCTTGCGCTGCGTTGACTTGGTCATGGTGAACTCCTTACAAGGTATCGAAAACGGGTGCGAGGCTGTCGACGCTGTCGACAACGAGGGCCAGGCCCTTGTGGTCCCTGATCTGGTCGAGGACTCGTTGCTGATTGGCGGTGACGGTGTGCATCTTCCCCGGTGCCTTCGTCTCGATGGCGATGAAGATGCCCTTGTAGCAACACACGAAGTCGGGGATGCCGACCTGGCCCATGCCGTTCTGGACGGGCTGATAGAACCAAACCCCCCGTGCGCGAAGGAACTTGCGCACCGCCTCTTTCACTTTGCCCTCTGGTGTCATTGATTGGCCTTCTTTTTGTTGAACTCACACGAGGTGACAGGGCACCAGCCATTGCACAGGCCGGAAGTTCTTGCAGGCCAACGGTCACGCTCGTAGGCAGACTCTAGCTTGGCCACACGGGGCAGGAACGATTGCCAGACCACGGGCACTTCCTCCCGGGTGATGGTCTTGCGGTCGATCTTCTTCTCTTTGAGCCAGACGAACCCGGTCGTGACGACCGACACTTCTGGGTGATGGGCGAAGATGTAAGTGGCATACAAATCAAGCTGTTCGCTCGGTTTGCGCTTGCCAGTCTTGTAGTCCATGACCGCCGCTCGGTCCTTGTGGATGACCACCAGGTCGGCGATGCCCCGGGTCCATGCGGTTTTCCACAATGTCGGCTGGAAGCTACGGTCGAGGGCGTACTTGTATTCCGTCAATTTCTGCCCGGGCAGCGCCGCGATTTTCTGTGCGATGGGTTGCCACTGGGTCATGCCTTCCGGCAGCGGCGTGCCGTTGAGCATGTACTCCTCGAAAGCGGAATGTACAGTTGTGCCCCACTCAGTGTGGATGGTAGGGGGCTCTTTGACGTCCTTGGCCACCTTGAGGTGGTAGAACTTGCGGGGGCAGGACTCAAACGAATCGAGCTGCGAATATGTCCATGCGGGGTTTGCCATGTTGCCTTTCAATAGAGTATTGCCCCAAGGCGTCTTTCGACACCTGGGGCCCTCGTCTGTTTGCTTCTACTCTATCAAATTGGTTGGTGATGTCAACGCTTGGGCGGGGGTTTTTTCACGGCGGCGACTAGGGCTTTCCCGAATGCGGTCTTGGGCTGCTGCTCCACCTTGACGGTGTACTTGCGCTTGACCGGACCACTGGCCTGCGCCTCGGTGATGAGGGCGTCGAGCTCGTGCTCCTTGCGCTCCCAGAACTGGGCCAGGGCCTGGTTCTTCTGCGCCCATGCCAGCTCACCCTTGGACTTGAGGAAGGCGTCGCGCTCCTTGTTCCAGACCACGTACTGCCGCTTGAGCAGCGCCGTGCGCTGGGCCGCCGAGAGCTTCTTGCCCGTCATCAGCTCCTCGAGCTGGAATACCTTGCGGTCGCGCTTGCGCTTGGCCGCCATGTACTCGCGCTGGTACTCGTTCTTGCCGCCGCGCTTGAACTCCGCAACGGCGATCAGGTTCTCCATGGCCTGGCCATTCTGACGGCCAACGACGAGCAGCTCGTTGAGGCACTCGGCGTCTTCCTTGAACGGCATGGCCCTGGGTCGTCCGACCGTGTTGCGAAGCTTGGTGACGTGGTGACGGAAGTACGAAGAGTCCACCAAGTATTGAACGGCTTGCCTGGCGCGAGCCAGGTCGTAGTCGATCATGTGAAGCCTTATATGGTCGTGTAACGGACAACAACAGGCTACACGGTATTGACTGAGCCATCAAGTTACTTCGCGTCTCCGTAGCAGTCAGCAACATCCCCCTCACTCCAGGTGACTAGCTCCGGCCACCAGGACACACCTTGGCGCATGATGCCCTGCAATGCAGCAAGACTCTCTTGGGCGTCGGCTTCGGGGACGATGTAGACCAGCTCGTCATGCACCGTGAGCGAGGGCAGCAGCCCAGTCTGGCGCTTGAACTTGATCGCATGCTCTGCGATGACGTCGCGGGCAAGGGCTTGCACCAGGTTCTCCACGCCCTTTCCGGCGTAGATGCGGGCCCGGGTGCGGCCGTTGCCGTACCACCATTCGGTCTTGCCGTTGTCGCGTTCGCGGACCAGGTCGGGGTAGTAGATGCGGCGGCCCGACGGCAGGCGCACGGCCTGGTGCTCGGTGACGCACAGCCCCCACGGGTCGATCATCTCCTCGGTGCCCTGGGCGATGGCAGGCAGGCAGTCCTGGAAGCGCCGCCAGCCCTCGGCAATCTGCACGTATTCCTCACGCCACTTGTTCACGATGTTCACCGACTCGCCGTCGGTGATGTCGATGCCGGCCATCAGCTTGGCGACCTTCTTGAACGCAGGTGCACCAGCGCCGAAGCCCAGGCCCAAGTGAGCGACCTTGCCCACCTGACGCTGCTCCTTGGTAACCGCTTGCAGATCAACGTCGTACAGCGAAGAGGCGAAGTCTTTGTAGAGGTCGGCCTTCTCCGGGTCGGCGCGGAAGAGCGCCATGGACGAGGGGACCTTCCACAGGAAGTGGTTGACGCGCAGCTCGATGCCCGAGAGGTCGGCGACGATGACCTTGTGGCCAGCCGGCGCACGCAGCGACTTGCGCAGGGCGTCCGAGGCCTTGGGCTTGGGGCCGATGCGCGGCAGGTTCTGCATGTTGTACTGCTCACCCGACCAGCGGCCAGTGGTGTCAGCGCCTGCGTACTTGAGCGGCACGGGCACGCGGCCCTCGCATGCGTCAGCGGCTCGCATGAAGGCTTGCAGGCGTGTCTCGAGCAGCGTGGACTTTACTTCCAGGCGGGCACGGGCAGCGGCGGCCACCAGCGGGTTGGCGTGGTTCTGGAGCGCGATGAACTCGTCGTCGGTCTTGGCCAGGGCGAACGTCGGCTTGCCGGTGGTCTTGCTGATCTTCTCGGGGGCGGGCACGCCCAGCGTGTCGAGCAACTGCGCGAACTTGGCGGACGAGGCGAGCATGGCACGCACGTCGCTCTCGAGGTCCGGCTGGTCCAGGCCCATCAGCTCCACGGCGTTGTGTGCAATGTCCAGGCCGAGCGTCTTGGCCAGGTTGACGAGCGACTCGCGCTTCTCGGTCTGCACCTGCTTGAGGGCGTCCTCCACCATGTCGTAGTCGAGCAGGAACTTGGGCTCGACCAGCATGCGGGTGGTCATGTCGATGAGCTCCATCTCCTGCTTGGGGAACTTGGGGTACATCTTGCGAAAGAGCTCGAAGCACAGGTCGGTGTCGACCTTGTTGTACTCGCTCATGGCAGCCAACTCCTGCGGCGTGAAGTCGCACAGGTGCTTGCCCTTGGTGTTGGTCGCCTCGAGGTCGAGCTTGGCCCCGACGCCGAACTCCGCAGCGAGCTTCTTGAGCGACACGCCGGTGAGGAACTTGCCGCCCACGCTGTACCCGGTCTTGCTGTACTTGGAGCGGGCCATGGCCGCCGTGCAGGCGTACATCTTCGGGTTGATGTTGAAGCGCCAGGCCAGGATCATCGCGTCGAAGCCAGACATGTTGTGGCCAAGCGCCATGGCGTTGGACCAGTCGATGGAGCGCAGCGTGCGCTCGATCTTCTCCTCGCCGAAGACGACGAAGGTGTCCTCACTGCCGATCTTGATGGAGACCGACTGAATCTCCGTCTCCGGGTGCATGACGTACTCGGTCGGAGACATCTTGCTGAGCGTGTGGTTGGTGTCCCAGTACGTCTCGAAGTCCAAGGTGATGAGCTGCATCAGAAGAGCCCTCCCAGGTCGGGCGGCGCGTAGCCGGGGCCCTTGGTGATCTTGCCGTTGGCGTCGAAGATGGGCTGACCGTTCTCATCGAACTTGCTCCAGTTGCTCTGGTTCACACGGGCAATCGCTTCGTCTGCATCCATGCCAGCACAGTGGCCAGCACCGATGCCTGTCACCACCTGGTCGGCGATGGCGTCGAGGAACTCCTTGCGGTCCTTGATGCTGGCCCTGAGCACGTTCGTCTTGAGAAGCGCGGCCAGGTGATGGATGGCCAGGGTCAGCGACTCCCAGGCTTCGTCGTCGCTCGTCTTGAGCGAGCGCATCATCTCCTCGATCTCCTCGAAGTGGCACCCCAGTTGTACGTTGAAGTCCTCGTGGGTAGGAGCTGGTCTGGCACGTCGGTGCCACAGTTGAATGGACAGGGTAGTCATTGCTTGTTCGGTTTGTAGTTGGCCTCGTGCTTGATGGACGCGAGGAGGTTGAGGTCGGCGCGGCGGTCGCTCGGAGTCAGTGCTCCGAAGACCTTGCGCCCGTTGGCCAGCGTGATGCACATGTGCTTGCGCCGTTGTTCGATGGAGGCGATCTCGACTCCAGCGTCTCGTGCGAGTTTGCGCACCTGGCGGAGTCGAGAGCTCTCCATGTCATTGCTCCAGGTTCTTGATGGCGAGGACGGTTGCGAAGCCCTCGGACAACGTCTGCCCCTCGGGGAGGATGTACGTCTCGAAGGTCCAGTCAGGGCCGTGCGGGTTGTGTTTGTACGTGCCGATCTCGATGAGACTGCCGTTGATGGCCTTGTGCACGGTCAGGCGGAACCTGGGTGCCGTGTGCCGCTCCTCGTGATCTGCGCCGATGACGGCGGCCAGGCTCGTAGCCTGCTTGGGCTGCGGCGTGTTCTGGGTCAGCCAGTTGAGCAGCTTGGTGCGAAACCAGTTCATGCGTTCTCCAGTTTGAAGGCGACCATCTGCGCGGCGATGATCTCGTTGACCTCCGCGATGGTGTGGGCCACATGGGTGTCGTACACGGAGCCCTCTTGTGAGGAGATGTTCACCGTGTAGCCGTTGGCCACCTGGTCCACTTGGATGATGCCGCTGAACAGGCGCTTGGTGGTGTTGGCCCGCGCAGGCTTGTTGAGCTGGGCCGTTTTGGGCAGTTTGTTCCCGAGGGTCACGGCCGAAGGGAATGCCGTGCCGCTGAGTTCGTGGTTCATTTGCGTGCCTCCAGGTCGATGAGCAGGTCGATGTAGTGCTTGGCCTTCTCGAGGTCGGCCACGCCGCCCTTGGCCCTCCAGCGGGTCACGTACTTGATGACGTTGCCCTCGAAGTAGCCGATGTTGTTGGCGTGGATGTACTCCACAGGCTGGATGACCAAGCTCTTGTAGTGGTCGCCATCCACTTGGGTGTCGAGTGCGTTCATTGCTGCTTTCCTGTTCTCGGGTTGATGTTCATGGCTTCCATCATCTTGAAGATGCGGGTCTCGATGCGAGCCAGCCGCTTACCGATGGGCTGGTCCGGTGCTGTGTCGAGGCGATTGGTGTCCTCGGTGTCCATGCGAGTGGGCAGCCCCAGGTGCTCCTGGATGCGTGCGACTCGCGTCTCGATGCGGATGAGTCGGGTAAGGAATTGTTCGTAGTCAGTCATGTTTGACGTTATCCGGGGGAGGGCAATGCGGTGGAGGCACGACGACGCACCATACGGGGACGGCGCGTTTGCCAGGCTCTCGGGCCCAGCGGTCGATGTATGCGTCAGGCATGGTGTGCAGCAGGCGGTTGATGCTCACGCGGTCACGGCCAACGACCTCGACGATCTGCGCGACGGTCAGGCCGTCGTCGTTGGTGCGCAGCAGCTCGCGTACGAGCTTGATACGTGTCGTCATAGGCGGTACTCCCTGCGTGGCAGACCGAGGTTGAAGACGCTGTTGCAGGTGTTGATGACACGGCGCTTGGCGTCCGAGCGCTGGCGGTTGGCCTTGACGCTCGCCTTGGGCTTGCGTGCATCGTCCTGGTCACCCAGGGCGTACACGGCGCGGGGGTAGCGGCGCTCGCCCTCCATGTCGTACACGTAGTGCGTGATGTAGACGCGCTTGGGCTTGCGCTTGGTGGCCCTGGCCAGGCGACTGACGACCGAGGAGATGGTCATCCGGTCCTCGCCAACCTCGGCGCAGATTTCAGTTCTCGTCATCGGACCGCACTGCTCTAGGGCAGCGATGATCTTGTCGACGACTTCTCCGTAGGTGTTCATGCTTTCTCCTTGATGAGGCGCATGCGGCCAGCCGCGTGCTCCTTCTTGACGATCTCGAGCGCTCGCTCCATGTCTCGCAACGTGATGGCATCCATCTGCGCGTCGTGCAGCTCCATCAGGTCGTTGAGCGCGTTCATCTCCTCGGCCCGCAGGACGAAGCGACCGGAGTCAGCGCCACGTCGTGCAACTGCGAAGAGTGCGTCGAGCCCGGTGAGGATGAGCTGCTCGTACTCGGTGCCGAAGCCCAGGCGGTACAGCGCCTCGGCCACGTTGCCCATGGGGATGAGCGTGTCGATGTCGCCCCTCGTTGCCCGCCCCTGGGTGAGGGCGGTCATGGCGGCGTGGTTCTTGATCTTGAGGTCGATCAGGTAGCTGTCGTGCAGACGCAGAGGCGTCATGGACTCGAGCACATAGGCCAGCGGGTTGCGCACCTCGCGTGGCCGGTACTTACTGCGCTTTCTCATTTGGAGTGCAACCACCGAATCCAGCACTGCCCGCAGTACCACTTGCCCTTGACCTCCACACCACCCTGCTTGTCGCTGGGTCGGTGGCACATGTCGCATGCCACGAGCGGCTGGGCTCGGGACTCTTGCGTCTTGTCGACCTCACGGGTGGAGGCTTTGGGTTGCGTCGGCTGGGGTTTGAATGTCATCAGGTGGCTCCGAAAATGCGGCGCAGCTCGTCGTAGACCTGGCGGGCCTGGCGCAGCGTGAGGCTGTCGATCAGGGCGCTGGCGCTCCACTCGGTCTGCTTAGGAGCAGCAGGCGTGGGAGCAGGCTCGGGCTGGGCCAGCTTTTTGGCGATGCGAGTCGCACGGGCTTTGTTGGCGGTGCGCTTGCGCTTGATGTTCTCTTCGCGTTTCTTGCGACCGAGCTCGGCGATCTGCTTCATGTCCATGACGACACGCTGGGGGCGGGTGCAGACGAACTTGAACTGCCCGCCCTCGGCCTTGGAGCGCACGGCGTTGCCTTGCATGATGAAGCGGCCCAGTGCAGACGACACCATGGGGCGGTCGATGCCCGTCGCGTCGGCGATCTCGCGGGCGGTCTTCATCGGGTTGGCCAGCAGGTAGTCCCACACGCGCTCGGTGGCGTTCTTGTCGGACTGCGTGGTGGGCTCGGGCGTGGTCGCCACGGTGTTGTTGCCCTGCGGCTCATCGTCATCGAAGTGAGCTTGTTTCAGGACTTTGGTGAGTTCGGATTGCAGGTCAGGCATTGTCGCGCTCCATGATTGCGTCATTGATTACGTCCTCGAGTTTGTCGTTGGCATCCAGCGAGTCGAGGATGGTCTCGTCGGATGTGAGGTGCTCGTACTCCGACATGAGTCGGGAGTAGAGGTCGTCCATGTAGGACTTGAATAGCTCCTGGAACTCGCGCTCCAGGGCTTCGCTGTCGTACTGGCAGAGCAGGGCCATCCAGGTGGCGACACGAATGTCGTCGACGTCATCGCCGTATGGGCAGTGCCAGCCGGCGAAGGCCTTGTCCTCCTGATAGTCTGGCAACACCAGGTCTGCGTCGTACCTGGTGCTGTTGGAGTGGTAGTAGTGCCCGCGATGCGAGACCTTGAACGACCAGTAGTTGCGTGCGTGCTTGATGAGTGCTGGGCAGTCGTGGCCGGCCGTCTTGAGGAAGAGCTCCCAGTCCTCGACCTTGCCCTCGAAGCATGCACCGTCACCCTGTGACCAGAAGCCCGAGAAGTGCATGTCGTCGACGTCGATGCCCTTGTCCTGCATGTCTTGCCTGAACCCCTCGTACACGCAGTCCCACCAGTCGGTGTGCTCGACGTGCCAGTATCGGTAGCAGGTGAGGATGTGTTCTTGCAGGTCCTGCGACAGCGAGTCGAATCGCTCTCTCGGTGTCATGGTCAGAACGGGGCTTCCTCCGGGTCCGGCAAGCGTGGTGGCGGCTTGTCCTGCCTGGGTGTCGGCGTGTGTGGGGATGGGAATGGCCACGTCATACATGATTGCCTCATTGATTGGTAGGTGGATGTTAGCATCTTGTCCTGTGCTCGGTCGTAGGGGTTGTCACTAACGGGACAGCCCACTTGCCCGATGGTGGCGTCCAGCCTGTGTGCTTGTGCCAGGTGGCTTGCACGTCAGCGCCGCTGACCCACTTGTAGTCGGGGTGCCCCACAGGGATGCGGGGCAGGGCGGTTCTCAATACTTTCAGGGTGTTCATGCTGCCCCCATCAGTCGTGCGGCCACTGCGGCGGCGGTCAGGCCGTCGGTGTCGACGTTGGCGATCAGCTCCTTGCGGGGCTTGCGCTCGACCTTGCGCTCCACACGCTCGATGTCGTCGGCATGGACGTACATCTTCACGGCGGGCATCAGCTTGATGGCCTCGTTGAGCGACTTGCACTTGCACAGGAACATGTCCATGTCGGACTCGACCTTGGACCAGCGACGGATGATCTCCATGCGGACGATGCCGTCCTCGAAGCGCTGGATGAGCTCCTCACGACCCGGCGTGCCCGGCGGGAAGGCCTTGACCTCGTCGATGGTCAGCTCGCACTTGTCGGTTCCGTAGAACGAGCTGCGAGACGGGCGGCGGTAGCATTCGGTCAGAGTCTTGAAGGCCACCGACTCCCTGACCTGGTGGCCCTCGTCATCCAGGCCGGTGACGGTGATCGACCCGTAGTTCTGCGGCGTGAGCCAGTCCTTGGGGATGACGTTGTGCAGCGCCTTCTGGTCGCCCCATGCACCGGCGATCCACATGTCTCTGGCGTCGATGTGGTACTCCAGGCCCAGGCGGGGGAGGGTGCTGCTGATCTCGTGGTTGCGCATCTTGCCGATCTTGTTTCGGACTCGGGTGCGAAGCTCGGCGGTGATTGCGACGAATGCCATGTTAGTTCTCCATTGAAAGTATTGACGCCAGGTAGGCGAAGGCTTGGGCTACGGTGAGCGGACCCTCGAGGGGTCCGTGGGATCGAGCGGGTGACCCATTGACGAAGTGGTTGATGAACCACCCGCTCTTGTTGCGTACAACTTGTACGCTGTGCAAGTCAGTCCTTGGGGGCTGGCTTGTTGCTGAGGTACTGTCCGAGGGCTTCACGAAGCTCGTTCCTCTCTTGTTGTGTCTTGCCTGGGGCAAGGGTGTCGTAGCAGAGCTGGATGATCTGCGTGTAGTTGGCGACCATCGAGTCGATGTCGTCGGTCAGTCGGGCTGCGGTTTGCTTGGTGTTCATGCGGCTTCCAATTCAAAGTGAACGTTCTCCCCGTACGGGGCCACGATGTGGCTGGAGATGCACCAGACCACAGGGTAGGCGGGGGTGTTAGCGCTGTTGAAGTCGGTGTAGCCGTCGGTGAGGCAGATGAACACCTCGGGGTCGATGCCCTCCTTGTCGAGGTACTTGAAGCCGGCCTCCATGTCGGTGCCGCCGCCGGAGTAGAACTCGAGGCCGAAGTCCTCGCCGTCCTCGAAGGTGACGTGCTTGGCCACACGAGTGTCGGTGTACAAGACGTGCACGCGCTCGGGGCGGCAGAGCTCGACGATGCGCTTGAGGTGGCCGTTGTAGTGATCGAGCTCCTGCTTGGAGATGGAGCCGGAGACGTCGACCTGCACGACGATCTCGCCCATCTTGGCCACGGTGCCGGTGCTGGGCAGGTAGTAGTCGGGGGCGAAGCGGCGGTTGGGACGGGCCCACGAATACTCGCCACGGGTGAGCGCGACCATGTAGCGCTCGAGGATGTCGTACCACGGGGTCTTGACCTCGATGAGCTCGGCGACGAGCTTCTGGAGGGCAGCGGGCATCTTGTCCTGGGCCTTGGCGGCCTGGGCTGCTTGGGCGATCTCGACGCGGGTCTGGGCGTCGATGCGGTCGGCCTCCTCCTGAGTGAGTGGTGAGCCGCGCTCGATGAGGTCGTCACCGATACCGCCGGGTCCGCCGTTACCACTGCCGCCACCGTTGCCGTCGTCGTCGGGCAGGCGGTTGTAGATGGCGTCGACCGTGTCGTCCTTGGAGCCGGGCATGTTGACGCCACCCTCGATGAAGGTGCCGACGTTGGCGGCGGTGAGCATGTCGTTGATCCATGCGTCACCGGCGTAGTTCCACTTCTTGGGCGAGCGAGCGCCACGACGCGAGGCGTGCTGACCGATGACGTGACCGACCTCGTGAGCGAGGAGGAAGACGAGCTGGTCGACGGACAGCTTCTCGACGAAGGACTTGTTGTAGTAAATCTGGCCGCGCTGGTCGACAGCGGCGGTCGGGATGGTGTTGTCCTCGATGAGCTTGCGCTTGAGCAAGATGCTGGCGAAGAACGGGTGCTGGGTGACGAGCTGGACCTTGGCGCGGTCGAGGTTGGAGACAGCCATGATGTGGTTCCTTTCAGTTGTAGTTGACGATGTGGATGGGCTCGGTGCCTTGCAGGGCAGCCATGGCCTGAGCGATGCGCTCACGGTCGTCCGTGGTCATGTGCTCGGCTATCAGTTGACGGATGCTGTACACGAACTGCTTGTGGTGTACGAGCAGGTACACGTTGTCGCCTGCGCACTGGCGCAACTCTTCGGCTGCCTCTTGGAAGCGCTTGAAGTAGTAGCCCTGGTCGCCGTATCCGTGCTCGAGCTTGTATGCGGTCCAGTCAGCGCGCAGCAGCTCGATGATCTTCTCGGCTACGTCTGGTCTGTTGACACGCACGCCGACGCCACGCCAGGCAGCAAGGGTGATGGGCAGGTCGAAGCGGTGCATGAGCATCTCGCCGATCTTGCGTGCGTCACTGCGGTAGCCACCGTCGACAGCGCCGACCGACAGCCACTTGAGCAGCTTGTTCTTGATGCGAACGCTGATCTGCGTCGGGTCGATGGTGATGCTGGTGTGCACGGCCATCGTGTTGATGTAGCGGGCGAGCTTGTTGTGGTTCAGGTCTTTCATTGATTGCTTTCTTCGTCAGCGAATGGGTGATCTCCAAGTGCGACGAGCACGGGGATGAGCCGTGCCGCATCGTTGTGCGGGTGCCAGAGGATTTGGTCCTCGAAGCACCCCATCGGCAGGTGCAGGCAAGTCGAGCCGTGGTTGCCTATGCACGAGCTGCATCCGGGCAACGGTGTTGTGTCCGGCACGGCGATGAACTCCATGTCTTTGACGCGGACAACATCGCCTGGTTTGTGTCGGGTCTCGGCCTTGCTCACACGCCCTCGAGCTTCTGAGCCACACGCAGTGACTCGAGCATGCCGTCGGGCATGAGCTCCATCGACATGCCGTTCTCCTTCCTCAGCTTCCACACGCGCTCGCCGTTGGTGTAGTCATAGTCCAGCGGTATGCACTGGGTGAAGTAGTGGAGCTGCTCGACGGGCACAGCGACGTAGCCGATGTGCAGCCTGACGTACGCCTTGGGGTCAGGCGAAGGCAGACATGCGGGCGGCGACTTCTTCGAGCTTGCGCTTCGCCGCTTCGCGGGCGTTGGCCGAGCCTTTGATGATCTCAACGTCTGCCAGGCAAGCTTGAGCCGCAGTGCGAAGGGAATTGATTTCATTGGTGAGCTCCTCGGTGGGGTTGATGGCAAGGGAGAGGGCCAGGTCACAGCCCTCGACGACGTTCTCGATGAGCGAGTTGTGGAAGCGCTCGCCCTTCTGGCCTTGGTACTCCTTGAGCCGCGAGACCAGGGCCGACAGGGGTTTGAGCATGCGAGCCACGGTGTCGACGTTGGCCTGCTGCACTGCCTCCTGCTCTGCGGCCTCGAAGGCAGCCATGTCCTCGTCGGACAGGTCGAACAGGAAGTGACGCGAGTCAGGCATGGGGGTGAACCTGAACTCGATGGACGTCGACTGGTTGAACTGGTCGGCGGTCGGGTAGTCGCTCACCGATGCGGTGCTGGGGTGGCCCTTGGCTTGCGCCGCAAGACGTCGGTAGCTAACGTCGTCCTGCACGTACTGGTCGTAGTGCGGCATGTGCTGCGCCTTGAGCCGGTCGACTCGGGCGATCAGGTCACGCATGGCCTGGGTGTAGTCCATGTAGTTGTTGCTCGGCAGCATGCGGGGGCCAGCGTCCACGTAGGGCAGGGTGTGCTTGCGGTGGTAGGCGTAGACCTCGTTGAGCGCGGTGGTGATCTCACGGATGGGCGAGTTCTTGTCCTTGAAGAGGGTGGCCACGACCGACAGCGACTGGTCGCCGTACTGGGCTTGGACCTGCTCGGTGATGAACTGATCGCGCTTGGTGAGTGCTGCGCGACGGATGGTGGTCTTGACGAGCATGCACTTGTCGGACAGCTTGGTGACTCTGGTGAGCATGGTGAACTCCTAGTTGGTGAGGGTAATCATTGCCACGGCGTATGCCTTGGCTTCGTCGAGGGAGTCGAACTCCCGGGTGTGGTTGGCCTGGACCTCTTCGGGTGCGAACCGTGTGAAGTCCAGGTAGTAGCAAGCGCCGTGTCGGCTGACCTCGGCGAGGTTGCGCTCAAAGTCCTCCCAGAACTTGCGAGGACCCGTGCGCTTGATGGGTCCGAACAGCCGAGAGCTGACGAACCCAGTGCGGTCGATGTTGGGCGTGTCGACCCAGCGCATGGTCATGACAACCCCACGATGGCTTGGGCCCAGGCCTTGGCTTCTTCGAGCGTGGAGAAGTCGGCCTGCTCTTTCGGCTCCAGCCAGCGCAAGGTCGAGGCCCCGATGATCGAGACATACCAGCGGTTGAATGTCGGGCTGGACGTCTTGGCATCGCGGGTCACGGAGGCGACCATGATCTGCCTCAAGCGCTGGCTTGCCATGTGCTGGCCGTCGGACCTCGTGCCTGCATGGACGTGCAGGGTGTTCTCATCCACGAAGTAAGCCCAGCGGTCGCCGTTGGGCTTCGTGCACTTCCAGTAGTGGGCCGAGACCTTCACATACCTGCCCGGAGGCAGGTCGGAAACAACAATCTTGGTCGCACCGTTGCTGATCTGGTTGTTGACCCACCAGGTCACATCAGCACCTCGGAGTGCTTGGTCGCCCACTGGATGAAGGCACGGGTGGTCTTGACCTCGGGGCGCATCTTGATCGCGTCCTTGGTGCACATGATGTTGAACTCGGGGGGCATGCGACCGAGGTATGCGGACAGCGCGTCGAAGTTGTTCTTGGTCGCCTTGCGTGCCAGCGCACCGCACAGAGCGAAGCGCGTGGCCGGGTCCTCGGGCACGTCGGCCTTGGCCGGGTCGAGCAGGATGTCCTCGACGTTGGGCAGCGAGAGGTAGATGCGACGGAACCCGGTGAACTCGGCGGCCGCGCCCTCGCCGACCTCGCCAGCGACGTTGTCGAAGAACAGTGCGTCATCGAGCGACGGCGGGATGAGCGAGACGCGCTCCCACGCACGGGGCGTGGGGTTGGCGAAGCGGTTGGGGTCGAAGTCGGAGAGCAGGCCGGGGCGGAAGCGCAGGAACTGGATGAGCACGGGGTCGATGTCGTGCTCGAGGGCCCACTCGGTCCAGTCGTCCATGTTCTCGACGAAGTCGAAGCGCCGCGTGCGGTTGGCCAGCTTGGACGTGATGCGGTTGGCACCGGACTTGTCCTCGGTGCGGTTGCCCGTGGCGATGATGAACAGCTCGTCGGAGAGCTGGAGCTGACCGGCACGGCGGTCGTAGATGACGCCGCACAGCGCGTTCTGCATGGGCACCGGAGCGTCGGACAGCTCCTCGAGAATGAGTGCTGCGCGGCCTGCACCCTTGCGCAGTTGGTAGAACTCCTGGGGCGGGACCCAGCGGGTGTAGTCGCCGGTGTTGTTGGGCGTGCCGAGCACGTCGACCGGGTCACGCAGGGATGCGGTGAACTCGACCACGTTGGTGATGCCCAGCGAGTCGACGATGTCACGAGCGCAGGCGGACTTGCCGCCACCGGGTGCACCGAGGATGAAGGGGACGATCTTGTTGCCGTTGGGGGCGTTGAACTGCTCGATGACCGAGGCGCGGATGTTGGAGTAACGCATGGCGTGTCCTTGATTGAGTTAGTGATTGACGGATGGTGATGGTAGACAGTCAGGAGCTAACTGTCTGTCGCTTGCGAGACACGTATCTATCGTGCAGTCGCAAATTGGATGGGCGCAGAGACGGGGTAAGGGTTTACCCTGGTCTCCACACCAGCATGTCGAGGATGAGCACGACCAGGCCGAACAGGTAGGCCAGCACGGTGATGGTCTGGAGGATGCGTGTCACAGATACCTCCAGTGGATGTTGCGCAGGCTCAGCGTCATCGTCTGCACGGGCTTGTCCACGCCGTCCAGGTGCAGGTTGATGGACAGCACGCCGTCCCTGATCGAGATGCAAATCTCGGGGTCTGTCGGCTCGTTGTTGTGGTCGAGATGCAGAAGGCTCACGCCGTTGGGCGAGCGAACCACTGACCAGTCGTTGATTTTCATTCGAGCTCCTCGCCCATGAGCCTGGCCTCGAGCACGTCGAGCTCAGCCCACAGGGGTGCATCCATGGGGTCGCGGCTGAAGTGGGACCGCAGGTTGACGCCGAACTCGTCGTAGTCTCCATGCAAGAGTCCGAGGCGGGCGCGCAGCTCGATGAGCCGGGCGAGTTGTTGTTCGTTCATGGGAAGGTCTCCAGGTTGGATGGGTTGACTGGGTGCACATACTTGGTGGGCAAGAGGTTGCCCTCGAGCGCTTGCGTGGTTATCCATGCGATGGCGCTGTCGTCGGCAGGAACCCAGTGGCCACGGGCGCATCGCCCGAGCGCGCCGCAGAAGGGGTTGCTCTTGCCGTTGGTGAAGTCCTGACCGACGCAGAAGGGGCAGTCGAGGATGGGGTTCCCCACCAGGTTGCCTTTGTAGCCAGGGTGCTTGTCGCGGTGGACGAACGCCACGGTGATCTCCATGCCGTCGGCCAGGTAGGTCGCGGTGCACCCATGCTTGGGCTGGGGGTTGTCGCTCAGCTCGTCGGTTCGCAGGAGCTTGAAGCGGGGTGTCTTGCGGGCTTCGGCCATGGTGGCCTCACCGCACGCTGTGCCTGCTGTTGGCGGTCGTGCCCAGGGCGTGGGCTTTGACCTTGAGGTCCGCGTGGAGGACGATCAGCGTTCGCATGGCGTAGAGCTTGGCCCGGCCATGGACGTCCCGCATGCCTGCGAGTTTGGCCAGCTCGTCGTCCAGTTTGTCGGCTAGGAGCTTGATGATGGCACCGGCCAGGACGTCGCCGGTGAGCTGGTGATTGGGGTCAGAGGCCATGATGTAAGTTCTTTCATGGGTGCGATGGGGCGAAATGAGTGCTGCGCGGGGTCGCGCATGGGCCGGGGGCACGGTGTGTATGTGCATAGCCGAAAGTTCTCACAATGAAGAACTAGACAGACTTTCCCGGAAGTAGACAGAGGCCTGTCTAGTTGTGAAATGCACGTAAGTGCTTGATGCCATTGGGAAAATGGGAACTAGACAGAAGAACTAGACAGAGGGAAAAATGGCAGGCGGGTTTTTGGAGTGTTAGGTCCAAGAGGGTTGCGAGCGCGCCGCGATGAGGCGCACACACATGTGCCAAAATTCCTGGTTCTATGTCTGTCTAGTTGTCTAGTTGTCTAGTTCATATAGAAAGTCTATATAAATCATGGACTTACGTGCAAAAAGAACTAGACAAGGAACTAGACAGACTTTTTCTCTGTCTAGTTCATGGGGGCTTGACAACCCGAAAACAGAGTGTAAAATCCTGCCCATGGCAGGATTTCACGAAGCAGTTAGGCGGTGATCGCGGCCTTGGCTTCGGCGCGCTGGGCCTTGGCTTCGTCCGTGAAGGACTTGGCGGCGGCGACCAGCTCGACCGCATTGGCCTTGAGCTCCATCAGCTTGGCCAGAGTCGCGCCGGGCTTCTGCGCCCCGGTCTTTTTGTCGGTCACGTAGCCGCCGTTCTTGCCCATCTTGGCCTTCATGATGCGGGCCTCCATCTGGTCGGCCAGGGACTCGAAGGCGGCGCGATTGCTGATGACGATGGGCTCGCCGAGCTGGGCCGCGAAGTATTCCCCGCTGGGCTTGTAGTTGCAGGTCGGCCATGCGGCGGCCTTGGCGATGCCCTGGAGTCCGCCGTTGGCGATGCCGTTGCGGGCGGCTTGACCCACCTTGCCCTTGGCGTTGGCCAGGGCCATCTTGGCGAAGGGGGAGGCGTGGTGCACGACCGACAGTTGACGCTCGGTCTTGGTCTTGCCGATGACGTCGATGACGGCGGGGGTGAAGTGAGCGAGTTCCATGATGAACCTTTCAATGATTGACGGATGAATGGACTAAGGCGATGCGCACGCTGACCGCAACCCGGTGACTTACCTTGATAGGTTGCGTGTGCGCATCGTGTAGCCCACTACACGTAGTGGGGATTGCCCGGGCTTGCTGTTCTTGGCGCCCGGTTAGTTTGTGCCTCATCGCCCGTCAGAGTCGGCGCTACTCGCCACTGTCTTTCCAGTGGGCCTATGCCTCAACGGATTCATACCGTGTTTTGCATCGCAGGAAGTGAGCACGATTTGGTCGATTGGATACCCGCCACGACTCGGACAGATGGCCCTCAGTGTTGCCCGCCAATGGACAGAGCACATACAAGACACCCTACTATCGCAACTGCAAAGATACCCGCCAAATTAGGCGCACTATGCTGTCAGACGCGCTAGGAAACCCGCGTCAACTTCGCCCGCCACGGCGAAGGATTCCAATGCAAATTGTTAAAGAGCAAGGTGCTGAGCGCACGACTCCCCATAGGCCCGAATGTGCCCGGCGTGTCCGAATGTCCACACCACAAGGAACCGCTTGCATCCGGGGCCCGATGACCCCTTCCACCACAGGCCCCGGTGTTAGTTCCGGGCCCTGCATAACAGGCCGAGGTGTTAGCGCCTACCCCCCGCCGGTGGGCCCAATCGCCCTGCCACCCCGCCCTCCCGCCTACGGGGCGCTCACACCGCAAGGCCACTTCGACCGACATACACACGTTGCCCTCCGGGCCCCCCAACACCCCCTTTATTCCCTTCTTACCCCGGTTTACCGCAAACCGGTAAATTCGACCCCCTTCACAGCCAGAAAAAACCCCGTACAATCCACATACACACCCTCACAACCCCCTCAGACCATGCAAATCGTCCGCAATCTCGGCAACATCGCGCTCCTGATCGCCATCTGGGCAGCCGTCATCGTGGGCTTTGGGGGCCTGTTTCGGGTCATGGAGAAGCTCTTCTGCGTGGGGTATGGATGTTGATGAAGCGTTGGAACCTCTTTTTGCCCGACGATCTGCTGGCCCAGACCAAAAAACTGGCCGAAAAGCACAACGTCGCGGCCTCTGACGTGGTCAGAACGGCCCTGGAGAAGTACCTGGCGGCCGTTCGCCGAGCCGAGGAGGCCAAGAATGCTCCCCGGTGACGTGGAAATCGACGACGGACCCCTGGAATACCGCCCCCAGACGGTCTCTTTCCCCCAAATCAGCGACGAAATGGTCGCAAGCCTGGCCCTGGGGCTCGAAGACGACCTGATCGTGGCCTCCCGCCACGGCCTGACGGTCGAGAAGTACCAGGAACTGGCCCAGCAGCCTTGGTTTCGGGCCCAGATCGCCGCCAAGCGCTCGGAATTCGAGAAAAACGGCGTCACCTTCCGCGCCAAGGCCGCATGGATGGCCGGGGACCTGCTCGATCAGGTCTACATCCAGGCTTCGGGCCACGACGTGAACCTCTCCGTCAAGCACGACATCCTGAAAACGCTCATCAAGGCCGGGGGCCTGGAGCCCAAGGACGAGAAGAAGGAGGCCACTGGACCCACCTTCGCCATCAGCATCGACTTGGGCGGTGGGCAGTCCATCTCGCTCACGAGCAACGCTCCCAAACCACCTCCGACCATCGACGTGGACGCCAAGGAGCTGCCGGAATGAACAACCCAGGACGATTGGCCGAGGGGCTCGTCGAAGAGCTGCTGGCCGTGATCCACAAATACGACGAGGCGATGATCCTGCCCACGGCCCTCGGGTGCCTGGACTTGGTCAAGGCGCAGCTCATCCAGGACCACATGGACGAGGACGACGAATGACAGGGGCCTACGAGCGCATCGCCCAGCGGCTGCTGACCGGTCAGCCAAGACCGGGGCGGTTCTGCGCATTCGAGGACGGACGCCTCCTCACCGGCACGAAAAGCCTTCACCGAACCCGTCAGAGCCGCACCTGGCGGCTGTTCTGGCGACTCAAGCAAGTCAGACCATGAGCACGTACAAGCCCACAGAGACCCAGCGCAGCTACATGCTGGACCCGCAGTACGTCCGCGTGCTGGCCGGGCCCGTGGGCGGCGGCAAGTCAGTCACCTGCGTGCACGAGCTCGTGCGCCTGGCCTGCGGTCAGGCTCCCAACGCGAGCGGCAAACGCAAAACGCGGGCGGTCATCGTGCGTAACACGGCCGACCAGTTGGCGCTGACCACCCGCAAGACCGTCTTCGACTGGCTGCCCCCCGGGCAGGCGGGCATCTGGAAGGCGGTGGAGAAGACCTTCATCCTGATCGCGGCGCTGCCGGACGGGACCACGGTGGAGTCGGAGTGGCTGTTCATCGCGCTCGACACCCCGGACGACGTGCGAAAGGCGCTGTCGCTGGAGACCACGTTCTTGTGGGGCAACGAGGCCCGGGAGCTGCACCCGGACGTGGTCGACGGCCTGCTGGGCCGCCTGAACCGCTACCCCTCGATGAAGGACGGTGGGCCGACGCGCTCCTGCGCGCTCTTCGACACCAACATGCCCGACGAGGACACCTGGTGGCACGACAAGATGGAGAACCCGCCGTCCAACTGGGCGGTGTACAAGCAGCCGGCGGCGATCATCAAGCCAGATGTGTACCTCGAGCGCTTCGGTGAGGAGCCCGATGAGGTGCTGCTGGACAAGGACGGCAACGAGTGGGTGGTCAACCCCGAGGCGGACAACTACGCCCACTTGCCCAAGGCGTACTACCCCAACCTGATCCCGGGCAAGACCGAGGACTGGCTGCGGGTGTACCTGCGCTCGGAGTACGGCCGAAGCCTCTCCGGCACCCCGGTCTACGAGAAGACCTTCGTCCCGGACTTCCACATTGCCAAAGACACCCTCAACCCCATCCGCGGAGACGCGGTCCCGGTCGTCATCGGGATCGACTTTGGCCGCACTCCTGCGGCCGTCTTCAAGCAGCGCGACCCTCGAGGGCGAATCCTCACGCTCGGAGAGCTCTGCGCCGAGAACATGGGCATCGAGACCTTCATCAACACCAAGCTCAACCCGTTCCTTGCGCAACGGTTCGCGGGCTGCACCTTTGTGTGCGCTCCTGACCCGGCGGGCTTTGCCAAGCAGCAGTTGAACGAGCTGAGCCTGGTGGACGTCCTCAAGAACGCGGGCTTCAAGTGCGTGCGGCCGCCGACCAACGACCCGGAGAAGCGCATCCAGGGGGTCGAGCGCCTGCTCAACCAGCAGCTCGAGGGCCGGGCGATGTACCTGGTGGACCCGTCGTGCACGGACCTCATCAAGGGGTTTCGCTACGGCTACCGATACAAGATCAAGAAGAACGGGGAGCTCGAGGACCGGCCGGACAAGAACGCCTTCTCGCACGTCCACGATGCCAATCAGTACGCCGACGCGATCATGGACATGAACGTGCGCGGAGTGGCCCAGGGCGGGGGTCGCCGGGAGTTGAAGAAAGCCGACTATACATACTAACAGCTTGTCCGTTATGATATAGCCAGTTGTGGTGTAAGGAACCAGCCCCATGCAAGCATACGGATTGACCCCTCCGAGCGCCCCTCGTGTGAACAACATCGGGGGCTTTTTGCCCATCCAGTCCCTCTCGGACATGATGGCGGAGGAGGCCAATGCCGCTGCCATCGAGCGGGCGCACGAGGCGAATGCTCAGCCTGTCGTCTCCTCGCTCGTCTCGCACATCAAGCACCACTGGGACCTGGCCAAGAAGGCCAAGATGACCCCGGAGCTCGAGATGCTGTCTGCGGTGCGCAGCCGGCGCGGCGAGTACGACCCGGACGTGCTGGCCCGCATCAAGAAGCAGGGCGGCTCCGAGATTTACATGATGCTGTTCGCCACCAAGGCGCGGCAGGCCAAGGCACTCCTGGTGGACGTGCTGATCGGCGCGGGCACCGAGAAGCCCTGGACCATCAACCCCACACCCAAGCCCGAGCTGCCACCCGCAGAGGTCAGCGCGCTGATGCAGGCCGTCTACGAGCAGGTGGCGCAGGCCGAGATGGCTGGCACGCCGCTGGGTGTGGCGGACATCCGCCAGCAGCTCCTGGACGCCAAGCAGACCATGGAGCACCAGATCATGGAGACCGCTCGCATCTACGCCGAGCGCGCCGAGATGAAGATCGAGGACCTGCTGGTCGAGGGTGGCTGGATGGAAGCCCTGGACCAGTTCCTCGACGACCTGATGTGCTTCAAGACCGCGTTCATCAAGGGCCCGGTCATCCGCAACAAGAAGCAGTTGAAGTGGACCCAGCAGGCCGACGGCACGTTCCAGCCCACGCCAACCTCCGAGCGCAAGCTCGAGTGGGAGCGCGTCGACCCGTTCAACATCTACCCCGCCCCCTGGAGTCGCTCGGTGCACGACGGCTACCTGATCGAGCGGCACAAGCTCAGTCGGGGCGACTTGAACGAGCTGATGGGCGTGGACGGCTACAGCGACGACGCCATCCGTGCGGTGCTCGATGAGCACGGCAAGAACGGCCTGCACGAGTGGACCAACGTCGACAACCAGCGTGCGCAGGCCGAAGGGCGCGACACCCTGGCGGCCAACCAGAACTACTCCGACCTCATCGACGCCCTCCAGTATTGGGGCTGCGTCTCCGGCAAGCACCTGATCGACTGGGGCATGTCGGCCGAGGAAGTGCCCGATCCGTCCAAGGAGTACGAGATCGAGGCCTGGCTCGTGGGCAACTGGGTCATCAAGGCCGTCATCAACCCCGATCCGCTGTACCGCCGCCCGTACTACTCCGACGGCTACAGCCGCATCCCGGGTGCCTTCTGGCACAACAGTCTGTACGACTGCATCCGCGACTGCCAGGACATGTGCAACAGCGCCGCCCGTGCGCTGGCCAACAACATGGGTATCGGCTCTGGCCCGCAGGTGGCCGTCAACGTCGACCGCATCCCGGCCGGCGAGGACCTGACCGAGATGTACCCCTGGAAGATTTGGCAGACGACGTCCGACCCGATGGGCTCGAGCGCGAAGGCCATCGACTTCTTCATGCCGGGCAACAACAGCGCCGAGCTGATGGGCGTCTTCCAGAAGTTCTCCGAGCTGGCCGACGAGTATTCGGGTATTCCCCGATACATGACGGGCCTGGCGGGCGGGGAGGGCGGCGCAGGCCGCACGGCCTCGGGCATGTCGATGATGATCGGCAACGCCTCCAAGCAGATCAAGCAGACCGTGGGGTCCATCGACATCCACGTCATCGCCCCGTCGGTCGAGCGCTGCTACCAGTGGCTGATGCAGTACGACCCGGACGCCGAGTTGAAGGGCGATCTCAAGATCGTCGCTCGCGGCGCGATGTCGCTGGTGACCAAGGAGGCCGCGCAGGTCCGCCGCAACGAGTTCCTCCAGTTCACGGGCAACCCCATCGACATGCAGATCATCGGCATGGAAGGCCGTGCCGAGCTGCTGCGCGAGGCGACCAAGGCGCTCAACATCAACCCGGACAAAGTGGTGCCGAGCATGTCGGTGCTGCGCCAGCGTGCCGCGATGGCCCAGATGCAGCAGCTCCAGATGGCCCAGCAGCAGGGCATGCCTGGCAACGGCCAGGAGCTCATGAACGGCGCACCCGTCGAAGACCAGTTTCAACCCACCGCACAGTGAAGGATCACACCATGAAAGCCATGCCGTTCAAAGGTAAGCAGACCAAGGCCGAAGAGATGGCCGAGGCCAAGAAGGTTCGCTCGGGCAAGATGAGCCCGGCCCAGTACGCCCGCGCCGAGAAGAAGGAAGGCGACAGCAAGTCCATGGGCTCGCTGATGGCCCGTGGCAAGGCCCTGGCGAGCGGCAAGATGTCCGCCCAGGCCTACGGCAAAGCCGCCACCGGCAAGCCGAAAAAGTGAACCACTTGACAACTAGCTAACAAGTAGTTGTAGAATCGCAACAAAATGGATCGCAACGCGGAATTTGAACTGTTCACCCGGCTCTGCCGGGAGCCGAGACTCAAAGAGTGGCTCCAGTTCAAACTCGACGCAGAGATTGCGGTCCTGTTAGTAGCTGAGGATGTGCGGGCAGCCCAAGGCCGGGCCAAGCTGCTCAAGCAGATGATTGATCTGCTGGACGCCGCCAAAGCGAAGCTCTGAGTCACCCCGGGTAAACCCGGACAACAGCAACCTGACAAGCCCACTGGGTCCAGGAGAACTTAATGGCACTGCCACCGCAATTACAGGCACAACTCGATCAAGCCAACGCCGCTCTGGAAGCGTTCAACAAACCCCCGGAGCCCCCTGCGGAACCCCCGCAACCGGCGCAAACGGCAACCCCCGAGGCCGCTGTAAATGCCCCCGCAGCGCCAGAGCCGCAGGCCCCCGAGCCCCAGGCACCGCAACCCCCGTCAGTCGACTGGGAGCACAAGTACAAGACCCTCCAGGGCTTGTTCAACCGAGAGGTCCCCTCGCTGCAAGGCAAGGTCAAAGACCTCGAAGGAAAGCTCCACGAAGCAATCGACCGCCTGAACCAGGCAGCGGAGAGCGCGAAGCCCAAGGAGCCCGAGAAACCCTCGGCAGACCCCAAGGATGTTGAGAACTTCGGTTCTGACCTGGTGGAGATGGTGCAGCGAGTCGCGTCCAGCATGCTGGCCCGCGCCGCAGGCGAACTCCAGACACAGGCCGCGAACATCGACCGGCGTTTGGCGCAGCTCGAGCAAGCCTACCAAGGCACCTCGCAGACCGTCGCCATGACTGCCGAGCAGGCGTTCTTCGACCGCCTGACAAAGCTGGTCCCCGACTGGGAGCAGACCAACACAAATCAGGCGTTCCTCGCCTGGCTTGCGGAAGTCGACCCCCTGCTCGGTCAGCCCCGTCAGGTAGCCCTCGATGCCGCTCAGCAGCAGATGAACGCAGATCGTGCCGCAGCGGTGTTCAAGGCGTTTGCCGCTACCAGCCAGCCGGCCCCGAAGGCCAACAGCCTGGACAAGCAAGTCAGCCCCAAGGGCACTGCATCTTCGGCCCCGCCGACCCCGCAGCAGCCAGTCATCTGGACGCAGCAGCAGGTCGTGGAGTTCTACAACGCCAAGCGGCGCGGTGAATTCCGTGGACGGGACAAGGAAGCAGCAGCCCTCGAGGCGGAGATCAACCTCGCCATTTCCGAGGGTCGCGTCAGGTAAGTGACTGACCGGGGGAAATGGCAACCAGTTAACCCTTTTGTCATTTCAAGGAGGCCATCATGGCTGCTGTTTTCCCCGTCAACTCGCCCTTCAACTCCAACCCGTCCTACAGCGGGACCTTCATTCCGGCAGTTTGGTCCGCCAAGCTGAACGAGAAGTTCTACGCCGCCTCGGTGTACGGCGAGATCGCCAACACCAACTGGCAAGGCGAAGTCGCCTCGATGGGCGACAAGGTGTACATCAACACCGCCCCGACCATCACCGTCGCCGACTACGCGGTGGGCACCAACCTGTCCTACCAGGTCCCGACTCCTGACATGCAGGAGCTGGTGATCGACAAGGGCAAGTATTTCGCCTTCCAGATCGCCGACGTGCTGGAGTACCAGGCCAAGCCGAACCTGCTCGACATGTTCTCGGCCGACGCCGCCCAGCAGATGCGCATCGCCATCGACAGCCAAGTGCTGTACAACACCATCTTCAACGGTGCAGCCGCTAACAAGGGTGCCACCGCCGGTGTGAAGAGCTCGGCCTACAACCTGGGCACCGACGCTGCCCCCGTGACCCTGACCGGCGCGAACGTCCTCCAGAAGATTCTGGAGATGGCTTCGGTGCTGGACGAGCAGAACGTCCCGGAGAGCGACCGCTACCTGGTGATCGACCCCGCCACCCGTACGCTGCTGATGCAGTCGAACCTGGCCCAGGCCCAGTTCATGGGCGACGACACCAGCCCGGTGCGCAACGGCAAGATCGGCAAGATCGACCGTTTCACCGTGTACGTGTCGAACATGCTGCCCAAGGCCGCTGCCGGCACCGCCACTCCCTGGCTGAGCGGCAACGGTGCTGAGAACAGCATCACCTCGGTGGGCACCGTGGCCAAGCGCCGCGCCATCATCGCTGGTCACAAGAGCGCGATCACCTTCGCCTCGCAGATCACCAAGATGGAAACGGTCCGCAACCCCAACGACTTCGGCGACTTCATCCGTTCGCTGAACGTGTACGGCTTCAAGGTCGTGAAGCCCGAGTCGCTGGTCCTGGGCATCGTCAACTAAACGGCAGGGGGCTTCGGCCCCCTCCGGTTAGCTACTGGCGTACAACATGTTAGTAGGTTAGAATGGCTTGGCCTCGCCAGGCCTTTCTTCCATAGGTGGTGCCGTGGTCAACCTGACGTCCTTTCTCCCTCGCCTGCTGCCCTATGTCCCAGGGTGCTCGGAGCCGCTCGCATTGCAGGCTCTGCTGGACTCTGCCATCGACTTTTGCAACACGGCGTCTGCGGTGAGTGTGACGCTCGACCCGATCACGGTTGTGGATGGGATCGCCACGTACGAGCTCGAGACCCCGACCGGCACTGGTGTCACGACGGTTCAGAAGGTCTGGTACGACAACACGATCCTGACCGCCATCCCCTACGAGTCGGCCACTGCCCGGGGCAACCCGGACGGCACGCCTCGGTTCTACTACGGCGAGTACGTCGACGAAGTCTATTGCATCACCCTGCTGCCGACGCCTGAAAAGACGAAGGCCAACGGGCTGATCGTTCGGGCCGCGCTGACCCCCACGCGCTCCGCCACGCAGGTGCACGAACTGCTGTTCGACCGCTACCTGGAAGGCGTGATCGCAGGGGCCATCAGCATCATCTGCGCGGTGCCGGACCAACCCTTCACGGATTTCAAGATGGCGCAAGCCAACGCTGTGAAGGCCCGCGCCGAGGCCGCGAAGGCTCGAGGCGAGATCATGCACGGCAACGTGCAGAGCTCCATGAGCGTAAAGATGAGGGCATTCTGAAATGGCTATCACTGCACAATCCGTCATTCGCCGCGTCGTCGAGACGCTGCAAGACAACACCTCCGTGCGTTGGCCGGTCAACGAGCTCGTGCGCTATCTGAACGATGGCCAGCGCGAGATCGTCCTGTACCGACCCGACGCGATGGTCACCAACACCACGCTCGCCCTGGCTGCCGGCTCCAAGCAGGCGCTGCCTGCCAACGGCGCGAAGCTGATCGAGGTGATCCGCAACAACAACGCCAGCTCCAAGCGCGCCGTGCGCATGGTCAACCGCGAAATCCTGGATTCGCAGTCGCCCGGCTGGCACAACATCACCGGCGTGACTGAAATCCTGCATTTCATGTACGACCCGCGTGACCCGAAGGTCTTCTACGTCTACCCGCCCGCTGCCGGTGCGACCGCCTCGTTGGACATCGTCTACGCGGCGCTGCCCACCGACGTCTCGGAGCCGGCCGACGGCAGCACCTACTCCGCAGTGAGCGGCAACATCAGCGTGCCCGACATCTACGGCAACGTGCTCCAGGACTACATCCTGTACCGCGCCTACACGAAGGACAGCGAGTACGCCGGCAACGCCCAGCGTGCCCAGGCTCACTACGCCACCTTCGCCAACGCGCTCGGTATCGAGATGAAGGCCACGGTGAACTTCCAGCCCACCACGGTCGCCAACCCGAACCAGCCGAAGATGGCTGCTCAGGCCCAGGCGCAGTGAGGTAGCACATGGCCGAACGGATCAAGCTGGTTCAAGGGGACAACCTCCCCTACATCCGTCTGACGCTCACCAACCCGGCGGACGGTACGGCGATCAACTTGTCGGACTCCACGGTCGTCGTGCGGGTCTACTTCCGTGCGGCCGGCAGTGCCACCGTGCTTGCAACCATCACCTGCGAGAAGGTGAACGGCGGGTCCACGGGCCAGGTCCGATTCAACTTCGCCAACGGTGTGCTCGATGTCGAGCCCGGCCCCTACGAAGGGGAAGTGGAGATCGACTTCGATGGACAGACACAGACTGTCTACGAGGTCCTCAAATTCAATGTTCGTTCGCAATTCGCGTAAGGAGTAGACCATGTCTGCAATGTCCGATTACCTCGAGAACAAGCTGATCGACCAGCTCTTCCGTGGTCAAACCGCCCCCACCACGTCGACCCTGTACGTCGGCCTGCTGACCGCAGCGCCTTCGGACGCAGGCGGCGGCACCGAAGTCTCGGGCAACAGCTACGCCCGCGTGGCCGTGACCTCGAGCCTGGCCAACTGGGCCGGCACGCAGAGCGCTGGTTCGACCGTCGCGTCGTCCGGCACCGGCGGCCAGACCAGCAACAACGCGGCCATCACGTTCCCGAGCCCGTCGGGCACCTGGGGCACCGTGACCCACTTCGGCATCTATGACGCCTCGAGCGGCGGCAACCTGCTGTTCTGGGGTGCTCTGACGATCAGCAAGACGATCAACCAGTCGGACACGGTCACCTTCCCGGCCGCTTCGCTGTCGATCACCTTCGCCTGATCGTGGGGCCTAGCGGATGCTGCTCAATTCGGGCGCGCTTAACACTGCCGTCCTGAATGACAGCAGCGGCGGGGGGCAGACCGTCTCCCTCGCTGCCGCAGCGTCCGCTTGGGCCACGGTCTCGGCCGCTCTCACAGAGATCACGAACCTCGCTGCCGCCCTCACCGGTGCAGCGAGTGTTTCTGCTTCTGGGTCTCTCACCAAGAACATCACCGCCGCAGGCAGCACCTCCGGTCTGGCGACCGCGCAAGTCCGTTTGGGCTTCCTGTTGGCCGGTAGTGCCACGGCAACAGCCAACCGCACCGGCGCGATCACCGTCACCTTCGCGGTTGCTGGATCGGCCAGCACGTCCGCCACGACCTTGGCGAACCTGACCGAGACCACCAACCTTGCGGCTGCGCTCACGTACTCGGCCACGACCTCGGCGAACCTGACCGAGATCACCAACCTGGCCTCGGCGCGCAGTGTGTCGGCCAGCGCTGCCGGCGCGGTCGCGCTCACCAAGCCCTTCGCAGGTGTGATCTCGAGCTCGGCCAGCGTGTCTGCTGCGCCCAGCATTTCGCGCCCCGTGGCGGCGTCCGTCACGACGACCGTGGCGACCAGCGGCGCGGCGCGCGTTGCGTTCAGCGTCTCCTCGGCGTTCAGCACCTCGGCTGTCGTGGCCGGTGCGCTCAGCCGCTCGGCCAACCTGGCCACGGCGCTCACCTACTCGGCGTCGACCGCAGGCGCGCTCAGCAAGACCGCACGTCTGGCGGCCAACATTTCGTACGCTGCGACCGCCTCCGCAGGCCTCACGGTCACGAAGAACGTCGCCTCCAGCATCAGCACGGCGGCCTCGAGCTCGAGCGCTGCGAGCCTGAACACCCCGCTTGCGGCGCTCACTAGCGTCACGGCGCTCATCAGCACGGCGTCCGCCAGCCTCACCAAGGTGATGGCCTGTGCGGGCTCTACCACCGCCTCGACGAGCTCGTCGGCGGTCCTCAACATTCCGGTCGCGGCGTCCGCCTCGGCCACCGTGTCCACGACTGGCACGGCAAGCGCTGCCCGGGGGATTGCCGCCCAGGCCCAGGCCACGGCCAGCACGAGCGCCACGGCGGTCTTCCAGGTCACGGTGTCGGCTGCCGCGCAGGCCACGGCCCTGACCGCAGGCGTTGCAAGCCTGGATACCCCGCTCGCCGTCGTCGCGGGCGCATCTTCCACCGTCACCAACGCTGCTGCGGCCGTCACCAAGCTCGTGGCGGCAGCCGCCCAGGCCCAGGCCAGCGTGAGTGCTGCGGCAAGCCTCGGGTTCATCGTCTCCGGTGCGGCCCAGGCGCAGGCGAGCACCAGCGCTGCTGCGGCGCTCGTGAAGGTCAGTGCTGCTGCGGCCGCCGTGTCGGCGGCGACTGCCGGTGCCGCGAGCCTCGAGAAGACCGTTGCTGCCGCCACCAACGCGGTGGCGACGACTTCGTCGGCTGCGAGCCTGGTCAACCCTCTCCAGGCGCTGATCTCGGTCACCGCGCTCACCTCCACGGCCAGCGCCCAGCTCACCAAGAGCCTCACGGTGGGGGCGACGGCTTCGGCTGCCACGTCGGCCAGCGCGGAGCTCGTCAAGCTGATCGAGGCGGGCGGGGCCACCTCGGCCACCAGCAGCTCGAGCGCGAGCGTCACCAAGGTGCTCGACGAGTTCACCGGCTTTGCGAGCGTCACGACCGCAGGCACGGTTGCGGTGGACAAGAACGTCGCCTTTGCCGGCACGGTCACCGCTGCCGTCTCCAGCGCTCCGGCCGATGTCGTCAAGGTTGCCGCCGCGAGCGGTGCAGCCGTCGCCACGACGCTGGGCGCTGCTGCCCTGGACAAGCCGATCTCGGCCTCGGGTGCCGCCACGGCGCTCACCTACGGCCTGGCGAGCCTCACCAATACGCTCAACGCAGTGGGCGCGAGCGCCACGATGTCGGTGTCGGCCGTCGCCGCGCAGCTCACCAAGAACATGGTGGCCGCAGGTTCCGCCACGGCGCAGACCTCGAGCAGCGCTGCCATCGCCAAGGACATGGTGGCCTCGGGTGCCGCCACGGCCTTTACGAGCGGCCTTGCCAGCCTGGACGTCCCCCTGGCAGCCCTCGGGGCACAGGTGGTTGCGACCACCTCGTCCGTCACAGCAACGCTCACCAAGAGCATGGCGGTGGCCTCCAACGCCACGGCGCAGACCTCGGGTGCCGCATCGCTCATCAAGGCTGTGTCGGCGACGGGCAACGCGACCGCGCAGACGAGCTCGAGCGCTACCGTCTCCAAGACGATTGCGGCGCTCGGCAATGCGTCGGTCAACACCGTCTCGATGATCGAGCTGCGCCTGGCGCTCGCTGCGGCCATCACCGCCCGGGCCACCCCTGGCGTGGCGCTCAGTGTCGGCAAGACGCTGTCCGGTGCCGGGGACAAGATCACCACGCTCGTGGGCGCGCTCAAGCTCACCGTCTCGCTGGACGGCGTCGGGCAGCCGCTGTCGGTCTCTGACACGACGCTCTACATCACCAAGCGCATCGACGGCTACAGCCTGGCTGCGGCCGAGGTGGTCAACGCTCGCCTGCGCAAGCTGTTCCTCGTCACCCGCATCGCTCTCGATGCTCAGGCCGACCTGGCTGCGGTGGCTGCGGACTACGACGCGGTGGAGGTGCTGGCCGAGCTGGAAGCCGCCTCCAAGGCCGCTGCGCTTTCGGCGGGGGTGTCGGTCACAGCGCAGTACGACGCAGTGGCTGTTAGCTCTTACGTGGAACAGAACGTAGCTGTAGCGGCTAAACTCGAAGATGTTGAACTATTGAGGGCCGCCTAATGCCAGTTCTTTACGCAAACAACGCCACCTCGACGCTCGCTGCGTCCATTTCTGACACTGCGACCAGCATGTCGGTGGCGTCTGGCCACGGGGCCCGTTTCCCGGCCATCACGGGCTCGGACTATTTCTATCTCACGCTTGCGGATAACGCGGGGAACATTGAGATCGTCCTCGTCTACGCCCGGTCGACCGACACGATGACCATGGTGCGTGGGCTGGACGGCACGACGGCCCGCGCCTGGTCTGCTGGCGACAAGGTCGAGCTTCGTATCATCCGAGCGCTGCTGGACCAGTTGAAGGTAGACGCTCGCGCTCCGTACCTTGCCGAAACCTCCAGCCCCTGGCGAACCGCGTACGGCGGGAACGCCGGCAGCAACTCCGCCGCCAACTACCTGATTGCAATTGGGTACAACGCCGGGCAGAACGTCAGCGGCGCTCGAAACATCCTGATCGGCGGGAGCACTGGCAACAACATCGGGAGCAACACCGACCACATCCTGATTGGCGACAGCATTGCCACTAGTGCCGATTCGTCGTACTGGTTTGGCCCGAACATTTTGGTCGGCAACCAGATCGGCCAGAACGTCTCCGGGACCGCCGGCTACAGCTCGAGCATTGTGATCGGCCACCAGAGCAGCACGAACGTCAGCCACAGCAACTCGATTGTGCTCGGGCACGGTGCGTCCAAGCGGGTTTCCGTTGCCAACTCCGTCGTGATCGGCGAGTCGGCAAACGGGAACGTAAACACCGTTTCGTATGGCTCGTCCAACAACGTCATCATCGGGCACCTGGCCTTCTACTCGTCGAGAAACTCCAACAACAACGTCATCATCGGGAAGAACGCCGGGTACAACACGACTACCGGCAACCAGAACGTCTACATCGGCTCATCGGCGGCAACGAGCAACGGCGCAGGCGTCAACAACATCGTCATTGGATACAACGCCTCGCCGTCTGGGGCGAACAACTCCAACGAGATCACGCTCGGCAACGCCAGCATCACGGGCTTCCGCATCCCGGGGCTCGGCATTAGCTGGACGAGCAGTGCGCTCCCGGTGCTGACCAATGCGCTGGCGATCAATACGATCTCGACGACGGTCGCCGCAAACGACGCGACCACCGCGCAGATCGGCTGGCGCACGCTGACTTCGCAGACGTTGTTCGGCCAGTCCGACGGGTGCATGTACACCTCGACCTACAACACCGGGTCGATGCACCAAATCTTTGGCGACTTCCGTACCGGCCAGACCGCCGTTCGCGGCCGCGATGGCGGCACCTGGACCTCATGGCGCACGCTGCTGGACTCGGGCAACTACACGACGTGGACCAGCGGCCCGACCTTCCGCGCTGTTCGCGGCACTGCGCAGACCGTCACGGCGAACGCCTGGAACAAGGTTCAGTGCAACAGCGAGAACTGGGACACCGACAGCGCCTACGACAACGCCACCAACTTCCGGTTCCAGCCCACTCGCGCCGGCTACTACATCGTCACGGGCAACGCGGCTGCTGCATACCAAACAATCGCGAGCATCTGGAAAAACGGCGGCGAGTACCAGACCGCAGGTTGGGGCTCTGGCGGGGCGTTCACGACCGTCACTTCGCTCGTCTATCTGAACGGCAGCAGTGATTACGTCGAGTTCTACGTCTGGACCGACGGCACGTCGTTCTACCAAGACCAGACCGCGTTCAGCGCTGTCTTCGTGAGGGCTTAAGCATGCAACTTTTTGAACAGATCATGAAGCTCTACCCGAGCGTCACACCAGCGGACTTCCGGCCAATGGTCGGAACCATCGTGCTGCGCAACGACCATGACGGCAACGGCCCGTACATCGCGGCGTGGAACCACCCGACTCTGCCTCGCCCGACGCAGGAGCAACTTGACCAGCAGTGATATGGAAAACCAGCAGCTCTTCAACATCGTCGTCTCCATCGGGGGGTTCCTCATGGCCTTCGTCTTCAACTGGATGACCCGCAAGATTCAGAAGCTCGAGGACCAGGTCGCCGAGCTCCCGAAGGAGTACGTGACCAAGGACGACTACCGCTCGGACATCCGCGAGGTGAAGGACATCCTGCGGCAAATCTTCGACAAGCTCGAAGCCAAGCAGGACAAGACGGCGAGCTGATGAGATGGCTGGTGTTGCTCCTACCTGTGGTTGCGTTCGCGCAGAACAGCGCGACGGTGGACAACCTGTCCACCAACCAGCAGGGCAGCAACATCTCCAACTCGTCGAACTCCAACAACACGACCCAGTCAACGACGTACAACGGCAACGCACCCGGGAGCACGCCGCCTCCCAGCGCGATTGCGCCGTCGTACGTGGCCGGGGGCAACGACTCGTGCCTGGTCGGCGTGAGCGGCTCGGTGTCATCGAGCTTCATCGGAATCGGAGGCGGGACGTACCGCCGGGACGAGCAGTGCGAGCTGATGAAGCTCTCCAAGACGCTCAACGAATTTGGCCTGAAAGTCGCCGCCGTCGCGGTGCTCTGCCAGGACAAGCGAGTGTTCCAAGCGATGGCCATGGCGGGCACGCCGTGTCCTTACCTTGGAGCCATTGGCAAGCAAGCCACGATCTTGTGGCAGCAGAACCCTGAAAGGCGACCTGACTATGTACCGGGCAAAGAACTCCCTCCAATTCTCCAGCCGACCGCTCCTCGTGGCGATGATGGCGGCTCTCTGTCTGATCGCTTCCGACCCAGCAAGCGCACAAACGCTGATTCCAATTCAGCAGCAGGCAGTGACAAACCTGCGGACCGCAAGTAACACGGTCAAGGGTCAACTGACCCTGGGCACGGCCTACTCGGGCGCGCTGTCGACGGCGGCAAGCTCTGGCACCATCGTGGACCCGACGGCCTACCAGTCGGCCACGATCACCGAGGGCCAGCGCAACACCTACAACGCGGCGATGACCACGTTCAACACGACGCAGTTCAACGGCTCGCGCCAATACTTCGAGCAGCGGGCGTCCGACAACATCGCGCTGATGCAGCAGGCCATCAGCCAGTTGGCCTCGGCGACCGCCGATCTCCAGAAGGTCGTGACGGTCAACCAGATGGTCTCGGGCATCACCGACGTGCCGACCGCTCGCGCCACGCAGACCGCGATCCTGAACGCGGGCATCGGCACCGAGATCACCTCGCAGCAGGCCTCGGCCTACAACGCGAGCCTGGCCAACGTGAACAGCTACGCCAGCCAGGCCGCGCTCTTCATGCGTGCCGCGCAGAACCAGACCCTCACCGCCAACGTGGACCGCTTCGTGGACACCTACGGCAAGGACCTGAACTACGCGACGACCACCGCCGCCTACGCCGACACCGCGATCACGCTGGCCTGGTCTGACGGCCTCCAGATCACGCAGGCGGGCATGCTGGACCAGTACCGCCAGTCGGGCAGCGCGTTCTACACGGCGGTGACCGCCGGCTTCGGGAACTGAGATGGCTGAGAAGAACGAGCCGTCCGACAAGATCGACCTCGCCTCGACCGAGCTCAAGGTCGGCGGGGTCAACATTAAGGGCAGCTACATCGTCTGGTTCTTCGCGGTCGTCTCCACGGTCGCAGGCGGCATCTACGCCGCAGGCAAGGTGTGGTCCGACTACGAGAAGCTGCGCGAGGTGGTGGCCGACATCCAGATGCCGGACATGGAGCCGCTGATCGTGCTGAACGAGAAGGTCGCCACGATGGAGACCGAGCTCGTCAACATCTCCAAGGGGCTCTCCGAGGCCCAGGGGCTGGGCGGGCGGCTCGTCACCGACATCAACGCCATCCAGAAGCTCATGGAGGCCAACGACGTCAGCAAGTTGCAGGGAGCCATCTCCCAGCTCCGAACGACGGTCGAGGGCGTGCAGGTCTTCACCCGCGATGTGCAGACGCTGCGTGAGCAGATCGTGGGCATCCAGAAGGACGTCCAGGCAGTGCGCAGCGACCTCACGCGGGACATGGCCGTCCTCAAGAAGGACGTGGATTCGCAGTGGAACGCCATCGACTCCATCGGAGCCGGGGCACTGAAAGGAAAGTGAGTATCTATGTTTTCACTTCTGTCTACTCTCGGCGGCCTGTTGATCTCTGGCCTGCCCAAAATCTTCGAGATTTTCCAGCAACGCCAGGACCAGAAGCACGAGCTGGCCCTGATCGCCGCGCAACGAGAGCGCGAGATGGCGCTGGCCGCCCAGGGCTTCGCCGCCCAGGCCAAGGTCGAGGAGATCAAGGTCGAGCAGATGAGCATCCAGACCGAGGCCCAGATGACCCAGGCGGCGCTGGACCACGACAAGAAGGTGCTCGAGACCGCGAGCAAGTGGGTGGCCAACTACGTGGGCACGGTGCGCCCGACGGTGACCTACCTGTTCGTGCTCGAGCTGATCGCCATCAACGTCGGCATCGCCTGGTACGCATTCAGCACGCCCGGCCTCATCACGAACGTGCACGACTTCGTCAAGGTCACGGACGTGATCTTCACGCAGGATGAGATGGCCATGCTGGGCGGCATCATCGGCTTCTGGTTCGGCTCGCGGGCCTGGAAGAAGAAATGAAGCTGAGCGACGCTGGCGCTGAGCTGATGCACCGGTACGAGGGCTTTCGCAACAAGCCCTACCAGTGCCCCGCGCACATCTGGACCATCGGCTACGGGCACGTCCTGTACCAGGAACAGATCAGGCTGCCCATGGCCCGCCCGGCCGGCAAGACCAAGGCCGACATCCCCATGATCCGCAGCGAGTACCCGCTCAAGAACAAGGACAACCGTGTCTGGTCCAAGGAAGAGATCAATGAACTATTCAAGGATGACGTCGGAACTTTTGAACGAGGTGTTCTACGTCTGGCTCCCGGGCTGGTGGGCCGTCAAGGAGCTTTCGACGCTTGCGTCTCTTTTTCGTACAACGCTGGGCTAGGCAACTTCCAGCGCAGCCAGATCAGGATGCGGATCAACCGGGGAGACTGGGAAGGTGCGGCAGAGGCCTTCATGCAGTGGACCCGCGCCGGCGGTAAGGAACTGCCCGGCCTCGTCAAACGCCGAAAGGCCGAGATTGCCCTCTTCAAGACCTCCCTCGAGAAGGAAGAGTCAGAAGAGTAGGGCTACAAACAAACACCGATGATGGATACAATCCATTGACAGCGAAGGAGCTGACATGCCCAAAAACGTTCGACGTGCGACGTTCACGCACACCATCACCTATACGTTCACGACCGACTTCCCTGGTTACCCGGAGGAGACGGATGCGAACCTGCTCATTCTTGCTGGCGGCGCTGCGGGCAACACGGGCATCCTGTCGGTGGGCGATCTGCTCGCCGGCTCCATCGCGGCCTCTGGTGTGCTCAGCAAGGGCAACTGGTCGGTGACCGGCACCAGCGTCAACGTCGAGAGCTACATCTCGCGCCCGCAGAACACCGCGCTCACTGTGGGTCGCCGGGTCGCCTCGGTGACGCCGCCCGCTGGCTACACGGGTGCCACCGCCAAGATGTACTTCGTCGAGGTGGCCGGCACGACCGCCAACAGCGCAACCGAGCCCAACTGGAGCATGACCGACGGCGGCCAGACCACCGACGGCACGGTGACCTACCGCACGCTCCCGCGCTACCCGAGCTTCGCCAACTTCGCGGTCTCCACCGCCTACACGCTGGGCCAGATGGTCCGCCCCTCGGGCACGTCGCTCAAGGAGTACGTGGTGACGGTGGCGGGCACCTCGGCCGCATCGGCCCCGACCTGGACCAACGCCGACAACTACGCCGAGACGATCACCAGCGGGGGCGTCACCTTCATGTCGGTGACCGACTGCGCCGTCGTTGGCGACTACGCGCTCTACGCGCTGGGCGACCTGGTGAAGACCGCCGCCGGCAGCAACCTCGAGTTCATTTGCACGGTGGCCGGCACCACGGGCGCGAGCGCCTCGACTGCGCTGGGCGCGATCTCCGTGGGTGCCACGGTGACCAACGGCACGGCGACCTTCAAGCGGGTGGTCTGACATGGCGGTCCTCCGGTTTGCCGGGTTCGCCGGCGAGAATCGCGCCATCGAGCCGAAGCTGCTGCCAGAGACGGTGTGCACCGTCTCGCGCAACCAGAAGCCCGGCCGGGGCGATCTGCGCTCGTGGAAGACTCCCACGACGGTGGCAACCGTGCCTTCGGGCCGGTCGACCATCTACCGCATGGGGCGCGACGTGAACAGCGACAGCCAATACTGGCTGAGCTGGACCTCCGTCGTGCACGCCGTGCGCGGCTTCTCGGCCACCGACACGACCGAGCAGACCTTCTTCACCGGCGACGGCGCTCCGAAGTTCACCGACAACCTGGCGCTGGACGGCACCGACCCGCAGGTCAATCCGGCGGTCACCCGCCCGATGGGCATCCCCGCACCGCTGGCTGCCCCCTCGGCTGTTGGCTCCGACTCAGGTGCCACCAACCCGACGAAGGAGAGCTACTTCTACGTCTACACCTACGTGAACGACCTGGGCTGGGAGAGCGCGCCTTCCCCGGTCAGCAACGAGGTCGAGCGCGATGTGCTGGGCAGCACGCTGATCTCCGGGTTCTCCTCGGTGCCGGCTGGCAACTACAACATTGCCACCATTCGCATCTACAAGACGCAGACGGGCACGAACACCAACTTCTACTTCCTGCGCGAGATCGCGGTCGGCACGGCGTCCACTACGGACGACAACCGCTCGCTGGGCGAACTGCTGGAGACCACCACCTGGCTGCCGGCCCCGGGCGTGCCCACGGGTGGCTCGCTCAACACGACCGAGGCCAACCTTTCGCACCTCACGGCGCTGTGGAACGGCATGATGGCCGGCATCACGGGCAAGTCGGTGCGGTTCTGCGAGCCCTACGCGCCCTACGCCTGGCCTGCGGCCTACGACATCATTCCGCCGGACGGAACCCCGGTGGGCCTGGGTGTCTTCGGCCAGAGCCTGGTGGTGCTCACTACGGGGCGTCCGCTCATCGTTGCGGGCTCGAGCCCCGAGAGCATGGACCAGCAGCCGGTCGAAATGCCCCAGGGCTGCGTCTCGGCGCGCTCGATTGCCAGCATGGGCAACGGCGTGGCGTGGGCCTCCGAAGACGGCCTGTGCTGGATCGGCGCGGGTGGCGCTCGCGTGCTCACCCAAGGGATCATGCTGCGCGAGGACTGGCAGGCGCTGGTCCCCAGCTCGATCATCGGGCGCATGTATGAGGGCCTGTACTTCGGCAGCTACGACGATGGCAGCGGCCGCAAGGGTTTCTTCATCAACCCGAACGACCCGCAGGGCATCTACTTCATGAACACCGGCTACTCGGCGATGTACTTCGACGAGTTGAAAGACCAGCTCTACGTGCTGTCGAACAGCAACGTGCAGAAGTGGGACGCTGGCGTCGCCATGACCTACCGCGTGGTGAGCAAGACCTTCAAGCAGCCGTACCCGATCAACTACGCGGCGGCCGAAGTGATCGCCAGTGCCTACCCGGTGACCTTCCGCCTGTACGCCGACGGCGTGCTCAAGCACACCCAGACGGTCACCAGCCGCGATCCGTTCCGACTGCCTTCGGGCTTCCGGGCCTTTGACTACCAGATCGAGTTGGAGGGCACCAACGCCATCCAGGGTGTGGCCGTGGCCACCTCGATGGAGGAGCTCAAGCAGGTATGAGAAACGACCTCCCCAGCGACAGCGCATCGAATTTCAGCGCTCGCGTCCGTGAGACGCTGATGACCTACCTCGGCAAGCAGGGCGACCCGCTGGACCGAGGCATCACGCTGCGCGATCTGATCGACAGCGGGTTCGCTACCTGGGCTGGGGGCAAGATCGGTAACGGCTCGATTCCGCTCAAGCCCGGCCAGGTCATCACTGACAGTGCGGCCGCACCGGACCTGACGCCGCCGCCCACGCCCACGAACTTCATCGCCACGGCGGGCATCACCACGTTTCTTGCGCAGCACGACACGCCGACCTACACCCAGGGCGGTGGGCACCTGCGCACGCGCCTGTACGGCAAGATTCGCAGCGCTGGCGACCCGGCTCCCGTGTTTGCCGACGCCACCGAGATCGCCCAGTTCACCGGGGCCATCTACGCACACTCGACCAACCCGGCGACGACCTGGCACCTGTGGGCCAAGTGGGAGACCAAGGCTGGCGTGCTGAGCGCCTCGCCCGCTGGCGGCACCAACGGCGTCGTGGTCACGACCGGCCAGGACGTCTCCAAGCTGCTCGATGCGCTCACCGGCAAGATCACCGCAGGCCAGTTGTACAGCGACCTGGGCAGCCGCATCGACCTGATCGACGGCCCCTCGACGCTCGCCGGCAGCGTTGCGGCTCGGATCGCCAGCGAGGCCTCGGCCCGCACGACGGCCATCGACACTGCCGTGGGCAACCTGCAAGACCAGATCGACGCCTTCGTGGCGGCCAGCGGCGGCGACGTCGGCGCGCTCCTTGCGGCCATCAACACCGAACAGGGCAGCCGCATCCAGGGTGACACGGCGCTCGCCAACCAGAACACGCTGCTGCTGGCCATCAGCGGGGCCAACACGGCCGCCATCGGCGTGGAGAGCCTGACCCGGGCGAGCTCCGACTCCGCGCTGTCGCAGACCGTCACGACGCTTGTCGCCCGCACTGGCACCAACACGGCGGCGATCCTGAACGAGTCCGAGGTGCGCTCCCAGGCGGACGCTGCCAGCGCCTACCAGATCGCAGGCCTCAAGACCTCGGTGGACGAATCTGTCGCGGGCCTGACCGTCGAGCGCGAGGTGCGCGCCACGAGCGACTCGGCCATCAGCACCCAGCTCACGGCGCTGAGCGCCTCCGTTGGCGACTCCCAGGGTGCGATCCTTGCCGAGCAGAACGTGCGGGCTGCGGCCGACCAGGTGCAGGTCAGCGCGACCACGGGCCTGTCCGCCATCGTGGCGGCTACCTCGGCTGCGCTCACGACGGAAGCCTTTGCCCGGGCAACGGCGGACTCCGCCACCGTGCAGACCACCACAAGCCTCTTGGCGACCGTGGGTTCGGCCAACGCCTCCATCGGCCAGGAGCAGGCGGTGCGCATCTCCGCGCAGAGCGCCCTGGCGTCCCAGCTCACCACGCTGGGCTCCTCGATGGGTGCCAGCATCGCCGCGCTCAAGGAAGAGACCGACGCTCGCACGACCCAAGACACCGCCACGACCTCGCAGATCACGACGCTACAAGCCAGCGTGGGCACCAACACTGCCGCCATCCAGACCGAGGCGACCGTGCGGGCGAGCGAGACCGGCAGCCTCTTTGGCAAGTATGGCGTCAAGATCGACCTGGCGGGCCACGTCTCGGGCTATGGACTCATGTCCACGGCCAACAACTCCGTGCCGGAGAGCGAGTTCGGTGTGCGCGCCGATTCGTTCTTCGTGGCTCCGCCCTCGGTGTCCGCCTCGACCGCGCCGTCGAGCAACCTGTACTCGGGCTACGCCTGGATCGACACGAGCGTCACGCCCAACGTCACGAAGTATTGGAACGGCACGGCCTGGGTGACCACGCCCCCGCGCCTGCCCTTCATCGTTCAGACCACGGCCACCACGATCAATGGCGTGTCGGTGCCCGCTGGCGTCTACATCGACACCGCGTTCATCCGCGACGGCACGATCACCAACGCCAAGATCGGCAACGCCACCATCGACAAGGCCAAGATCGCCAGCGTCGACGCGGCCACCATTACGGCGGGCTTCCTGAGCGCCAACCGGATCGACGCCGAGTCGATCACCGCCGACAAGATCGACACCCGTGGCCTGACCATCAAGGATGCGGCGGGCAACGTGATCTTCGGCTCCGGCACCCTGCTCGCCGCGAGCTACATCACGCCCTCCGCTGGCTGGCTGAACTCCAACGTCTCGCTGGGCGGCCTGGGCCAGAACACCTTCCGGGTCTACTCGGCGGGCAACAGCGCCTCCGCGTACCACGCAGCGGTCGGCCTCTACAAGAACGGCACCTCGGTCTACGGCAAGGCCCGCTCGTACATGATGGCCCGCATCCGTCGCAGCGACGGCGTGGTGACCTTCAACCAGACCTACGATGTCTTCGGTAGCACGACGAACGCAGACACCCTCGCGGCGGACCTGAACGCCACCGGCAGTGACTCCGTGGTCGTGGTCTACACGTTCGACGAGCCGCAGATCAACCGCACCTCCGCGCTCTACACGGCGATGTACCGCTGTGGCGCATCCAAGGGTGTGTTCGGCAAGAGCACGTTCCGATACCGCTCGGCCTACATCCTGATCGGGGTGGCGGGCTGTGGCGAGGGCAACGGCTTCGAGGCGTACAAGGGCGAGACCGACAGCGACACCGAGGCCTGGTGTGACGTGGGCTTCGTGCTGGTCAATGGCGTACCCGTCATCAGCGGCGTGGCGTCCAAGACCGTCATCGACGCGGCCAACGTCAGCACCTACATCGCGGGTGCAGCCATCGGCAACGCGCAGATCGGCAACCGTATCCAGTCGACCAACTTTAACGGGGCCATCGACGAGTTCGGCGCGGTCACCAATGTCGGCAGCGCGGGCTGGGCCATCGACAAGACAGGGGTGGCGGTCTTCAACAACGTCCGGGTGCGCGGCGACGTGGAGGCCACGAGCTTGAACGCCGCAACCGGCACGTTCAGCGGCACGCTCAACAGCGTCAACGGCGTGTTCACCGGTACTCTGCAAGGCGCGACCGGCACGTTCACCGGCGAGCTCCTGGCCGGCACGCTTGATCTGTCGAAGCTGGTGGGGACCACGTTGACCTACTCCAGCCCTGGCACTTACTACGCCACGGTGCCCGCTGGCTCCACGAAGATGCGGGTGCAGGTCATCGGCGCTGGTGGTGGCGGCGCGAGCTCTGGCCAGTCTTACGATGAAGGCTCGGCTCACGGCCCGGGCGGCGGTGGCGGCGGCGTGTCCGTTGCTACATACGACGTCGTTGCAGGCAACACGTATTCGGTTGCGGTCGGTGCGGGCGGCGCAGGCGGGGCTGGTCGTAGCGCCAACGGCAACGGCACCAGTGGCTCCCCAGGCGGCAACTCTCAGATTGTCGGACCTGGGGTGAACCTCGTGGCCTATGGCGGCGGAGGGGCGACCGCCCCTAACTATCGCGGCATTGGCGCAGCCGTAGGTGCTGGGGGCTCTGGCGTAACGGCCAATGGGTATGCCGGTCAGTTGTACACCACCGAAGCTCGAGAGACATTCGACCCGAAAACCGGCCAATCGCTGGGCACTGAGAACTTCCCAGTTGGCGGCGGCAAGGGCGGCAACACCGGCCTCAACATTGCGATTGGCGGTGCAGGCGGACCGGGCTACTACTACGTCGCGCCCCCTGGCAACGGCGGCGTCCCAGGCGCGGGCGGCGGCGGCAGCGGTATCGGCTTCAACAACGGCGGAACGTACGCCGGCGGCTCCGGTGGCAATGGTCGCGTCGTTGTGGAGTTCTACAACCCGAACGGCGTGGTCATCCGCAGTGAGTGGGTCACCCTGATCGCAGCCCTGCAACGTCAAAACATCCAGACCGTATGAAGCTTCTGAAACTCACCCGACAGCTCGCTGATGGGCGCACCACCGAGTACCACCGCGTCGTGGAGCTCAGCGTCTCGGACGGTGCTTCGACCATGATGGTGTTGTTCGGCTCCTGGGCGAGTCGGGAAGACGCCTCCTCGCAGACGCGGCCGGACGCCACGTACGCCATCGAGGTAGCCAACGTCCCGGAGCTCTACCCGCAACTGCTGGACATCATCCACGCGCTGCCCGAGTGGAGCGCAGGCGAGATTGTCGACCTGACCGTACAGGAGTCGGCCGCGCCAGCCCTGCCGCCTTCGACCGGCGTGGTCGTTGTTGAACCCCAGCCAGAGGAGCTCTGATGTCCCGCAGCTTCCGAATCACCAGCGACGACGCCGCCAAGCGCACGATGACCGTGCAGTACGTCGACGGTCTGAGCATCACCAAGAGTCTGTATGAACCCGGGTACTGGTTCGTCACCGAGTACGCGCTCCAGACGCTGGTCAACGACCTCTCGAGCAAGCACTTCATCACCGCTGGCGGCTTCATCGAGACCACCGGCACGCTGCCGCAGCGCTCGGCTGGCTGGCGCTCCTGGGAGGACGCTGGCCTCATCCCCGCCGGGGCGTGGCGGCGCGAATGCCCGAGCGGCTGCGAGCTGTGGTGCGTGTGGAACAAGGCCGACCCCGAGGGGCGCGTCGACCACGTCACGATGGTTTACCTACCTGCGGGTCAGGAATATACGGTGCCAGACCAGAGCAACCTGTTCTCCGCTTGCGGGGTGTTGTCGCTTGCTGGCCGCCAACTCGAGGACGAGAAGCCCTACGTTCTGCGCTCCGGTGCACGCACGGTCATGGCCGTACAGGATGCGTATTTCCTGCACTGGCCTATCGGGGCTGGCACAAGCTAACACACGCGGGCATAATACAGCCTGTTAACACAATGGAGCCTAACATGTCAAACGTAGACAAGCTGCTCGAGAAGGGCGCACAGATCGTTGGCGGCGACCTGATCCTTCGTCACCAGGTGGTCGGCAAGTTCCGCCACGGCGACTTCATGCTGACCCCGGAGGGCGAGGCTGAGCTGGAGATCACCGACGTGGTCGTGCGCGAAGTGCCTGCTGCCGAAGTCAAGCCGGTCGAGCACAAGCGCGGTCGCAAGCCCAAGGCTGCGCCGCCCGCCGACGAGGACGTGACCATCGACGTCTGATGGCCACCCGGATCGTCTCCGACCCCGGGCGGGTGTTCACCTTCGTGACGCAGTACCTGCCGCTAAACATGGTGGCAGGCACGAAGGGCCTGGGGCTGGAGCGAGACGGAGAACTGATTGCGGGCGTGCTCTACGAAGGGTACAACCGCCACAACATTTGGATGCACGTCGCCGCAGTTCCGGGGGCGCGCTGGATGACCAAAGAGTACCTGCGCTACTGCTTCCACTACCCCTTCGTGGAACTCGGGTGCACAAGAGTTAGCGGGTACGTAGAGGCGAGCAACACGCTTGCTCGTCGCTTTGACGAACACCTCGGCTTCCGACAGGAGGCCGTTCTTGAAGGGGCCGCATCCGATGGCGGCGACGTAATTCTGTACGTGATGCGGCGGCAAGACTGCCGGTTCATAGGGGAACAGTGATGGGAAAGAACAGCGCACCGGCACCCGATCCACGAATGGCGGACGCCGCGCTTCGCCAGATCGACCTGGCCGAGCAACAGTATCAGGACTACCGGAACTTCGACGCGCCGCTCGTTCGTGAAGCGGCGATGGCAGCGCTCGGCATCTCGCGTGACAACGCGACCCGGGCCAACGCTCTGAGCGACTACCAGCTCGAGAGCATGAAGTTCAACGACAACCGATACCGAACGGTTGGGATTGGCTTCGAGGATCGACTGCTCGAGGACGTCAATCGCTTCGACAGCGCGGACTACAAGCAAGGCCAGATCGCCGCAGCCCGCGCCGACGTGCAGGAGTCGTTCGACAACGCCGCCTCGCAGAGCGCTCGCGGCCTGATGCGCCGGGGCGTGAACCCGGCCTCCGGCATGGCGCTGGCCACCGCCGGCATGAACGACATCGCCAAGGCGACTGCGCTCGCCACGGCCGCCAACAAGACGCGCATGGCCGCTGACCAGGTGGGCCTGTCCACCAAGATGCAGATGTACGGCGGCATGCGAGGCCTCGCCGGCCTGGGTGCCACGAGCGCGCAGCTCGCCACCTCCGGCATCTCCGCAGGCAACCAGTCGGGTGCCGGCATGAGTGGGGCCACCGGCTCGATGGTGAGCTCCAACGCCACTGGGTTCGGCTCCGCGATGTCTGGCATGAGTGCTGGCATCCAGGGTCTGGGCAGCTACTCGCAGCTCGGCATCCAGGCTGCCGACGTCAACGCGAAGAACGACCCGCTCAACACGGTGCTGGGCGCGGCGACCGCGTACGGCATGAAGACGCTGATGGCGTCCGACCGCCGCTTGAAGACCGACATCCGTGCGGTGGGCAAGCTCGACAACGGCCTGACGGTTTACAGCTACCGCTACAAGGCGGGCGGCCCGGTGATGCTGGGTGTGATGGCCGACGAAGTCGCGCTGCTGGCACCGCAGGCCTACGCCCCTGGGGCGGCAAACGGCTACGACGCCGTGGACTACTCGAAACTGTAAGGAGGCGGCATGAGCGCATTTGCACGCGGATTCGGTATTGGCGCGGACGCCTACGACATGTCGGAGCGCAACAAGCTCCTCAAGCAGCGCGAAGAGCGCGAGGCCCGCGAGTCGGCTGCGCGCATGGAGCGCTTCGGCCTGGAGACCGACAACCTCCGTCGCACCCAGCAGCGGGAGGCGGAGGCCTATGGCATTCGCCGCGAGCTGAACGACTTCACGCAGGGCATCGACCGCGCTGCGACCAACAAGGCCATCGACGATGACTTCGAGGCGGCCGACAAGGCTGCACTCCAGGGTCTCGCGCTGCCCGCCATGCGAGGCGGCTCGAACATGGCCAACAACGAAGCGCTCACCGTGCGCGGTGCCGTGGACCCGACCAGCCGTCAGTACCAGGCTCAACTGGCTGGCCTGCGTGGTCGTCTGGCCCTGGCCACCGGCAACGACCGGGAGTTCGCGGACATCCAGAACGCCGAGCGCACGCGCCTGCAAGGCATCGAGGACGCTGACTTCGCCAAGGCCGTGATCGCCGACCCGTTCGGTGCCCAGGCCAAGGGCGCTCGCGCATTTATCAACGACCAGAGCCGGAAACTGACCACCAGGGTCGACCCCAAGACCGGTATCACCACGTTCGCCATCGCCAAAGGTGACACCTACGACGAGGTGAAGATCAACCCGGCTGACCTGGGCAAGATCGCCGTGGGCTACCGCCGCCTCGAGCGCGGCGACGTGAGTGGCCTGGAGCTGATCTCCGGCGTCAACAAGGAGTTGGCCAACGCGGTCAAGGAGGAGATGAGCCTCCAGTTGAACGTCGGCGGCAAGAACAACGAGGCGATCCAGCGCGTCGCGCAGATGAACAACGACACGACTCGCACACAGAACGACACGGCTCGCGTGGGTCTCCAGCGCGACCAGCTCAACCGCCCCCAAGCAGCGAACCTGCGCGAGTTCCAGAACGCCAAGGGCGAGCCCGTGCTGGTGGACATCAGCAAGCTGCCCCGCGATAAGGACGGCTCGATTCCGCTGCCCGCTGGCCTCAAGCCCCGCACGGCCAAGCCGGAGTACACGCCAAAGGCCTATGCCGAGACGGTGAAGCTCTACACCGAGGCGGGCTACCCGCTGGAAGACGCCCGCATGATGGCCGACAAGGAATACGGTCGCGGCCCCAGCAGCAGCAGCACGGACAGCAACCTCAAGGCGCTCAACGACAAGAAGGGCGCGGCCCAGAAGCCCGTTGAGATTCGTCCCGGCGAAGTGGTGGCCCGTGACCCGAGCGTCCCGGTTCGCGCACCGCTGGACATGTTCCAGCGCGAGAGCACCCGTGGTCTGTTTGGCGGTGTGAACTACTTCTACCGCGACCCGCTGACCAACAAACGCTACTCAATCGACGAATACAACAAGCTCCTGTCTGGCCAGTGAGGTAGTACATGCCACGTTCCATCGCCGAAATTCGCCGCGCCAATGGTGGCCTGGGCAACCTCACCGACGAGGAAATCCTCCAGGCGACGTACCAGGAGTACGCGCCCTACTACAAGTCGCTCGACGACTACGCCAGCGCGGTGGGCTACGGTGGGGCGGGGCGTGGCCTTGCTGGCTCGCGTATCTCCTCTGGCATCGACCAGTACCAGGCCAACCTGTACGGCCTGGGCGGTGCGGTCTCCCGGGCGCTCGGCGCGGACGGCGCGGGTCAGTGGTTCGACCGTCAACGTGAATCCAACGAGCAGGCTGCGGGCTACGCCAACCAGCGTGCCCAGGACCTGGGTGCTGTCGATGACTGGCGCGATGTCAGCGGTGTCGGCTCCGGCCTGAACTACTTGGGTGGCCTGGCTGCCCAGTCGCTGCCCTACCTGGGCGAAGCTGCTGTCGGCGCACTGACCGGCGGCCTTGGGTTTGCGGGTACTGCCGGCCGTCTCGGCCTGTCGCGTGCGGCTGCGGCCACCCTGGGTGCCACGGCTGCCTCCTACCCCTCGGCAGTCGGTGATGTGCTGTCCGCCCAGCGCGACGCTGGTGGTGAGGACCTGGGCATGGCGGCCATCGGTGGCGTTCCCTACGCCGCGCTCAATGCGCTTGGTGTGGAAGGCCTGGTGGCCCGTGGGTTCCGGCCGCTCGCTACCGGCCAGGGTGGGCTCACCCGCCGCATGCTCACCGGTGGTGGTGTTACGGCGCTCGGCGAAGGCATCGGCGAGACCGGCCAGGAACTGGTCAACCAGGGCTTCGGCCGCATGGCCGTGGACCCCAACGAGACGCTGTTCAACGAAGAGGCCAACCGCCGCTACCTGGACTCGTTCGTCGGTGGCGCGGCCCTGGGTGGCGCGTTCGGAGCTGTGGGTGGCGTGCGCCGCCCGCGTACCGCTGATGATGTCCTGACCGACCCGACGCTCGGCGAGCAGCAAGGCGAAGCCCCGCGCCTGGGGTACAGCCCGCTGGCCGGCACGCCCATCGTGTTCCCGGACGGCTCGGTCGCGCTCAACGGCGAGCAGGAGCTGATGGCCCGCTACGGCATGGCTCCCCAGTCGACTGAGCTGCCTGCCTTCCCCGACGCCGAGACCGGTGCGCAGCCGGCCGCAGGTGCAACTGTTGCGTCCGAGCAACAGGTAGGGAAAACACCTACGACTCCGGCCATCTCGCTGTTCGACGAGGTGGATCAGGGCCTCACCGACATCGGCATCCCGCTGGCCAGCGGCAAGAAGACCCGCGAGAAGCAGCGTTCGTTCTACCAGGACGCCGTGGCCACCGGCATTCCGCTCGACAGCGATCTCCTCACCCCGTACTGGACCCGCGTCGCGGAGAACAAGTGGGGCGACAAGACCAAGATCGCCCTCCAGAACGCCATCGTTCAGTTCAAGAAGCAAGGACAGCCCGATGTCAGCACGCCAAGCGCACCTGCCGGACAACCTGCTGGACCCAGTGCTGGACGGGGCCCTGACGCTGCTGGAAGCGTGGTCAATCCAGGACCAGTTCCTGTTGTCAACGAGCCCGTACGTGGAGATGCCGGAGGAGCTCAACCCGCAGGTCAGCAAGCTCCTGCTGTGGCAAACGCCGCCGTCCAACGAGCTCCCGCTGTAACCCAGCCGCTCGAGAACCGCTCGATGCTGGCCGGTGCCACGCCGGCCACCCCGCCGGTGAGCGCTCCTGCGCCGGCCCCTGTGTCCGACCCGTTCCAGGTGAGCGACCAGGTTGCCCCCGAGAAGCCGCGCTTCCGCAAGGGCCCGCCGCCCCCGACGGTCGATCCGTTCAAGATTCTGGCCGCCGCGCCCAACCGCGCACCGACGACCGAAGAGGACCTGGCCGCTGCTGCCGCAGAGGCTCGCGCCGACCTGGAGAAGGTCTTTGGCGAGCGCGACACCGGCATCCTGTACGACGTCTTCACCAACAACATGCCGCACGACGAGGTGGCCACCAAGTACGGCGTGAGCCGTGGCCGCGTGGCGCAGATTGCCGGCATGGACGAGACCGGCCGCACCGAGCGTGCGAAGAAGATGGCCAAGGCCGAAGCCGAGACCGGCATGAGCCGCGAGTACCTCTCCGGCCTGCTGACCAAGCTGACCGCGATGTCGCAGGAAGTCGCGCCGCAGGACGAGACCGACGTGGGCGACACCATGGTGTCCGAGGGCGTAGGTGTGCTGGGCGACCAGGCTCAGGCTGACTTGGGTGCTGCGGGCTTCGGCACCGTCGATACCGCCGGCGGCTCGGAGGCCAACTGGAAGGACTCGCTCGGCAAGGGCGTGAAGATTCGCACCCGCCAGAAGCAGGCCGAGCTCGAGGGGCTGCGTGATGCCATGGCCGTGGCCGAAGAGCAGTTGGACGATGCGAAGGTCGCCGAGCTCGCACCCCGGATCGCCGCCATCGAGAACGAGACCGTCTCGCTGGAAGAGAAGGCCGCCGCCAACACGCAGATGGCTTTCGAGCTGTCCGAGAAGGCCCGCGAGCTGGAAGACAAGATCGCCGCCGCCCGCGCTGCTGGGCAAGACAGCGTTGCGACCAAGAACCGCAAGCTCTCGCTGGCCGAGGCCGAGGCCGAAGTCGCGTCGGTGAAGGCCAAGGTCCAGGAAAAGCTGGACGCCACCGCCAAGGTGCTGACCAAGAAGACCAAGGTCGCCGCACCCGCTGCTGCGCCTGCTGCCCCGGTGTCCGCTGACCTGGCCGCTGCCAAGCAGAAATTCAAGGACGTGGGCCGCGACGTGACCAAGATGGAGCCTGCTGAGCTCCAGATGCTGCGCGGCGAGGCCGAGCGCTTCAAGAACAAGGACCTGCTGGCCAAGATCGACGCCCAGTTGGGCAGCGCGCCCCAGGCTGCCGCCATTGAGCCGGCCGTCACCCCGCAGCCCGCACAGAACCTGCCGGTGGCTGTGGCCAACACCGCAACTCCGGTGGCTCCTGCTGCCGAACAGCGCGGCGCACTGGCGACCCAGCCCGACCGCATGATGACGGTCAAGGAGAAGTACGAGGCCGCAGTGTCCAGCGTGCCCGGCGCTCCGGCGTTCGACACCCTGCCTGGCAAGGCCAAGGACCGCATCACCGACCTGGCCAACCGTGACCAGCTCAACCTGGCCGCCGTCAACACGGTGCTCTCGAGCCAGCCGCAGCAGCTCACCAACGAGCCGGTGACCATCGACGTGGAAGCCCGCGTCGTGGAAGAGACCCTGCGCCCGCAGCTCAAGGCCCTGGGCGATGGCCGCCTGTCGCGCCTGGAGAAGTTCTACGGGGTTGCCCGGGACAGCGCCGAGTTCCTGGCCAAGGTCAAAGAGGACGTCGTCACCTTCGCCACCAAGGGTGCCGAGGCGGTCAACGCCGCGATCCGCGACGTCATCAAGGCCCTGCACGCTGGCGTGCTGTCGGCCGCCATGATCTTCAACCCGACGGGCATCACCAGCCCCGAGGCGTACGCATTCATCCCGCCGGTCGAGACCGTCACGATCACCCGCGAGGTGCGTGCGGAGCTGCCTGCCGAAGTGCAGGGCATGTCCGAAGCCGGCAAGCAGGCCTACGCCACCCTGGTGCCCGCGCTCAAGGGCAAGAACGGCGACAAGCTGCTGGTCATGGCCGACAAGCCCAGTGGCCGGATGTTCGTCTTCGACGCCGACGGCAAGCTGGTCGTCCAGAAGAAGACCCTGTTCGGCCTGGCCAAGGGCGACTTCTACAAGGGCAACAACGACCTGCCCCAGAACCGCATCACGCCCGCCGGCCTCTTCGGCCTGCAACTGGTGGATGCTGCCAAGGGCGGCTCGGCCAAGGTCACCGCTGGGGACTACGACTTCGGCAAGGTGTTCGCGCTCCAGGACCCGGACGCCGTCGTGACCATCATGCACTCGGTGTGGCTCAAGGAGAAGGACGCCGGCAAGCGGGCTGCCGCCTTGAAGAACGACAACCCGGCTGACAGCCGCTACTCGTTCGGCTGCATCAACGTCGACAAGGACACCTACAAGTTCCTGCTGGACAACTACCAGGCCCAGATGGACGGGGCCAAGCTGTTTGTGGTGCCCGACAACCAGGAGGCCGTGAAGGACTTCGTGGCCGGCACGGTGCCGAGCGACCGCCTGGTGCGCGAAGGCGTGCAGCCGGTGACCGAGACGGTCACTACCACCCGTGACAACGCCACCCAATCGCCTGGCCGCACGCCCATGGCCCCGGGGCGCGAGCAGGACACTTCACTGGCCCGCCAGCGCATCATCCGCGCAAGCCGCCGCGTGCTCGAGAGCACCGACGCCGACGGCACCGACTTCGAGGCCGTCGAAGCGAGCCTGGATGACTTGAAGGGCTACTACCCCGGCATCGAGCAAGGCGTCGATTACCTGCGTGACAGCGGGCTGGGCAACGCCGTGGATGCCATCGACTCCTGGATGGTCACCTTCTCGCCGGTGGGCTGGGACGCCATCTACTCGATGGTCAACGGCCGGCGCACCGTCATCTTCAACGGGGTCGCCATCGCGGACCAGGTGACCGCGATCACCGCGACGATCCACGAAGTGGGCCACGCGGTCGACACGATCCACGACAGCACGACGACCTTCTCGGGCAGCCCCGAGTTCAACCTGCGCCGCCGCAACGGCGAGGTCGTGGCCATGAAGCCGGGCTCCGTGGTGAGCGAGCTGATCGACCACTACTTCGGCGAGGACAGCGCGCTGTCGCAACTGCTGGCCTACCCGCTGAACTCTGGCAACAAAGTCAACGCTGCGATGGGTGTCGACGAGCTGCGCGAAGAGCTCTTTGCCCAGGCCTGGGCGTTCTCGAATCTGCCGGGCGGGATGGACTTCCTGCGCGATAATTTGCCGGCCACTGCGGCCTTTATGGAGACCGTTCATGAACAAGTCAAAGCAACCAACTACGCCCGCCCGCAAAACGCCCAGCAAAACGCTCAGCCAGGACAAGTTCCAGATCGGACCCAAGCTGCGGGAAATGTTGTCCGCGCCTCGCGCCAAGCAGCAGCCCCAACCCAAGGACTGATCCAGAAGAACATCTCCAAGCTGCCGCCGCAGGCTCAGAAGCCCGTTCGCGCCAGCCTGTCCACGCTCCAGGACTACGCCAGCAAGGCGCTGGACCGCGTGGTGTTCACCGGCGATCTGATCGGCCGTGCCGTGGACGCCGGCCTCAAGTCGGCCCGCACCTTCCGCGACGCCCTCGTGTCTCGTGAGACCCGCGCCCGCGAGCTCGAGCGCGAAGTCGAGCGCATCGCCGACATGTACGCCCTGGTGCCCAAGTCCGAGCAAGGCGACGGCCCTGGCAGCGTCAACCAGTTCCTGTTCGACTCCACGCGCCTGGGCAAGTGGGGCTACGACAGCGGCAGCTTCAAGGCCGACCCCGAGATGGCCGAGCGCTTCGACAAGCTGGACGAGAAGTCGCAGGCCTTCATCAAGGCCGTGTTCGCTCACGGCGACAAGATGCTGGCGCTCAAGAAGAAGACGGTGCTCGACACCACCAACTCCGAGTACGACGCCCGCATCGCGGACGCCAAGGCTCGTGGGGACGCCAAGGAGCAGGCCTCGCTCGAGAACGAGAAGAAGGCCACGATCAAGAAGTTCCAGCGCCTGTTCTCTCTGCGTGAGGGCAAGCCCTACGCTCCCATCAAGCGCACTGGCAACTACGTTGTAGTGGCCAAGTCGAGCACCTACCGGGACGCCGAGGCGAACAAGGACACAGAGCTGCTGCGCAAGCTCGAGCAGGACGCCGACCACTACAACGTCACGTTCACCGATACCAAGGGCGAGGCCCGGGCGCTGGCCGAGCGTCTGCGTGAGGCGGGTGTGTTCGGCCCCGAGCAAGAGTCCGTGGACTTCTTCGAGCGTGAAGACCTGGCCGCCCGATTCAGCGGCGGCTCCATGCTCAACGCGCTGACCAAACTGCGCTCGGCGGCTGACGCCCGTGCGGCGGCCAAGGAGCCCGGTGCGGCCCGTCTCCAGACGATGGTCTCCGAGCTGTACCTGGAGGCCCTGGCCGAAGGCAGCGCCCGCAAGTCCGAGATGCGTCGCCGGGGTATCGCCGGTGAGGTGGACATGCTGCGCTCGTTCGCCCAGCAAGGTCGCGCCGATTCGCAGTTCCTCGCCTCGGTCCAGTACAACGGCCAGATTCAGGACGCCATCCAGGCCATGCGCAAGGAAGCCGACCAGTTCGGCAACCGCGACCGCAAGACCGAGCTCTTCAACGAGCTGACCCGCCGCTACCAGCAGGTCCTGGAGCAGAAGTCCAACCCGTGGCTGGACAAGCTCACCCGCCTGAGCTCCGTGTGGTTCCTGGCGACGAGCCCGGCCTACTACATGCAGAACTTGACCCAGCCCTGGATGATGTCGGTGCCCATGATGGCGGGCCGCTTCGACTACACCAAGGTGACCGGCGAGCTGGTCAAGGCCTACGGCGAGTTGAAGGGCGTGCTCACCTCCGGCAAGGCGTTCAAGCAGAGCTTCGACCTGACCAAGGTGCCCGGCGACGTGCGCGACATGGTCCAGAAGCTGGTGAACGAGGGCAAGATCGACATCGGCCTCGAGTCCGAGATGGGCGAGTTCCAGGTCGAAGGTCGTGGCGCTGTGCGCGACCGGGTCAACAAGATCGACCGTGGCCTGCGCCTGGCCGTGCAGAAGGTTGAGACGATCAACCGCCTGTCCACCGCGATTGCCGCGCTGCGCCTGGAGAAGGCCGGCGGTGCCTCGGACGCCAAGGCGCTCGAGTATGCGGCCAAGGTTCTGGACAACACCCATGGCGACTACACCGCCATGAATGCGCCTCGGTTCTTCAACACCCAGGTGGGCAAGGTCGCGCTCCAGTTCCGCAAGTTCCAGCTCATCCAGTTGAGCTACTACGCCAAGCTCATCAACGACGTGGCGACCAACCCGGCCGAGCGCAAGGCGGCGCTCAAGACCCTGGGCTACATGGTGGGCCACACCCTGCTGCTGGCGGGCGTCCGTGGCCTGCCTGGCTTCGCCGCTGCTGCATGGGCGCTGGGCTACCTGCTGGGCGATGACGACGAGAAGTTCGACTTCGAGGGCAGCATCCGCAAGGCCATCGGCGACTCCGACTACGCCAACCTCATCATGCGCGGCGCTCCGACGCTGCTGGGCGCAGACATCTCCGGCAAGGTGGGCTCGGGCAACATGCTCTCCATCCTGCCGTTCAGCGATGCGGACCTGACCACCACCTCGGGTCGGGCCGAAGCCTTCGGCACCCTGATCGGTGGCGCGTCCCTGGGTCTGGTCTCCCGCCTGGCCGATGGCGCTGGCCTGATGCTGTCGGGCGACTGGTATCGCGGCCTGGAGACGATGGCTCCCAAGGGCATCGGCGACTTCGCCAAGGCGTTGCGCGAAGCCAACACCGGCATGACCCGCCGCAACGGCGACGTGCTGCTGAGCGCCGACGAGATCAGCTTCGCCGAGACCGCCATGCAAGCACTGGGCGTGCAGCCGGTGCAGAAGGCCGTGACCTACGAGCGCCAGCAGCGCGTGCGCGGCATGGACCAGAACTTCCAGGAGCGGGCCACCGAGATCAAGAACGACTACGTGGCCGCAAGCCGGGGCAACGACGCCCGTGCCAAGGAAGAGGCCCGCCAGGCCTGGACCAAGTTGCAAGAGGCCCGCGTTCGCAATGGGTACACCCGCCAGCCGATCTCGGAGCTCATCCGCGCTCCGATGGAGGCTAACAAGCGCCAGCGCAACACCGTTGGTGGTGTGCAAGTGAACCGGCAGAACCGCCAGTTTGTCGAACAGATGATCTAAGGAGAAACCCTATGGCAACGAAAGACTCTCGGCTGGCACGCGCAGGCGTGTCGGGCTACAACAAGCCCAAGGCCACCCCGAACCACCCGACCAAGAGCCACGTTGTCGTGGCCAAGCAGGGCGACCAAGTCAAGACCATCCGCTTCGGCCAGCAAGGCGTGAGCGGCAGCCCCAAGAAGGCGGGAGAGTCCGAGGCGTACAAGAATCGGCGCGAGTCGTTCAAGGCACGCCACGCCGACAACATCGCCAAGGGCAAGATGTCTGCCGCCTACTGGGCGGACAAGGTGAAGTGGTGAGCGCGCTCCAGACTCGGCTGACCCGCCAGCTCGCATCGCGGGGCGTCAAGGACGCCAAGGGCATGGCCGTCGCGCTGCTCACCAAGCGCGGCGACATGAAGGACGGCAAGCTCACCGCCAAGGGCAAGGAGCGCCAGGCCCTGGGCAATGATGGCCGCGCCAAGGAGCGCGAGTCCCGGTACAGCGGCGGCAAGAACAAGCCGAGCGACTACAAGTACGACGCCAAGACCAACGCCGCGACGCTCAAGAAGCGATGAGCCTGGTACAAATTTGGTACACCACGGCATTCAAACTGTGCCATCGGTGTACCAGAGGGGTCATCGTAACTGCTTGAATTTGCAACGCAATTCATCGCAGTGTTGTAAAAATGGTGCTGATGAGATGGGGCCAGGAATCCAGCATCCATGCGGGTTTGCTGGCGGTCTGGTACAGCTATGGTGCACTATTGCATTCATGGCCACCTATCAAGAACGCGGCGACCGGGTCCGCGCCCTCATCCGGTTGAAGGGCCACAAGCCCGTCTCCAAGACCTTCCGCAACAAGACGCAGGCCAAGCAGTGGGCGACCAAGACAGAGGCCGCCATGCTTGCGGGCGATCACGTCAACCCGACGAAGACGACCTTCCGCACGCTTGCCACGCGCTTCATGGAGGAAGAGGAGTGCGACCGCTGGACGACCAACCGGCTCAAGTCGCTGCTGCGCGACGAGCTCTGGGTGGACTGGGCGCTGACCGAGATCGAGGACCCGCTGGCCGCCTGGGTTGAGACGCGCCGCACCCAGGTCAAGCCCAACACCGTGCGCCGTGAGGCCGCGATCATCTCGAGTTTGATGACGCACGCCATGAAGCGCTGGCGGATCAAACTGCGATCAAACCCCATGCGTGGCGTGGAGCTGCCGCCCAAGGACAAGGCTCGTAACCGCAGGGTCCGCCCGTCCGAGATCGCAGCGCTGTGGACGCACTTCGGCTCGGTGGTGAAGACGACCCGCTCCTACGTGCCCTGGATGTTTGAGTTCGGCTGCGAGACCGGCATGCGCCTGGGCGAGATCGCGGCCATGCAGTGGGATGACGTGAACCTCGAGGAGCGCTGGGTGTTCATCCCCCAGTCGAAGAACGGCGACGCCCGCCATGCGCTGCTCACGCTGCGGGCAGTCGAACTGTTGAAGGGGTTGCCCCGCGCCGAGGGGTGCGTGTTCCCGGTCAACAAGGGCTCAGTGGGCACCGAGTTCCGGGAAGCGACGAAGGCGCTGGGCTTTGCTGACCTGCACTTCCATGACAGCCGTCACGAGGCCTGCACGCGACTGGCCAGGTCACTGGCCGTCATGGAGTTGGCAAGGGTGATCGGGCACCGCGATCTCAGGAGCCTGATGGTGTACTACAACCCGACGCCGGCTGAGCTTGCTGCGAAGCTCGGTGCTGTTCAATCCACTGCTCAACATCCTTCACCGACCACATGAGCTTGCGGTTGGGGATGTTCAGTCGCGGCGGCAGCTTCTCGGGGTACTTCGAGGCGTACTGCTGGATGGTGGTGACGGGCAGGCTCAAAGCGACTGCCAGTTCTTTGGCGTCAAACACGAGCTTCATGGGGGCCTCGGAAAAAAGCCCCGGCGCGAGGCCGGGGGGAATATCCACAAAGGAAAGCTAACATGGCAGGGTCAGCGGTTAGGATCATACTGCACCGACCGCTTTCTCGCCAGCGTCTTCCATGGGGGTGTTCCTCACAATGGTGAGTGCGTTGTGCTCGAGCTTCGTCGAGTCGACGATGAACACCCTCACTTGGCCCGTGAATGACAGGTCCGTACCACGGGTAAGGACTACTTTGTCCTGACGCTTGACCAAGGCGTTCTGGTTCTCGAGCGAATCCAGCATGGCGTTGATGTCCACGCGGTTGGTCATGCACCAGTCCTTGGCTTCCTTGTGGCTGATGATGAGGTGGCCCGCATGCTCCTTCGAGCCCAGCGAGCCCAGGATGAAGCGGCCCGCGATCTCGCCCTGCACGCGGTTGCGCGGCGTCTCCGGGCCCATCTTGTTGCCGCGCTGACGGAACTCCTGTGTCACCAGGACACGCGAGCCGATCATGGACATCATGCGGCTGAACGCATCTTCGGTGCTCACCGTGTTCGTGGCGGTCACGGTGTCGGCCAGCTCCGCGAGCATGCTGATAGAGAACTGGAAGAGTCGGTCCAGGTCGAAGTCCACGATGCCGAGCTGCTTGGCGATGCGAGCCGCCACCAGGGTGCACGCCGCATGGTTGCGGTAGAAGCGGAACTTGGTGCTGGGCAGGTAGCGAGCCAGCTCGTTCATCATGTCGCGCACTGCATCGGCCACGGCCCGCTGGTGGGTCACGACGTGGCGCACGAAGACGTCGCCCGCGCAGCCCATGTTGGCCTTCATCGTCTCCACGGCCTGCTGCACGAGGGCAGCCTCGCGCTGGGGGTCCTTGTCGATGGCGATGACGGGGTAGCGGTCGATGTTGATCTGCACGAGGCGCACGGCCTCGGCCTGGGAGTTGGCCTGGTTGGACGCGAGCAGCCCGTGGAAGTCCTTGTTGCCGGTCACGAAGGGCGACATGCACCAGGTGTGAGTGGTGGCGAAGCCGACGCTGCCGTTCTTGCTGGTCAGGCGCATGCGCTCCTGGCCGTTGGACACGCCGTAGGCAGCCCGGGAGAAGGACGCACCGTCCATGCTGGTCAGCTCGTCCAGCAGTACGGGCAGGTTGTTGTACGTGCCCAGGTACGCCCAGAGCGCGTTCTGCGTGAAGCCGTCGTCGGACTTGAGCGCA
>JACCDV011289238.1_pt1 | contig 61752 bp, 59 predicted proteins | sample 7446131 | NCBI WGS metagenome assembly JACCDV01 (sample SAMN15323448, study PRJNA562643) | freshwater metagenome | isolation source: river surface water | place: USA:Blue River Watershed | collected 2017-08-17
CCTCTGAAAGGCGAATAGATAATCCCTCAAGAGGATTCATTTTTTTGAATTCATGAAGCACTTGAAGGAAGTAAAATCGAAAAAACCCTTTTTGGAGTTCTGATTCATGAAAAGTTGAAGCTGTATCTTGTCCCATCATCAAAGAGTTTAAAAGATGGATATCTTCTTTGGTGAAAGAGACAAAAAAAGCAGATTTTATAGGGGATAACTCTAGCGCGATGATAGTTGGATTTAACCCTGCTGATTTTAATATCAGATCTGATTTGCAATAATCAGCACTGAGGATTTCGATATTTAAATCGGGAAGATTGAATAAATTTAAAAGTCTCTGTTGAAAATTTTCTGTAGGGAAAACGGGAGCTTTTCCAAATGTAAAATGGCCTAAAGACAAGTCAACTGCATCAATGACTTCTTTTGTCCAGAGATCTTTAATTGTCATAGTTTCTCCTGAGCCGCTTTAAAAACGATTTTACCTTCAGCTACCTTTTTTTGTGATACCTTATTTTTGGATTTTTGTTGAGATAATCCTGTTGAAAAAAGAGGAGTGAGGCTTAAAGCAATTTTTGGGAATTCTATTGTTTGAAAACGATTTTTTAAAATTTTCTCTAAATTTTGCATCTCAGAAGAGAGATATTGACTCATTGTGGAATTAGTCATCAGTTCGATGCTGATGCTCTTAGGATGGGTATCGAAAAATTCTAAACGAATTTCTAACCCGTTAAATTTAGAATGGGGGTTGACAATAGTCAAAGTTTGAATATGAGATAAATGGGGATTTTCCTCCTGATAGACAATCAAAGCTTCAACCGCTTGATAGATCGGCACTGCTTTTTGAAATAAAATTTCCCCTAATTCTTCGATAATTTGGGTATCGATTTTGAAAGGCATCGGGATGATTTGATAAGAAAAAGGATTGGGATCTAAATTTTTCTTAACCTTTTCTAAAGTAGTCGTTGAGCCTTTTTTTTGTATTGGATTGTCATAAGCATCGAGATCGAGGGAAGATTCATCTTTGGGGATTAATTGATAACTATTTTGATCGTCAAGGCAAACTAAATTGAGTTCTAGTAATTCCGATTCTTTGAGATTTAAACGGACTTCCTCTTTAGGTTGGAAAGAATTGAAAGAAAGGGGAGTAGGGTTTGAAAATCCTTCAGCGGCAGTTGCCGGATTCAAAAATTGTAACGGTAAATTAGGGATCATTTTTTCGTTTCTTTGGTGATGTCTTCTTTTCGTTGCAAGATTTTAACCTGCGGGGCGATTATGGCCCTTCGAATATTGACTACATAACTTAACTTAGAATGCTCTAAAGCTGCAATAAGATCTGTGACATTTTCATTAAACAGGTCAACAGCTTTTGCTTCTCCTTGCAGCATCACATTGAACGCATGTGGTGCGGTATCATAATGCTCAACGATCAGTTCAGCGGAATCGAAAGCAGATCCTGGATGATTGATCACAATAGTAGTTGTTGTCACACCGGTCTCTTTTTGAATTGTTAAAAGCCCGACCATTTTTTGAAAGATATCAAAGACTTCAGGCGTTAGCCTGCTATAGCTTGGCATCTCAGCTGGATGGGGCGGAGGTAATAGATCTAGATAGGGTTGGATTAAAGGAGAATAGATAGGTTCAACTTCTTTATTACTTTCTTGCCTGGCTTCTTTTTTCTTTTGATGTGTAGCTTCTAAAGGAGGAAGAGGATAAGGGAGTTCTTGAGGAGGAGATTCTTCAGGGTTAAGTTGCATTTTTTTTGGAGTCACAGAAGATATATTGGATTGAATAGCAAGGTGTTCATCGGATTGGGGGAATGATTGATCTTGGGGTGATTCTTGAGGTTTGGAGCTTGGCATAAGGTGAGATTCAATACGCTTTTCAGGTGGGGTTTCAACTGAGGGGTAATGAGAATCTTTTTGTTTGGGCATAGAATTTTTAAACTCAGGTGTAGAGGTAGGTTCTCTTTGTATTTTTTCTCGGATAGGCAATTTTCCGTGATCATCGGACGATGGCTCTTGTTGTGGTTTTTCTCTTTGATCTGATGGATGAGCCGTAATCGATTTTTCTTTAGTGTTAAGGGTTCCTAAATTTTGATCTACAAGAGGGGCTTTTTCAGATGGTTCAGAAGGCTTAAGCTTAAGGTTTTCAGTTGCATAACTGATGACATCGAGATCTTTAAACGGAAGAGAGCTCCCTTTAGGCTGTAAGGTTGGTTGAGTTTTTGATTTTTGAGGTGGAGCTCCTGGCGCTTTTTGTTGAGGGGGGATGGGCTCTTTAATAGGAGAGCTCTCTTTTTTCTTTTTCGATTTTGCTTGCGCAATCGCTAGAAGTTCGGCTTCTTTTTCAACTTTTGCGGCCTCTATTGGCAAAGTTGGAAGGGGCTTTGAAAGGGTAGTTGCCTCTTTGAGGAGTTGTTTAGGATCGGTTTTATGAGGTGTTATTGCGGTTGGGTTTTCTCCTTGAGATAGAGCTGGCTTTTGAATTTGTAATTGGGCTTCATTTCCAAGTTCGGGCAATGGGCTATTTTGCAAAGGAGGGGGTTGTTTTGAAAGCGATGGCTGAGAAGGTTGTCCAGAGTCGGAATTGACGAAAAAAAAATCCCCGTTTTCTTGATCAGATACCTGATCGACCTGTTTTTGAAATTGATCAGCTTGGTCTTGGGTTCTTAAAGAAGAAGTTGTAGGGGATTCGTCAAAAGAGGTTAATTTTTTCAGTTTTTCAGGACTTGGTAAAGCTGTAGGTTCTGTAACTTCGAAAATCGAGTCTTTAGCTGGGGATTTTGAAAGCAAACTTTCAAATAATCCTGTCTTTGGGAGAGGGGGTTCTGCGATTTCATCTTCTTCGCCCTCCTCTTGTTTTTTTAAGTTGCGTTTGTGTCTTTTATGTGTTTCATCAGATTCTTCCACTTTGTGGATACGTTTAAATTTTTCAGCATCGATAGGGGTGTTTTTGGAGGATTCTTGAGGTGTTATAGGTCCATGGATATTGGGGACTTTGTCAGAATTGCTCATCTTTTATAATCCATTTGCCGTCAAACTTAGGAGATTTTACGTTTTTTTCTTCTTTAATGCTTGTGTAACTGGATTCTGAGATTTTTTCAATGCATGGACTTGAGATCCGAGTTCATCTGTTTCGATAGCGTCTATTCTGATTTGCTCTTTAGCTACCTCTTTTTTCCACTCTTTTTTGTGGAGATGGATTTTTTCTATTTCTTGTTGTTTTTTTAAAAGGATTTCTTTGGCGCTATCCACATTTTTTTGGGCGCTATCAACGATCTTTTTTTGATCCTGAACTTTTTTTTCTCGCACGACAAGTTTTTCTTGAACGATTTTGATATAACGCTGCAATTCTAAAATTTTTGCCGCTGCTATCCCTTCGTCTAGACCTTGCCTTAGCTGAGATAACTTTTCATCTTTATGCTGTTTGACTTCATTACGTTGTTTTTCAAGATCGGCTAGTTTTTTTTCTTCTTGTTCAAGAATCAGTTTTTTTTCTCTTAAAACTTTCTCAGCTTCTTCTAATCGTTTTTGTTTAATTGCAACAAGTTGTTCAAGGGGATAATGAGGTGTTTTTGACATGATTATCGGAACAACATTTTAAGCTGTTTGAGAGTCTCTTCAAATGATGAAACTTCATCTGTTCTTTGCCTTAAAAAGCGGTTTACTTTATCGATGAATTTGATTGCAAAATCAGCAGCCTTATCTGATCCTGGTTTGTATTCGCCAATCCTAATTAAAAGCTCATTTTTTTTGAAGTTGGCTAACACTTCCCTCACTTGACCGATTACTTGTAAGTGTTCTTTATCGACGATGGAAGATAAAATACGGCTTGCAGAGCTTAAGACATCGATAGCTGGGTAGTGATATTGGCGTGCCAGTTCAGACGATAGGATGATATGACCGTCTAAAATCGACCTAACTTCATCTGCTACAGGTTCATTCATATCATCGCCTGCAACTAAAACTGTGTAGAATCCTGTGATAGAACCTTTATCTGAATTTCCGGAACGTTCCAAAAGTTTAGGAAGTGTGGCAAAAACTGAAGGTGTATAACCTGCCCTAGCGGGTGGTTCTCCAGCTGCCAATCCTATTTCTCTTAAGGCCCTAGCGTAGCGAGTTACTGAGTCCATCATCAAAATGACATTTTTGCCTTGATCCCGGAAATATTCCGCTATTGCAGTTCCAACATAAGCGGCATTAAGCCTTAATTGAGCTGCCTGATCAGAAGTGGAAACGACGATAACGGATCGTTTCATCCCTTCAGGGCCTAAATCATTTTCAAGAAATTCCCTCAACTCTCGGCCCCGCTCTCCAATTAAAGCAATTACGTTAATATCTGCTTTTGAGTATTTTGCCAACATCCCTAAAAGGGTGGATTTACCTCCGCCTGCCGCTGCAAATATTCCAACTCTTTGTCCTTGTCCGCACGTGAGAACACCATCTAAACAGCGAATGCCGGTAGCCATCGGTTGGGTGATAATCTTTCTTTGTAGGGGATCGGGTGGAGCGTTGATGACGGGATAGCTATCCACTGTTTCAAGTGGTCCCATCCTATCGATATCGAGTGGTCTACCAAGGCCATCGAGCACTCTTCCAAGAAGTTTTGGACCTACTTTGACCTGTAATGGAATCCTCATCGGGATTACTTCTGATGAAGGTCCAACACCTGTCATCTCACCTAATGGGGATAAAAAGACTTCATCTTTTGTGAATCCGACGACTTCCGCAAGAAGGGGTTCTCCCGATCTTTTGATGATACAAACTTCCCCGATTTTTACTTTAGGGACAATAGCTTTGATCAACATGCCAATAATTTCGGTGATTCTGCCGTGAACAGTAGTGAGTTCAACATTTTCGAGCTGATTCATCAAGCGATCAAAATTGAATGAATCGTCCATAAAACCTTAAATTTGGATATTGAAGATCACTTTTATATCATCAACAGCTTTAGAAAGTAAAACAGAAGAGTATTCGATCTCTTGTTGTGCTTTAGACAGTTTAAATTGCATCATCAGAAGATCTGCAGGATTCATAGGGCCTTGCTTTGCTCTTTGTTTCAACATTGTTTGAGCAGACTCCAATTGTGTTTGGCCATCTGTGATCAAAGCCAAAAATTTCCCTATGGGGTTATTTCTTGAAAGTGTGTTAACAGGGTCGCCTACTTCAACGCCGCTTTTTTCAGCTACAGTCCTAATTTGGGAATTAGCCTCTTGGAGTTTATTGCGAAGGAGGTATTTCTGTGAGGGCTTTAGTTTTAAATTAGGTGTGTTCAGCTTATTCTGTAAGTCGCCTAAAGAAGAAGAGGAAGTTTGCATTTGAGCAGAAATAGATTCGAGAGTTGGAGGTGCTGCTGGAGAAAGAGATTGTTTGGACAATTCCATAGGTGAAAGAGAGGAGCCCTGCGGTTGAGGAGTTGTGGATTCGGGCTGCATGTAATTAGAAAATGGTTTTCCGCTTACATTCAGTTCATCTGAACCTTCAATAGCAGGTGTTGCCTCTACTCGCTCTATTTTTGGCACTTGCGGATTAAGATCTTGACTCATGTGAGGTTACTTTTTACCTAATTTAGTCATAAAATCGGTTGCTTGATCAGAAAACTTTTTGATCGCTGCATCTTCAGAATGTTTTAAATGTTGGAGTAATTCATATCCTTTTTTAGATGACTCTGCAGAAAAAATTTGAGCCATAGCTAAAAATGCCTTTGCAAGTTCATTTTCCGGTTCATGGGTCAAAACGGAATTTAATATATGCATCGCTTTTTTTAACTCTAGCTTACAAAGATGCAAATAAGATCGTGCGATGTGAGTTAATGCAGCTTCAGGGTGAATTAAAGCAGCAGCTTCTATAAGCGCTAAAGCAGAGGGTTCATCCATTTGATTGACAGCGATAAAAGCCGATTCAATAAATAAGATATAGTGACTTTTGAACTGAGTTTTGATGGTAGACATTTTTTGTTCTCCGAATTGTTGTACTTTCGATTTAATCGCCTAAAATTATCCTTTGAAGTTTCTTATAGCGTTACTTGCACAGGAGTTTAAGGAAGAGAGTAAGTTGGAAATAGAGTCTCCAATTTGTGTAGCTTGCGACAACTGGAATTGGATAAGAAGAAATTTTCCAGGTTGTGCGTTGGATGAGTTGGAAGCGCATGCTACTAAATTGGCGACGCTTTTTAAAAGGACGTTATATTGAGAGAGCATTTTAGATATATCAATTTTTTGCACACTGCCAAGACCAGCCATGACGATTCTCCCTTATTTTTTCCCTTCGATTTTTTTGATCACTTTTTCTAAGGCTTCAAGTCCTTTTAGAATAATTCCGCCATCTTCGAATTCATGCTTATCAGTCCCTGTTCTCAATCTATTTTTTAGATCGCTTTTTTCTTTTTCAACTTTAGCAATCAGTTCTTTGCATTTTTTTGGATCTTTATGAAGATCTTTTTCAAGATCGAATTCATAAAGTTTTCTTTTACTTTTCTCGAGACCAAACATCGATAACACCTCTTTTTTAGTCATGACGTAATAATTTAAATTCAATATCAGCTAGGGTAGATTGTAGTCAATCTTATATTTCATGCTGTCTTTATCAAGGAAAATTGAATTGGGATTGATCTTTGTGATATTCATTCCGTCTAATGTATCACCTGCGCTCAAGATTTTTCCATTAATTAAAACAAACTGGTTGATATCTCCCAATTTAGAGGTCCCAGTAACTGAGTATCTAGATGTGATATCGATTCTTGAAGAACTTTCGTGTGTCATCACGACAAAATTCTTAACTTGCCGGACGCCGACATTTTTTGTGATTTCTTTAATAAAGGAATTAAATTCACTTTGTTCCCTTTCATCTAACCGTCCAGAAAAAACGATTTCCCCATTATTTAGCTGAAAGGTGACAGCAGAATATCCTTTTTCCGCAAGTTGGCTTTGGATTTTTGTGTTGAGATTGTCTTCAACAACGACCAAATTCGACAGTCGGTCTAGATAGGGGAAGTTGATATTGACATAATCTGTTAAGCCGACTAATTGATCCAAAGTTTGGACATAGCCGCGCATCATAAACTTGCCGGGTTCTGCTCCTGATATTAAAACGCTTCTATATTCTGGATTTTTAAATAGAAGGGCGTTCATATTTTGCCAAACATATTCATCGATGATGACATTGTCATCGATTGAGCGGATATAGGGTAAGGTTTTCAATAAGTAATTCAACTCTTGATAATTGACATCTGTTAGAACATGGCCTACTAAGAACAGATTCCCTGTAGGGGCATCGAAATTAAATGTAACTGAGGGGAACTTTTTCAAAATGGATTGTATTTCTTTATTTTCATCATGCTTGGCATATTCAACCGGCGCTTCATGAAATAGAGAGACGATCCCGACAAAAGAGCTCGTTATAATAATCAAAAATAAAGCAGCTATCGCTAGGTGCTTATTGGGGATAAAGGTCTCTTTCCAATTTTTTTTTGCCGCCAGCTCTTGATGAAGTTCAGCCTCTTTGCGCTCGATTTCGGCAAGCTCTTCTTTGGAATATTTCGAAGTTTCAGCTGGGGTTACGACTTGAGCGTAAACAGTCTCCCTTTCCTGGAAGCGATCGATCACGACAAAAGTTGTCGTTCCTATTGCGATGACATCTTGAGAGTCTAAGGTGACTTTACCATCTACTAATGAACCGTTGACTAAGACCCCATTTTTTGAACCGAGGTCTTCTATCGATAAATCCCCTTCAGGATTGAGTTTAAGTTTAGCATGTGTCCTAGAAACGCTTAAATCTTGAAATACGATATTGCAAGTTTTCGGGTCTTTACCGATGACATATTCTTTTCCCTCTTGCAGGGAAAATTCAGCGCCGGTGTTAGGTCCAAGCGTGACTTTTAAAAGCCATCTGGTTTGTTCGGGGGCCAAAAAAGATAATATTTCGGATTGCGATTCTTCATCTAGAGGGGATTTAAGATGTTTGGAAGGTTGCTCTTGATTAGGTTGATCTTTGAGATCAGTTACAAAGCGAAATAGGGTGCTGCCGATTTTGACGAGGTCTTGGTCTGAGAGTTCGTAAGGGTCTAAAAGTGGCTCTCCATTGACTAATGCGGGGTTTGTTGCACTTAAATTTTCGATGATAAAGCGATCATCGTCTAATCTGACGAGCACGTGCTTACGGGAAACCATAGGATCTTCGAGAACTTGGAAGCAGACATCAGGATCTCGTCCTAAAATCCACTCTTGTTGATCTTGAAAAGCGATTTTTAATCCGCTGAGTGCTCCCTCTTCTCCAACTAAATAACCTGGCATGGAAAGTCTACCTTAACCATTTAAAAACTTTGAGATTAATCGATTAGTGAATAATTTCATATATTTCCTCATGACTCCTTTAAAAATGTAGGGATTTTTTCCGCTAAGTGGCGAAGGAAATAATCTGTATAGTTGACCACTTCTTCGATTTTTTCTTTAAAATAGTGGTAGTCTACATCAAAAAATAAAAGGCATGAAAGGGTAATTGAGCGTTGATCAGGATGAATGCCTAGAGCTGAATGACCTGTTCCTTGGCCTAAGTAATTTGCTTGCATGATGTAGCTGAAAAATTTTTCTTCATCGATTTGATCTATTAGGCGCCCAACAATGGAAATCATTTCGATCGATTCATCTGTTTCAAATATCTCAATTGGCTCAATATCAGGGACATGCAACTTGTAATGTTTAGGCGCAACAAGGGTATAAAGTTCGGGATAGCGAAGATCGCTGGATAGTCGTTTTAAATATTGTTCAAGAGAAATTTTCAAAGAAAACCTCTAAATGCTTGTATCTGAGTTAAATTCACTTAAATATTAATTTTAATTTTCTGTCTAATGTTTTTTAATGGATGTTTCTATTTGCGAATTAAAAATTTTATAGTCATATGTAAAAATAAAAGGGGAAAGCTATGGCAGACTCATTGAAGAAATTCCAACATCTGATCGAAGCCGTCAAGATGAATCAGGATAAAACTCCTGAGGGGACTTTAAAGGCTTTCGTACATTTTCTTAGAGAGATGAAAGGGATTCTCAAAGAAGCATCGCCTCAAGAAAGAGAAAAAATATTTTTAGATTTTCAGTCTCAGCAAAAAGATTTTGAGCATGCTATGAAATCGCTGCATTTGACTGAGGAGAAAATGAAAGATCCTGTTGAGGCTCAGAAGATCAAATCGAAAATTGAAAGTGAAGAATTTAAAGAGTTGATCAAAGAGATGTCGGATGAGCTTTTTCAGATTGTAAAAATCATGTCTGAAGGGAAATTAAATTGATATGTCTGACAAGCCGATTTTTGACACTCCAGAGGGAAGAAATTTTCTCGATAAAATGAAAGAGGGAATTGAGTTATTGACAAAACTAAAAAAAGATTCCATGTCTTCAGATCCCCTAGTTAGAAAACAGGCGAATGAGCAGATGAGAGAGCATATTGAAAAAGCTCAAGAGCTGATAGAGAAGATCAAATCGGGTAAATCTGTCGACGTTAAAAAATTAGGCGGGCTGCTTGCTGACCCGGCTAATTTTACCCCTGAGCAGAGGGAACTCTTCTCGTATATTGAGCGGATGACAAAACAGCTTTTTTCAGATGAACCCCATATGCCGAAAGTGGATCAGAAAGAACCTCAGGAGAACAAAAAAAAAGGTTCAAAAAAACAAAAGTGGATGAAGAGTTAAAAGAATATGTTGAAAGAGGAGTTTGAAGCTTTGATTGAGCTTTTAGATGCGAAGAAAGTTCGAACTGTTCCTAATGTTCATGAGTTGCTTTTAAGAGTTTTTAATTTCTTCAAATCGGTAAATGAAGAATTTGCAGTAGCGAGCAAGGAAGAACAGGGGGAGCTAGTGATGATGCTATCATCCTTGCAAAAGAAGCTGCAATCAAAGCTTCAGGAATTTTCAAGTGATTTGGGATTATCCGAAGATCAGATCCAAAGATTTAGTCAAGATTTTGCGACTTTGCCTTCAAAGTACAAAGAGGCGATATTAGCGACTCAAAGGGAAATGGAGCAGGTAAGATCTCATATTAAACAGCATATTTCTCAAAAGCAACAAACGACACCTTCACCTATAGGCGATAAAGAGCCTGCAAAAGAGGGTAAGAAAAAACCTAAGCGGGATCGTGGGAAATGGAAAAAATCTTAAACCTTAAAGCTTTTCTAGAGCTTTTTCGAGCGTAATACTTCCATTTATCAAATTAGTATAATCATTTCCCCCTCGGTGGATCTTATGAATGATATTTTTTGCTTCATCAACGGTAGTAAACCCGTCAAGATCTTTGATATAACGATCTAGTGATGGATCAAGCTTAAGTTGAACCGCTCTCATGATCAATGATTCAGCGAGTGAGGTTTTAGCTATAGGAGCTGTATGAGCGAAATAGTGTTGGGTTAATTGATGATCTACTTGGCGAGATAAAGCGTGGATATCTGCTGCGTAATTTTTTATTACTTGCTCAGATCCATCGTATTTATGTGAGAGGAATTCTTTCCAGCTGCGTTGTTTTTTCAAAGATTCTTTGGAAGATTCGATAGTTTTAGTGATATTTTCCCCTGTTTTGGCATCTGAAAGTCCTTGATCGTTTGAGTGTAATAAAGCAGTTGAGATCGCAAAAGCATCAATTTTATCTAGTTGTTGTAAGATAAGTTTTGCTTGCTCTTGAGGTCTAAAAGGTTTTTCAGCATCTTCTTTTTTTTGAATAAGCTCTGTTATTTCCTCGTTTTTTGCGGTTATTTCCTCTTGTTTTGCGGTTATTTGCCGATTTAATTCTTCATCACTAAGTGATGAACTAGGACTTGCAGGATTGGAATCAGCTTCTGCCTGGATTAATGATTCCCTTAATTTTTTTTCTAATTCGTCTAATTCTCGATTTAAATTGCTTAAATGGTGATTGGCCGTTTCAAGGGCAGCTTTAGCGTCATCCCTAGCAGTTTGAAGGTCTGGATCTATTGAGGCATCTTTCTTGGCTTGATAATGGTTTTTTAATTCTTTATATGCATGGGCTGCATAACAAAGTTTTGTGAAAAAATCTTGTTTGGCTTGAGGAGAAAGATTATTGATTTGGGGTTCTAAGATTTTTGCGGCTTGAATGAAATTAAGAGGGTTATGAATTAACTTTTCTCTAGATGAGAAAGGGTTACGAATGAGGTCAGCACCCTCTTCTTTAGCAAAAGAGTGGAAGTGATGTTTTTCGCAAATCTCTTTATCATCTTTTAATATGGTTTTGCCTTGGTTGATAAGGTCTTGTATTTTTTTTGTTGTCCCATCTAGCTCTTTTTCTGCAAGTAAACTGATCGATATCTTTTTGTCATTCTTGAGTATGACAACTACAGAGCTTTTTAAACTGTTTAAATCGACAACCACATCTTTGATATCAGTATCAGTTTTCCCAATCTCATTTAAAGCAATCGCTTTTATATTAAGATAGATAGATTGAATTTTATCTTGAATCTCTTGCTTGTTGATTTCTGTTTTCAACCCGCCCGGTGAATAAGCTGTAAGGTAAACTTTAGGTGTAGGTATAGGATCTTCAACTATGTTAATCGTATTCATTATGTTCATCCTTTTTTAATGGCACATAAGAAGGGATTTTAAGTCCCTTCTTATAGATGCAGTTTCAATGATTACCTAGCTTCGCTCTTACGGTCAAAGTCAGTAAGCTTATCAAGGACTTGCTGTAAGTTTCTGATAGCATCATTTTGAGATTGTGTTCCTGTATCGACGACTTTATTGAGGAGTTCGATAACAGTTTGCAGGATAACTTTAGAAGATTCAAATTTCGCTTGTTCCTTTTTAGAAAGTCCCTTAACAAGTTCAGTTGCAGATTGAAGCATACGAGTGAATTGATCCACCATACCAGTGATCATCCGGTTAGATTCATATTTTTTAGCTTCTAGGTGACCCTTAGTATTTTCATTATCTTTGATTTGACGATCAAAGTGTTCTGTCATCTCTTTTTTTAAAGTTGGGTCATTTTTCACAACATCGATTTCATCTTGTTCTAAAGCTTGAATATTGCCAGTCTGCATTCTGCTGCGAAGGTTAGCTTTCATTTGGATTGGGTCTGGCCCAGCTGCTGGCGTATTTCCTGATACAATGACCCCATTAGCAGGTGCTGGCGCTTCTAAAATGTCAGTTTTAAGCTTATTGAGTTTAGTATTAGTTTTGGTAAGGTTGTCAATTTTTTCATTCGTATCTTTAAATCCTTTTAGAGATCGTCCCATTAGGGCTAAGTGTGTTCCTAATCCAGCTAGACCAGAGCCGATATTCATATAACCAGAGGTGATCATTGCATTCCCTTCAATTTCTAACGATTCTTTCGTGTATCTTCCGATTGTTTGTCCAAGGGTTAGGGACATATTTTGTAAGAGGGCATTTTGCTCGGCATACATTTCAGCATTTTTGAAATAACTATCTAATAATTCTAACATGGCGCCAACTAAGTAGGCTGCTGCCCCAAGTTCAATTGCTCCCGAGCCAAATAGATCTAAGCCGTTTGATCTCTCACTATTGTTACTAATGGGTACCCTCGGGCTTGGGCCTGTATTATTGGTTTTTATTGATATAGCCATAATTTATTAACCTTTTTATATTTGAGGGATTAATATATCCCTGTATTAATTATATATAATTCTTATTAATTTGTCAATTTTTCATAAAGGCGCGCTTTGCGCCTAAATTGTTATTATTCAATAGTTTAAATATCACCAAGGATCTTAGCATGGAATTCAAAGATATTGAATGTTTTCATAATCTTATTTAGACCTTTCACAAGGGCATCCATCTCTTGGAGGAATTTATCATGGCGTCCATCCATCAACCCTGTAAAAAGCTTTTGAATCATGTCTAGGATATTTTGGGCCCCTTTTGAATTAGCCATTTCTAGATAAGCCTTACCTTGCTCTAATTGGTAAGCCCCTTCAGCGACCTGTGCTGCGGAACTTCCAACTCCTCCGGCCATTTCTGAAATAATAACGCCTTTTTTCAATTGATCTAGAATTTTAGCTCCATTTTCCGTTAAATCACTAAAAATTCCAGGGGCTTCATTTCCTTGAGCTGCTTTAGCGCTTTTTAAAGCCGCAGCAAGCATAACAAGGAATTGGATGATGATTTTAAGAGACGTTTTTAATTGTTTAATAGCGTCGGAACACTCATTATCTGGCCCAAAAATGCCGTCTAAAGAGGCTGTTAAAGCTGTTTCCAGCAATCCGGATGACATCACAGAACTTGTGACATTCATCAAGATTGTTTTGGAAATGCTGTCCATAATTTTTTGAGCTGTCGTTTTAGCCGCTGTTTCTGCTGCAGCTTGTGAACCTGTCATTAAAGCTGATTCGGCAACAGATGCAATAGCCCCTGCGCAACCTGCCACAATCGTCGTCAAGGAGACCATGAGCTGTGCCGCCCAAGTTGGCATTACCTTTTCTAATTCTTTTTCAAAATGTTGCATGACCGAACCGCCGCCGACATCGACATTTTGTAAAACCACTAATGCGCCAGCTACAAGACCTGCTAATAAACCACCTGTTAAGACAGCGAGTACTACGGCAAGAGCTCCTAAAAGCCATCCAAAAATCGACATTGCTTCTTGCGCTTTTTTAGCTTCAGCTTCTTTTTCAATAGCTTCTTTAAACTTATTTTGAACAGCTTGGCCAGTTTTGATGACTTGTTCTAATATCGATCTGGAGTTATTAGAAATTTGATCATCTTGCAATTTTGCCAAATCACCTAAAACGATTTGCAATTTTTGAGATAAGGTTAAGAGCATTAGCATCGCTTGTTGAAAACGCGCGCCATCTGTATCGCTAATTTCTTGATTTTCATCGATAAGCGGGACTGAGCTTAATAAAGCTACAACCGTATGAATTGATAATTCATCTTCTTGTTTTGCGCCTTTAGACGGCAAAGGGGAAGGGCGGTTTATTGGCACATCATTTTTAATATTTAAGCTCATAGTATTTATGTCCTTTTATTAATTATGGCTGAATGCATTTTACTAATTTGTACATTCCGCCCTGACTTAATTATAATTAAAATTAATTAATTAATCAATTATAAATATTAATTTATTTGCAATTTGTTGTTTAAATAAAAATGCCAGAGAAAAGCGTTTCTCTGGCGTTTTGTAAGTAGGGATTAAGCGGCTTTATAAACCAGCTAAAGCGCTGACTAGGTTATTCATAATTTGCATTAGAGGGCTTACTGTTTGCATAAAGTTTTGTTGATTAGTAGAGTCCCTTGAGGCCATATCTTGAGCGCGATTAATATTTGAATTGGCATCATTTTTTTCGATCTCCATTTTCTTTTGAAATTGCTGAATTTCATTTGACATCGCAGAGCAGCGTTGCGCATATTCTGTAGAGCCTATTTCATAACGCTTACCATTATCCGGATCAATACCATCTTTTACGAACTGTTCAAAGCGCTTGTTTAACTTTTCTAAACCATCTTTAGTTCTTGCGTTAATTTCATCCAAAATATGAGTAGAACCTTCGGCAAGTTCTGCATCTTGTACGTACGACTCATTGACTGCATCTCCCATGCCGCAAGCTGCAAGTAGGGCGTGCTCTATGAATGACATCCGTCTTTCTTGATTTAATGTAGTCATATATTATACTTTTATTATTCCTTAATATTATTATTAATTATTTTAATTAAAGTGTCAAATTTTTAATTGAAATTAACCTCTTATGTGATCCACTACAATCTGATTGCCTTGTTTATAAATTTTAGCGGCTCCTTTTTGCATGTTAATCTGGGTGTTATAGTCCCCAATAAAGTATTGCATCTTGGCATTCGATGTCTGTGATACTGAAGTTACCGTTGCTTGTAGTTCACTAAAACTTGAAAGCATCGATTTTAAATTGGCCTGATTTGGGTCAGTTGGATTATTAGCATCGTTCCAAATCGAAGGAATCGAATGGTGCTCCAAGATCGAATGCATGTGATTAATAGCGTTCAATAAATTCTCTTTAGGCTGATCTGGTAGAGAAGAATCTTGTTGAATGTTGTTATACAAACCGTCTAATTGTCTTAAAAAGACTTCAGTATAATCGTGATACTCTAAAGGGTTTTGCCCGTCGCTTGAATGTCTACCTTTATCTCCAGCATTAAATTCATCTTTCAACATATTTAAAAATTGATTGATATTTGTAAGTTCATCAATTTGAGTTGACATTGTATTGATTCTAGCCGCATCAAGCTCTTGATTATCCTTCGCGATTTGGGTGAAATAAAAAAATATAAGCGCTTCACCGCTTAATTCAGACATGTGTTTTAAATCCCTATTCAGCTGATCTTGGGCTGCTTGTATAGAGCCATTTGGATCAACGTCGATAGGATCAAATTGATCGCCAGGATGATATTGTTCTATGTGAGTCATAATTTTTTATCACTTTATTAAGTTATATTTCTGCTTAACTTAATTATATCTATTATTTATTAATTTTTCAATAAAATTCATTTCAGCTAATTTTAGCTTAATTATCTTTTGTTTTATAAATCGCTTTATTTCAGATGCTTAATTACATTGAGAAATTAATCAATATAGTTAAGTTACTATAATTTAATGATTTGCAATTAATATTCAAATTAAGAATAAGGCTTGATAAAATAATATTATTTATTTATAATAAGTGTAAGGGAAGATCAGTTCTCAATAAAATATAAAACTTTAGTAGAAAGGTTGTAATATGCAAATAAATCCAATTAATAACGACCAAGAGAATCAGGCGGTAGCGGCGCTTTATGAAGATTCAGCTCAGACCGATTTAATTGGTGATGAGCAGCAGATTTTAAATGTAAATGCTCAAAATAATAATGAAGATAACACGCAGCAAGTGGATCAACAGCAACAGTTTTTTTCGATCTTAGATCCGACTACTAAAGTTTAAATAAATGATTTTAAAATGCATCGATGGGTGTTATGAGTATAGATAAATTAGATAATGAAAGAGTAAAAGGGTCTTTGAATTCCAATGCCTCTTTTATTGAAGATCAAACAGTTCAGGCGGCTCATGGGAAATCGCACTCGATTTTAGCTAGCGCAGGGGATATGGATCCGGGTGAGGCGATTTTATTTTTTATTTTTACTGCCAATGAGGGCTTACTGGATAAAGATGCTCGAAGTATCGATGATATCTCAAATAAAATAGATGGATTAACGGCTGTTTATACAAAAATTAATGAACTTAAAGAGCTTTTTTCTGAATCGAAAGAGATCAATAACTTGGATACAAATATTTTAAATACCAATCGGTTTAAAGAGGTTATTCAAGAAATTGAAACAAAAATAAATGACCCCGAGTACTCAGAATTGAAAGAGCAAATGTCTGGGGCTCTGAATGACATGAAAGCTATTGCCGCATTAAAGACCTTACATGATGTTTGGGAAGAGGCGGAAAGGGGCAAGTTGTCAAATAAAGACATCACTTTCAATAAGACAGGACAAGATGGGAAAATTGGACATTGGGATATGCATATCCCTAAAGAAATTTACGATATTTTCTTATCTGAAATTAATAAATTGGGCCCTTCTTTTTGGGGACCAAAATTTAACGTTCAATTTTTAAGCGGGGATAAAGCAAACGGGGTTATTCATTTCAACACCTTGTTTTATGATCCCTCAAAAGAATTTTCAGCAAAGATAAAAGAAATTGGGGATAAGGCTATCGACGAATATGAAAAAAGTATCGGTGGGCATTTTGCAGATTTGAACAAGATGCTTTCCTCATTAGATACTGCACAGACTGTCACCTCTTCAATCTCTAAAAATACACAAGCCATGCTTTCGTATAGATCATCAGAATTCAACGAGCATTTGAACTTAGTTAAAGTAATAGCAGACCAGGTGACAAAGGCAAGGAACACAATTTTACAAAATAGTAAGTAATGAAAAAATGGGTTTCAGCTCGGGAAAATTTAAAAATTTATGAATTTATAGGTTGATCAAGATCGAAATTTTAGTTATGGGGGCATTAGCTCCTCTTAAAAAAAGCAAAATATAATAATAGGAATATATATGTCTCATCCAATCCCACCAAGAAGAACTACTGATGATGCTCAAGGTTGGGCTGATTATGACCAAAAGATGGAAGAATATTTTAACAATACCATCTTGGGGCAATTTAATGTGCTGCTAACAGGGCGGGATGCCAATGGTAATGCCGTTGGAAAGCCGGACCCTGCTGCGGCTATCATGTATTTTATTCTAGTTTTAGGTCCAGCTATGGCGGCAAGAAAAGGGGATAATATCGATGAATCCTCATTTAAGTTGGATGATCTTAAAGATGTTGCAACTCGTATTAATCGCTTAAAAGAGCTGTTTAATGAAGCTAAAGATTGCACCGATCCTGCTGAGCAGAAAAGGTTGACAGATGAATTTAAGAGCTTGATGGGTGAAGTTGAAACAAAGTTAAATAATGATCCATGGCTTGAAAAATTAAAAGACCAGTTCGCAGGTCCTCTAAATGATTTCAAACAGTGTTTAGGACGTGTAAATACTTTGACAGATATTTGGAAAAATGCTGGCTATAAGTTAAATTGGGAATTTAGTTGGTTGATGGAGCCGAATAATCAATCATTTAATCCACAATTATCCTTTGAAACCGATCCCAATACAGGCTTTCAAAATGGGATTATTGACATCCCTGAAGAAGTGTGGGAAGCGATCCAAGGGGAAAATGATGCTAATAATCCCCAACTTGCACTATTAAGAAGATACTGCGTATTCAGCTATGATTCTACAACGCACAAATTGAAAATTTCGATTAATCAAACAGAGTGGAATAAGCTAACGCCTGAAAAAAAAGCTGAACTTTCATCAATTTTAAACAGAGAGATTAATACCGAGTTTAATCAAGATATCACGCAAAAAGTAGCAGATTACAATTCCTTAAATCAGCTTGGTGAATTGTCTTGTTATGTGCCTGAAGATGTCGCTGAAAAGTATATGAGAAGTTATGATCATGAACTTTTAGATGTAGAGTATGATAGAGCAACGCATAAATTGACGATTCGGCCTAATATTAAGGGTATTTTCGCTCTTGAAAATAGAGATCCTCATAATAGAATTAGCGATATTGTTGCAAATTTTCCCAATTCTTTTGATTCTATTAAGAATGAGCTGAATAAATTTGTCGATGAGCACAACCTTGAGCAAGATGTCAATGAAGATCCCGATGCCTCTGATCAAAAAACGATTTTTTCAGGCTTAGATACTATGGCTTCTGTCTCTACCTCTCTTTCTAACCAATTTATGGCTCAACAAAATATAGACTCTGGAAGCTTTAATGAATTGATTAATGCTATCAAAGATTTTATGAAAGAGTTTGAAAAATCAACTTCTGATATTGTCGGTAAAACTAGATAAGTAAAATAATGGTTTAATGACGATTAAACCATTATTATAATCAAGATTTATGGATGATTTTTGGTTGCTTCTTATGTCGAACAGATTCTGCCGTGATGATGATTTCACTGATTGTAGGATCTGAAGGGACGATGTACATTAAATCTAAAAGAAGATTTTCTACGATCATCCTCAAAGCCCTTGCCCCAGTTCCCGCTTCTTTGGCTTGCTCAGCTATCGCAATATAAGCATCTTCATCAAAACACAATTTAACTCCATCTTCTGCGAATAAGGATTGATACTGTTTGATGATGGCATTTTTTGGTTTAGTTAAAATCTGAATTAAGTCTTCTAAAGTGAGCTCATTGCAATTGGCTATAGAGTTAAAACGCCCTACAAATTCTGGGATTAGTCCAAATTCTACTAGATCTTCAGTTTCTACTTGCGAAAGAAGAAAATTTTGATCCTCATGAGAATAAGAACGTTTGTTTTGTGTGTCGAAACCAATGGCATGCTTGCCTAAACGTTTTGAAACAATCTTATCTAAATGGACAAAAGCACCGCCTACAATGAACAAGATATTCTCAGTATTGACTTTGATATAATCTTGATTAGGGTGTTTTCTTCCCCCTTTAGGTGGAACGTTGGCTACAGTGCCTTCGACGATTTTTAACAGCGCTTGCTGAACACCCTCACCCGAAACGTCACGCGTAATAGATACATTAGCGGTTGTTTTTCTGATTTTATCGATTTCATCGATATAAATGATCCCCTGTTCTGCTCTAGAAATATCGTAGTCGGCGTTTTGAACTAATCTCAAGATGATATTTTCAACATCTTCTCCAACATATCCAGCTTCTGTTAAAGTCGTGGCATCAGCAATCGCAAAAGGAACATCTAAAATATTGGCTAATGTCCTTGCCAAAAGGGTTTTTCCAGAACCTGTCGGGCCTAATAAAAGCACGTTCGATTTGCTGTATTCAACTCTTTCAGAATGGGTTTTGGCTTTGATTCTTTTATAATGGTTGTAGACAGCTACAGCGATTGTTTTTTTAGCCTTTTCTTGGCCGATGATATATTCATCTAGTTTTTCGCTGATTTCTTTTGGCTTTAAAGCCTTCATTTCATGATGTTGAGGTTTTTTTTCTATGATTTCTACGCAGAGATGAACGCATTTGCTGCATATGTAGGCTTGTGGGCCAGAAATCATTTTTTCAACAGCATCTTCTGGTCTGCCACAAAATGAGCAGACGATTAGCTCTTTACTCGATCCTTTCGTCATGTTTTATTTTTCCTTAGGTTCCATCACTTTGTCAATTAATCCATATTCTAAGGCTTGTTTTGGGTTCATATAAAAATCACGTTCTGAATCTTCAACGATTTTAGATAAAGGGTTGCCTGTGTGTTTAGCCATAATTTCTGCACACATTCTTTTTAAAACGATGATTTCTTGAGCTTGAAGATGAATATCCGCTGATGTTCCTCCAACTCCTCCAGATGGCTGGTGTATCATCAGCCGGGAGTGCGGGAGAGCGTAACGTTTACCTTTTGTTCCAGCAGATAAAAGTAAGCAAGCCATAGAGGCAGCTTGACCGATGCAATAAGTATTGATGTCGCATCCTAAAAATAACATGGTATCATAGATCGCTAACCCTGAAGAGATAATTCCCCCTGGGGAGTTGATATAAATATGGATGTCTTTTTTCGGGTCTTCAGCTTTTAAAAATATCAACTGTGCAACAGCGGAATTAGCAACGGCATCATTAATCTCAGAGCCGATGAAAATAATTCGATCTTTGAGCAGACGTGAGTAGATATCCGTCGTTCTTTCACCTCTTCCGGTATCTTCTGTCACATAGGGAACATAATGCATGTGAAATTCCTCAATTATAAATTATATTTGTATCGGTATCAGTTTTCAAGGCTATGGGTTTTTATGAAACCCTTTCCGTGTGCCCTAAGGTATTTCTGAAAAACAGTTTCAATGTACATTAAATTAAGTTTAACTTAAACAAAAAAGGCGGCTTATATCCCTATAGCTAAAGCTGGATGAATATAAGCCGCAAGCGATCACGATTATGCTTTTGCAGTTGTTGAAAGCTTTTCTAATAAATAGTCTTGAGCTGAGCTCAACATCGCTTTTGACAAAATGATAGCCCTTTGTTCTTCACCTGCACTCTCATAATCTTGATCTCGATTATTCATAAACATAGCTTCAATCATATTATGAGGGGCTTGTTGCTTTTGTGGTAAAGATAGTTTCACTTTATGGTCGAGCATCACTTTTCTAAAAATGTAGAATAGTTTAATTGCATTTTCAGATTCTTTAAACGTTTTAGCCTTCAATTTTTCTTGATCTTCAAAAGACATCGATCTCCAAGTTTTTTCGAAGTTTTTGTCTTGGTGAAGAAATTGCATTCTGTGCTCATACTCTCTTTGAATTAACGATTTAGGCAGTTCAAAAGCATACTTGTCTAAGAGCATTTCGCACAGTTTTTCTCTTAACGCATCTCGATGATCTTCTTCAATGCGGTTTGACAGTTGTTTTTTAAGTTGGGATTCCATTTCTTCTACAGAATCTGCACCCACTTTTTTAGCAAGGGCATCATCGATTTCAGGTAGTGTTGAAGACTGGATTTCATGCAAAGTTACTTTGACATTTTTAGGCTGATATTGCGCTTTGATTTCATCGGAATCATTTGAATTTGGCTTTGAAACTCCTTCTTTAGATTCCCCAGCTTGCATGCCGATAACCAATTCTTGCATCCATTCAGACATTCCGCGAGCTGATACTTCAAAACGCATTTTGTTGAATACTTTTTGAGGTGGGGTGATATCTATGTCTTCGATGTCGACTAGGACATAATCCCCAGCTTGTGCAGGGCGATCTTTGACGACATCAAGAATAGAAAAATAAGTTCTAATCGAATCGATCGTTTCTTTGATTTTTTCGTCATTAGCTTCTTCTTTAGAGACTTGAGGCATCGAAAGGTCTTCAATTTTAACTTCAGGAACTTGAGGTTCAATTTCGAATTGATATGTCATTTCAGCGCCTACCACTTCATCAAAGCTCTTGAGATGATACTGAATGCGGGTTTGCGCATTTAAAACTTGAATTTTTGCCATCTCTTGCGCTTTTCTGAAAGCTAAATCAGCAAGTTCTTGGAGAGTCTTTTCTTTAATAGCTGAACCGAATCGTTTTTCAATCAAATCAGCCGGCGCTTTTCCTTTGCGAAATCCGGGGATTGATACTTCTTTCACAACTTGTTTGGTCGCTTTTTCTTTCGCTTCAGCAATTAAAGCTGGTTTAGCATGAACATCAAATTTCACTTCGCAGTTGGGTAAATGTTCAACATGCAGTGAAAGCTGTTCTGTGGAATTGTGGTTAGGGTTGCTCATGATGATTTTATTCCTTATAGTCAAAGGTTAACGCGTTTTTTAAATCGTTGAAATCATATCCGAAAGGATAATTCTTATGAACTTGATTTTAATTGATGAAGAAAGCGGGTGATGAGATTTGAACTCACGACCCTCACGTTGGCAACGTGATGCTCTACCACTGAGCTACACCCGCAAAAAAGATAATGCAAACAGAATAACGAAAGAGTAAAATTTAGATCAATAGTTGTTTTAAAATTTTTTGAGATTTTTTGAATAAAAAAATTTTTGGTTGCTAGCATCGGAAAAAAAGAGTAAAAGCTAATCGATAGTGAAGATCTTTTTCCAAAACTGAACTTGGAAGTTACTGGATTATGTTAAATTTAAGAAAGCTCAAACAAGATTTTTCTTCGAATGTATTAAAAGAAGGAAAAACTCTTTTTGATGAAAACAAAGTTGTCGCTGCGAAAATCTTGCATTTAGATTCCTCTGTGTTGAAAATTAATGCCAAAGTTTTAGGTCAGTACAATAACACTTATGAAAGCGTAATTGAAATCGATAGGCAAGAGTGTCAAACTATTGATTCTGACTGCGATTGTCCCTATCATTACGATTGCCAGCATTTAGCTGCACTGCTTTTTTATTTAGAAGCCAATTTAGACTCAATTATCGTCGAGTTTTCTAAAGACACCGATTTAGAATCCATTACTGAAAAAGAGGGATTTGCCTTAGAAGATAAAGAAAAATTTTTAGAAGTTGTTAAAACCGCGGTAACTAAACAGGAAGAAAAAAGAGACGAGCAGTATCAAAAAGAGCTTTTAAAAGAATATATCCATGCTGCAAAAATTATGGCAAGGTCACCATTCTTTTTGCCTCCTACAGAAAAAACAATCGATGTAGCAGATCCGATGATTGTTTTCTTGTTGCCTAAGAAAGGAACGCCGGGGCGTCCGATAGTCGAAATCCAGATCGCATTAAGATTGCCTTCAAGATCAAAACCGCTTCATATTCCATGCGCCAAAGAATTTTTAGAAGGGATAAGACATCAGGAGCCCTTTTATATGGCGGGTAAAAATTATCTTTTTACTCTTGATTCTTTTGATCATGAGCTCAAAGAGCTTATGAGAATGGTGGTCGATTTTTCCAGGGTTCATGATAAGCCTACAACAGAACGGGGCTTGAGAAGCGCATTTATTGAGCTTAAATCTTTTGGGATGATCCTTTCTAAAGCTTTTAGTATCGCATCTAGCAAAATGAGCGCTTGGCCTCATATGATGAAAGATCAGACTAATTTGGTTTTGCCTTGCCTTTATGAAGAATCGCTTGAAGGGCAGCTTAAATTTTCGATCAAGCCGGCTCAATTTAATGTCGCATTGGAATATTTAAAACCCCCATCTTCGAAAATTCTTTTGAGCCCTAATTTAGTGATAGAAGACACCACTATTCCATTAGAGGATGTGCGATTTTTGGATTGCGCTAATCCTGGGATGTTATATCAGCATGTCTACTACCGGTTCCAACCTCAAATTACAAGGCTTCATTTATTGGCTTTTGAGGAGATGAGAGAAATTACGATCCCCGAGCCTCTATTCGGCGCTTTTCTAGAGAATTCTTTATCTGAGCTTTCTAAATTTGCAGAAATTAAGAATAGAGAAATTCAAGAAAATTTTGTCACGATGCCTTACGTCGGGAAATTGCAGGCGATTTGTAAACTTTCTTATTTAGATGGTGAACTAGAAGCTGATGTCTCTTTCAAGTATGATCAGTTTTTAATTCCTGCAAGTGATCAGAAAATTCATCTGAACCACCTAAAATCATTTGTAACTGAGCATGGCATATTAGCTCGAGATTTAGTTGGTGAAAAGATGATACTTGATGCCATGTTTCAAGATTTTATTTTCAGCGAAGAGACAGGAACATTTTTGGCAAAAACTGAGAAGAAGATTATTGAATTCATGACCGATACTATCCCTAAGTTCTCTTCAAGGGTTGAATTTGAATGCCCTCAGAATTTACTCGATCAGTTTATTTATGATCAGACGAGCTTTACGCTTCATTTACAGCCTTGTCAAAGAATGGATCTTTATCAAATCGATTTAAAAGTTGATGGCCATTTAAACGGCGTTAAAATGGATCGCCTTTGGGAATGTCTGCTTTCTAAAAAAGCTTATATTGAGCTCGATCATGTTGGGGCTAAAAAGAAAAAAGCTCAAGAAGGCCCATCTAAATTGCCAAAAATTTTAGTTTTAGATCTCCAAAAGTTGTCTAAACTCATTCAGTTGTTTGATGAGCTTGGAATAGAAAAACTTTCTAACCATAAGTTAGAAAGACCACTTTGGAGTTTAGCGAATATCGATGCGTCGAATTTTGCTGGATTACCTGTTAAATTTGAGATGACAGATAGGTTGGTTGAAATTCGTAAACAGATGCTTGGGGAACAAAAATTAGAATTTTCTCCAGTTCCAAAAAGTATCAATGCCGAATTGAGAACATATCAGCTTGAGGGTGTTCAGTGGCTGGAAAGATTGCGCATGATGTTCTTGAACGGGATCTTAGCAGATGACATGGGTCTTGGAAAAACTTTGCAAGCAATTGTTGCCATTTCTCAACAACACAAGAAAAATCACCCTTCTTTGATCGTTTGTCCAACTTCTTTATTGTACAATTGGAAAGAGGAAATGAGCCGCTTTAATTCCTCTTTGAAAGTAATAGTTGTCGATGGGATCCCAACTCAGCGAAAAAAAGTGATTGAGCAATTTAAAAAGTATGATGTGATCATCACTTCATATAGCTTATTGCAAAAAGATATCGAGATGTACGAGCCAATCTGTTTTGCCTACACCGTTCTTGATGAAGCGCAGCATATAAAAAATCGAGGAACGCGTAATGCTAAGTCTGTAAAGATGATTCAGTCTGAACATCGTATGATTTTATCGGGGACACCAATAGAAAACTCACTGGATGAGCTCTGGTCTCTTTTTGATTTTCTCATGCCGGGATTTTTAGGTACTTATGAACGATTTGTTGAAAAATATATTCGTGTCACAGGTGAAGAGCAATCCTTTAACTTGAACTATTTAAAGAAAAAAGTCGCTCCATTCATTCTGCGAAGAATGAAATCGGAAGTATTAAATGACCTTCCTCCTGTTTCAGAGATCACATATCGTTGCCAACTTTCAGAAACGCAGCAAGAGTTATACCGTTCTTATGCAGCATCTGCAAGAGATGAGCTTGTCAAATTAGTCGCGCGAGATGGATTTGATAAAGTGCAAATTCATGTGCTTGCGACTTTGACTAGGTTAAAACAAATTTGTTGCCACCCAGCAATTTTTGCAAAAGAGTCTGCTGAAGCGAATGATTCGGCTAAATATGATATGTTGCTAGAACTCATCCAAAATCTCGTCGATGGTCAGCATAAAACGGTAATCTTTTCACAATACACCAAAATGCTTCAAATCATGCGTAAAGATTTTGAAGAAATGGGGATTCGATTTGTCTATTTGGACGGCTCTTCAAAAAATCGTTTGGAAATTGTCAAGCAGTTTAATGAAGATGAAAAGATTTCTGTATTTTTAGTTTCTCTAAAAGCAGGTGGTACAGGGCTTAATTTAGTCGGTGCGGACACTGTAATCCACTATGACATGTGGTGGAATCCAGCTGTAGAGAATCAGGCTACTGACCGCGTTCATCGAATGGGACAAAAACAATCTGTTTCTGTCTATAAGCTTGTAACGATGGGCTCTATTGAAGAAAAAATTGTAGAAATGCAAAAACGTAAACAGGGAATCGTAAAAAAAGTTGTAAGTTGTGATGAAGAAGCTATGGCAAAACTCACTTGGGAAGATGTTTTAGAGCTTCTTCAAGGTTAAAATCGAAATAATTTAAAAATTTTAATAGCCAGATACTTTAATTAAACGCTACAATCAAGAATTTATGGCTCGATATATAAAAGTTACTATTAGGTTAAATATATGAATGATACACCTCCATCAAGACACAAAAGTATTGGCGAGATGATTTGGCGCAAAATGCGCGATTTATCTGGTGTTTTTTCCAATGATATCGGAATCGATTTGGGTACGGCTAATACTCTTGTCTATGTTAGAGGAAAAGGAATCGTTCTTGCAGAACCTTCGGTTGTAGCTGTAGATTCGTTGACAAATGAAGTTTTAGCTGTGGGCCATAAAGCAAAGGCGATGTTGGGAAAAACCCCAAGAAAAATTCATGCAGTTCGCCCTATGAAAGATGGGGTGATCGCCGATTTTGAAATCGCTGAAGGGATGTTGAAAGCTTTAATTAAAAGAGTCACCCCGTCTAGAAATTTATTTCGACCCAAAATTTTAATCGCTGTTCCATCTGGAATCACCGGTGTAGAAAAAAGAGCTGTTGAAGATTCCGCCTTAAGAGCCGGAGCCCAAGAAGTTTACTTGATTGAAGAACCTATGGCTGCTGCCATTGGTGTCGATTTGCCAGTCCATGAGCCGGCAGCCAATATGATTGTAGATATTGGAGGGGGAACGACTGAAATTGCCATTATTTCTCTTGGTGGCATTGTGGAATCACGCTCATTAAGAATCGCTGGGGATGAATTTGACGATTGCATCATCAACTATATGAGAAGAACCTATAACTTAATGATCGGTCCAAGAACTGCTGAAGAGATCAAAATGGCCATCGGGTCCGCTTACCCGCTTGGCGATCATGAGCTTGAGATGGAAGTTCGGGGCCGTGACCAGGTTGCGGGATTGCCTGTAACGAAACGGATTAATTCTGTGGAAATTCGGGAATGTCTTGCAGAACCGATTCAACAAATTATTGAAAGTGTGAAGCTTACATTAGAGAAATGCCCTCCTGAGCTCGCTGCTGATTTGGTTGAACGGGGAATCGTATTGGCTGGGGGTGGGGCTCTCATCAAAGGGCTCGATAAATATTTAATTAAGGAATGTGGGCTTCCAGTAATTATTGCCCCAAGTCCTTTACTTGCAGTTTGTTTAGGTACTGGCAAAGCTTTGGAGTATTTAGATAAGTTTAAAAAGAAAAGAGCATCTGCTACAGCTTAAAAGGAGTAGGCACTTAAGCGGAGGTGCTCCATGCCTGGAAAGCTGCATCCAAAAGTTCAAGATTTCATTAAGCGCTCGGTTGATTTAACTGGCGCTAAAAAAACAGTAATCGTTCAAGATGAGTCGGTTAAAGATCAATTAATCGAAATTCTAATTAAGCAAAAGACACTTATCCCCTTGAAAAGAGAGGGGTCTTATCTCGCCCGTTCAGATCCTAAAGATACGGCGCGAGTAGAGGAAAAAACTTTTATTTGCTGCAAAAGAGAATCAGATGGCGGTCCAACCAACCATTATGAAGCTCCTGCTAAGATGAGAAAAAAATTAGATAAACTTTTTGATGGTAGCATGGAGGGTAAGACAGCTTATGTTGTTTTCTTTGCAATGGGGCCTATCGATTCCCCGATGTGTAGGGTTGGGATTGAAATTACAGATTCTCCGTACGTAGTTCTTAATTTACTTTTGATGACAAGGGTCAACCATGAGGTTTTTCAACGTATTAATGAAACGGGTGAATTTATTCATTGTCTTCATTCGACAAGTGCTTTAGGGGATCCAGCTTGGCCATGCGATCCTGAAAATACCGTAATTGCCCATTTTCCTGAAACACAGGAGATCTTCTCTTACGGGAGTGGTTATGGTGGTAATGCGTTATTGGGTAAAAAATGTATTGGTCTTAGGCTTTGCTCCGCTTTAGACAAGAAGACAAATCAACTAGCTGAGCATATGCTTGTGATTAAAGTGACCTCTCCTGAAGGGGTGTCGAAAGGCATTATGGCTGCTTTTCCCAGCTCTTGTGGCAAGACTAATTTAGCGATGATGCAAGCAAAACTTCCCGGTTGGAAAGTAGAATTAATCGGGGATGATATCGCTTGGATTGAGGTAAGACCTGATGGTTTTTATGCCATTAATCCAGAGGTTGGTCTTTTTGGTGTAGCTAGCGGAACATCGGAAAAAACTAATCCTTTAGCGATGGAGACTATTAAAAAGAACACTATTTTTACTAATGTCGCCCTTACTAAAGAAGGGGATGTTTGGTGGGAAAAGATGACAGAAAAAGTGCCAGATGGATTGATAGATTGGAAAGGCAAACCTTATAAGAAAGAGAGCAAAGAGCCAGCAGCTCATCCAAATTCCCGTTTTACTGTATCGATTTTTCAATGTCCAAATTTAGCAAAAGAATTTTATGATCCCAAAGGGATCAAAATCGATGCAATATTATTTGGCGGTCGTAGAAAAGATACGATTCCTTTAGTAATGGAAGCAAGCTCCTATCAGATGGGGATTTTGTTTGGTTCGATGCTTTCTTCTGAAATGACAGCCGCTGCTAAAGGGGAAGTTGGAAAATTAAGGCATGATCCTTTTGCGATGTTGCCCTTTTGCGGGTATCATATGGGCGATTATTTCGATCATTGGATCCATTTGAGAAAAGCATCTAACAAAGCTTCATTACCCCATTTTTTTATAGTGAACTGGTTTTTAAAAGATGATCGAGATGAGTTAATCTGGCCAGGTTATCAAGAAAATATGAGGGTGATTGAGTGGATTTTTAAACGAATTGAAAATAAAGTCACTGTGGAACATACCTTTATAGGAAACGTCCCGATTCCTTCAGAATTCAACTTTGATGGGATGGATTTATCAGCTGAAAGACAAAGAAAGCTTTTTCATGTCGATAAAGAAGCTTGGAAAAAAGAATTAATGGCGCAAAAAAAATATTTAAGCCAATTTGAGCCAAAGTTGCCTGAAATATTTATGGTATTAATCGACAAGCTTTTAGAAATAGCATAACTTTTACAAAGGGAACAGCAGTTCCCTTTGTTTGGGATTACGAATGGTGATGAATTTCGTGGTGTTTAAAGAAAAAATTGATCTCATGATGAGCGTTTTCTTTAGAATCAGAACCATGAACTGCGTTTGCATCGATGCTTTCTGCAAAATCTGCTCTGATGGTGCCTGGTTTTGCTTCTTGAGGGTTGGTAGCTCCCATGATTTCACGATTCAGTGCTACCGCATTTTTCCCTTCTAATACCATGACGACAACTGGACCAGAACTCATAAAAGCAACAAGCTCTCCAAAAAATTTTCTTTCTTTATGAACATGGTAAAATTGCCCTGCTTGATCTGGAGATAAGCGAAGCATTTTCATCGCAGCAATTTTTAAGCCGTGGCTTTCAAAACGATGGATGATAGCTCCAATATGATTTTTTCTTACAGCATCTGGTTTGATAATCGATAATGTTTGTTCAACTGACATAGTCAACTCCTTGTTCTTTTTAGAGGACAATTTTATAGAACTTGATCTTTAAAAAAAATCGAATTAGATCAAAATACAGATTTGTCTATTGAGATGTTGGTTTAAAAAAGCATCTAACAGCTGTATTTTTTCTACTTGTGTAGGATAGACTTTAAAGGTATAAGAACTTTGGGGCTATGTATGATACAGAGAATTAACAAAATTTTACTTATCAAACTCCGACATCATGGAGATGTTCTTCTGACAACTCCTTTATTCGAAGCTCTAACTCATTTTTATCCCGATATAAAGATTGATTTTTTAATCTACGAGGAATGTTATCCAATCATAAAAAATCATCCGCTTTTAAATCAGGCTTTTTTTGTAAATCGCAAATGGAGAAAGGCTAATTTTTTTAAAAGGTGTCTTTATGAGTTAAAATTAATTCAAAAGATCAGAAGAGAGAAATATGATGCTGTATTTAATTTAACAGAGGGAGATCGAGGCGCAATATATGCTTTTTTGTCTCAAGCTAAAATCAGAGTAGGGGTAGATCCCTTAGGTCAAGGGTTGGTCGGAAAAGCGAAATTTTATACCCATCTTGTTCGCCCGCAAGGGCTCATGAAACATACTGTCGAGATGCAGCTAGATTTTTTAAGGAAATTAAATTTATCCCCGCCCTATGAAAAGCGGGAGGTAAAATTGATTTACGGGCCAAGCGATTTACAGAAAGCAAAAAATTTTATCAGAAAAAAAACGGTTTTAATTCATCCTGTTTCTAGATGGATGTTCAAAGCTTTGCCGATAGAAACCTTAAAAAAAGTGATGATAGAATTAATTCATCGCAATTATTCTTTGATTTTAACAGGTTCTTCAGATCAACAAGAGATTGAATATAATCATCAACTCATTCAGGGATTTGATTCTTCGCAGATTTTGAATTTGACAGGGCAGCTTTCAATTTTAGAGCTAGCTGCTTTGATCGACCAAAGCGATGTGATCATCGCTGTCGATTCTTTTCCTATGCATATAGCCGCAGCTTATAAAAAGCCGCTTATCGCACTCTTTGGTCCTACATCTCCAATTCGGTGGGCTCCCTGGCGCAACCCATATGCAAAAATTGTGGTGAAAGGGCTCCCTTGTCAGCCGTGCTATCGTGCTGGGTGTGAAGATTCCAAAATCAGCGATTGTTTGATAACGTTGAGAAGTGAAGAGATTTTAAAGTCATTTGATGAGCTATCTGTTTAAAAGGTGAAGTCGTGCCCTAGATAACGGCTTTTTGCATCATGATTTTTGAGTAAATCGTCTACCTTGCCAGATGCAATCACTCTTCCATCGATGACTAGGTAACTTCTATCGACGATTGAAAAGATTTCTTTTGCGTTATGATCAGTGATCAATACAGAAATTCCTTTATTTTTTAGTATTTTAATCATCTGTTTCATATCTGAAACTGTAATAGGGTCTACATTTGCAAAAGGTTCATCTAGTAAAAGAAGTTTGGGATTAGTGACAAGACACCGAGTAATTTCAAGTCTTCTTCTTTCTCCTCCAGATAAAAAAGCAGCTTTAGTTTTTCTTAAATGAGTTAATTGAAGTTCATCTAATAAATGTTCGAGTTGTCTTTTTTGTTCGGTAATTGAGATGTCTAAGGTTTGGAGGATGCAAAAAATATTGTCTTCTACACTCAATCCGCGAAAAATTGAAGGTTCTTGAGCTAGGTATCCCATCCCCATCTTGGCTCTTTCATAGATGGGGATATTTGTAATTTCTTTTCCTTCGAATAAAATCTTACCGAAGTCGGGTCTAATGAGACCAATTGTCATATAAAAAGCAGTGGTTTTACCAGCTCCATTAGGGCCTAACAGGCCCACGATCTCTCCTTGATTGATAGAGAAGGAAAGCGACTTTAAAATTTGCCGGTCTCCATAAGATTTTTTGATGTTTTCAAGCGATAAAATTGGATCCATAGTATTTACATCTTTAAAAAATTAGTGGGTATTTGACGCTGGATTAAAGCCTTTGTTATACCTATGAACTCACAGGTTTTTAAATGGGAGTTTTCATCAAGAATAATGATGATCCCTTCAGTTGTCATCGCTAAATCTTCTTCTTTGGTCCAAAATAAAACTTTTTCGTTGGGATTGGCTTCAATGACGATTTTGTTTTCTAATGGGTAAAATGAGATCTTCGAACATACGATTTGTTGTACGTTTTGAATAGGATTTTTTAGTGAAATCCATGTTTCACCAAAAAATTGTATGAGATCGATATTTTCTAAATTTTCTTTATATGTGATTTTAAGATGGTGGGAACGAATTTCAATATCTTGAAATTGATAATTAATCTTACAATCTTCATCTTTCGAGTTGACAGATATCTCTCTTGTAGAGGAATTGATTTGACCTCCCTTATTAGAATCGATTTGGTGCCCTTGATAATTTAAAGAAAATCCACCTTGAATGTTTATTTTGTGAAATTGAAAACCCTCTTCTGGCTTGAAATCGTGTATTTCTAAATTAGAATTGGTTTTAAAATGACCCTGAAGAGGGTTTTGAATGACAACAGGTCCTTTTACTATCGCAATTTTTTTAGCATGGAAGTAAGAGATCTGATCACAGATGAAGTCCGAATTTCCTAAAATTTGAAGAATGCCTTTTGTTTTACCGATCAAGATTTCTTCGTTCCGGAATAAAAATTTTAAAAAATTTGTCCAGAGCTGGCCATATGGAAAAAGCAAATGTAAATTTTCATTTGGTTCGATCAGCTCTAAGCTTTTCGGAAAAAGCAATTCAGAATTTCTTTCGAATTCAATCACTGCTTGATCTGCTTCTAATGTATACTGATGATGGATTGTTGTTTTTAAATGACCTAATAAACGCAATTGAGCAATCGTAATTGGATGACAGCTTTCATCAGACAAATCGAATTCAGATCGATCACATTCACATAATATGGGATAGTTTGTGTGATTGAAATATACATTGCCTTGATAGCGGATTTTTCCTTTATGCATATTGAGAAATCCTTTTCTTGTCTCAAAGTCTAATAACGATTGATCACAAAAAATAATTCCATGTTTTGCTAATTTAAATAGAACATGCCCATCTAAAGATGCTTTTTTTAAATGATAAGGGCCACTTTCTAATTCGAGGATCGCTTCATCTGCTTGTGCTTTTAGATCTTCGTGAACTAAAGAAACATTCCCTTTTAATAATGTTTTTTTCCCATCATATTCTACATCTGTTGAAGAAATCGAATAAGCTTGAAGAAAAAAAGGGAGAAAAAAAAATAAACTTTTAAAATTCATCTTTTACATGTCCGATGATGTCGTGCGCTTTCATTTTAAAAGGTTTTTCATTGAAAAAAAGATCCATTTTTTCTGCATAGGCGCAAATGATTTTTTTTTCTTCTTGAAAGTTGATAGATTGTGTTGTTGTAGAAAAGTCCACTTGATGGAAAACAAAAGAGCGGTTTTTATAGTTGAATTCCCCATAAGGGGCCAATAATATATGGGTATCTTTTTTTTGGTCGTCTAAAAGAGCCATTTTAAGAGAGAGATCGCTCAATTTTTCTGTTAAGCTAAATCCATCTTGTTCTTTTAAGATTTCTAAATAAGAATTCCTAGCGTTAAGAAAAATCGATGTTTTTTTCATTCCATCTTGGAAATAGATACTTTTTTCGGTATTGATCCTTTGTTGTATGGATGAAGAGGAATCAGTTTCTAATTTCTCATATAAAAATAGTCGATCAAATGCCTCCATGTAAAAACTTCCCATGAAAAGAGGAGATGATAATAGGAAGATGAATAACTGAAGCTTTTTTTCCGCTTTTTTAAACTTGAGCATATACTTCCTGCATTACAGCAGAAGAAATCGATTTCAAAACTTTTAATAAAGGCTTTAAATCTTTAAAAGCAATAACAGACATAGCATCGCTTTTGGCCTCTTTTGGATTTAAGTGTGACTCTAAAAAAAGCGCATTGCAGCCAGCTGCTATGGCTGCTTTAGATAAAGTAGGGATCATTTCCCGTTGTCCACCACTCACTTGCCCTTGTCCTCCAGGGAGCTGAACTGAATGAGTTCCATCAAAACAAACTGGATATCCAAGCCCTTGCATAATTGGAATAGAACGCATATCGGCAACAAGATTATTATACCCAAAGCTGAAGCCGCGTTCAGTTAAAATTAGATTTTGATTGCCAAAAGCTTCAAGTTTATCCACAACGTTTTTCATATCCCAAGGGGCGAGGAATTGCCCTTTTTTTACATTGATAGCGCATTGAGTTTTTGCACAGGCTGTTACAAGATCTGTTTGCCGGCATAAAAAAGCAGGGATTTGGAGAATGTCTAAAACATGTTGGGCAGATTCCACTTCTTCTACTGTATGGACATCTGATAAAACGGGAATATCGAACTTCGTTTTGATCTTTTCTAAAATTTTCAATCCTTGTACAAGTCCTGGTCCCCTAAATGATGAATAACTAGAACGGTTTGCTTTATCATAGCTCGATTTATAGATAAACGGGATTTCAAGTTCCAATGTTAAATCTTTTAAAAAAGCAGCTGAATCAATAGCAGAATTTTCATCTTCAATAACGCAAGGTCCTGATATCAATACAAAAGGGAGGTTAGGACCGATTGAAATATTTTTGATGCGGACAGTTTTCATATAAATTCCTAAAGGTTGATGTGAGCTTTTGCTAGATCTTTCATCTGGTATAAACCACAAGGTTTTAAATAGATGAACTCAATTGCTTCTATTGCGCCTTTCGCATAGGCGAGGCGATCAAAAACTTGATGTTTGAGTTCAATCGATTCATTTTCAAAGCCTACCATCAGCGTATGCTCAATCGGATGATCTTGACCTCTTATAGAATGGATATGGATTCCATGTTCTTTTCGCATGCCTGAAGGTGAGCCTAAGTGATAGGGCAATTGTAACGATTCAGCTATTTTTTTTGCAGTACCAGATGGGGTGTCTTTTTTTAAAGCCCGATGTTTTTCAATCAGATCAATATAACATTTTTCATGAGCATAGGGAGCGATAGACTCTATTAGTTGTAGATAAAGAGCAAGGCTCAAGCTAAAATTTTCAGCGATAAAAATGGGGATTTTTAAAGATGCAAGGTGGATTGATTCTCTAAATTGAGGATCATGACCCGTCGAGCCGATGATCAAGGGTAGATTATGAAAAAGACAGTATTCAAGCGCTGATGAAGCGGCTTCCTGAGAGGCGACTTCTAAAACTAAATCGACATCTTTTAATTGGTCGATTCCAAGATAAGGCTTTTTATAGGTCGGGTTGAGTTGACCGATAGAATTTTTAGCAACCAGTTCAAAATGGTAGTTTTTTTTTCGCTCGAAGCAAGCCTTAAGAATGGCTAAACCCAGTTTGCCAGAAGCCCCTATCAACCCAATCTTTAAGTCACGCCCCATATTTTCTTTACTTACCTCTAATTGCAAATATCGGTTTCTTTAAGAAAATCATAGAATCTCTCTTGATTTTGAAACAGCTTTAACGTAGAATCTTGCTATCAATATTGAGGACTGATAGCTCAGTGGATAGAGCACCCGCCTTCTAAGCGGGTGGTCGCAGGTTCGAATCCTGCTCGGTCCGAATTTTTCTTTAGACAAATCCCCCAGAAACAAGGACTTAAGCTTTGAATATCACTTCACTTGGCGAAATGAAGGTTGAGAAAAAAAGTTTCAAGCAAATTGAGCAAAAGCTTGAACAGCTCAACCATCCTAAATGGATCTCGCTCAACGAATTTCAAAAACAGTTGCAATTGTCTGATTTGCTGATGAAGTGCATTCAAGAAGAACCTGAAGGGTTTGTTTTGAGGCATGTAGCAGATTTTATTGAACGTGTTTTATCAAAAAATTTATGTGATCAATACTCTATTTTGATCTTTGAGTCTTTTTTAAATCATTATCTCAAAATTTCTAATGATGAGAATTTAAAAATTAGAGGGAAGATTGCAGGAAAAGAGATTCCTAGAACGGAATATCAAACGCTATTCCCTATCGGGATGGATAAATATTACGAAGGGCCTCATTTTGTAACTGCTCATAGCTCTCCGGATATCGATACGACAGTTGCCTCATTTTGGGGATGGTTAGATGCTTTTGCTAGCCGAGTTTCACTAGGTTCACATATTTGGAATGTCCCTGGCGGCCCTCCAAGGGGTTCTATAGAAAAAGAAATTCTTTTTTCAGCCGTTTTTGGTCATGATTTTTTTAAAAATTTTTCTAAGGATAAAACGACATTATCTGTGACGGCCTTTGATCTTTACACAAAAAAAGGGCTTAAAATGGTTCATCCAGAAGCTCTTTTAACAGATATGGAAGAAGGGCAGGAGGCGTTGATAGTCACGCATGATGATGGGGTTTACTTATCAGATTGGAAAGAATTTGATTCGGAAAATTTTAGAAGAATAACAAGTAGTATATTTTCGGTTTTGAGGTCGTTTGACGCTCGATTTCAACACTTAGCGATTCAAACTTTTTCGAAAGTAGAACTCACCCAAAAAGTTGCTGAAGAAGCTATTAGTCAAATGTTAAATTCTAAGATAGAAGAAGATGATGCTTTTATCGAACTTTCGATGAAATTTAAAAATCAAATCCATCTTTTTTTAGTAAACGTATTAACTTTAAAAGAAGGAGTTCATGCTTCTTTTATTGAGCTTTTTAAAGCTATTAATAGACAAGCTAAAAAAGGGGATCAGGTTGATCTTTCTCAATTTTCTAAATTTTACGCTAAGGGCTTGTTTGATCAGACGGGACAATTAATTGATAGACGATCAAAAATTTTAGAAACGATTGATGCAGCTTTTCAAGCTTCAAAAGATTTAATGGAGCTTTCTAGAAAAGTTTTTGCGTCTTTTAGATTTGCTGTTGCTACAAAAGAATCGGTATTTTCTCATTTAGATCAGAGTATTTCAGCGTTATCAGATTTAGAAGAAGTAAAAACGAGAATTGGTAATCACCCTTTTATTACAGTCAATCTGCATCACGATGAAAGTGTTAAACTCCCATTAGGGGTGATCTATGCGCATGAATTGCAAAAGCCGATCTTAGGAACGGTGACTTGTCGAGATTTTACCAATCGCGATGAAACAAAAATTCCATCCTATTTAGAAATTATATCGGGATTAGACCATCATAAGATGCAGTTGAATTCAACAGCGCCGATTACTTTGAAAATCATGGATGTTCAATCAGCAAATACTTTAGTTGCTTTAGAAGCTTTTCAAATAAACGATCGGTATAGTTTCGGGGCAATCTCTCCAAAAGAGATCGATAGGTTGATTGCTGAGGAAAAATTAGATTCTCCAAGTTCTATGCGATTGATGCAACGGTTGATACAACGTAAAATGAATATGCGAAAATCTCCAACGAGTTTAATTGATGTTGAAAGAGAGATTTTAGAATATTATCATTTTATATTCGCCATTTTGGATGATACCGATTTACTTTCAAAAGTAACACGAATCGATCTAGAATGTATGGCTAGTTTGGTCAATCGATTAAAGTCGCTTCAGTTGAAAAAAGAAGTTGAAGTGATTCATTTCGACGATCTGACTCTTCAAGAGCCACAATTTTTGAAAATGGCAGCCTCGCGCTTATTGCAGAATCCTGAACTTTACTCTCTTTATAAAACAGTGTACCAACAAAGAGAAAAAGCGGTTGTCGAACAGATCGATCAAATTTTAAAACACCCTACATTCCCACTTTTTGAAGATACAAAAATACAAAATGGGTGTGCAAGGGTTGGGCAAAAAAAGCTTTATTCATCCAACATCCAATCATTCCAAAAGCAAAAGCAAAAAGTAATAGAGCTGTGGGTAAAAGAATCAGAAGGTGTTTTTGAAAAAAATCGTGATATCGACTTACACATGTTGATGATTTCTACAATTGCCTCAAGTGAGGATGTTTTCAAAGGATCTAAAATTGTTTATTCTCATCAAGATGAGCTGTGGTTTTATATCCCTTCCAAAGAGTCAGCGATTTCTCATTTGAAGCTCTTTTTAACGCAATTTCAAAGAAATAAAATGATTGCTAAGTATGAGAAGTCCTTAAAGGTCACAATCTTTGGGAAAAATGCCCACGAGTTGAAAATTTGTTTTGAAGAATCTTTTTTACCTTGTGAAATTCATACTCAAATTGGAATTGATGGATTGGTTATTCTTTCCCATGAAGCTGGGATTTTAAATTCAAGAAAATCGATGATTTCACCGTTTTTGCCAGTGAATTGATAAAAGAGGAGTCATAGTGACTCCTCTTTTATCAATTTTTCGGATTGTTTTAGATAACTTTTAAAACTTTTCTGCATACACTCATTAGCTTGGTTAGCATAGGGGCAATTCTTTCGCTTTAAACCTTCTAATTGGTTTAAAGATAGATCTATAAAGCGAGGGTCGGAAGAAATAGATGAAAAATGAGTTTCCATCGCGTCTTTATTCAATAAAATGTGCTTCAAAGGCGCTACTAGAACGGCTTCGTAATTCTCAAAAAGATATTCATCAAATTTTTTGTAGTAGTAATGGATGAGTTCTTCAATAGATATTTTGTTGATGAAGTATAGAAGTTTTTTGAAAACAAAAAAGATTTCTTTATGCAAACGATTTGTTTGAGGAGACAATTCCATCACTTGTTCAAATTCTAATAGATCTCCTTTAATCATTTGATTTAAAGCTTTGATTGTTTGATCTGGATAAATTTTGTGAAAGGCTCGATATAAACTGAGAATTGTACGGAAATAAGAATAGATTTCATCTGATTGATTTTGTTGCTGCTCATTAAGTGGACAAAGAAGAAGACAAAGTTGGTTATCTTTTTTTGTCCAAAGAAGTATAGATTCTATTTTGCGAATGGCATTTGGAATATCATGATCATCAACTTCTAATTTCTCAAAAAGAGTTAGATTAGGATCTAAGTATTTAGAATAATTATTTAGAATTTTAAAAAATGTAACATCATTTGAATGATTCATGCCTTCTATTTCTTGGTCTTGTAAGTTCAATATCATATTTAGAGAGGTTAAGTTTAAATTATAACTGATAAGATAAGGGATCAATCCGAAGAAAAAACAATTGAGTTCTAGAGTCCTATTAAAAAAATCGGTGATTTTATCTATAGAAGGAAATTGAAATTGATAGAAATCATTCAAGATTCCTACACCTAGATAGATAAGTTGATTACCGAATTCTATTATTGCCGCTATTTCACTTAGAGCAAGTAATCCGATTTTTGTGATTCTATATTCAATATCAGTGTTATCTGCTAACTCGGTAGTTTTTCGTATAAGAGGTTCAATGCAAGGATATTTGCTGATATTGGGCATGTAAGAGAACGTAGATATTATATTCATTTTGCCATCCAAAAATTAAGATAGTGTAAAGAATACAATTACAGGATTGAAAGTGTTTTGTAAAGAAATTTTTTAAATAGACCCGAAGGTTTAAAATCTTCGGGCTAACTTTTTTAACGCTTAGTCATGTTTCCATGTTCATCTTCTTCGAGAATTTCTAAAGAAACTCTGATGCCATTGCGAGATGCTACAGACATTAAAAGTGTTCTGATAGCGTTGATCGTCTTACCTTTTTTACCGATAATTTTTCCGATGTCAGACTTTTCTACACTAAGTTCAATAATTAACGATTGTGTTCCGCCGATTTCATTAATGCGAACTTTATCGGGGTGATCCACGAGGTTTTTTACGATATAAGCCACAAATTCTTTCATTTGTCGTTCCTTATGGTTGAGATTGGTCAAGTTTTTGAGTAGAGATCAAATCAATATGTGAACTTGAAAATACAAGAAAGGGGGATATCTGGCTAGGGAATAACAATTAAAATTTTAAACAATTAAAATCTTTTTTTAGTTGGTCAGTTATAAATTTAAGCATCCTTAGAGGGGGTGAGGCTTTAAAAGTTAAGATTTCTTTTGTAATAGGATGAGTAAAAGTAATGGAAAATGCGTGTAGCATTTGTAAAACATTTTGCTCTTCTTTTTTTTTCTTTCCGTACAAGGAATCTCCGAAAATCGGGGCATCTAAAGCTTTTAAATGTACGCGAATTTGATGAGTTCTTCCTGTAATTGGCTCAGCTTTGATTAAATAATAGGGATCATGAGATAAAAGAATTTCAAAATGAGTTTCAGCAATTTTACCGGATGGATCTGTCGTCATTTCTTGTCTTTTGACAGGGTGTCTTTTGATAGCAAGTGTGCAAAGTGTAGATTTAGGTTTTCCTATGGTAATAGCAAGATAGGTTTTTTTAATTTTTCGGGTTGCGAATTGTTCCGCTAATTTAAAGTGCGCTTCCTTAGTTTTAGCTACTAAGATGATACCTGAAGTATCTTTATCCAGCCGATGAACGATTCCAGGCCTAAAATCTCCTTCCTCCACTTGAAAATCATCGCAGTAGTAAACAAGCCCATTTACAAGTGTTTTGTCTAAATTTCCAGCTCCAGGGTGAACGACAAGCCCTTGAGGTTTATTGATCACTAAAAGAGAGTCATCTTCGAAAATAGTTTCAAAAGAAATAGGTTGCGGGATAATTTCAGTGGGTTGGGATTTTGGTATTTCAACGGCAACTAGGTCACCATTTTTTAATAATTCTTTTTTTTTAAGGGTTTTTCCGTTGACTTTGACAAGCCCATCCGCAATTAAATTTTGGGCTGTTTGTCTCGAATATTGAGGGAGTGTTTCACTCAGCCATTTATCCAAACGAATGTCAGAACCGTTTTCAACGGTTAGGTTAATTCTATCAATTGTCATTGCCTGTTAACGAATCCTTAAGATCTTGAGAAGCTTTTTTCATCTGAATAGTTTCTTTATTTAATTGGCTGGCAATCATCATGCACAAGATACTCATAAATTGTTTATAACCCTCTGGTCCTAAAAACGCTTTGAATTTGTTAAACCCATCTGTTCCAAGTTTAGTTTTGGCTTCTGATTGAGATATTGGGCCAAGAGAGGTTTGAGGAAATTGAGAAGGGCGATTAGGAGTAATCGGGGGTTGCATAGAAGGATCAATATTAGATGGTTCAGATGACATATATTTACCTAGGGTTGCATTTATTTTAATAAAAATTACCCCCTCTTTTCAAGGAGTATGTTTAATTAATTATATAAAATATTTTTTTTAATAAATCCAATCGTAATTTGAACTACATTAATTATCTTAAAAAATAATTGTAGATTATTTTATCGGGTATTCTTATGAAATATCTAAAAAATTCCCCTAAATGAGGAGTTTTCTTTTACAAGAATTCTCATCCCTTTTATAACCTGATTTTTATATTTTCATGTTCGTAACAGGCTAAAGTTGAGGTTCTTTTTTGCAAATAGGTGCTATTTCCATTCAGAATGATTCTTTAACTCCGATTCAGATTAAATCGATTGGGGAAGTGATTCAAAAAATTACTTTTAAACAGCCCAACCTAATCGGGCTATCAACTTGCTTTCGTCATGAAATTTATTTTTCTCATGATCAATTGGATCTGCATGTCAAAATTCTTCTTTTAAAGATTGAAGAAGAGCTTCACTCGTCATTTCAATATCAACTTTATTTAGGGGATAAATGTTTTGAACATTTATCGAAATTGATGGCGGGATTAGATTCTCCAATTTTAGGTGAAACGCATGTTCTTAATCAGGTAAAAAAAGCGTATATTGAAGAAATCGGGAATAAGGCGATTTCTTCCGAACTTCATTTTTTATTTCAAAAATCGTTAAAATTAGCTAAATCGCTGCGCTATAGTCAGTCAGCGATTTTAGGAAAAGAAAGTTTAGAAAAAAAAGTGTGCGAAAAAGTTCTTCTTAAAGCCGGAATAAATGATCCAATATTGCTTGTTGGAAATTCTGATATCAATCGAATTATTTTTAATATGTTAATTACATTAGGCTTTAATTCAATTTTTTTTGCTTCCAAATCTGATATTCAATTTTATCATAAAAAATTGAAGGGATGTCTTTCTTATGAAATTTTAAAAAAGTGGGATCAATTTACGGCAGTTATAATAGCAACATATTCAAAAGAGCTTTTGATTGTTCCAAAGATAGAAGTGATTCAAACTAAGCTTGTCATAGATCTTTCAATGCCTAAAGTTACAAAAGATTTTTCAACTGACTCCATAGATTACTACGATCTTGACAAGATCACAGCGTTGATTCAGGAAAACCAAGCTTATCTGAAAGATTGGAAAGCGTTGCAAGAAAAAAAAATTCAAACCCAAGTAGAAAGGCAAATAGCTCTTTTCTACTTGAGGCAGTTAAAGAAAAAGCAGTTAGCTAATCGTTAAATTAAAATTCGACATGACTTGGAAATCGCGGGAAAGCAATTGCGTCGCGAATATTTTCAATTCCTGTGCAAAATTGAACTAATCTTTCAAAACCTAATCCAAATCCAGCATGAGGAACAGAGCCGTACCTTCTCAAGTCGAGATACCAAGAGTAAGTATTGAGGTCTAAATTTTTCTCACGCATTTTTTTCTCTAAGATTTCAATCCGGTCTTCTCTTTGGCTACCGCCGATTAATTCCCCGATTTTAGGTACGAGTAAATCCATAGCGGCAACTGTGATTCCATCGTCGTTATCTCGCATATAAAAGGCTTTTAAAGAACGAGGGTAGTTGTAAAGAAAAACAGGTTTTTTGAAATGCTCTTCAGCTAAATATCGCTCATGTTCAGATTGAAGATCTGCTCCGAAATGATAAGGAAATTCAAATTTTTTACCCGATTTTTTGAGGATTTCAAGAGCCTCAGTATAAGAAATTTTTGCAAAAGGTTCAGTTAAGACATTTTGAAGTCTATTTAATAATCCTTTTTCAATCCATTCATCAAAAAATCTTAAATCTTCGATGCAATCATCTAGAATAGATTTAACCAAAAATTTGACGTATGTTTCCGCAAGGTGCATATCATCTTGTAAGTCTGCATAGGCCATCTCCGGCTCAATCATCCAAAATTCAGCCAAATGCCGTGAGGTATTGGAATTTTCTGCTCTAAAGGTAGGTCCAAATGTGTAAATATCAGAAAGTGCACAAGCATAAGCTTCTCCGTTAAGTTGGCCTGACACTGTCAAAAATGCAGGTTTGCCAAAAAAATCTTGATCATAATCGATTTTACCTTGAGAGGTTTTAGGGAGATTTTCTAAAGGTAAGGTTGTTACTTGAAACATCTCTCCTGCACCCTCACAATCTGATGCTGTGATGATAGGCGTTTGTACATAGTTGAATCCATGCATCTGAAAAAATTGGTGAGTAGCAAAACTTAAGCGGCTTCTGACTCGACTGACCGCTCCCTGAGTATTCGTACGAGGTCTCAAATGCGCAATTGTTCTTAAAAATTCAAATGAATGTCTTTTTTTTTGGAGGGGGTAGATCTCTGCAGGACAAGTGCCTAAGATTTCGATCTGTTCAACATCAAGTTCAACACTTTGTTTTTGACCCGGGCTTGCTTTAACACGACCTCTTACAAAAATAGAAGCGCCGGTTGTTAAACTAGGTAAGAGTTGGGAATAATTTTCATGATCTGCTTTAAAAACCAGTTGGAGCGATGAAAGGCAAGAGCCGTCATTTAATTCAATAAAAGCAAAAGTTTTTTGTTCCCTGACAGTTCTTATCCAGCCGAAAACTGGGATCACTTTGTCGATAAAAGCTTTTTGTTTTACAGGATCTAAAACCGTTTTAATTTTAATCTTTTCCATAAGTTACCCTTCATTTTCATAATATTTTTTCAGCAAGGCTATTTCTTTTTTCCAACATTCCATTCCACCGGGGGTTTCTAAATATTTAGGGATATCTTTGAGATGAGGGTGTTGCATGATTGCTTGAAAACACTCGATCCCAATCTCTCCTTCGCCCAAGTTGGCATGTCGATCTTTTCTAGAGCCAAGCGGTTTCATAGAATCATTGACATGTAACGCATAGAGATGGTGAAGTCCGATATGATGATTGAATTCTTTTAGCGTTTGATCCCAGCCTTCATAAGTGGTGATATCATAGCCAGCAGCAAATATATGGCAGGTGTCGATACATACTCCTATTGGGATTTGATCTTTGAGATGAGAGATTAAATAGCCAATTTGTTCAAAATTATGACCTACACAGGTGCCTTGTCCCGCTGTTGTTTCAAAAAGAAGCCTTGTTTTCCCTTTGTCTATTTGAGGTTTTAAACTTTTTAAACTTTTGATAATTTGCTCTAAACATTGTTCTAAACTACCATCTGTATAGGCTCCAGGATGAAAATTTAAAAAATCAAGCTCGAGCTGATGACAACGATAAAGTTCATTCGAGAATGCCCGATGACTTTTATGTAAAATATCTTCTTTAGGGGATCCTAAATTGATCAAGTAAGAATCATGGCTCATGATTTTTTTAATGCCTAACTGCTCTAAACAATTTTTCCATAGCGAGAGTTCATCTTCGCTGATTGGGTTTGTTTCCCATCTTTTTTGATTAGCTGTAAAAATTTGCATGGTGGAAGCTTTGATGGAGTTTGCCTCTTCTAAAGCTAAATGAACGCCGCCTGCAATTGATACATGGGCACCTATGAGTGGAACGTGGTGTGAAGAATGTCGCATGACAATAGCTGATTTATAATTTGTTGAATGCGTTATTTTATGCGACTGAAGGGGATAATGACAACAAAAACAAAAAAGCCACAGTTAAATTATCGATTTAACTGTGGCTTAATCAACAGATCAATCTTGTTCTAACGATTAGTTAGTGTGCGATAAGAACTCGCAAACAAGAGGAATATTGATCGGTAATGGTAAAGAAACTTGATCAATTTGTGGGTAGTTGATTAACTGACCTTCAAATTTACCTTCTTCAAGTCTTAAGTACTCAGGTACTTCTCTTGCTCTGTTTTCTAAAGATTCAGTAATTAGCTTGTTTTTTCTAGATTTTTCTTTAATAGAAATTACCATGCCTGGCTGAACTTGGAAAGAACGGATGTCGACGCATTTTCCGTTTACAAGAATGTGTCGGTGAGCAACTAATTGTTGAGCTTGGAAGATCGTGCTAGCCATTTTCAAACGGTAGACTACTGTATCCAATCTACATTCAAGCTGTTGAATTAAAGATTGTGCGGTATTCTCTCTTTTACGGGCAGCTTCTTTGAAGTACTTAACTAAGCATTTTTGAGAAAGCATTCCATAAACAGCTCTGAGTTTTTGCTTTTCTTCTAATTGAACGCCGTAGTCAGATTTTTTTTTGCGGACAGCACCATGTACGCCTGGTGGATTTGGTTTATGGAGCATCGGGTTTCTTGATCTGCCGAAAATGTTAGCTCCAAAGCGGCGTGCGATACGGTTTTTTGGTCCAGTGTATCGAGACATTACTTCTCCTTCGAAATGATAAAATGCAAATGATTTTAAAATAATGCATTAAATCTTAAGTGAAGTTTTTAATTTTAACAAGGATAAAAAGTGAGTTTTATATAACAAATATTCACTTTTGGGTGAAAGTCGCTTAAACAACCTTCTAAGCGCTCTTTTTCAAATAATTTTTATGTGATGTTTTGTGAAGTTAAAGAGGCCTCTTTTTCATTTTCCTATATTCTATTCCGTGTTAAACTTCTTTTTTTGAATCTCGATGAGAAAAGAATATGGATTATCGCGTTATAGCTTATTATATATTTAGGTCAATTGAAGATCCTTTCCTAGAAATACAAAAACACAAGCAATTTTTTGAAAAAAGAGATATGAAGGGGCGGATTTACATCTCTGAAGAGGGGATTAACGCTCAATTATCAGGCTACAAGACTGATGCTGAAGATTATATAAAGTGGATGCGCCAAGATCCAAGATTTGCTGATATTGATTTCAAAGTACATGAATATCACGATAACGCTTTTGCAAAAATGAGCGTTAAATATCGCAAACAGCTTGTCGCTTTAGATGAAAAAGTGGATTTATCTCTTACAGGGGTTCATCTCAACTCTAAAGAGTGGGATGAAATGCTTGATACAAAAGATGAAAATACCGTTGTCATCGACACTCGAAATAAGTATGAGTGGGAAGTAGGCCACTTTGAAGGGGCTGATCTACCTGAACTCGATACTTTTAGAGAATTTAAAAAGTACGCACAAGACCTTAGTCAAGCACGAGACCCTGCTAAAACGAAAGTGATGATGTATTGCACTGGTGGGATACGTTGTGAAATTTATTCGGCTTATATGAAGAAGTTTGGATTTGAAGACATCTATCAGCTCAACGGTGGCGTTATTCGATATGGTCTCGAAGAAAATGGGCATAAATGGAGAGGAAAACTTTTTGTTTTCGATGATCGTATGGTTGTCCCTATTTCTGAAGAGTGTCAAGAAACTTTGACCGTTTGTAAGTTTTGTCAGGAAAAAGTTGATCATTATTACAACTGTGCAAATATGGATTGTAATGAGCTTTTTATAGCTTGTAAGTCTTGTTATGAACAAGAAATAGGGTGTTGCTGCAATACCTGTAAAGATGGGCGAGTAAGACCTATTTCACTTGCTGATGATCGCCCATTTAGAAAACTTCCTCAAGCATATAAAAAAGAATTAGCTAAGCCAGCTAATTAAATATGGAATTATTTTACTCGATTAAAAAGACAGATGACTTCAAAGCAGCTTTTGAAGTCATGGTTTTCGCAGGCTTAAAAAAAGGTATTCGAGTAGAGAAAGAGAAAGTAAAACGATCTTATTCGATTGATGTTATTAAAACTTCAATTAATCTTTTGGAGCAAAATCTTTTTAATTTACTTGTTAAAGAAAAACGAGTTTCCCAAGACTATTCTCAATTTACAATTTCTAAAGATTCTGGGAAGAAAGTGCTGCAAGCTCTTTTTATGACTTGCAAGCTAGTATATCAGGATCAACTTGCAACTGTAGTATTTGATTTAAAGGAATTAGTTTCTATTCAGCAAGTAGGAAATCAGCTGCATTTTTATTTGGGTAAAGAAAAAATATCCTCTTCGTTTTTGTATTGTATTCCAGATCTTTTAATTCAAAAAGGATCTACATTTTTTCACTATCAAAAAGCAATTTCCAAGAAATTAGTCGCGGTTCTGGATCAAGATTTGGCACAATCTGCCATCGATGAAATTTACGAAGATTATTGCGATGAAATAGAGATCATTTTAAAAAAACAAAAACAAATCGATGAAGATTTGACTCCTATTCCATGCCTCAGATTGAAAGATCGCACTGGTGCTTTTGCTAATTTGGGTTTTTATTATGGAAAACAGTTGGTTTTTTCTGATGAACAATCTAGTCATGTAAGGCGTAATAGAGTTGAAGAAAAGTTATGGGAAGAAGATCTTCTCAAAACTGGTTATATCAAAAAGATGGTAGCAGGATCCAATTATTACTGTGGTCTTGATAAAGTGGCTAAATCTTTAACTGCTTTGATGGAATGTGGTTGGGAGATAGTCGATACTTATGGTCGTCAAGTTGTTAGGGGGAATGCATCTAGTTTAGAATTTAAATTGGAAAAAGAGAGGCTTCATCTTGAGGGGAAAATTAATTTTTCTGATCAAAATATCGATTTATTAGATGTTTATGGGGCATTTTGTCGTAGACAAACATTTTTAGAGCTTGGGAATCAAAAAGTAGGGCTGATTGATTATTCGGCATTTTTTGATCAGGTTGAATCTGATATTGAGATTACACCCAATCAGAAAGGGTTGACATTTCATAAAGGGGCTTTTTTCCAATTGAAAGAAGCTTTCAAAGAAGCAGATTATGATCAATCTGTTCAATATTTAATGGATGAAGCTCAGGGTAACAAAATTGTTCATGCATTAACTACTTCAAAATTTACCGGGGTACTTTTCCCATATCAAAAAAAAGGGTTAGAGTGGATTTATTCTCTTTATATGCGGAATCTCCATGGCCTTTTAGCCGATGATATGGGTCTTGGAAAAACTGTTCAAGTGATTGCATTTTTAAGTGCGATTCAATTTTCTAAAGCTTTGATCGTTTTGCCCACGACGTTGCTTTATCAGTGGGAAAAAGAATTTCAAAAATTTTATCCTGATGCGCATGTGACTATTTTTCATGGTAAATCTAAACAGCTTGATCAGATTCATGACAATCATATTATTCTCACGACTTATGGAATGATTCGAGAATATTTAAAAATCTTTAAAGAGATTAAGTTTGATATTTTGATTTTAGATGAAGCCCAAATCATTAAGACGCGCAATAGTCAGATATTTGAAGCTGTTTCTAGTCTGAAATCACTATTTAGACTGAGCATGACTGGAACACCTATCGAAAATAGTGTTGAGGAGTTAATCACTCACTATGAATTTCTTTTGCCAGGCCTGATCAAGCGGGAATCTTTGACGCAGGTAGATTTAGATTTTTTTACTAAAAAAAGAATTAAAAATTTAATCCGACCTTTTTTTTTAAGAAGAAAAAAACAAGAAGTTTTGCAAGATCTTCCAGAAAAAATCGAGCAGATGGTTTATGTGTCGATGGATGATAAAGAGCGGATATCGTATGAAACAACTCTGCAAGAGATCAAAGCAAATTCTAAGGAAAAGGTAAATGTCTTAGAGGCGATATTAAAGCTTCGTCAACATTGTTGTTTGCCTCAGTTAGTAAGACCTGAGTTTGAGGGGTACGGTGCAAAATTTGATCGAATCTTGAACGATATTTTGGATATTGTTAGATCTGAGCAAAAAGTAATAGTGTATAGTTCATTTATTACTGTGCTTGAACAGTTGAGGCTTCAGTTGAGATTGTCAGGAATTGAGCCTATTTATCTAGATGGTTCGACTCAAAATAGACAAGATCTTATTGATGCATTTCAAAATGAAATAGAAAAAAAAGTATTTTTAATCAGTCTTAAAGCTGGTGGTGTTGGTTTGAATCTAACAGCTGCTGATTATGTGTTGATTTATGATCCTTGGTGGAATGATGCAGCTGAAAATCAAGCTATTGATCGAGCTCATCGGATAGGGCGAAGCGGCAAGCTAGTTGCTAGGCGATACATTTTACATGAATCTATTGAAGAAAAAATTTTGAGTCTAAAGCTAAACAAATCAAAATTATATCTAGAACTTATAGATAATAACAGCGTTTCAAGCGATGAACTAAAATTTTCATTGTTTGATTAAAAAACATGCAGAAAAGGCTTCCTTTCTGCATGTTAGTAAACGAATTTGCGAAGCTATCGTCTAGCTTTAGCAATTGGTAAGATTAATGAACGATGAATGACTGTTAAAACGATGGCACTTAGGATGGTCAAATATAGTCCTGGGACCCAATAAAATCCTGTTATTTTAAAAAGCCAAAGACAAATTGAGCAACAGGGGCCTCCGATTAATTGGGAGCCAATTGATGATCCTAAAGAAAGAATCAGATAGCGATGCGTGGATGTAATTTGTTCGATAGCCCAAGCATAATAAGAAGCGGAAAATGCGACTCCAAATAAAATAATCAGTAATCTGACTATGGTTACTATTTCTATAGTTGCTTCCTTTAAAACTGCAAATAATGGAATGGCGCTTATGCAGCTGCATAATAGTGCAGCTAACATCAAACGCTCTTTGCCAAATTTTGTTGCGATTAATCCGAAGAAAGGTAGCAAAAATAAATCGATAATTAATAAAAATGTATTCGTTTTCATTAATGTAAATTTAGATAAATGAGTAATTATTGGAATAAATCCATTCATGAAAGTAAATGCAAATGAATAAATTGCATAGGAAAATCCCGAAACTACTATGATTGAAATCAAAGAACTTTTATTTTGGATAATAATATTAATCCAATTAAGAGATTGCGATTTTTTTATCTTGGATGGTGCAACTAATTCTGAATGATTTAAAGAGTTCCAACGAACTAAAATGCCGAATATTGCAGTTAAGGCACCTATCCAAAATAAAATTCTCCAATATTGTTCTATATAATTGTGAGCGCTTAAAAACGTGACTAAACTTGAAGCGATTAGTATGCCCAAAATTGATGAAGAATCATACCAGCTGCTCATGAGATTGTGCTTAGGTTCTGATGTATTTTCCAATATGAAAATAGCGCCACCTGTCGATTCACCAGCTGCGCAAAAATTTTGTAACATTTTTCCTAAGGCCAATGCCAATGGTGCCAACAATCCAATTTCTTTATAAGTCGGAAGGAATCCGATTGTAGTTGTCACAATCGCCATTCCTAATAAAGAAAAAAAAAGTGCTTCTTTTCTTCCATATCGATCGCCGATCCATCCAAAAAAAATCGATCCTAAAGGTCGAGCAATAAATCCTAGCGGAATCATTCCATAAGTTAAAATTAAAGCGGTAAGTGGATCGGATTTTTCAAAAAACAAATTTGAAATAAAAGGCGCTAATAATCCAAATAAAGCGTTATCATAATGATCAAAAATATTGCCAATAAAGGCAGCAAAAAGACGATTTTTAGACATAAAAAATAAAGTTCCTCACTTAAAAATAATATGAGGAAAGTAAATACTTTCCTTTCTGTGTTCACCAGAAAAGGAAAAAAAGTCACACTCCCTACGCTAGTACAACCTAGATCAGGTATTAAGAGTTAATCATAATATGATTTTTCAGCCCAACGATGGGCACCTCTGGTGAACGGATTAAATATGCGATAAGATTTAGTTTAAGACAAGCTGAGAGATAAAATTGATCCCTCAGCTTTAAAGATAAAAAACTCAGAAAGTGAAGCTTTTGCTGTTTTTAGCACGCTCATCTAATGTGGCTATTTCTTCTTCTCGTTGAAGAAGCTCATCATACTTGGTTTTATTAACTCTTTCGTTATTGTAATACCAATGTGTTTTAACCATTCCATCAAAGTAAATTTGAGTAGGGCCATGCTTTCTATTATCATGCCATTCAGACTCTTCCGCAATGACATCACCATCAATGTAATGGCGCTCGATTCCCTCTTTCATTCCAAAGGCATACGGAATTTCAAGGAACCTATAACCATTTTGAAAATAGGTTGCAATGCCGTGTAGCAAGCCATCTTTATAAAATTCTTTAGATATCGGTTCTCCAGTTTCAGCATGTACAATTTTTTCACCATCTAAAAGACCGTTTTTATAGTTAACAGTCATTTCAGGTGTGTTATTAAGATGGTATGTTTCCTTCTTTGTAAGCTCAAACTGGTGCAAATATTCTTTAGCTAAAATTTGGCCTTTAGCATTTCTTAAAGCTCTTATGCCAGAACCATTTTCAATTTTAGCTTCAGTTTCATTGTTCATGGTGTAATATTCAGCTGATGTAAGTTGGTCATTTACATATTCTTCTTGAGCTCTAGGCGTGCCATTAGAATACCAAAATAAAACTTTGATATGGTCAGCACCTAAAAATTGCTCTTCTTTAATAGGGATGCCTCTAATATCGAAACTGGTTCTTTTGGTGAGGGTTCCACGATTGAAAGTTTCTTTGGTTTCAAAAGTTTGACTATGTGGGTAAGTTGTGGTTCTTAGACCATGAATTTGACCATCTTCATAGTTTGTTGTGAGCGTAACACCGTTTCTATAAGTTGTGATCACTTGACCTGGGTAATCTTTAGATTCCCATTCACTTTTAGAAACGTCGTAACCATAACGATGGATAAATCGTTGTGTGACGATTTCATTATTAGCTGAGGCTTTTTGAGAAGAGTTGTCGCAACCGCTAAAAATTAAACCTGCTGCCGTTAAAATAAGTGGCACCTGATATTTCATTAAAAACTCCATGCTCGAGTGTATAAATTAATAATTGTAGTTGGTTTAAAGATTGCTAAAATCTCTCTTTTATTCAACTACTTTTTAAATATTAAATACTTGAGATCAGTGGTGATAATGCCTGCACGATAGCGTGATGCCCTTTTTCGACAGTTTCAAAGTCAAGCGTTTTTTCATCGCTTCGGTAAATCAGTCTTAGGGTGACATTGTGATGATGTGGTCCTAAAGATTGAGATGTAAATAAATCGAGGCATTCGACTTCTTTTAAGATCGATAAGTTAACAGAATGGATAGCAGTTAATATTTTTTCGTAGCTGATCACTTTATTGAGGGTTAATGTGATATCGCGACTAGAACTTGGAAATTCGGCTAATAAGCTCATTTTTTTGACTTTCGTCGAATTTTTTAGAAGCTCTATTAAATCGAGCTGTGCGAAAAAAACTGGGATTTCAACATCCATTTTTTTGGATTCAGTGGGGTGAAGTTGTCCTAGTATTCCAATAATTTCTCCGTTTGAAACAATTTCAGCTTGTTGGCCAGGATGAAAAGCAGAAATTCTCGATAAGATAAAATTGTAATCAATCCCAAAAGAATCGAGTAAAGTTTCAATAAAACCTTTTAGATCATAAAAAGTATAAGATACCCCTTTATCAGAAAAATGATTGATCTGGGCTTTACCGCAAAGCAAAACACCTACAGCAAACTTTTCTTGCATATTTCCTTGATCATAGAAGTGAACTCTTCCAATTTCAAATCCAGATATATTTTTTGAGTTGAAATTCAAATTGTGTTTTACGATTTTTAAAAATGAGGGGATAAGAGAGGGGCGTAGGATTGATTGGTCTAAAGATTTAGCGTGAAGCATGGAAATGAGCTGGCTCTCTTTTAAATCTTTTGGCAAGCCTATAAGGGCTTCTTTTGGGCTGATTAAGTTGCATGAAACCATCTCTTGCAACCCTAAGCTAAGAAGTTTTTCCCTTATTTCACATTCAAAAGTAAAAAGAGGACTATCTCCAACGGTTCCGTTTCGATAAAATCCAGAAGATTTTTCAATGTTATTAAATCCAAAAATTCTTACAACTTCTTCCACAAGATCAATCTCTTCATTTAGATCGTTGCGGTAGGTAGGGATTTGTAGTTTGAGCTGATGCTCATGCTTTTCTAGCACAAGGCATCCGATTTTTTCTAAAATAGAGATAATTTCGTTTAAAGAAAGTTGAGTTCCAATTAATTTATTTACCCGATTTGGACGTAAAGAAATGATTTTAGGTTCCAAAGTAAATTGAATATCGGAATAAAGATCGACTGGTTCATGAGATTGGCTGATTTTTTGGATCAGCTCAACAGCACGGCTTAAGGCTATTAAAACTATCGCTCTATCGATTCCTTTTTCGAAATGAGCTCCTGCTTCAGTGCGCATTCCGATATTTTTCATCCCCTGTCTTATTTTCTTAGAAGAAAAATGAGCTGCTTCAATCAAGATATTTTTGGATGAATCGGAAATCATCGTGGATTGCCCCCCGATGATCCCAGCGATAGCTGCAGGTTGATCCCCGTTGTATATCATCAACGTTTCTTTTGGAATTTCTCTTAATACAGCATCTAATGCCAAAAAGGGGGTTGTTCTTTGCGCTTCTTTGACGATAATTTCTTCTGATCTAATTTGATCTAGATCATAGGCATGCATCGGCTGACCAGTTTCATGCATTACGTAATTGAGAGCATCTACGACATTGTTGATTGGTTTGATTCCCGCTAATCTCAATCTTTCTTGAAGCCAATCGGGAGAGGGCGCTATTTTTATATTTTTTACTGCTGCTAAATGATATTCGGCGCAGTGAGGGGTTTCAATTTTGATGTTGAATTTTTTACCGCTTTGAAATTTGACGTGATCTGACGCTCTTAGTGATTTTAACGGGGCTTCATCATGATAAGAAAGTTCTCTTGCAACACCGATGATAGAAAAACAATGCCCTAAGTTAGGCGTTAAACTGATTTCAAAAACAGGATTAAATAAGAGTTCTTCTAACAAAACTCCTAACTTTGTCGATTCAGGAAGTTCTAAAATACCCTCAGAGGTTTCTTCAAGACCTAATTCATCTTTTGAACAAAGCATCCCGTAAGAATCAATTTTTCTAATTTGGGTTTTTTGAATGGTAATTTTACCATTTTTAGGATGATTGAGTTCGGATCCGATCTGAGCTAGTGCTGTAACTAAATTTTTTCTACAGTTTGAAGCTCCACAAACGATTTGTAAAATCTCTTTTCCTGTGTCAACTTTTGCAATTTGCAAACGATCACTTTCAGGGTGTTTAGAAACTTCTATTACTCTAGCTGTAATCACACCTTTAAAATTAAAAAAGGTTCCGTTAATCCCATCTACTTCTAATCCAGCTAATGTAAGAGTTGAGTCAATTTTATGAAGTGAATGAGTTGTCGGTAAAAATTCTTTTAGCCAAGTGAAGGGAACTTTCATACAGAACCAATTAGTTTATTTTTTGATAAAATAATAATAGAAAAAGCAATTAACTAAAATTGAAAAAATCAGTGGACTATCTCTAAATTATTGGTTTATAGTGAGGTGAGTAGCGGGTAAAAGAAGATGTCTGAGAAAAATCAAGATTTTGAAAAGCGATCAAAATTTTTGGCTGTAGCATTAACAGTAAGCGTCACCTTTAATGTCGCTTTACTGGTCAACTTTGCTTTTTTAGCTTTCAAACAAGATCCGCCCTCATTAGCAATAGGCTCTGAGAAAGAGGTGAACAGCTTTAAAGAATCTTTGGAGTCAAGGATCGATTCGATGTTTGGCAAGAGTATGAAGGAACTGTTAGATCTTTTGAAAGATGAATCTCCTATTGAAGAGGGATATAAGACACGTGATTTAGCCTTAGCTTGCCTCTCAAATTTTCATTATTTGAATATAGAAAAGGCATTATCAGGGACCATCCTGCAAAAAAGATATGTGCGTTTTGAAAAAAAAGGCAGCGGAGAAAGTTTTGAATTTGTCTTATACCCTGGTTTAAAAGAGGAGCATTTTCAAGCAGTCTATGCTTTTGTTCAATCTGAAAAGTGGCCATTTACACCTGAGGGAGTTTTTTTCGAATTAAAAAAAGGGGGAGTTAAAACAGATGCATCATTAAAAGAAGCATTTTACAAAACAGAGCATTTTCAGTTGATAGAACTTCTTTTTAAAAGAAATCAGCTTACAGTAACAAAAGAACTTCTTTTAAAAATGATTTTACTCAATGATTTTGAATCTCTCGATAAATTTAATTCTAGACTTTTACAATCTAGGCAATTTCCTAAAGATTTGCTTTTCAATTGGTTGAAATCTTGTATCCAATTAGGAAGTTCAACAGCTGCTACTCTTATCGTTGAATTAGATCCTAATTATGTCTTAAAGTCTTTTGAAGATGTTGAATTGAGTCGGATTATTAAAAATTTAAAGATTAAATCAGATCGCACTCTTTATTTTTTGAGAGAATTAATTACGTCTATTCGTGCAGATCCAATTCGTAAAGATGCAGCAACAAAGTTGTATGGATTGTATGCTGATTCGATGCCTCAAGAGATCAACCATCTTAAGTTCATGCAGGACATAGCGCAAAATAACACCCTTTCACAAATTTCAATCTTTCCTCATTCTAAAGAGTATATTATTAAAGAGGGGGATACTCTTTGGCAGATTGCCCGTAAAAATAAAGTTTCCGTTGAAAAATTAATCGAAAAAAATCACATCGATAAAAATAAACCTCTTCAGATCGGTAAGGTTTTACAGATACCTTAATGACTTCTGATCACTGGCTTTAGCCATGTGGATTTAAGCCGTTTTTCCTTTACATATTACTTCACAATTGTTAAAGTTACTTCACTTTTTAAAGTCTAACTGAGTGCCGCTCGGAATGTTAAGGCTTTGGAGAGAACCTAAGGCTGAAGGACAAAGGTTCTAAAATACTTAAAAGTTCTCCTTAAGAGGTTTTTTAGATAACCAACTTGTTACTTTTTCAAAAGTTACTTGAGTAACTCTTGAAATTTAAAAAAACAAAAAATATCCTTCTCATACTCTTTTTGCGAAAGTGGCGGAATGGCAGACGCACTACTTTGAGGTGGTAGCGGGGTAACTCGTGGGGGTTCAAGTCCCCCCTTTCGCATTTTCAAATATTTTTTTACTATCAAATAATTATTTCTTTTTTTATACGGAAGTTTTAAGGCTCTTTGTGTCTTAAAAACTTTTTATCATTTGAATTTTTCAATTGTAAAGTATTAAAGGGTAATTATGAAGATCGAAGGGGATAACAATTCTTCCTTAGAAGTTAATTCTGTATTTGATTCAGCTGTCAAAAGTATTACTTCTGACTTAGCATTACTCGGTAATGCTTTGATGACAAGAATTAATGATCCTTTAACCATATTAGAATTTATTAGTTTTGATTCTCTTCCAAAAGAGGAACTTAAACATCAGTTGAAGAGTTTGATTGAGCAGATCAATAGTTGTGATAATGATGATGATCGTTTGAAGTTTTTATTAGAGATACATTTTAGCCTAGCTTCAGAACGATTCAAGAGTAATGGTAAATTGAAATCGGTATTGGCTAAACTTGAAAATTTGTTACTTACAGCTAAAAATCATCGAGGAAATGATTTGAAAAAATCAGTTTCTAAATTTCAGGTTGAAGTTCTACAAGTTGTTCCTGGTATTACTCCAAATGAGTATAAAGAGTTATGTCAAGATTTACTAGAACTTGAAAAAGCAATCGATCTTAATTCTTCTATTAATGCCGTTTACGAAAAAATTAATAGCCATACTCAAATTCCTTTTGATGAATAACCGCCGGAAAACCTATGGCTTTAGTTGTAGAGAGAAAGTCAAATTGAGGTTTGTTCGAGAACTTCTTTGAATCGAAATTTAATTTTTTCGATTTCATTTTTTGTTAAATCGATGACGTACATTTCTTCAAACTTTAAAGAAAGAGCAAGATGTTCTAATTTTTCTATATTGAGATCGGTATTATCGCAAAAATAGTCCAAATTTAGAAGACCTTCATGGCGTAAAAATTTAAGAAAAAAAGTAGAGGTAATCAACTCTGGATTTTTGCTTTTTTCTAGCTCGATTAAAAATGATGTTAAAAGTTGATAAAGCAAAGGGATAGGTTTATTTTTAATTTGTGTTTGAATGATAACTTTCATCATATCGATCGAGCATTTTAATCGAGTGAGGTCTTGTTTGATGATATGATGGTAGTGTAAAGCGCTTGCTTCAAATATTTTAAATAAATCCGTGCGACCTTTTCTTAGATGAAATAGTCCAGAGAATAAAGGAGTGGAAGCCTGCACTAAATCTAACCGTTTATCAGGGATTGTTTTAATGACTGCTGATACCATACCAAAATCTTTGGTCAGTAGCGTTAATATTTTACCACTTTCTTCAAAAGGGGTTGAATTGAGAACGATTGCTTTTGTTTCGATCATATGTATTGAATATATCTCATCTAATTTGTTAAATTCTAGGGGATTTTGCACTGATAGCTCAATTGGATAGAGTACCTGACTTCGGATCAGGTGGTTAGAGGTTCGAGTCCTCTTCGGTGCACATCCCCGAACGTTTTGTCAGAAACGTCCAAACGTTCGGCTTTTTTATTTTGCAAGTCCTTCTGAAATAGGCCTATAAGAGCTACTGCTTCATTCAGCCCAGTGGTTCGATTTCAGCGGAGATTTAGAGTTGTTAGCAAGCCACTCGTTCACAACAGCAACTTCAACGCAACACACAAAGCCATAATAGTCCTTGGAATGAGGAATAAAGGCAGGTGTTGCCGTTTTATTACCCCCATTCTTCACATAATCATCCCAAAGCTGCGTCTCAATCTACTTTCTATTACAGAGCCCACGTGGCAAAACAAAGAAGGCTAAGAATTGACTATGTGCCTTTTTTTCCAGTTGTTTCAAGCGTTGTTTCTGGCTCATGATTTTACCTTTGCTACTAGCAATTCATAGGTTGGGCAAGAAAGAAGATAGGGTAGCACTTGTAATTGTCTCTTTGTCAACTCAGCATGATTTTTTATAACTTATCCTTCCTCTATTTTTGCTTGTTTTCCAAAACAAGCTTTGCTTTCCACTGTAAAAGCGGGTGAGCGTTGATTTTCTCAATCAGATTGCGATCATCTGTGGCTAGTGTTGCGTCTACCCTTCCATGTTCAAATAAGCTTTGCAAAAAAGCTCGCTCACGCTCTCTTAAAGGGAAAAGTGGCTTCAATGCAGTTTTACAATCTGCTAGCAATTCATTTGTCCAGCTGAGCCAATCGTCATTGTGAAACGCACGTTTTCTGAGCACAGGAATCAGCTGATCTTTCAGTTCGTTTTCTTCAAAGTGAATCTCATCGCTCGATATCTGCCGCCAGTCTTTTGTCCCCATTGCTCCATAAACAAGGGATGCTAACCGTAGTTGCTCGATATCTAAAGAACATTTCGTGAGCAGTTGATGAGCATCAAAGAGATCACGAGAAGCATGTCTGCCAAATAGAGCTGAAAGCTTACCTGCCCCAAGCTCATGGAGGTCCAAGAGTGGAATCTCTTTAGTTTTTCTAGTCCCAATGCTGTGTGAGCGTTTCTTATGTATTCCATAAAGAGGCATTCTAAACATGTAATTCAGATCGACTTCTAGGTTGCCATTCCCTCCAAGTGCACTTGCATAGCGAAGCTGCCATTTCCCTCCTGCATGTTTTTCAGGGATACGTCGGATGCTTAAACCCTCTCGCTGAAATATTGCCTCTAAAGCTTTTTCTGCCTCGGGGCGTTCTAGTAACATTTCTTGTCGATCGAGTTGCCCAATGTAGTTTAGGTCAATGTCCACAGATAATCGGGGCAGGTCAAAGAAGAACAGGTTCAGGGCAGTTCCGCCTTTTAGTACCAATCGTTCCTTCAAAAAGGGATGCACGCTGATACCATCGAGAATAGCCATCAGATGCCAGACCTTTTCCATGATTTCAGGACGGAATCCCGTCTCTAGGGCTTCTCTCAATAACTCTTGCTTAGATATTTCCATTAGGTTCTTCCCATTCACGATTGATTAGGCTCAAAGGAACAATTAGATTCCATTTTGAGATCATTTTTTGAGGTTGTTTAGATTTACGTTCTAGATAATGCGGTTTCAAAGGGCGATATTTACAAAGGTTTTCAAGATAACTTTCTGCTATCATCAGTCTTTCACGGTGAGTCTCTAAAAAGAATCCAAGCTTCGCAATCGTTGTTGCATTGCCTAAAAGAAGAGCATATTTCAATACCTGGTCTAGATCGAGGTATTCAATGCTTTCAAGAGAAAGCCAAATTTCTTCCCAAGATCCACATAAATAAGGGCGGTCCAAAACATCGACCAATGTACGTTCAAGACTAGTCACTAATATGCTTTGACCTAGGCGATCGACGAATTGAATTCCAAATTGCTCATTATTGTTTGTCTTCAGTGCCGTTGGGATCGAAACTGCCTGATATTCGATGTCTTTAAAAACAAAAGAGGCCATTACCCGTTTTTTTGAGATATAGATAAATGTGCTAGAAGTGCTATGCAATTTTCCGTGCAAATCAAGAGCTGTTCGATAGCCCAATATCGCATCCTCTGTCATCTTACAGGTTACCAAAAAAGGATCAACAGGATAAGAACTTGCAATCACTCCCCTAGGAATAGAATAATACAAACCTCGACGAATGCGAAGGATATGGCCCTGTTTTTGATGGTAGGCTAAAGAGTTATGTAAGGTCGAGTAGTTAATAGCACATCCAGACTCCTTAGAGAGCCAAGCAATGAGGTCATCCACCGTAAATATCTGATGTTGAGCGAAGAAAGAGTCGAGCTTCATGAACTTGTCCTTTTTCTTTATTATCACTAATTTTGTTAGTATTTTTCAAGAAAATTATCAAGCTAACAGAGTGTTGGACTTGTGGTTTTCCTTTATTATTCCTAAATTAAATAGTGATTTCCAAGAAAATCATCAAGTATTTCTTGTCGCAAAATAGAGGTAAACTAACCGCAGGGGCTTGTAATAGATGTTCAGCCAATTTGATCGCCCTCTGATTGCGTCTTTTGTCTCCGAGTTTAACATTAGTCCATGTTTTTCTTACCCAATCGAGCGATTGTTCAATAAGCATTTTTACCTCCACAGCAATTTATGAAGAAAATATGCATTAAATGGTTTTTAAAATGTGGGTAACTTCAAGGACTTTAGTCATGGGGAGGTTCAAAGCGTCCTTCTCAGAACCCCATCGTCTTTAGCCATAAGAGTATGTCAGACTACCCACATTTTAATTTCTCAATTTGATCTTGAGTGAGGCGTTTGAGACGATTATTGATCAGGGATTGGGGGCTTTTAGCTTATTTTTAATATTTTTTTAGTTGTAATTCTTTATTCTTCAATTATTTAAAGATATCAACTTTTGTGATTTAAGTAATTCGAATCGAACCATTTAATTCATCTATTCTAGAGAGCGGTATCGTTTTAGATTTTCATAGAGAAATAGGGGCAAATCGTTATAATTCGGTTTAAAGGGATTAAGCTGATATAGGGGTGATTTTATGTTCCAAGGGCAAGATTATAATCTTACGATGACATGTAAAAATGTTGAAGCAACAGAAGGGCTAAAACAGTATTTAAGTAAAAAGTTAGCAAAAATTGAAAAAATCATGCCTTCCGTAATTGATATCCACATAAAATTCGAGGTGCAAAAATTGGATCAAAGCGTTTTGATTACGATGAAATTTTCCCATTTCTTAGTTACAGCTCACGCTAGTTCGACGGATCTTTATGCTTCAATTGATTTGGCGATGGATCGGTTGCATCTCAAATTACGCCGATGGAAATCTAAAATTCAAGATCATCATAACAAAAAATTGAGCTCAGTAGACATCCCTGTTTCAGTTTTTGAAAAACAAAGACAGGAAATAGAGGAGATAAATGATGCAATTGATGAGCAGAATAATTTAGAAAAAGAGGTTTTTCTTAACTCTCCTGAGATTATAAAATCTAAACTGCGCCCTTTAAAAATTTTGACTCTGCAAGAAGCTCTATTGAAAATGGAACTGTCAGATGATAACTTCTTAGTCTATAGAAGTGAAGAGGACCAAAAATTAAAGGTCCTTTACCGTAGGCGAGATAAAAGTTATGGCTTATTGCAACCAGAATAAAATTTTAGATAGTTATCGAAAAGTCCTCATATCAGATAGACCTGAAGAGCAAGTTAGACAAAAAGTGATTCACTTTTTAGTTAATAACTTGGAGTTTCCTAAAGATCTTATCGTTGTAGAAAGAAAAATAGCAGATCTTTCTTTTTCAGGTCTATTATGCCCCTTAAATCGTAGAATCGATATCCTTTGTTTGGGAAAAGGGCCTAAAGGCCTTTTCCCGCTTTTGCTGATTGAATGTAAAACCGATCAAATAAAATCTCGGGATAAAGAACAAGTAGAAGGGTATAACAAATGGATTGGCGCCCATTTTGTAGCAGTGGTTTCTAAAAAAGAAGTTGCTCTTGGATTTTTAATCGAAGATTTAAATACCTACCATTATGATCAAAAGTTTAAAAACTATCCAACTCTTATGAAAGTCGCGCTTGAGAAAAGTTCATGATAAAAACTGATTATGAGCAATTTAGTTTAGAAAATGGCAAGATACATGGTGAGTATAAGCGATTTTACCCCAATGGAAAAATTTTTTCACATGGCTATTATCACTTGGGACTTCTGCATGGGATTTTTCAAAGTTACGATGAAGCGGGGAATTTAATAGCTAGAATACCCTATGAAAACGGGATGATACATGGGCGTAAAATGGTTTTTTATCCAAGTGGTAAGCTTTATTATGAAGGATTGATTGTCAATGATTTGAGGCAAGGGCTGCACTTGTCTTATTATTCAAATGAAAAAATTATGAGTGAAATGCACTTTTTGGACGATAAGCTCCACGGGTTGTGTGTACTTTACTATAAAAATGGGGCAATTAAAAAAAAATTCCAAGCACACTTTGGTTCTATTACAGGCGAGTTAAGTTGAATGGAAAGTTTAGAGTTGTTATTCGCTAAGTTCGAATCTAAAGCGAAAGAAGACCATCCTTTATTTATTCATCATCTTCAATCTGCATCATCTAAACTAATTTATATCGTTAACTTTTTTGATAAAAAGTTCGATCTAGAATTTGAAATCTTTTTAAAAGAAAACCCGTCAGTTCACGTGATGATTCTCGAAGAGGATAGCTTGGAAGGTTCAAAAGAAGAATTTTTTAAACGATTGAATCAGTTGAGTGGTTATAAAAATTTTTGTTTCAAAATCGTCTTTTTAAATAATAAAAATTATTATTATGAAAATTTTTGGCTCCCACATTATTTAGATAGTTTTGATGTAATATACTCGAAAAAATTAGAGACCCCGCAAAAAAAGTTTTGGGGTAAGTTTTTTAAAGGGTTGGAAAATTTTAGTTTTTATCGTAATTTAGAGACCTGTGAGCAATTGAATAAAGAAAAATTATTTAAACATTTTTATCATCACACTTATCATCTTTCAGACTATTTTTTCCTTCACGAGAAAAAAGGTTATTTTAAAAATATTCCGGCTATTATTTGCGGTGCAGGACCATCTCTCAAAAATGATCTTCCTTTGATTAAAGCCTTAACTAAAAAGGCTTTAATATTTGCTTGTGGATCTGCTATTTCAATACTCTCAAATCACAATCTAACGCCCCATTTTCTTGTAGCAAGTTGCCCTAGAGATTCTGAATATGGGTGTTTGGCAAAAAATACTCTTTTTCACGTTCCTACTCTTTTTTCTTCAAGGTTAAATTCTGATTGTAAATCCTTAATACACGGACATAATGGAATTATATTGAGCCCTATTTCAGAATTCGATGTAAAATTTTTAGATTTTATGAAGCTAGATCAAAACCAAGAGATAGAGCTTTTTTTAAGCAATACAGTTGCAGGATTGGCTATTCAAGAAGCGATTCAACTGGGGTGTCATCCGATTATATTATCGGGTGTAGATTTGGCTTATATGGGGAATAAAAAATATTTCGATGGGTCTTCAG